>OGXX01001959.1_pt1 | contig 19682 bp, 20 predicted proteins | sample 1576301 | NCBI WGS metagenome assembly OGXX01 (sample SAMEA3541469, study PRJEB24748) | human gut metagenome | biome: human gut; feature: human-associated habitat; material: faeces | place: China | collected 2012
AAATGCTGGTCCTGTTTATGCTACGCCAAAAGCCCATGTACACCTACCAAATGGCTCAAGAGGTGGATCGCCTAACCCAGGGGGTACTAACCTATAACACCATGTATCTAGCAGTGTACCGTCTACAAGAAGGCGGCTATATCCAGGAAACGGAAAAACGCATTGAGGACGGTCGGGCGCGCATTTATATGGATATTACCTCCGCAGGGCAGGAGTATTATGAGAAATTACGCGACGAATACAGAATTTTTATCACGGCATTAGAGAAATTGATGATGCAGGACGGTGCCTTGTACCCGGAGGAAACAAAAGATGTTTGAAAAAGAACTGCAAACCTATTTGAAAGCTGCCTCATCCGCCCTACCCTGTGCTGAAGCGCGGGCGGCTTTTGAGGGTTATGTTCACTGTGTGGCACAGGATGTTTGCAGCGCAACTTCGGAGAAAAGTTTTACTGTGGTGGTGGCACAACTGGGCTCCACACCGGAACAAGCTGCTCGAGATTTTATGGAAAGCCAATCTCCGGAGACGATAGCCAGATGGAAGGCAGCTGCCCATCGACATAAATTTCGTTTGCGGCTGGCACTGGGTTTGGTCATAGGAGTATTGGTGGTGTTGGTTACTTTTTTCGTGGTTACCAAAGGCGTGCTAATTATCAATACGGAAACGACCATCGTTAATTGGGGTGATACGGACATGTCGCAGAAAGAAATGTTAAAAAAGGCAATGGAACTTTCATAATCAAAGGAGTGAATCTCATGAAACGTAAATTCTGGAAAAACATTTTTTCTCTTTTAATGTGTTTTCTATTGGCGATAGCAGCAGCTGTTCCTTGCTTTGCGCAGGAAAACAATCAAGTAGTCACGACTTATACTGAGGATTTGGGCAATGGCATCACCGTTGTTACTACCATCGCAAAAACAGTGACCCGCAGCGCTACAAGTACCACAAAAACAAAAGATTATTATTCTGGCGGGCAGAAAATCGGTCGAGCAGCATTGTATGGAAGCTTTTCCTATAACGGCTCCACCGCCCAAGCTACGGGCGCTGACGGTACTGGAACGGGCATCAACGGCTGGAGTTACGGGGGTCAAAGTACCTGGACCAGTGGCAACAGCGCACATTTGAGTGCTACACTGTCCAAAGGCAGTGTTAGTGTTCCTGTTAGCATTTCCTTAAGCTGCGATGCACATGGTAATGTTTCTTGAAACATCTTTGTACGGCTTTTAAATTTACCGAAATTGTGTGTCCTTTGAGGTAGAGACTCTTGGAATTAGAGCTCCGATCGCCCCATTTCACCCGTGCATACCGATCAGTACACAGTAGCACACTCACATAAGAGCAAGAACTCGTAGCAGTTGAGGATGCTAATGTATCCCACTGCTACGAGTCCTTTGTTTGTAATAAGGGTATTAAAGTATCAAATTGCTGGCAATACGCTAATGTCCTCGACCAACCGTTCCTACAGCAAAGCACGAAGAGGTCTTTTGCCACATAGTTATTGCCCATGCCGGATGCACCAAACAAAGCCCCGGTCCGACTTGAACGGACGACAACCCGATTAACAATCAGGTGCTTGGCTGGGAACAAGTAGTGCGCTATCTTGATAGCGTAGCAACCATGACTGATGCCAAATAGTGATGCTCATGAATACCTTTCTTTCTGTTTCACTATTTTCTAAAGCGCTTTAAATAAAAATGTGCGGTGTACAGGTACGCCGCACATTTTTATTACCGTTGTTAAAGCTATAATTAGTCGTATGACGAAAAGGAGTAAGTTGGTAGTAAGTTCCTTTTTGTGCTGCAAATTATTGTCGATGAATCGTTCTATTTCGTTTGGGCTTTAAATACTGCCGTGGCACGAAACCGACTTATAGAAAATCTGCAAAGTGCCTTTCCTCAGATGCTGGTCGAAAATCCTGCCAGAATAAAGCAGTGTGTCCGCATTGCACTCCAAGTACAGCTAAATCATTACAAGAAGCTGGAGGCATCCGAGGGCGTGTTCATTACAAAACCAGGATGGCACACCGACCGGAATGATGAGATGGTATACTATGTGGGCCCGATCCGGTATGCAGTCCATACAGAAACCGTGGGCATGGCGGATTCGCTAAAAAAGTATCGGGTTCCAGAGCGGGCCACGGCGATAGCACAACAACAGGAATGCGACATAATAATGGAATTGGCCAAAATACCCTGTTCGCCCCTGCACATGGCGTTTCTGCTCCAGATCGCCGCAATCATCAAACCTCTCATGGAACGAGCCGGCATTATTGACAGAAACCCAATCCTTTATTTGTATGGGGAAGCCGGCTCCGGCAAAACGCGTCTTCTTCGGCTCGTCAACAGCTTATACCTCAGAAACGATGGTGACAGAGAAATTTTTGAAATTCCCCTGCGCTCCTGGAAAAACAGTTTATATGGTGGAATGCAGGAGGCATCCGGTACGGTAATTATCCTGGATGATCTGGCAGGCAGCAACGGTGTACAGTCTGAACAGGATGCCAAAAAGCTGAAAGAGCTGATCATGGCGCTGGGCAATGGGGCCCTGCCTCTCCGTGGAACAGAGGGTAAAGAAAGCCGTGTAGACTTTTTGGCGGCGGTTACAGCAAACAGTATCCTCGATTATACGTTGGAAATCCTGGAACGTATCTGCATCGTGTGTGTGGGGCAGGGTGATATTCCCTTTGAGCGCATCCAACAGATCATGGGCCGTGATCCGTCTCCGCTTGCGGGTATTTACCTGCAGCTGATTCGGCATATCGTAAGTAAACAGGACGGGCTTGTCAAATCGATTCAAAAGGCAAGCCTGCGTTTTACGCGCCCCGCAGAACTGTACAGGATGCACGGAAACTACCAGGTATTTCGCTATGCAGTGGTGGTGATTGTAGACTATATGCGAACTCACCGAATGGGCGGCGCGCCATCAAGGACTACAATCAGGCCGAAAAGGTTATAAGCCCCTATGAAACGCTGAATCACTATTACGACAATGGGGAAGATCTTATCTCTGCCTTTTGGCGCATGGTGCTGAAGAATACCGGCGATTATCTGCACAGAGATGACTTGCAAAAAAAGCTGCGGGAGGTTTACCCTAAGCGGGCCAGCGAGTTGGCAGAAGTTGCTGATCGGTGGAATTCCTATGCTGACAGGGAGAAGGCTGAAATGAACATCCTGGCCGATATTGTCGCAGAAGGGCGAACCCCGGCGGCAGCACGGAAAAAACTGACAGACTACCGGGAAGCCTTTGCCCGTGCCGGGGTATCTATGGTCTACCTGCCGGATGATGTGCCTGTGGCGCAGATGCCATCGGTCTGGACGCTGCTGGAGGGTGAAAAAAGAGCGAACTATGAAGAATTCAAGAGAAAATTACAGGAAAGGTATGAATCGACGTTGATGGAACGCCTGCACAACGGCCCCTGCGATGGGGAATGCGAACAGTGCCAGAAGAAAGCCGAGGAGGAATACGAGGAACTTTGCAACAGTTAAAACTGCCATGACCGTATTTCTATAAAAAATAATTGTATATTATTTTAGTAGAACAGAAGGCACTGGAAACGGTGCCTTCTGTTACTTTTTATACAAGGAGGAAGTCCCATGAACGACCTGTGCTGAGACGGATTGCAAGCTGCCGGCAGCCATTGCGGAAGCCTTACTGACTTTGGCAGTGGCTGTCGTGACAGAAGTAATCAAAAACATGAGCGAATGAAAACAGAAAGGAAATGCGATCATGAACGAAAAGACCCAACCCTGTACCCACTGTGGTGTCGTGCAGCCCCGCGTAAACCTGACCTGGATGGGCAGTGCCGAACTCTGCCCGGAATGCCTGCAACGATATACGGTATGCTGCGATTGCTGCGGCGAACGCATCTGGATGGCAAACGACTACGGAACTCATTATCTGCATCTTTGCGCGTCCTGCCGTGCAGACAATTATGTTACCTGCGAAAACTGCGGCGCACTGATTCCGCAGGAAGATGCCCACTACAATGACGAGGACAAAGCTTATTGCGACAACTGCTATGAGCGCGGTTACGGCGGAACGATTCACAATTATTCTTACAAGCCGGAACCAATCTTTTACGGGGATGGACCACTCTACCTGGGTGTTGAGTTGGAGGTGGATGAAGCAGGCAAGGACAACATTAATGCGGTCCAAGCGCTGCGGGCGTTTAACCAAGAAAATGTATATGGCTATGTCAAATCGGATGGCAGCCTAAACGATGGATTTGAACTGGTGACACATCCCTGTACGCTGGAAACACACTTACAGCAGGTGCCTTGGCGGGAAACGCTGGAAGCCTTGCGCGGCATGGGCTACCGCAGCCACGCACCGGGAACCTGCGGGCTGCATGTCCATGTCAGCCGTAAGGCATTGGGTAAAGATGTGTACGAGCAGGAAGAGACAATTGCCAAACTGCTGTACATTTTCGAGCGCTTCTGGCAGGAGATTTTGCGCTTCTCCCGGCGAACAGAAAGCCAGATCAACCACTGGGCTGCGCGGTACGGCTACAAAGATCGCGGCGAAGAAATTTTAAAGGAGGCAAAGCACGGAGCTAATGATAGATACGCCTGCATCAACCTGACTAACACGGACACGATCGAATTTCGTGTGTTCCGCGGAACTCTGAAATACAATACAGTAATTGCCACCCTGCAGTTCGTTGCGAACCTGTGTCGGGTGGCAATTTCTTTGCCGGAATATCGCATCCAAGAGTTCAGCTGGCCGGCGCTGATTGAAGCCCTGACGCAGGATAATTGCCCGGAACTGGTGCAGTACCTAAAAGAACGGAACCTGTATGTCAATGAGCCGGTCACGGCAGAAAGAGAGGTTTAACCTATGTGTGGATTGTTTGGATTTAGTGACCTGCAGCACAGTCTGACGGAAAAACAGGCCAGCGCCCTTGCCAATTCGCTGGCCCGCGCCAGTGCAGTTCGTGGGCAGGATGCAACAGGAATTGCCTACGTACAGAGTGGAAAACTGCGTATATACAAGCGCCCGAAACCTGCCGCGCGGATGCAACTGCGGCTCCCCAAGGGCACGACCCAACTGCTGGGCCATGTGCGGATGACGACCCAGGGGAGCGAGAAGAAAAACTATAACAATCATCCGTTCCGCGGTGCATTGCCCGGCGGAGACTTTGCATTGGCCCACAACGGTGTACTGCATAACGAAACGGGCATTCGCCTGCGGTTTAACCTGCCACAGACGGCGGTGGAAACAGACAGTTTTGTTGCCGTGCAATTGCTGCAAAGTTATGGCGCGGTGACACCGCAGACCATTGCCGCTATGGCAGAACAGTTGGAGGGGACGTTCACGTTTTCGATTCTGACTTCCGGAAATGATCTGTACCTTGTGCGGGGCAATAACCCGCTGTCAGTGTGGTATTACCCGACCACGGGGGTGCATCTCTACGCAAGTACGCCGGAAATTTTGGCGGCGGCAGTGATTCCGCTGCCATATTTGCGGGGAAAAGTACATCAGACCGTTAAGGTGGCTGAGGGTGAGATACTTTGCATAACGGCGGAAGGGAAAATGCATCGCAGTCATTTTTCAACGGAACGAATCGATTACATGCGTTTCTGGCAGTCACTTTGCTGGCCGTATAAGAAGGACGCCCGGAAGCAACGGAGAGATTTGACCGTGACAGCCCATAACATGGGCTTCGACCCGGCGGATGTGGATTGGCTGTCGGATTGTGGTTACGGCGAGGAAGAAATCGAGGCAGCTCTGAACGACAGTGATGCGTTCCGCGCATTGCTGTCCGATGCCTGTTGCGAGATGTTATATTACTGAGGTGTGCTTATGAAAGAAGAAAAAATCCGTGTCCTGGCGTTACTGCCGACTGAGTACGCCAAGATGGTTACAATCGATAACACACTGGAAGCCATGCAGCAATTTGTCGGTGGCCTGATCGAGTGCCTGCCCATGGATGACCCGGAGGCAGATATTGTTCTGGTATGCAACGATGAGGAAAAATTGCTACAGCTGCCGCCCAACCGTTGGCTTTGGGGCGGCCAAGACCTGCTGGTCGGCCCGGCTTTTATCGCCGCAGGGGACGAGGAGGGCAACCTGTGTTCTTTGTCCGATGCCATGTTAGAAAAGTACACAAACCTGTTTAAGGAACCCATGTTCCTGGTCTGGTAACCCAAAGAGGGGACAGCATTAAGCTGCACCCCTCTTTTTTGCTATAAAATTGTGCGTTTTTGCACCACAACATTAGCCATTACTTGTCAGTATGGCGAAATGTTGTTTGCAACGTCCCCGAGACCCTGTTTACAATTGAAATAATTTGTCGAATATGGTAGAATTACTGTATATAGAATCGAAAAGTGTAGAAATAATTAGAGAGATGTCGAAAGTGCGGATTGGGTATATTGTTACATATAGAAAACAAATATAAACAATGATTCTAAAACGAATACAGAAATGACAAGGCGAGGGGAAAGACGATTGGAGTCTTCGGGAGGATAAGGAGTTATGAAAAAAGACTATAAAATTGCGGTTGCCGGCACTGGAGCTAGAGATATAATACGCGGCTGTCATAATAGGGACAAGGGAACGGCAGAGAGTGAAAGGCTCCGCAACCCGAAGTTCATATTTTCTTACCCGAAGAATGAACGACTGATCTTTCTGTGTGGCAGAAATGCCGCACAGGAAGAAATCTCGACCATGAGGGTGGGGTGACAGCCAGCGGACAGGTGTATGAGCCTATCCGCTCTTTGTGTTGGCCGAGATGTTAATGAAGAAATTGAGTGGGATTGTGGGAAAGATTTATGAGTAAGAAACTTGCGATTGCGATGTTCGGACAGAAGCGATTATCGAGAGAAGGCGGAGTAGAGATCGTTGTCAAAGAGCTCTGCACCCGAATGGCACAGAATGGTTGTGACGTGACCTGTTACAACAGAGCAGGCCATCATGTGAGTGGTGCAGAATATGATGATGCTGGTAAAACGGAGTACGAGGGAAAGGCTGTTCCGACTATTGAACGGCGCGGATACGTCGGCCTTTCCCTTAGCGTTCTGTTAGCACAGCATAATCAAGTGATGGCTGTTGACATTGTGCAAGTGAAAGTGGATATGATTAACAATCATAAATCTCCAATTCAAGATGATTATATTGAGAAGTATCTTGCAGAGAAAGAACTGAACTTGACCGCAACGCTGGATGCAAAGGCTGCTTATTCGGATGCGGATTTTGTTGTAATCGCCGCACCTACCAATGTTGGCCGGATATACCGGAGAAAAGTAGAATCGTCTAGCAAGGTGGATAAGAGACATCAAAAATGCGAGAAAAGCTACGTTGCTGTGGAGTGTTGAGTAGACAGTTGTGCATGTAGCAATGATGACAAAATACCGTATTTACGAACATTTTCTACTGCTTGGAAAATAAGTGAGCTTTTTATGCAACTAAAAGCTACGTTGCTCCGGTATGTAGAGTAGACCTATGCCGAAATGTCTACTCAACAAACCGTATTGACGTAGCATTGCCAAAAAGAACCTGTTTTGCACACTAATTGAGCTGCTGAAATTGGCTATATTTTACAACTATATGAGCTATAAATGCTAGATACTTATGCAAAATGTTGAACTTTTGGCCCGTGCGGCACAAAATTGGAACATCTTTTTCAGAAGAATCATAGAAATGGCGGAAAACAGGAGAAAACAACAAAAATCCATGAGTTTATCATTAACGTCTGAAACTGCTGTTGAGTACACTATCTGACCCGCTAATGACACCTACATCATAACGGTTTGTTGAGTCATGAAAATTAGAGAAAAACAGATGATTTCTACTTCATAAAACAGCTGTTGAGTAGAGCTTGTATGGTGATGATAAATACATGTTTTGTGCGGTGAGAGTGAATGATTTGTTCATAACGAACAATGAGTGGTGAGAATTGAATGATATGTACAGTTTTAACAAAACTCATGCGCCGATAGGGTTCGCCTCAACAATCTAACACTTAGAAAAAATGTCATTGTAGGGTATATGGGGTTCGACTGTATAAATCAACACTTCGGCTATAGAGAAATAGAGACGAGTGTACTCAACGGATGTTTTATGGAGTAGAAAACAAGGAAAATATGATTGCTGGGGTAATTGGATACGACAGCATAAGAAAACACTTAGCCGATTGTGTGGTTATCACACAGCGGAAATTAGAGAGAAAGACCATCAATATGAATGTGTACATAGAAAATTAGAGGATATGCCCGATGAGGGCCGGAGGAGTAAATAACATGAAGAAGTACAAAATCGCTGTTGCGGGCACTGGGGCTAGAGATATAATACGCGGCTGTCATAATAGGGACAAGGGTACGGCAGAGAATGAAAGGCTCCGCAACCTGAAGTTCATATTTTCTTACCCGAAGAATGAACGACTGATCTTTCTGTGTGGCAGAAATGCCGCACAGGAAGAAATCTCGACCATGAGGGTGGGGTGACAGCCAGCGGACAGGTGTATGAGCCTATCCGCTCTTTGTGTTGGCCGAGATGTTAATGAAGAAATTGAGTGGGATTGTGGGAAAGATTTATGAGTAAGAAACTTGCGATTGCGATGTTCGGACAGAAGCGATTATCGAGAGAAGGCGGAGTAGAGATCGTTGTCAAAGAGCTCTGCACCCGAATGGCACAGAATGGTTGTGACGTGACCTGTTACAACAGAGCAGGCCATCATGTGAGTGGTGCAGAATATGATGATGCTGGTAAAACGGAGTACGAGGGAAAGGCTGTTCCGACTATTGAACGGCGCGGATACGTCGGCCTTTCCCTTAGCGTTCTGTTAGCACAGCATAATCAAGTGATGGCTGTTGACATTGTGCAAGTGAAAGTGGATATGATTAACAATCATAAATCTCCAATTCAAGATGATTATATTGAGAAGTATCTTGCAGAGAAAGAACTGAACTTGACCGCAACGCTGGATGCAAAGGCTGCTTATTCGGATGCGGATTTTGTTGTAATCGCCGCACCTACCAATGTTGGCCGGATATACCGGAGAAAAGTAGAATCGTCTAGCAAGGTGGATAAGAGACATCAAAAATGCGAGAAAAGCTACGTTGCTGTGGAGTGTTGAGTAGACAGTTGTGCATGTAGCAATGATGACAAAATACCGTATTTACGAACATTTTCTACTGCTTGGAAAATAAGTGAGCTTTTTATGCAACTAAAAGCTACGTTGCTCCGGTATGTAGAGTAGACCTATGCCGAAATGTCTACTCAACAAACCGTATTGACGTAGCATTGCCAAAAAGAACCTGTTTTGCACACTAATTGAGCTGCTGAAATTGGCTATATTTTACAACTATATGAGCTATAAATGCTAGATACTTATGCAAAATGTTGAACTTTTGGCCCGTGCGGCACAAAATTGGAACATCTTTTTCAGAAGAATCATAGAAATGGCGGAAAACAGGAGAAAACAACAAAAATCCATGAGTTTATCATTAACGTCTGAAACTGCTGTTGAGTACACTATCTGACCCGCTAATGACACCTACATCATAACGGTTTGTTGAGTCATGAAAATTAGAGAAAAACAGATGATTTCTACTTCATAAAACAGCTGTTGAGTAGAGCTTGTATGGTGATGATAAATACATGTTTTGTGCGGTGAGAGTGAATGATTTGTTCATAACGAACAATGAATGGTGAGAATTGGACTGGATGATATATACAGTTTTAACAAAACTCATGCGCCGACAGGGTTCGATTTAACAATCCAACACTTAGAAAAAACGTCATTGCAGGGTATACGGGGTTCGACTGTATAAATCAACACTTCGGTTATAGAGGAATAGAGACGAGTGTACTCAATAAACCGGAGAAAAGTAGAAATATGATTGTTGCGCCGAAAGGGTATGACAGTAAGGAAAAACACTTAGGCGAAAACAGCACCATAAAACACGCTGATATCATCCTGAATTTGGATGTGTAAATAGATTAAAAAAGAAATGAAAACGAGATGACGGAAAAATGAGGGGAGATAATGATGCAAAATTTAAAATATACAGTTTTAATGTCGGTATACTATAAAGAAAAACCGGAATATCTATCATTGAGTATTGAAAGCATGCTGAATCAAACTGTTAAGCCAGATGAATTTATTATCGTAAAAGATGGTCCTCTCACGACGGAACTTGATGAAGTGATAAATAATTTTGTGACGGCGTATCCTAAAATGTTCAATATTATAGTCAATGAAACTAATCTTGGTTTGGGACCAGCACTTGCAAAAGGAATAGAAAATTCTAAAAATGAGCTTATTGCCAGAATGGATTCGGATGATTATGTGGTCAGTACAAGATGCGAAAAGCAGTTGGAGAAGTTTAGAGAAGATCCAAAATTGGGAATGGTTGGATCTTATGAGGCTGAATTTGTAGATGATATAGATAATGTTATATCAATTCATAGAGTGCCATCTGAGAATGATGAAATCGAACGATTTATGCACCGTAGATGTTCAGTATTGCATCCAACAGTTATGTATAAAAAAAGTGCGGTGTTAAAAAGCGGCAACTATCAGTCAGTCTTGCTGTATGAAGATTATGATCTGTTTGCAAGAATGGTGCTAGAGTATCACATAAAAAGTTATAATATTCCGGAACCTCTGTATTATATACGAACTAGTGAAGACTTTTTTAAACGTCGTGGCGGCATTAAATACGCAAAAACTGTTTTGAAATTTAAGTGGGGACAGTATAGGAAAGGGTATATGTCATTGATGGATTTTTGTATTAGTGGTTTGGGGCAAGCATTTGTTTGCGTGCTTCCGAATTCATTGAGAAAAAGCTTTTACATGAAATTTTTGAGAAAGTAATATAGGGATAAAAATAATTATGACAGAACCGATAAGAGTTTTACAGGTTGTAGCATCATTAAATGCTGGAGGAATGGAAAACTATATAATGAATTTGTACCGAATGGTTGATAAATCAAAGGTGCAGTTTGATTTTGTAGTTCATCATGCAGCTGTTGGTCTTTATGAGGATGAAATACATGAACTGGGTGGAAAAATTTACCATTTTACAGTATTGGATGATAAAAATGTTGTTAAGTATATTTCTGAATTGAACAGGTTCTTTGATGAGCATAAAGAGTATCAAATCATTCATGGTCATCTAAGTAGTCTTGCTGTTTTTTATCTTGGAGTAGCAAAGAAATATAATGTACCATGGAGAATAGCTCATAGCCATGGAGCTGGCTTTTTGCATACCTTGAAAGGGACGGCAAAATATTTGTTATTCAGAACAACAAAATGGAATGCTAATGTTCGTCTGGCGTGCTCAACGGAAGCAGGTAAGTATCTTTATGGAAAAGACACTTTTGAGTTTGTACCAAATGGAATAGATGTGGACAGATTCACGTTCGATGAAAACAAGCGCATTGAAATGCGGAAAATGCTTGGTATCCGTGACGAGTATGTTATTGGTCATGTTGGAAGATTTAATTTACAGAAAAATCATGAGTATCTTTTGCGGATTTTTAAAGAAGTTCAGCAAAAGACACCGAATATCAAGTTATTACTTCTGGGAGAAGGAGAGCTGTTTTCAAAGATTCAAAATTTAGCAGAGGATTTGGAAATCAAGGATAAAATTATCTTTGCCGGGGTTCATAAAGATGTAGAGAATTATTATCAGGCAATGGATGCTTTTGTTTTACCATCTTTGTTTGAGGGACTTCCTGTAACAGGAATAGAAGCGCAGTATTCAGGACTTCCTTGTTTCTTTTCAGATGAGGTGACGAGGGAAGTTAAGATATGCTCTGACACAAAATTTTTGAAAATCGGCAATGAAAATCTTGGCTTATGGGTAGATGCTATCAGCCAACAAAGAATAAACAAGGAACGAAATAGAATTGAACTAATTACGAAAAAGTTTGATATAAGAACTGCTGCAAAATCAATGGAAAAAAGATATATAGATTTGTGGAAACAAAGTAATAGTTGAAAGGATTATTGATATATGAGTAAAAAGGTTGGGATAATAACACAACATCGAGTGGTTAATTACGGGTCGGTTTTGCAGACCTATGCATTACAAGAAAAAATCAAAGATATGGGCTATGAATGTGAAGTCATTGATTATTATCCAGAACGTTTTACTCCGCTCGGGATGCTAAAAAGAATAAAGAACAAGGGAGAAAAATTCCAAAAGAGTTTTTTGATTAGAAATGCTGCAAGAGCAATAATTATTCCATCTTACATTATACGATTTCGGATGTTTTTTAAGTTTCTCAATGATTATATTGATATGACACCTAAAACATATAAAAGTGAGAAAGAATTAGAAAGCGAAAATTTTGATTATGATGTTTATTGTACAGGAAGCGATCAGGTCTGGAATTATGGATGGAATGAAAGAATTGAATATCCGTATTATCTGGCATTTGCTCCTGAGTCAGCCAGAAAAATATCATATGCTGCAAGTTTTGGAAAAAGTAAATTAGAATCAGATGAAGTAAATGAAACGAGGCGTCTTTTAAAAAGATACGATAGTATTTCTTTGAGAGAACTATCAGGAGTAGAGATTGTTGATAAATTGGGAATCGAGAATAGTACAAATGTTTTAGATCCCACATTGTTATTAAGTGGAGAAGATTGGAGAAAAATTTCTTCCAGAAAGTTCACGAAGGACAGGTATATTCTAATTTACAATTTGAACAGAAATCCAAGAATTGATGCGTATGCAAAAGAACTTTCGATTAAAACAGGTTTGGAAGTTAGGTATTTAAGTTATCAATTACATGAGTTTTACAAGAATGGAAAAATGTTCTGTAATCCACCGGTTGAAGATTTCCTTGCCTTAATTGATGGGGCAGACTATGTTATAACAGATTCGTTCCATGCGACAGCATTTTCTTTGAATTTCAACAAAGAATTTGTAATTGTATATCCGGGAAAATACAGTACAAGATTGCAAAGCATCTTAGAGATTTTAGGATTAACAAATCGAGTTGCAAAAAATGAAAGAGATTTGAGCATTGTTGAATCAAAAATTGATTACAACCGTGTAAATGAGATACTTGCGGCAGAAAGAAAACGTTCTTTGCTATGGCTTAGCAATGCTTTGAGTGGTGTGAAAAATGAAGACAGTATGTGAATTGAATATGTGTAATGGCTGTATGGCTTGTGTGGAAAAGTGCCATAGAAATGCAATTACAATCAAAGATGATTTGAAGTATTATAATGCTCTGATTGATACTAAAAAATGCGTTGACTGTGGACTTTGCACGAAAGTGTGTCCACGAGAAAATGATAATGACATGAGTAAGCCGAAATGGTGGTATCAAGGATGGGCAGATTCTGAAATAAGAGAACATGCTTCATCTGGGGGTGCTGCATCTGCAATTATTCGCGCATTTATAAAAAACGGTGGATATGTAGCATCTTGCTTGTTTGACAGCGGAAAATTTGTATTTGAAGTAACAAATGAGATGGCAGTTGCAAGAAAATTTGCAGGATCAAAATATGTTAAGAGTAATCCGGAAAAAATTTACGGAAAAATTCAATCACTATTGAAAGCAAATCAGAAAGTTCTTTTCATTGGATTGCCCTGTCAAGTAGCAGCGGTGAATCAATTTATTAAAGATAAGACCAATTTAGTTACCGCTGATTTGATATGTCATGGAACTCCATCACCTTATTTACTTAAAAAGTGCCTTCAAGAATATGGACATGATATAAATACCCTTACAGATATCAATTTTCGAATAAAAAGTTTATATGAGTTGAATAGAGACGGGAAACCTATTGCAGCGTTTCATACTATGGATAATTACCTTATCGCATTCCTTCACTCATATGATTATACAGAAAATTGCTATTCGTGTAAGTTTGCTACTTTAGACAGAGTATCTGATATAACGCTGGGAGATTCTTGGGGAACCGAACTAAGTGGAGAAGTGAAAAATGGTGTGTCACTAATTCTTTGTCAGAGTGAAAAAGGTAAAGAGCTGATTGAGAGTGCTGGATTAAACCTTTTAGATGTCGACATCAATAACGCGATTTCACATAATGAACAGTTAAATAAACCTTCAAAATGCAGTAAATCGCGTGATCAATTCTTTGAAAACTATAACAGGTACAATAACTTTGGAAAAGCCTTGGTGAAAACAGCACCAGGAATTGTGGCGAAAGAAAAAGTAAAATCTATCGTTAAGTATATTGTTCGTGGGGGGGGAACACAGGCTTTCATGATTACAGTAAAAGACGGTAAGATGTAATTGCGAGTCGGCAACGGTAACGGAGGAAAACATATGAGCAAAAAGAAACTTTTAATATACTATCCAGAAAGTATGCTTAAACCAGTAGGAGGTCCGGCAGGGTATCTATTTAATTTGAGACAGGGCTTAGATACATTGAACAAGGAGGAACTTCCGATAGATGTTTCTTTTTATGAAGCGGCACCTAAAAGTTTAAGGGATACTGTCAAAAATAAAGACAAAATACCAAAACGTTTGCGAGAATTTAGAAGAGCAGTTGATGACATTTTTTATGAAAAAAAGGCGTATCCATTGGACGAGAAATTACATCAATATGATATGATTCATTTCCATTCAATTGATGCAATGTATTTATGTAGAAAAACTTTGGAAAATTATAAGGGAACTGTAATTCTAACATCGCATTCTCCGTGCGCAAAGTTTAAGGAAAAACTAGCGTGGCTGAATCCGTTTGATTATAAGATGTTGAAAAAATGGGTTGACAGAATTGAAGAAATGGATGCCTATTCTTTTAAGCGCGCAGATTATATTATTTTTCCATGTAAGGAAGCGGAGGAACCATATTATCATACATGGGAAGGTTATGAACAACTTCGAGAAGAAAAAAAGTATCGTTATATGCCAACTGGAATAGTTGGATGTAAAGCAAAAGTAAATAGAGAAGATTTCAGAAAGAAATACGGAATTCCAGACAACGCTTTTGTGATTTCTTATGCCGGAAGGCACAATGAAATAAAAGGATACGCTGACTTAAAAAAACTTGGAGAAAAGCTCCTTGCGGATAAGAATGTATATTTTCTAATAGCTGGAAAAGAAGAACCGATGACGGGATTGAAAAACGATCACTGGATTGAGGTGGGATGGACAAATGATCCACATTCACTTATTGCCGCTTCAGATGTTTTTGTATTGCCAAATCATGAAACATACTTTGATTTGATATTATTAGAGGTTCTTTCACTTGGAGTACCCGTTGTAATGAGTCGCACAGGCGGGAATAAGTATTTTGAACAGTTCAAGCAACCGGGATTAAAATTTTATGATACGTTGGAAGAAGCACAAGATAGGATATTGGATATTAAAAAAATGCCAGTAGATGAATTGTGCGATGCCAAAGCTGGAATAATTGAAATGTTTAATAATGAATTCACTGTTGAAAAATTTGCAAAAAATTATATTAATATTATTTCAGAAATTGCAGCAAGCATTAGATGACATATAGGAGACTTTTGATGAGCAGCGTATTCTCAAAGGTAAGAAGAAAAATTGAATATATCCATAATAAAAAAGCAACTTATGATTACGCTCCTCAGCAGGGAGGTTGGGAAAAATATGGATCGCCAGTGTTTGGCGATGAAACGACAGCCTCCGTGTTTGATCCATTTGTAGTAATGATAGAAGATAGATACCGCCTTTTTGTCTCGGAACGAAAAAATAGCGGAATAATATGTACTGATTCTACGGATGGTACAGAATGGGAAAAATGGAAAGTTGCTTTAGAAGCAGGGCATAAGGGAAGTTGGGAAGAACGGGTTAATCGCGCTTCTGTTTGTGAAATAGATGGGAAATGGTTGATGTGGTACACTGGACAAAGTAGAAATAATAGTGCAATAGGCATCGCCACAAGTGATGATGGTATTCGATTTACAAGAATGCAACAAAAACCAATTCTTGTTCCGAGTGAGCCATACGAAAAAGGTTCGGTTATGAATCCGTGTGTTCTCTGGGACAAAGATGAAAAAATGTTTAAAATGTGGTATGCAGCTGGTGAGCAATTTGAACCAGATGTTCTTTGCTATGCGGAAAGTAAAGACGGCGTTAACTGGGAAAGGTATGCAAATAACCCTATACTTGAAAAGTCGAATGAAAAGTATGATCAATGCAAGGTAGGCGGATGCGATATTTTGAAGGAAAATGATAGATACTATATGTTCTACATTGGATATCAAAATGTGGATACAGCTAGAGTTTGTATGGCAGAGTCAAATGACGGAATACATAATTGGGTTAGAAGTATGGATAATCCTGTTATTTCACCAGAAAAAAAATCCTGGGATGCAGATGCAGTTTACAAGCCTACGGTTGTTTTAAATAAACAAAAAAACAAACTGTTGATGTGGTATAACGGTAGAAAACAAAATTGTGAGCGAATTGGTTTGGCAGAATATCGCATCAAATAGAAGATATGGGGAGGGTTAACCGATGATAGTAAGTATAATTATTCCAGTTTTTAATACAAAATATGAAGATTTATTAAAATGTTTGGATAGTATCCTTGCTCAAACTTTCCCCAATTTTGAAGTGATTATTATTGATGATGGAAGTGAAGATTATTACGGTAATAGACTAGATGAGTTGGTTCAGTTAGATTCTCGTATAAGTGTGTTTCACAAGAAAAATGAAGGGGTCTCAGTAGCTCGTAATTTTGGAGTGAATAAAGCAATAGGACAGTATATCTTATTCGTTGATGGTGATGATATATTAACTCCGTGGTTACTAGAAAGCGCGATCCAAGCTGTTGAGGATTATGATTGTGATGTTATAGTTGGAATGATAAATACAACAGATAAAAGGCCAAGTATTTTTCCAAGTAGAGAAAAGAACGTAAAATTTGAACTGTTGGATGATCATAAGAAAAAAGAATTGGAGTGTCATATTTTTTCAAAAAGCTGTGAGAGGTGGAGACCTGATCAGGATGGATGGGAATTTAATGGAGAAGGATGTTGGGCACATTTCCTGAAGAAGGAGATTGCACTGGAAAATCAATTTATCCCAGGAGTTGCAGTTGGCGAAGATACTATTTGGGCATTAACCATGTTAAATAGTTCTAAGGATTACCGAATTGGAATGCTTTATGAAAAATGGTATTATTATATTCAAAATGATTATAGTGTGTTGAATAAATATAATCCTAAAATCGTGGGACAATTAACTCTTCCAGTGGATATTCTGGAAAAAAAGTATGGTGCTTCAACAGGCATTGTGCATGCCGCATATACAGATTGGTTACTTATGAAGCTAAAACATATATGTTTTAGAGCATATTTAGCAGAGGAAAATACTGACCCATTCAATAAGAAAGTGTCTGAATTTTCAAAAGTTTTACATACTGCTCCATGGATCGAAGTTTTAAACAGACGTAATACTCAACCGTTCAAAAAGAGACTGAAGTTTTTTTTGTATGATAAGAATATTGCGTTATACTTCTACTCTTGCTTGAAATTGGTGAAAAGAAAAAAATACGATATAGAGGACGGGAGTAGAAATGAAAGTAAAAATTAATCACACATTATTTATAACGCTAAGTTTAATTACGCTGCTGATTGCAGGAAATTATTGGGGGATTGCTCAGTTCGTTTTGCCTTATAAAGCGAGACTATATATTTTGGTTCTTTCTGGAGCGATACCGTTATTATTACCGCTGTATTATAAGAAAAGAAGTATTATTATACCTTGGATGCTTTGTTTTTTCTTTGTGCTTTTTAGAAATCAAGAATTTTTGAGTGGAGGCTACTACAATTCAATAAGATTAATAGGCGCTTACTTATTCATATTTGCCAGCGTTAAAAGTTGTGATTGGATAAAAAAGGCACCCCAAATAATAACAGCCGTAGGAATAGCAAATGTTATTGCAACTCTTTTGTTTTTTGTGAATAATGGATTGTATCAGCTTTTTATTAATACAACTTACAAACAATATCAAGATGGAACACAAGACGGATTGTATGGGTATCGAGCGGCTCTTGCAGATCATTACTCTCAAAATGGAACATATATTACAATAGTTTTATTGACTGTATGGGCTGTATTTTTGACCTTAAATGGTCACGAAAAGAAGCGAAAATATATAATGATAGCTGGTATTGCTACAGTTATCGCACTTCTTCTTACATCTAAAAGAGCACATTTGCTTTTCGGCGTAGCAACTTTAATAGTCGTTTATTATGTTGTTAATCCTGAAAAAAGGTTGTTAAAATCCTTCAAGCTCATGATGGCAGCGGTGGCTGCTTTGATAGGATTGAATTTTCTTATGGATTATGTTCCAGATATTGCAAGAGTATTTGAACGATTTCAAACAGCCGGATCTGATAATGCAAGTTTATTGCGGATTCTTATGTGGGATAGGGCGCGCTCTATTTTTAATCAAAATCCAATATTGGGAATCGGATGGTATGGATTTCGATATAAATCCGGCTTGAGTGCGCTAACGGGTGCCACTGCTGGGTGTCATAATATATACCTTGAATTATTATGCGAAACAGGACTTTTTGGTTTCTGTGTGTTTATTATGGCAATGGCATCAAGTATAGTAATAACATGGAAAAATATTAATTATCTTAGTCATCAAGAACGTGATGTCGAATTAACAAGTATAAAATTAGCCTTATCGGTTTCGTTTGCAATTCAATTTTTTGTGTTGTTATATGGAATGACAGGAAATCCTATATATGATTCGACTTTTTGTTTCTATGCAGTCGCAGTGGCAATTAACATCTCTTTTACATCAAATATGCGAGGTAGAATATGAAATATGATTATTTAGTAGTAGGCTCCGGCCTTTACGGAGCAATATTTGCACATGAAGCAAGGGTACATGGCAAATCTGTATTAGTTGTTGATAAACGCCCCAATATTGCGGGCAATATTTACACCGAGAACATTGAGGGCATTAACGTCCATAAGTACGGCGCACATATCTTCCATACCAACAACAAAAAGGTCTGGAATTATATCACCCAATTTGCCGAGTTCAACCGCTTTACGAACTCGCCTGTAGCCAACTACAAGGGCGAGCTTTACTCGCTGCCGTTCAACATGTATACCTTTAATAAGATGTGGGGCGTGGTTACGCCGGAGGAGGCTGCCGCCAAAATTGAGGAGCAGCGCAAGGAAATCACCGGCGAGCCGAAAAACCTAGAAGAACAGGCAATCTCTCTCGTGGGCCGTGACATCTATGAGAAGCTCATCAAGGGCTACACCGAGAAGCAGTGGGGCCGCGACTGCAAAGATCTGCCCGCCTTCATCATCAAGCGTCTGCCCGTGCGCCTGACCTTTGACAACAACTATTTCAATGCCTTGTATCAGGGCATCCCAATCGGCGGCTACACCAAGATGATTGCCAACCTGCTGGACGGCATCGAGGTGCGCCTGAATACGGACTATCTGGAGCACAAGTCCGAGCTGGATGCGCTGGCTGACAAGGTGGTCTACACCGGTCCCATTGACGCCTACTTTGATTATAAGCTGGGCACGCTGGAGTATCGCTCTGTCCGCTTTGAGAATGAGCTGCTTGACAAGCCCAGCTTCCAGGGCAATGCCGCAGTCAACTACACCGATCGCGAGACGCCGTGGACCCGCATCATTGAGCACAAGTGGTTTGAGTTTGGTAAGGACGAGAACGGCAATGATCTGCCCAAAACTATTATCAGCCGTGAGTATAGCAGTGAGTGGAAGCCGGG
>OGXX01001963.1_pt1 | contig 19658 bp, 18 predicted proteins | sample 1576301 | NCBI WGS metagenome assembly OGXX01 (sample SAMEA3541469, study PRJEB24748) | human gut metagenome | biome: human gut; feature: human-associated habitat; material: faeces | place: China | collected 2012
TCCCTATCCGCCCCAACCCCCCTGCCCGCCTCTGCCTCCCTGCAACACCGGGTGCGTGCCCACGCCCTGGGTGCTGGGCGGCATTTACCGGGCGGGCCAGCTGGTGACCTATAATGGCTTCCTCTATGTGGCCAACGTAGACAACGCCAGCGGGGTGCCTGGGGAGTCTCCGGACTTTACCCTGCTGTCCACGCTGCAGCCCATCGGCCCCACAGGCCCTGCCGGCCCCACGGGTCCCACGGGCCCTGCTGGACAGCCCGGAATTCCGGGTCAGCCGGGGACGCCTGGCGCTGCGGGTCCCACGGGTCCCACGGATGCAAGGAAGGATGGACAACACAGGCGGGAAAAACGGGGAAAAAAGGGGAAATTTGGTGCGCTTTTGATGCAGAACATACCGTACAATAGACTAACTTCACTATGTGCTTTTTTCTAAGGTGCAGGTAGGAATTTTCTGGAAGGTGATGTGGGTGAAACAGGCCATCAGCTGGTTTCTTGTATTTATGATTCTGTTCTCCTCGGCGTCCCTGCTCCGCGAACCGGCGGGAAGCACGGAGGACTGGGAGAACCCTTATATTGATGTGACCCAGGATCTGTGGAGTTATCAATACATCACGGAGCTGAATAAGGCCGGCGTGCTGCCTTCCAGTGAGAAATTCCAGGGGCAGGAGGAGGAGACCCGGGGAAACCTGGTCCTCTACCTTTATAATATGGACCAGGGCGTTTTCAAGGACCGCAAGAAGAGCCGGGACAAGAAGAAGGAGAAAGCGGCCCCCAACTTCACCGATGTCACCAAGGATTCCCCCTACTACGACGCGGTGTGCTGGGCCTACCAAAACGGCCTGGTGGGCGGGACCACCGAGACCACCTTTGCCCCGGAGCACTCCCTGACCCGGGAGCAGGTGTGCACCGTTGTGGCCCGGTTTGCGGCCCTGGAGGAGATCTCTCTGCTGCAGGTGGTGGAGCCCGACCAGTTTAAGGACTCCCTGTATATTGATGAATATGCCCGCAGCGGGGTGACCGCCTGCCAGATGGCGGGGATTGTCAAGGGATATGACAACGGCTTTTTCCAGCCGGACAACACCCTGACCCGGGAGGAGTGCGCCGCTGTGGTCTATCGGGTGATGACGGCGGCGGACATGGAGATCCCCGAGGGCAGCGCGGTGGTGGACCTGACGGAAGGGGCCTATGACAGCCTGTATGACAATTACCAGGACATCACGTTCACGGCGCTGGTGCCAGAGACGGAGGAGGGGCCTGTGACCTTCTTTGACCAGGCGGTCTTTATCGGGGATTCCATCTCCATGACCCTGGAGGCCTACTGCGGCGCCAGCGGCGCGCTGGGCGGCGCCAAGTTCCTCTGTGCCGGCAGCATGAGCCCCACCAATATGCTCACTGGCAAGATCCTGCCGGAGTATCCCAAGGGGTCCGGCCAAAAGCCGGCCATTGGGGACAGCGTGGCGGCCACCGGCGCCAAGGTGGTCTATGTGATGCTGGGTATGGACAACATCGCCTATGGGGTGGAGCGGGCCACCAAGGATTACCTCACTATTCTCAACCAGATCATCGAAAAGAATCCAGGGGTTCAGATTGTGGTGCAGTCCGTGACCCCTATGGCGGATTCCAGCACCAGCTACTCGGAAAAGCTGAACAACGAACAGATTAACGCATTTAACGAGACCATGAAAGCGTATTGCCAGGACAATCGCTGGTATTATGTGAACGTGGCCGAGGCATTCAAAGACGAAAAGGGCTTCCTGAAAAAGGAGTACTGCAGTGACTACGGCAGTATGGGCATGCACTTTACCTATGAGGGAGCCAAGATTTGGGTGCAGTATCTCAAAACCCATATTCCCCAGGATTTGCTGTAATCAATGGAAAGGAGAATTCCATGAAAAAATGGACGATCCGAATTCTCGTCCTACTATTCCTATTGACCGGGTCTGCCTGCAGCCAGTCGGTGCCGCCTGCCGAAGGGGAGGAGACGCTGCTGGTCCAAGGAGAGAGCGGCGGCCCGGAAAATCTGCCGCCAGCCTTTGACCCTGTGGTTCCCGCCGCCGAGGCGGTGGACCCCCAGTGGTTTGCAGATGCGGCCTTTGTGGGAGATTCCGTGTCGGTGATGCTGGAAAATTACAATACCAGCACAGGCCGGCTGGGGAGTCCGGCGTTCTTTTGCTCTGTGAGCTTGAGCCAGACCAATGCCTTGTCCTATCAGGCGGGGAATGCCCGGCTTCCGGAATATCCCAAGGGGTCCGGCCAGCACCCCCTGGTGGCGGACGGCATCGCCAGCGCCGGCGCGAAAAAAGTTTATTTGATGCTGGGCATGAATTGTATCGCCGGGGGTGTTGACAGAGCAAGTCAAGATTTGGTAACATTAGTTGATCAGATCCTGGCCAAGTCCCCCGAGGCGGCCATTTTCATCCAGTCGGTGACGCCGATGACCGCGGACAGCCCCCGGGCGGATGACGCCTTAAACAATGGGACCATTCAGGCATTCAATGAGAGAATGCGTCAGATTTGCCAGGAGAAGCAGTGGTATTTTGTCAATGTGGCAGAGGCGGTCTCCGATGAGAATGGATTTCTCCGGAGTGAGTTCAGCGGGGACCGGGCCATGGGGATCCATTTCAATTACGACGGTGCTGCGGCGTGGGCAGACTATCTCCTCACCCATGTGCCCCAGGCGCTGAAGTAAGATATTTTTTAGGAGGATGAATGAGGAAGTATGAAACGGATAGTATCTCTTGCAGCCATTGTGCTCACCTTGACCATGGCGCTGTCCTTGGCCGCCTGCGGCGAGGAGCCCGGAACCAATGAAAACACGGAAAACGGCCAGAATCAGACCAGTTCCAATGAGACAGGCAAAACCGTGGACCTGGCGGCGCTGCGGACCCAGTTTGTAACGGATTACAGCCTGACGGATGTCCTGGAGGTGGAGACCGAGGGACTGAATAATCTGTATGGAATTACGGAAGATATGGTGAAGAATTCCGCCAGCTTTTCCGCCTCCTCCGGGGCAGCGTTTGCCCAGGAAGTGGTGATGGTGGAGGCGGTTGACGAGTCCGCTGCCGCCACTGTGGCTGAAAAGCTGGAAACCCGTCTGTCCACCATCGCAGAGCAGGCTGCCTCCTACGATCCCGACAGTCTGGCGCTGGCGGAAAAGTGCAAGGTGGTCACCGACGGCGTCTATGTGGGGATGTTCTTCTCCTCCCACTATGACGACATGGCGGCCGCGTTCCAGAGCGCGCTGTCCTGAGTGCGTGTTCCCAGAGCATCAAAAAAGAAACCGGCTGCCGGGCAATCGAAGGACTGCCCGGCAGCATTTATTGGAGAATAAACGCCTATGGTTTTTTCAAGTTTACCTTTCCTGTTCCTGTTTTTGACGGTGGTTCTGTTGGTCAGCCACATTCTGCCCTTCCGATTCCGGAACTTCTTCCTGCTCCTGGCCAACCTGGTTTTTTACGCCTATGGAGAGCCTGTTTACGTCCTCATTATGATCGGCTCCATTCTGGTGAACTTCTTTGCCGGGCTGCTCATGGACAAGCAGTCCACCCAGGGCCGGCGCCGGGCGGTGCTGGTGGTGGGCATCGTGCTGAACCTGGCGGCACTGGGGGTGTTCAAGTACGCCGGCCTCTTTGTAAGCACCCTGCGGGAGATTCCGGGGCTGTCCTCCCTGCCGGAGGTGGACATTGCGCTGCCCATCGGGATTTCCTTCTACACCTTCCAGGCGGTGTCCTATCTCATTGATGTCTATTGGGATGACTGCGCGGCCTCTCATAACCTGATTAACTTTGCCTCCTACATCTCCCTGTTCCCCCAGCTCATCGCCGGCCCCATTGTCCGGTACAAGGATGTCAACGAGCAGCTGGTCTCCCGACGGGAGACGCCCACCCTTTTTAATTCCGGGGTTCGCCTCTTTGTGGTGGGGCTGGCCAAAAAAGTGCTGCTGGCCAACCAGTTTGGCATGCTGTGGGACGCCATGTCCGCCGACCCGGTGGCCGCCGGCGCCCTGGGGGCCTGGGCGGGAGCCTGTGCCTATACGTTGCAGATTTATTTCGACTTTGCCGGTTACTCCGACATGGCTCGAGGCCTGGGGAGAATGCTGGGCTTTGAATTCTGCATCAACTTCAACTATCCCTATATTTCCAAGAGCGTGACGGAGTTTTGGCGCCGGTGGCACATCTCCCTGTCCACCTGGTTCCGGGACTATGTGTATATCCCCTTGGGGGGCAACCGGTGCGGCAAGCTCCGCCAGTGTGTCAACATTCTGGTGGTGTGGGCCCTGACGGGCTTTTGGCACGGCGCGGGGTGGAACTTCCTGTTCTGGGGGTTCTACTACGGGGTGCTGCTGCTGTTGGAAAAGCTGTTGCTGGGGAAATATATCCGCCGGCTGCCGGCAGTGTTCCAGCATCTGTATGCCATGGTCATTGTGATCATCGGATGGGTGTTCTTTGCCTCCCCGGACCTGTCCACGGCGCTGGCCTACCTTCAGGTGATGTTCTCCTTCTCGCCGGGCACCATGGGAGGGGCTTCCCTGGTGATGCCGTGGCTTGGTATGGCGGTCATTGGGGTGGTGGCAGCCACGCCCCTGGCCAAGAATCTGTGGGAGAAGCTCCAGGGGAAAAAAGCCATGCCCTTGGTGGAAGGGGCGCTTTGTCTGGCCGCGCTGCTCCTGTGTACTGCCAGCCTGGTCAGCGACAGCTACAATCCCTTCCTGTATTTCCGGTTCTGAGAGGGGGAACCTATTGTGAAAAAATTGTATTCCTTTTTGCCGGCGCTGATCTTCCTGGTATTTCTGGGGGTCATGGCCCTTCTGCTGCTGTTCTCCCCGGTGCGGGACTACTCGGAGAATGAGAAACGCTATCTGGCCGGGCGGCCTGAGGTGACGGTCTCCGGGATTCTGGAGGGGGAAACCCAGGAACAGCTGGAGAAGTTTACTGCGGACCAGGTCCCCGGACGGGATTTCTTTGTGGGGGTCAACGCCTATTGGAACCTGGCCACCGGCCGCAATGGAGCCCAGGATATCTACCACTGCAAGCAGGGCTATCTGATCAACGCCCCCAAGACTTACAATGAGAAGATTTTCACGGACAACCTAACCAAGTTCGATCAATTCGCCGCCCAGCTGGGGGTTCCGGCAGACCTGATGATGGTACCCTCTACGGGCTATCTCATGGAAGAAGTCCTTCCCACGTTCCATGGGACCTACGACGATGACCAGCTCTATGACAAGGCAGAGCAGATCTTGCAAAATACCCGTCTGGTGGATGTGCGGCAGGCCCTGCTGGAGGGGAAGGAAACCGGCCAGATCTGCTACCGGACCGACCACCATCTGACTTCCTATGGGAACTATTTGCTCTACCGGGCCTATCAGATCGCCCAGGGGGCGCCTTACCTCTCCCGGGATGCCTATGAGGTGGCCAGCTACGATGGGTTCTACGGCACCACCTGGTCGGGCAGCGGCTACTGGTTCACCCAGCCGGATCAGGTGGAGGTGTGGGACAGCGGAATTCAGCCCACGGTGACCTTGATCGACGGAAGCGCCGCGCCCCAGGTTTCGCACAGCCTTTTCTTCCCCTCGCACCTGGAGGAGATGGATAAATACCCGGTTTTTCTGGATGGCAACCACAGCCTGGTCACCATCCAGAATCCCAACGCGGAGGGGGGGAACCTTCTGGTGATCCGGGATTCCTATGCCCACTGCTTCAGTACCTTCCTGGCGTCCGACTATCAAAATATCTACCTGGTGGACCTGCGGTACTACCGGGATAACCTGTCCCAGTTTGTGGCGGAACATCCGGTGGACCGGGTGCTCTACCTCTATGGGGTGGACAACCTGGTCAGCGACACCAATTCCGCTTGGCTGAAATAAGCTTGCGTTCCGGCGGGCCCGCCCCCTCACAGGGGTGGGCCCGCTTGATCAAATGTTAAGAATTTCGACATGACTGGGTCATAAACGCGGGATATCCTGGGAGAAATCCAGGTATCCGGAGAAGGCACAGCGGTACCATTGGGCATGAGGTACCTGACGACAGCGTGGTACGCCGCCGGCTTGCCAGAACCCCGACGGGATGGTATGATAGACCTGATTCAACAGGAAGAGGAGGGGCGGCATGGCGGAGATTAACATTGCGCTGGAGTGTTTTGGAAGCATTCTCACCCTCATTCTTCTGGGCAGTCTGCTGCTCCACGGGGACCGCTCCAACCCTTCCACCCGGCTGTTTGTGGGGATGCTGCTGGTGAACTTAGTGTCCCTGTGGGCGGATGCCTGGGCCTGGTATTGGAACGGGACGGAGTATGTGGTTTGGAACTGGCTGGGAAATTTTCTGCAATACCTGTCGGGATATGTGCTTCTCTTCCTCTACTGTCAGTATCTCTTGGTCCGGGCCTCTCTTTGGACAACGTGTCCCTGGATTCGGCGGAGTGTGTCCGCGTTGTGCCTGCTGGGGATTGGCCTGACCGTTCTCACCCAGTTTACCGGCCTGTTTTATACCATCACGCCGGAGCACCTCTGCCTGCGGGGAGAGGGATTTTGGCTCTCCCAGGCCATCGGGCTGGTGGCGCTGGCCTTGGTGGGGGGCGTGATGGGCCTGCATCGCAAGGGACAGGCGCGGGAGGAGAGAGAACTTCTGCCGGCGTATGTGCTGCTGCCCATGGGCATTCTGGCGGCGGAACTGCTTTGGACGGAGATTACCTTGCTGGGCATCGGGGCGACGCTGACCCTGGTGCTGGTCTTTGTCAATGTCCAGCTGCAGCGGGACCGGCGTCTGCGGGCCCAGGACAAGGAACTGGCGGAGAAGAAGATTGCCATTATGCTCAGCCAAATTCAGCCCCATTTCCTGTATAACATTTTGGGAAGCATCGAGTGGCTCTGTGAAACCAATCCCCAGAAGGCCCAGGAGGCCACCGATGAGCTGGCCCGCTTCCTCCGGGGGAACATGGACAGCCTGCAGAGCACGCGGGTCATCCCCGCCAGCCGGGAGCTGGAGCATGTGCGGTGCTATCTGAATCTGGAGCGTATCCGCTTTGGAGCCCATCTGCGGGTGGAGTATGCCATTGAGACCAGCGATTTCTTCCTCCCGGCCCTGAGCCTGCAGCCGCTGGTGGAGAACGCGGTACGCCATGGGGTCACCAAGCGGGAGGAGGGCGGCACCATCTGGATCTCCGCCCGGGAGACGGAGGAGAGTTACCAGGTGACCATCCGGGATGACGGTGTGGGGTTTGACCCGGTGCGGGTGCGTGGGGACGGGCGGGAACACGTGGGGATCGAGAACGTCCGCAGCCGCTTGACCGCCCAGTGCGGCGGGACGCTCTGCATCGCCAGCCAGGAGGGCGTGGGGACAGTGGCCCAGGTGCGGATTCCCAAGACAGGGGATACCCAAGGAAAGGAGTCTTTTGATGCGGATCATCGCGGCGGATGACGAGGCCCTGATGCTGGATATGCTCACGGACCGGATTCGGCAGGCCTGTCCCCAGGGGGAAATCCATCCCTTTTCCAGTGCCCGTCGGCTGCTGGCGTGGCTGGAGGAGACTGGAGAGGGCTTTGATGTGGCCTTTTTGGATATTGAGATGCCGGGGATGAGCGGCATCGCCCTGGCCCAGCGGCTGAAAGAGCTCTGTCCCCGGGGCAACCTGATCTTTGTCACGGGGTTTTCCCAATACATGGCGGAGGCCTTTCAGCTCCACGCCAGCGGATATATTCGCAAGCCTGTCACCGTCAAGGCGGTGGAAGAGGAACTGCGCAACCTGCGTTACCCCGTACAGGAGCGGGCAGCACCCACCCTGCGGGTGCAGGCGTTCGGCAATTTTGAGGTCTTTTATGGAGGGCGGCCTGTCCATTTCAGCCGGAGCCGGACCAAGGAGCTGTTTGCCTACTTGATCGACCGCCGGGGGGCGGGGAGCACCATGGGGGAGCTGATCTCCATCCTGTGGGAGGGCCGCCTGGACACCCCGAGCATCCGCAGCCAGCTGCGCAGCCTCATCACGGACCTGCGGACCACCCTCCAGGGGCTGGGCCAGGGGGCGATCATCATTAAGAAGCGGGATTTGATCGCGGTGGACCCGGAACGGGTGGACTGCGACTACTATCGCTTCCTGGCCGGGGACCGGCGGGAGGCCAATGCCTTTCGCGGGGAGTACATGTCCAACTACTCCTGGGCGGAGACCACCCTGGGGGCGCTGACGCGGAAGGAAGGACAGGGGGAAACAGGTTCATAGAGGGCGGTGCCCGATGCATAGGTTCTACCGAAGACGGTTGTCCCAGGACGGCCGAAAAAGGAGGGAGCCTATGGGCAGAGGCGGAAAGCTGGCCGGCGGCCTTTGGCGGGTGGGGCTGTATATCCGTTTGTCCCGGGATGACGGGCGGGAGGAGAGCCTCAGCGTGCAGAACCAACGAAAGATTTTGCTGGATTACCTGGAGCATGAATTCCAAGGCCAGTGGGAGCTGGCCGGGATCTATGTGGATGATGGCCTAACCGGCACCGATGACAGCCGGGAGAGTTTCCAGCGAATGATCGGGGATATGAAGGCGGGGAAGCTGAACTGTATCGTGTGCAAAACCCTCTCCCGGGCCTTTCGGAACTATGCGGACCAAGGCTATTTTTTGGAGGAGGTGTTTCCCCGCTACCGCACCCGGTTTATCTCCCTGGGCAGTCCCCGGGTGGACAGCTTTTTGGACCCCGAGGCGGTGCAGATGGGGCTGGAAATTCCCATCAATGGGATTCTCAATGACCGCTATGCCGCCAAAACCTCCGCGGATGTCCGGCGGACCCTGGATATGAAGCGGCGGCGGGGGGAGTTTATCGGGTCCTTCGCCCCCTACGGATACGATAAGGACCCGGCAGACCGGAACACCCTGATCCCGGACCCCGAGGCGGCGGCGGTGGTGGCTCGCGTATTTGAGTGGTATGTCCAGGGGGTGGGAAAGGGGACCATCGCCAGCCGGCTCAACGGCTTGGGGCTGCCCAATCCCACCGCCTATAAGGCCGGGAAGGGGTCCCGATACCGGCGCCCAGGGCCTGCCAACGATGGCCTGTGGACCCCGGCCACGGTGGCCCGGATGCTCCAAAATCCCGTCTACGCGGGTACCCTGGTGCAGGGCCGGCAGCGGGTGGTGAGCTATAAGGTGCACCAGACCATGGCGGTTCCTCCTGAGGACTGGTATGTGGTGGAGGGAACCCATGTCCCCCTTGTGCCCCCGGCCCTGTTCCAGCGGGCCCAGGAACTGGCCCAGCGGGAGACCCGCCGGGCGCCGGGACAGAGGACGTTGCACCTGTTTGCCGGCTTCCTGCGGTGCGCGGACTGCGGCAAATCCATGAGCCGGAAGACCGCCCGGGGCATCGTCTACTACACCTGCTCCACCTACCGCCGAAAGTCCAAGACCGCCTGCACCAAGCACACCATTCGGGAGGACCGGCTCCGGTCCCAGGTGGCCCAGGCGCTGGGGGTACAGCCAGAGGCGTTGTCCCGGCGGCTTCTGTTTGAACAGGTGCGGGAGATTTTGGTCCATGAGGACGGCGAGGTGACCGTCTGTCCTTTGCCAGCGGAAGGGGCTTCCTCTGTTTAACGAAAATTTAACATTTGGGTGGTTTTTTATTTTACATGCTGGGGATAGACTGGTTGTAAAGAACAGGTTAAATGGGAGGAAATGAGGAGGCATCCCCAATGGAACGAATTTACTTGCTGGAGGACGACGACAGCATTCGCAAGCTGGTCATTTACGCCCTGGGCAGCCAAGGCTACGAGGCCCAGGGCTTTGACCGGCCTTCTGATTTTTGGAGCGCGATGGAGGGCCCCCAGCCCGCCTTGATCTTGCTGGATATTATGCTGCCGGAGGAGGATGGCCTTTCCATCCTGCAAAAGCTGCGGGCCTCGGCGGCCACCAAGCGCATTCCTGTGATCATGCTCACCGCGAAGAACACGGAGTATGACCGGGTGGTGGGCCTGGACAGCGGCGCCGATGACTTTATCTCCAAGCCCTTCGGCATGATGGAGCTGGTGGCCCGGGTCCGGGCGGTCCTCCGCCGCACGGAGCAGAAGCCGGAGACCGAGGACTACCAGGTGGGGGACCTTTTCGTCAGCCCCCAGCGCCATGTGGTCCGGGTGGCAGGGGAGGAGGTTCCCCTGACCAACAAGGAATTTGAACTTCTGTGCCTGCTGCTGGAGCACCAGGGCATGGCCATGACCCGGGACGCCATCATGGACGGGGTCTGGGGCCAGGAGTTCAGCCGGGAGAACCGGACCTTGGATGTCCATGTGCGGACCCTGCGGACCAAGCTGGGCGCTGCCGGGCACTATATTGAGACCGTCCGGGGGGTGGGCTACAAGATTGGAGGGGCCTCATGACGGGGAAAATTTTCCGCAGCTGCTTCCTAGTGGGGCTGGCGGTGATGATCCTGTGCACCGGGCTTTTCGTGGCGGTGATGGCCTCCCAGTATGAGGAGGAGGTCTATCAGCAGCTCCAGGAGGAGCTGGCCTATGTGAAGCACGGCATGGAGGAGAGCGGACAGGCCTACCTGACCGGTCTGCGGACCACCCAGCGCCTGACCTGGGTGGACACCGACGGCACCGTGCTCTATGACAGTGTGGCAGACCCCGCCACCATGGAGAACCACGGGGACCGGGCGGAGATCCGGCAGGCGCTGGAGGAGGGCTCTGGACAGGGAAAACATCTCTCCAACACCCTGCTGCAAAAGAATCTCTACTATGCCGCCCGTCTGTCGGACGGGACGGTTTTGCGGATTTCCTGTGTGGAGACCACGGTGGGGGCGCTGATTCTGGGGGTTCTCCAGCCGGTGCTGTGGATTTTGGTGCTGGCCCTCATCCTGTCGGGGATTCTGGCCTCCCGGCTGTCCCGGCAGATTACCAAACCCATCAACAGCCTGGATTTGGAAAACCCCAGGCTGGATGAGACCTATGAGGAGCTCTTTCCCCTGGTCAGCCGCCTGCGGGAGCAGAACCGCACCATTGGCCGGCAGATGGACGCCCTGGGCCGCCGGCAGCGGGAGTTTGCCGCCTTGGCGGAGAACATGAGCGAAGGGGTTTTGCTCATCGACAGCCGTTACCATGTGCTCTCCGGAAATCAGAGCGCCTTTCACTTGCTGGGGGAGAAGCAGCAGCCCGAGAGCATCCGGCAGGGGACCTGCCGGCGGGGGATCTGGGAGGCCGCGGGCAAAGCCCTGGCCGGCCGCCATGCCGAGACCCTGATGCGGGGCGAGTCCCACATCTTCGAGATTCTGGCCAGTCCGGTTACTGCCAACGGGCAGGTGACCGGCGCGGTGATTCTCATGGTGGATGTCACCGAACGAGAGGAGCGGGAGAGCCTGCGGCGGGAGTTCTCCGCCAATGTCTCCCATGAGCTGAAAACCCCCCTCACCTCCATTTCCGGGTTTGCCGAGCTCATGAAAGAGGGGCTGGTGGAAGCGGATAAGATGAGGGAGTTCGCGGGGGACATTTACAAGGAGTGCGGCCAGCTCATTGCCCTCATTGACGACATTATGAAGCTCTCCCGCCTGGATGAGGGGTCGGAAGAGCTGTCGGCGGAACGGGTGGACCTGTATGACCTGTCCCAAAAGATCCTCCAGGAGCTCACCCCTGTGGCCGCGAAGCGGGGAATTTCCCTGCACATGGAAGGGGGGCGCCAGACGATCCAGGGGGTGTGGCGGATTCTCCATGAGATGATCTATAATCTCTGTGACAATGCCATTAAGTACAACAAAGACGGGGGCGCTGTGACCGTCCGGGTGACGGAAGAGGAGGACCAGGTGGTTGTATCCGTGGAGGATACCGGCATTGGAATCTCCGAAGGGCAGCAGGACCGGGTATTTGAGCGGTTCTACCGGGTGGATAAGAGCCATTCCCGCCGGGTGGGGGGCACCGGCCTGGGGCTGTCCATTGTCAAGCACGGCGCCCAATACCATAATGCCCAGCTCTCCCTGGACAGTGAACCGGGCGCGGGAACAACCATTACCCTGCGTTTCCCCAAACAAAGCGCGGCCTGAATGGAGGAGAGCGAGCACCTTATTTGAAGTTAGAAGGAGAAATCCATGATTACATTTGAAGAAATTAAAAAGGACCCGGGTATCCGGACCTATATTCAGAAGGCAGACGAGTCCCTGATCAATCTGGGCTTTACCGAGCACAGCTTTGCCCACGTGGGACTGGTGGCGGCCAACAGCAAGTATATTTTGGAGACGCTGGGGTACACCCCGCGGGAGGTGGAGCTGGTCCAAATCGCGGCCTACCTCCACGACATTGGCAACCTGGTCAACCGCATCGACCATTCTCAGAGCGGGGCGGTGATGGCCTTCCGCCTGCTGGACCATCTGCATATGGACCCCTTGGACATTGCCGAGGTGGTCACTGCCATTGGCAACCACGACGAGGGGACAGGTACGCCTGTCAGTCCCATGGCGGCGGCGTTGATTCTGGCGGACAAATCCGACGTCCGCCGCAGCCGGGTGCGCAACCAGGACATCAGCAAGTTTGACATCCATGACCGGGTCAACTATTCGGTGACCAAGGCGGAGCTGAAGATCAATGAGAACAAGACGCTCATTAAGCTCAAACTCCACATTGACACCCGGTATGGCTCTGTGATGGACTATTTTGAAATTTTTCTCAACCGGATGGTTCTCTGCCGGAAGGCGGCGGACACCTTGGGGCTTCAGTTTAAGCTGATTATCAATGAACAGCAGCTGATTTGAGGCAGAGAAAGAGACACGGCTACGAAAGCAGCGACGGCCTGAGGTAATTACCTCAGGCCGTTTTTTCTTTGCCATCCAAGACTTTTTTTCTGGTACAGGGGGAAAAATACCAAGGGAAGAAAAAATTTTGATTTAACCAAAACTTTATCTTTCTTTGGTTTTTCCTTTAACCGAAACTGGATACACTGTACTTGTAGAAAACAAGAGATCAAACAGAAAACCAAGAAAGAAATGAGGAATTTAACCATGAAAAGAACCATGAAGAAAGCCATGAGCATTCTTGCTGCCTCTGCGGTTCTGGCCCTGACGCTTGCCGGCTGCGGAAATGAATCCACCGATCCTGCAACAACAGATGGCAGCGATACGGACTCTGCGTCCACTGTCTCCGGTACGGTGGCTACCAATGGCTCCACCTCCATGGAGAAGGTGATCGGCAACCTGAAGGAGCAGTTTGAAAATGACAACGACGGCAATGTGACGGTCTCCTATGATGCCACGGGTTCCGGTGCGGGCATTGAAGCTGTGGTCAACGGCACCGCGGACATCGGCCTGTCCTCCCGGGCGCTGAAGGAAGAGGAGACCTCCTCCGGCCTGAAAGGAACCACCATCGCCCTGGACGGCATCGCCGTTATCGTCAATGCCGACAGCCAGGTGGCGGACCTGACGGTGGACCAGATCGCCAAGATTTTCACCGGGGAGATCACCAACTGGAGTGAAGTAGGCGGCGCCGACGGGGAGATCGCCTGCATCGGCCGGGAGGCCAACTCTGGCACCCGGGACGGGTTTGAGTCCATCACCGGAACCGAGGACACCTGCAAGCTCAGCCAGGAGCTCACCTCCACCGGCGCGGTGATTGAGGCCGTGAAGAACAGCCCCAACGCCATTGGCTACGCGTCCCTGTCTGCGGTAGAGGGCAAGGAGGGCATCAAGGCCCTGACGGTGAATGGTGTGGCCTGCTCTGAGGAGACGGTTCTGGACGGGTCCTATGAGATTCAGCGTCCCTTCGTGCTGGTCACCAAGTCGGATGCGTCCCTGTCCACGGCTGCACAGGCCTTCTTTGACTACGCCACCTCCAAGGACGCCAGTGAGCTGATCCGCAACGCCGGCGCGGTTCCTGTGGCGGAATAACCAAGCGATTCACCCAAGCGGTGCGGGCCTCCTGCCTCTCGGGGGCAGGGTCCGTACCGCTTACCTTATGGTTTTGTTGGCGAGAGAAGGAGCTTCCCATGGAAAAAGCATTGAACAATTCCGGCCCTGCCGCGGCCAAGCCTGGCCACAGGGCAAAAAGAGCCGAACCCGGACGACGGGGGGCCAAGGATGCCCTGGAGTGGCTGATGCACACCATTTTTCTACTGTGCGGCATTGTGGCAGTGGGCTTTGTGCTGGTCATCAGTGTGTACCTGATTATTTCTGGTGTGCCCGCGATGAAGGAAATTGGCCTGACGGATTTCCTGCTGGGACAGACCTGGGCCCCCACGGCCTCTGACCCCTCTTACGGGATTCTGCCGTTTATCCTCACCTCCATCTACGGTACCGCCGGAGCGGTGCTGATCGGGGTCCCCATTGGGCTGATGACAGCCATTTACTTGGCCAAGGTGGCCAATCCCCGGATGGCTGCGGTCATTCACACGGCGGTGGAGCTGCTGGCGGGGATTCCCTCGGTGGTTTACGGCCTGGTTGGTATGATTGTGCTGGTGCCCGGGATTCAAAAGGCCTTCGGTCTGTCCTCCGGCGCCTGCCTGCTGGCAGCGATTGTGGTGCTGGCCATTATGATCCTGCCCTCCATCATCAGTGTCTCCGAGACCTCTCTCCGAGCGGTCCCGGAGGAGTATGAGCAGGCCTCCCTGGCCCTGGGCGCCACCCACTTGGAAACGGTGTTCCGGGTGACCCTTCCGGCGGCCCGGAGCGGGGTGGCCACGGCTGTTGTCCTGGGGGTGGGTCGGGCCATTGGCGAGGCCATGGCCATTATCATGGTGGCCGGCAATGTGGCCAACATGCCTGGGCTGTTCACCTCGGTGCGGTTTTTGACCACGGCCATCGCCTCGGAGATGTCCTATGCCTCGGTGGGCAGCCTCCAGCGGCAGGCGCTGTTCTCCATTGGCCTGGTGCTCTTCCTGTTCATCATGCTGATCAACGTCTTCCTGAATGTCTGTATCAAACGAAAGAAGGAGAATTGAGATGTCATCCCTTTCCAAGCGGCGCAAGGCGTATGACCGGAGCCTGCGCACCCTGCTGTATCTCTGCGCGGGGATCACCTGTGCGCTGCTGCTTTTCCTCATTGGATATATCTTTTACCGGGGGTTGGGCAACATCAGCTGGGAACTGCTCTCCAGCCAGACCAGCTATATCAACGACACCATCGGCATTCTGCCGAACTTTCTCAATACCCTCTATATCATTCTGCTGGCCATGGTCATTGTCCTCCCTCTGGGGGTGGGTGCGGCCATCTACTTGACGGAGTATGCCACCAACCGGAAGGTGGTGGCGGCCATTGAGTTTGCCACGGAGACCCTCACCGGGATTCCCTCCATTATCTTTGGTCTGGTGGGCATGCTGTTCTTTCTCCAGCTGTTTGGATTGAAGGCGGGCATTCTGGCCGGCGGCCTGACGCTGGTCATCATGATTCTGCCCACCATCGTCCGTACCACCCAGGAGAGCCTGAAGACGGTGCCCCAGTCCTACCGGGAGGGGGCGCTGGCCCTGGGCGCGGGGAAGTGGCACATGGTTCGCACTGTGGTGCTGCCCAACGCGGTGGACGGCATTGTCACCGGCTGCATCCTGGCGGTGGGCCGCATTGTGGGCGAGTCTGCGGCTCTGCTCTTTACAGCGGGGTTCGGCCTGGAGCTGAACAATTTCATCACCTCTCTTCAGGCCTCTTCCGCCACCCTGACAGTGGCCCTATATGTCTACGCCAACGAGCGGGGGGAGACCGGTGTGGCCTTTGCCATTGCCGCGGTCCTGATGCTGTTGGTGTTCCTGATCAACTTTGCCGCCACCCTGGCAGGCAAGAAACTGAAACGAAAGGCAGGCTGAACCATGGCAGCTGAGATCATTACCGCCAAGTCCCTGAACCTGTGGTACGGCACCGATGGAAAAACCAGTGCCAGCGACCGGGGGCATCACGCGCTGAAAGATATCAATGTGAACATTCCGGCCCGGCAGATCACTGCCCTGATTGGTCCGTCCGGCTGCGGAAAGTCCACCTTCCTCAAAACCCTGAACCGAATGAACGACCTGGTTCCCGGGGTGCACATTGAGGGGGAGGTCTGCTTTGACGGGCAGAACATTTTTGACAAAACCGTGGACACCACCTGGCTGCGCAAGCAGGTGGGGATGGTGTTCCAGAAGGCAAACCCCTTTCCCATGTCCATTTATGACAACGTGGCCTACGGTCCCCGGACCCATGGCATCCGAAACCACAGCGAACTGGATGGCATTGTGGAAAAATCCCTGCGGGACGCGGCCATTTGGGATGAGGTGAAGGACCGGCTGAAAAAGAGCGCCCTGGGCCTGTCCGGGGGACAGCAGCAGCGGCTGTGCATTGCCCGGGCCCTGGCCAATGAGCCGGAAGTTCTTCTGATGGACGAGTCCACCTCGGCGCTGGACCCCATCTCCACCGCGAAAATTGAGGACTTGGCCGTGGAGCTGAAGGAGAAGTATACCGTTATTATGGTGACCCACAACATGCAGCAGGCGGTTCGTGTGTCGGATAAAACCGCGTTCTTCCTGCTGGGAGAGCTGGTGGAGTTCGGGGACACCGACAAGATCTTCTCCATGCCCAAGGACAAGCGGACAGAAGAGTACATTACAGGGAGGTTTGGATAATGCGGGAAAAGTTCAAACAGCAGCTGGAGGAGATGTACCGGCAGATGGTCATTATGGGCAGCCTTTGCCAGCAGGCCATTGCCGTGGCGGTGAGAACCCTGGACGAGGAGGAGGACCGGGCGGAAAAATTGGAGGCCCAGGTGTTTGCCGTGGACGGGGAGATCGACGACATGGAACGGGAGATCGAGGCTCTGTGTACCAAACTCCTGCTCAAGCAGCAGCCGGTGGCGGCGGACCTGCGCCGGATCACCGCAGCGCTGAAAATGGTGACCGATCTGGAGCGGATTGGGGACCAGGCCTCGGACATTGCGGAGCTGGCCCGGTTTATTCGTAAGGGGGGAGCGCACAGCCACCTGAAACAGATGGCGGCGGAGGTCATCCGGATGGTCAGCGAGAGCGTGGACGCCTTTGTCCGGCTGGATCTGGACCAGGCCCGGGAGGTCATTGCCTACGACGATGTGGTGGACCGGTGGTTTGATCAGATTAAAAAAGAACTGGTTTCCCAGATTGCCGCGGACAGCACCGCTGGGGAGGAACTGCTGGATGTCTTCCTGGTGGCCAAATATCTGGAGCGGATTGGCGATCATGCCACCAACCTGGCGGAGTGGGTGGAGTACGCGCTGACCGGAACTCGTTCCAAGGATGGGCACTGGGAGGCGCCGGACGGAGAGTAAGGACAAAGGACTCTTTATTTAACCTGGATTTAACCTTTTTATGGTTTTTCTTTTTACGTGGGGCAGATAAACTTTTCATTACGACAGGAAACGTAAAAGGCACGTAAAAAAAGAGAAAACAGAGAGGGTTAAACGATGGATCTATTTGACGTATTGACTTTATTGGGAGGACTCAGCCTGTTTTTGTTTGGCATGAACCTTATGGGGGCCTCCCTGGAAAAGAGGGCGGGCAGCAGTCTCAAGATTTTGTTGGGAAAGCTGACCTCCCGCAAAATATTGGGATTCTTGACGGGAATGGGTGTCACGGCGGTGATCCAAAGTTCCTCGGCCACCACGGTGATGGTGGTGGGCTTTGTGAACTCGGGACTGCTTACCCTGCGGCAGGCCATCAGTGTCATTATGGGCGCCAATGTGGGCACCACGGTGACCGCCTGGATCCTGAGTTTAACGGGTTTGGACGGAGACAATTTTTTTGTCATGCTGCTCAAACCCACTTCTTTTACCCCCATTCTGGCGCTCATCGGCGTGGTTCTCACCATGATGGCCAAAAGCGACAAGAAAAAGGACGTGGGGATGATCCTGCTGGGCTTTGCCGTGCTGATGTTCGGCATGGACACCATGAGCGGCGCGGTGGCCGGCCTGGAAGAGGTGCCCGAATTCCGGAATATCCTCTTGATGTTCAGCAACCCTGTTCTGGGGGTGCTGGCCGGCGCGGGCCTGACGGCGATTATCCAGAGCTCCTCGGCCTCTGTGGGTATTTTGCAGGCGCTCTCTGCCACGGGGCAGGTGACCTATGGCGCGGCGATCCCCATTATCATGGGGCAGAACATCGGCACTTGCGTGACGGCGATGATCTCCTCGGTGGGGGCCAACAAGAACGCCAAGCGGGCGGCTGTGGTGCATCTCCTCTTTAATATTGTAGGAACCGCGGTTTGGCTGGCGGTCTTCTACGGCATCAACGCGGTGGTCCAGTTCTCTTTTGTCTCCCATTCCATTGACCAGCTGGGCATTGCCGTGGTGCATACGGCCTTTAACATCCTGTGCACGGCGCTGCTCTTCCCCTTCTCCGGGCTGCTGGAAAAGATGGCCTGCCGCTTGGTCCCCGACACCAAGGCCCCCGAGAAGATTCAAATTTTGGACGAGCGTTTTTTGGCAACCCCTTCTGTGGCCATTGACCGCTGCCAGGAGGTGGCGGAGACCATGGCGCGGATTTCCATGGATGCCTTGAAAACCAGCTGTCAGCTAATCGAGCACTATGACCCCAAAAGCGCCCAGGCGGTCCGGGAGACGGAGCAAGAGGCAGACCAGTATGAGGACATGCTGGGGACCTATCTGGTGAAGCTGGGCCGGGCGGATTTGAATGCGGCGGACAGCCGGGAGACGGCGAAGCTTCTGCACATCATTGGGGACTTTGAGCGGATCTCCGACCATGCGGTCAACCTGGTGGAGTCGGCAGAGGAAATCCGCAACAAGGGCTTGAGCTTCTCGGTCCACGCCAAGCAGGAGCTGGCGGTACTCACCGCGGCGGTGGGAGAAGTGATGGACCTGGCGCTGGACGCCTTCCTCCAGAACGACCCTGCGCTGGCTGCCAAAGTGGAGCCTCTGGAGCAGGTGGTGGATACCCTGAAGGAGCAGCTGCGGAACCGGCATATTCTGCGGCTGCAAAAAGGGGAATGTACCATTGAATTGGGCTTTGTCTGGTCGGACCTGCTGACCAGCTTGGAGCGGGTGGCCGACCATTGCTCCAACATCGCCGGCTGTGTCATTGAGATGTCCCATGACAGTTTGGATGTCCATGAATATTTAGACAATGTGAAAGCCGGCGGCCCCGGTTTCCTCCGGGCCTATGAGGCATACGCCCAGAAATATGCGTTGATGTAATCCTCTCCGGCATAGGATGTGATATCCCGCTTTGAGAGGGCAAAAAACAGGATCGTGTTGTTCATAAATCATGGCTTCCACCGGCGCCGTGGGCCCCACCGGACCAATTGGTTTGACTGGGGCTCCCGGCGCCACTGGCGCAACTGGGGCAGCGGGTGCCACCGGTGCCACCGGTCCTGCTGGTCCTACGGGGCCTGCCGGTGCAGCCGGTCCCACGGGCCCTGCCGGCGCGGCTGGTGCCACGGGGGCGACGGGGCCTACCGGTGCCACAGGCCCCACTGGTCCCACAGGCCCCACTGGCCCTGTCGGTCCTGCCGGCCCTGGGCTGACGGATGCCACGGCCTTTGCTCCGGGAACCACCTATCAGGAGGGCGACTTGGTCTTCTACAATGGCGCGTTGTTCCGTGCGGCGATCAACGCGCCCACGGGAACCCCTGGGACATCGGCTGACTACACCCTGCTCACGGCTACGGAGACCGGTCCCACCGGCCCCACGGGCCCTGCCGGGGCAGAGGGAGCGGCCGGACCGACCGGTCCTGCTGGCGCGGCTGGTGCTACTGGACCGACCGGTCCTGCCGGC
>OGXX01001964.1_pt1 | contig 19658 bp, 8 predicted proteins | sample 1576301 | NCBI WGS metagenome assembly OGXX01 (sample SAMEA3541469, study PRJEB24748) | human gut metagenome | biome: human gut; feature: human-associated habitat; material: faeces | place: China | collected 2012
GAAGAACTCCAGACCGCCCAGTTTTTTAAGTTGCTCTTTCACCCGGCGACGAACTTCCATCGCATAGGTCAGGCAGACTCGCACATCTTCTTTGCTGTACGCGCCATCGGGATGCATGAGTTTTAACAATCCCGACACGGTACGTCGAACAGCAATGACATCACGCTGATTGAGGTTGTTACCCAGCTTAAAGAATTTATCAATCGCATCAGAGAAACTGCGTTTGCGCATTTCGCGCATATATTCAGCGAGATAATCCGTAATCAGCCCGTAACGGTTGGTAAAGAATTCCGGGCGCATTTTGGGGATTTCCCAACCGGGAATATAGGCATGAAAGCGGTCGAAAAAGGCGGTATCAATCATCGCAGCCGGAAAAGGCGCCAGCAAATGGCTGGTTTTAACGAGCGTCTCTACGCTTTGATTGATGTTGCCGACGAAAACCATCGACGCTTTACCTTCAATCGAATCTCTGCCGCGAGAGAAAGATCCTGACGCCATGTAATCTTTCATGATTTGCACGCCGTCTTTATCTTTGAAAGTGATCCCCGCGACTTCGTCGAACGCTACCACATCCCACATACCAACCAGGCCGATCTGGCGACTGGCCATGTTGTAGAACAAGTTGGCAACTGTCGTTTGCCCGCCTGATACTAACAGGGAGTTAGGAGAACACTCTTTATACACATGGCTTTTACCGGTGCCACGCGGCCCCAGTTCGCAAACGTTATAGTTGTTCTCCACGAACGGGATCATACGGGTGATAAGGTGCCATTTGGTGCGTTGCTCAATATTGGCGGGCTCCATACCCACTGAGCGCAGCAGCACATCGATCCACTGATCACGGTTAAAGTGTTTACGCGCATCGAACACTTCTTCCATATCCATATTCGGCATCTGGATAGGCTTAAGCGTCATCAATGAGAAGGGCGAAGTCTTCTGCCCTTCTTCAAAGAAATAGTTGACGGTAATCATGCACCAGATACCGCCCGTTAGTAGCTTCTCGTTGTCTTTAACCATCTGCGAGGGCACCAGCGCGTCTTTGATGCCGAGGTTAGAAAGCTGGGCTTCGTAAACGTCTTTTTTCTGGTTCAGTTTCACCGACACTTTATCGATGATTTTGTACGAACCACGCTCGCGGATCAGCGACTTCACTTTCTCTGCTTCATCCGGGCGCACATAGTTATCAGCCAGAATACGCTTAACGTTTTGCAACCCTTGCTCGACCACGTCGTCATCGTCAGAGGCGCAGTACATGCCGAGCAGATACTCCAGCACATACACCGGGACGTTTGCCCCTTCCTTGAGTTGCTTGGTAAGATCTTTACGCACCACACGACCAGCAAAATGCTGGTTCAGCAGGGCGTCCAGATCGTAACCCTCGGAGGCAATTTCCCCTGCGGATACGCCTGAAACAGGTAAATCATGATGGGTTTGCATATCGCCTCACTTAGAAGAAATCATCCTGGAATGCCAGATCGATAATGACCGGGTACTTCTGATACCCCGTTTCCGTTTGTGCGTCTTCCAGTATCAACCAGTACTCATTGCGACGGTTGAAGTTAGCGCCAATCAGCTTCAGCGTAACTTCGCGTACGCGTTTTTCCATGGTGTTGTTATCGCTGTCAAAGCTGATGCGCTCTTTGCCCGACACCACATTGTTAGCGTTATCGACAATGTAAATGTTCAGGATACGCGGTTCATAAAGTTCGCCCACTGGATGCGTCTGCAACAGGCTCACTTTATCGATATTGTTCACCAGCTTAATCATGGGATGGTAAGCGACAATATCCACCTGGCGGCGCTGCGGCTGTTTTTCTGCGGCGGTTTTTTGCAGGGCTTTTATCTGCAATACCGGAACGCAAACCTCCTGCAACATGGTGCCGCCATGAACGAAGCGCGCGCCGCCAGAGAAATGGAAGCGCTGGATCCCTTTCGGAATCAGGAACTCGCTGTTGTCGCTCACGCCTGCGGTATCCGCCACTTTTCCTTTCCAGCAAAAATCATCGGCGGGAAGCTGATGGCCGATAATAAAGCGTTTGTGGTTCTTGATAGTGTTTTCCGGCTTAATTTGCAGAGTGGTTTTATCCTGAACCGAAAGCGCCTGTTGCTGGAACAGGAAACCGTGATCCGCCGTAACAAAAATGCGTGTGCCGTGGAGGCGGTTGATTACTTTGGTGACTAAATCTTTCAGTTCAGTCACCGCCGTGCGGCACGCTTCGAAGGTTTTATCTTCCGTGGATGCCGTGTCGCCGGTGGCATCAATCGTGTTATGCCAGATATACACCACTTCGTAATCGCGAATAAGGTCTCGCCCTTCCTGGTTTTTTAACTCCAGAAGGTCCTTCGATTTTATCGCCATTCCCTTATAGTTCTTCAGAATGGTATCGCGGTTAGGAATACCCGAGGTCGACAGCCCATCAGCATAAACGATGTCGCCGTTACCCGGTTGATAGCAAAGTTGTTCATGGGGCAGCAACGCCGCCATTCCCAGTTGGGTGTAGCTGGGGAGCACGCCGAGCTGCGAGCGCAGTTCTGCGGTAAAGCGTTTCTCGGTATTGATTTGATTCCCCAGCTCCTCCGCCACTTCATAACGCAGGGCATCGGAAATTATCACGAACACGCGTTTGATTTGCGGATTTTGGAACTGCGGCTTCACCACCTCATTGAAGAAGTTCTGCTGACGCGGCACACCAGGGATTTGCCACGCCTGCATACGATTTTCCGCTTCCAGCACTTCGTTCCAGTTACGGCTTAATTCTGCCAGATACCAGTTGCTGTAGAGCGCCTCGATATAATCATCCAGACTCTTGAGGATCATCGCCCCTTTGCTGTGAACCAGCAGGGCATATTCATTAAACAGACGATAAGCCTGGTCGAAGCGGAACAGTTCTTCGCAGTAGGCTTTCCAGAAGGTGGCGCTGTCCTGGTAGTGGAAACCATCGATGTGGCGATTGCGCAGGTTCAGCAACCGCTCAGCCTGGCGCAGCGCGTCATAGATGGCGTAATACTCTGGTTGTGTCTGGCACCAGTATTTGCTCTGGCGCTCAGAGAGCAGTTTTTTAAAGGCTTCCCGATCGAGCGTGGTGCTCTCTTCCAGCAGCTGCGTTACCAGCGCATGAATAATGGTTTGTTCGATGCTGAGGGTGGTTTCGCATTCGTGCAAATCATACGGCGAGCTGAGCCGGTAATGATCTTCCGGGTGCAGGGCGGCCTGCATTTGCTGAGCGCAGTAGTCATAAGCGTCTTTATAGCGACGATCGGCACGCCAGGTCACCATAAATGCCAGGGCGGATGCTCTGCCGGATGGCGTCAGCAGGACATTTTTTTCCAGCCAGGCGCGCTGCTGTGGGTCGGCCTGGGCAGAGAGATCGGTACAAAACAGTTTCAGGAGCAGGTTTTCCAGCGATGGCTCCTCTGCCTGGTAGCCCATTTCGTGGTTGAGCATTTCCCACAATACCGATTCCAGACCGTGGCGTTTCAGCATCGCCTGCGTGTTTTCCAGTTCGCTGTCGTCTTCTGTTTGTTGGTTAACGTACTGGGTAATCAGGTTGAACAAAATGTCTTCGGTTTTCGCGGTCTTTGCGCCAGCGATCACCGCAATCATTTTCTTATCCAGCGAGGCTTCATCTTCCTGTTCTGTTACCAGGTTTTTCAGCGCCTGCGTACGTTTAGTGCTGAAGAAGGCCTTGCGTCGCTGAATATGCTCGCGCAGGCCAAGCTGCGGAATGCCCAGCGTGTTCAGGGTGATGGCGGCAAAATCGGCATGGAATTCGCCGCTGTAAAGGCGGATATCCAGCAGCCAGTCTTGTTCATGAGGCGGCGCATCATGGGGGAACCACAGCAGGAACTGCTGTTCTGGCTCATCAATCTCGATGCGTTTTTTCACCTCCAGCTGTGACGCGTGGGTCATGTTGATTAGCGTAACGTTTTCAAGCTTGAGCTGTTCCAGTTCCTCAATAAAACGTTTATCGGGATCGTGCCAGAAAACGATGCGATGTTCGGCAAATTTAGCTTTAAGGCCAGCAATAAAGTCCTGATTTTGCAAGTTCACAATCCCATGTTGTTACGATGAATAAGAAAGCGCCAAAACGCGAAAAGGAGATTTTGACACGGTGGCGCATTTTATCATGAAGTGAGGTGGAGAAATGCCAGCAGCGGCGCGTTTCCCGGTGGTATTTGCCACCGGGCAGAACCCGGCGGCAGGGGAACGCATCGTCTGGTTTAGATCACCTCTGGGGCATTGCCGGTGATGGCTTTGACATCTGCCAGCAGATCGCCAAACTTGCCGTAGTTAATCTTAACGCCATCGTCGAGATCAATACTGATTCTCATATCAGCATAGTGACGCAGGCGGTCGTCATAACTACGCAGTTCGCTGAATTTTTTGATCAGGCTGTCGCGTTCGCGTTTCAGACGTGTGGCTTCACCGCCAGAAGCCTCATCAAGTTGATCGTTCAGGCGATCGATATTGGCCTGATAACGCGCCAGCAGCGGCACCACATATTCGGTACGCATTCTCGACAGCGTGGCATCGTTATAGCGATGCAGATACACCAGGCACTCAAACGCTTTCTCTTTACCGGAGCTGAATAGCCAGTAGATTGGACGCTTTTTATACATCTTCATATGATCTTTCCAGAACTGAGTGGAAAGATAGCGGCGAATGGTCTCCAGCGCAGATTCGCCTTTTTTCGGCTTGATCGCGTATAAACAGAGACTTTCGGCGATAAATTCGAGGTTTTCCTGCAGGTGCTCTTCACCCCAGACGGTGCGGACAAACTCTTTGATGCGAGAGGTGACGTCGTCCTCAAACCACTCGTCATCCATCAGCGGCAGGATACCGTCACTGTCGGCTGGGAAGGTTTTGTAGGCACCTTCGGCGACGAGATCGGCGAAGCCTTTGTTGCCTTCGTGGGCGTAGACAAGGCCTTCGCGATCGAGGGAGTAGCGGCCCATCATGCAGCCTATAGAATAGCTTAAAAATTCAAATGCTGTATCCGATCTTTTTCGAAATTGAATTATTTTTTCATCCGAGTCGTTGTATCGATAGAAAGGATTACATAATAAAGTGATATTTTTATCCGAGTGAATGGGATTTATTTCCTCATTTAAACCGTAAGCTTTTATAAAGCAGTTATCATTCTTATTCTCAAGTCTTGCCATTAACATTACTTTATTAGAGTCACTTTCCAATAGTTTTTCATAACTATCTTTGATGTTTTTTTTATGGGTTTTTAAAAGAGGGTTGACTTTATAATCCCACGATGTTTCATAGCTATTCCAGTCACTTTTAGAAATATCAATAAGAGACTTGACAGTATCCTCTATCTCGGTAGGAAATGTCTTTGGTAATGGAAGCCTTACAATATCTGCTATTTGCAAATTAATTGTAGGGTTAAGTAATTTTAAAAGTAAAGATGCAGGCTGAGAATTCATACAGCCCAAGATGAAATATCTTGTTTTTTCATCGGCAAATACACCTGGGCCGCCAGAGTCATATAGTGCGCCGGATTCGATCCAGCGCATGCTAAACGGACCACTAGTTATATATGAAAAACCAACGGAGGGTTTAAAATAATAAGGAATATTTACTATTGTACGCGTATAGGAACTATTAATAGATTTTGCATAAGTGATGACATCACGTCCTTGCTCCTCCCAGTTTACCAAGAACTCCATATAACCATACCACTTACGATACCCACCTCCCTTACTGTAAGGGAACCATTTAGCTAAAGACGAAGCTGCTTCTTCATGACTTAGAGATGACAGTGAAGTTTTTTTCTGAGAAACCTCTGGCCAAAATCTTAAAAACAACTCATTATTTGACGTTGTCATTCCCCTTTTAACATCAGAAATATCATTTAAAGATTTAGCACCAACAAATGAATTTATCAAGGCTGAGCTAACCCAGTATGCAATAGGAGTTCCTGGTATTTTTTTGAAATCGTCTTGGCTAATATTGTAAAAAACGTTTTTGCGACTAATTAACGTATTTTTCTTTTGCTCTTCATTACCCTCAATTAAACGATAAAAAGCACATTGTTGCAATGCGGAATGGTTGTTTCTGATCACCCAAGCCGTAGTCTGAACTACTTCTCCGGAAATTTGCGCGAACGCCCGTGGGCCTAGATGGGCCATGGTAATAAAAGTTTTATTATTTAGTAGCCATTCACGTAAAGACACATAACTGGATAAAAACATCCAAGACTGCATATTTACTTGTGCATTAAACCCATTTTCTTTAAGCAAAGAAAATTCATGCTGCATAAACATCGCAAACAAATCAGCTTTACTATCCGGGAAATTATTTTTGGCAAATTCTTTCAGCTCGCCATTCATCCCTTTGCCACCCATATACGGCGGATTTGCCACCACCGCATCATACCGCTGCGCCAGAATCCACGCCTGCTGAATAAACGGAATAAACGCTTTCGCCGCCGCTTTCTGCTGGAAATCACCCTCCTGTTCCAGGCGATACAGCGCATCGAGAAACGCCTTCAGTTCCGCTTCTTCTTCCTGCGGCACCTGAATCAGTGAACCCAGCGTTTTTGCATTCACAAAGCGTTTCAGCGTGCGCATCAGCAGCTGATATTCTGCGCTGTCGGTTTGGGTTAACGCGGTATTTTCAGCAAACATATCCCCCATACTGCCGGTTTGTACCTGCTGGTGGAAATTGAGCTGCTGCCAGAGCTTGGCGATATCCAGATGCAGGCTTTCCTGTAAAGAGAGAATATTCAGACGTACATCGCGGCTAAATATTCTGCGGTCATCCTGACGAGCCATCATTAATAATGCAAAGCCGGAAAGCTGTGCTGCCCGGTCGTCGATATCGAGACCAAAAATATTATTTTCCAGAATCAGTTGTGGAATATCACGCCCGCGATAACCACGCTCTTCGTAGATATTTTTCAGCACATTATAGGTTTCAATCAAAATATGACCGGAACCGCAGGCCGGGTCGAGCTCTTTAATTCTTTCGGGTTCAATGCTGGCTGGGGTAATCGCCGCCAGCTGCGCCTGCACTTCCGGCGTTTGCTCCGCAGGCTCGATGTAGTACTCCATTTTGTCTTTCAGCGGCGAGTCCGGGTAGGTCTGCAACCACTGGCGGCCAACGGAGTTCTGCACCAGATACTGCACAATCCAGTTTGGCGTAAACAGCTGGGTGGCGGCAGGAATATCTTCGCTCTTCACCACTTTGCCAATCACAGCATCTTTCTTTTCTGAAATATAACTTGCGTAGCAATTATCTTTTATTGTATCTTGATCTATTTCTTCTGCAGGAATCTTATCTAAATCACATATTTGTTTTGAATAATCAGTATATGATAACATTTCATTTTTATTTACTATTTTAACATGCAAATCTCATGCCATTTTAGTACGTTAAAGTACAAAAAAAGAGGAGAACGCATGTCACGTTCTCCCCCCTGGGCTTTTATGTACGCTCAGAATCTTTTAAACGCTGAATTCTGAGATAGATTTTCATTCAAGAACGCCTCGTTTTTGAAAAATTCCGAGCGTACATTTTTTATTTCTGTTTTATTTTTTTACTTTTTTCTTTTTTGTCTCTGTTATTACTTCTTTTTTTGTTTCTGTGTGGCTGTTGTTGCCTGTGAAGCATTTTCTTTTGACTTGGTCCCTTCTGTTATCTGCTCCGCATCTTTTTTCGGCTGTTTTTCTTTGGCTGCCTTTCGCTCTGCTTCTGCTTTTTTTGCTGCTGCCTCTGCATCCTGCGCTTCTTTTTGCTCTTTTAAGCTATCACTCCACTTTTTATTAAATGTCGTATAGGACATAGCTGGCAGTGTGATTGTTCCGTCTTTTCCCGGAATCTGGCGAACTTCTGCAATCTGTGTCTGTGCATGATCTGCAAGATAGTTCATCTGATAATCAGCAAGTTTATCCGCAATCAACAATGCCTGCCCTCTTGTAATACGCTGATTGGCTGTTTTGCAGGAATCATCTACTGCTAATGCACCCGATGCAAAGGAAGCATAAGCTTCTTTTGCTGTTTCATCCATTGTATCTATACTGCTACAGGAAGCCAGCACTTCTTCTGCCTTTTTATCCGATATAGTTACTGGATATAATTCCTGAAGAAGCTGTGCAAAACGAGTAGTCGTTACAGTTCCATTTTCATTTTCGGAAACAAAAGCAGATAAGGTTGCATTATCTTTTAAAGAATCAATTGCTTCGAGCATTGTTCCAAGCTGTTTTCTTGTAATTGCCTTGTTTGGTGCAAACAGACCGTCTTTCTGCGCTGGATAACAGTGAAGTGCAGAATATTCGCTATAAACTGCGCCGTACTTTTGGGAACTTCTCACATCGTAATTACTTGGTGTCAGGGTAAGTTTACCCTTTTTATAGTTGTTAAATGCGTAATCAAACAGGCTTCTTATAGAAGCAAATGTACTTTCTTTACTGACATTTCCAAAGTAGGCACAAATCAGTTCGTGTCCTTCATAATCCGCTGCTGTTGCAATAAATACATGGCCTGCTGCATTGGTAGTGCCGGATTTTGAACCGATAATCTTATATGTATCACGGTCATAATAAGCCATTCCTTTCAAAAACCAGTTTGTTGTATTAACATACATTCCGCCTTTTTGTGTGGAATAATGTGCCTTTGAAACAGCACTTCGAATTAATGGTATTGCCATTGCGTAACGGCATATTTTAGCCATTTCCTTTGCACTGGCATAAGTTTCATTATATCCTGCGCCAATATCAGAACCAACCGGATTATCAAAATGGGTCTTCTTTAAACCAAGTTCTTTACATTTTTCGTTCATTGCTTCTACGCAGGCCTTTTTAGAACCAAAAACACCAACTGCCAGAGAATCTGTCGCATCTGCTGCAGAAGACATCAAACTCATATGTAATAAATCTTTAAAAGTATAGTTTACTCCTGCACCAATTCCTAAGCTGTATGTACCCGGCGTTGTGCGGTATACAACATCAGACTTTGTCTTTATCACAGAGTTTACATTTCCCTTTTCTACACAAACAATCGCTGTCATAAGCTTTGCTGTACTTGCCGGATAAATCTTTTTATTTGCATCCTGCCCAAAAAGAACTTCCCCAGAGCCTGCATCCATCACCACATAAGCATGGCATTGTTTCTTCGGTGCTTTCACTTTTGCCTGTCCCTGCAAAGGCAGGGCAATAAACAGCAACAGTAAAAGTATTCCTGTTAATTTCTTTTTCATATCGCCTCTCCTTTTTAATTTTCTCTTAAGTTTAATGATTTTCCAAACACACTCTAAGAAAAGTTTCTGGACAATCTTCTCTCCTTACAAAAAGACATATCCATACTATGTAACGCCTTATAAAGCTTTATTATCATCTCCACACAAAGTTCCTGACTGCCGTTATAGAGTTCCCAGAGATATTTACAGGTTTCTGCATCCGCCGGATTGATTTCTTTTGGAATAAAATGATGATGCAGATCTAATTCTGGACTGACATATCCGCCAATCACTGTTGTAATCGCTCTCTTTACTCCAAATCCAGAACGGAAAATATAATTAATCACCAGTTTCATATGGAAAAGACTGACTTGTATCTGTTTCGCAGACTTCTTAAAATATGGTGCAATTACGGCGGCAATCTCTTTTTTATCCTTTATATGACAGGCTCTCTTATAATGATTTAGATTTCTGCCGTCACGCTGCATCACCTCAAAATCCCAATCTGTCTCTATCTCTGTATGACTGATTCCCGTTTCCTTTATGCGCTTTCTTACATAAGGATGGCAGGAACTGTCCAGAATAAAATGTGTCATAAATCCAGCAAGATAGGCAAATGCCTCATTCCTATTTTTCTGTGCCTGAAACACCTTAAATGCCCGTTTAAAAAACTCTCTGGCAGGTTCGTGATGTACTTTTACCCCATACTGATTTACTTTATTTTTGCAATAAGAATGATAATAAAACAGAATATCCGGACCATGTACGCCAATATTATAGTATTCGATATATGGTTCTATTTTTCTTTGTAATTCTTCGGGAAGTTTATGAAAAACTTCCTGTCCATAGGCATAATGTGTATATGTTGTCGGCATAACATCATCTCCTTTTCTTGAGTAAACTGACTATTGTGACACCTTAATTCCAGTAATGTATTACCGGAGATTTTCGCAAAATTTTTCTTTCTGTTATTATAATCACTACAGAATTTAAAATCAAACGTATCTGTAATACTATTTTCTTATTTTGCGGCATTCGGTATAGTAACGTTTATCCTGTGCATGTCCCATAGAAAATGTCTTTCTCGGTAATGCTCCATCATGAATTACTGTAGGGAACAGTTCTTCCTTTCCCATATCCGGTAAAATAAATCCTATGCTGTCTTTTTCCCTGGCAAGGCTTTCTACTACCTCTTCTCCATGAATGTAATCAATCTTTCCGCCATTGTGTGCCAGATATCCATCAAGAAATCTCTGCAGGCTTCCTACTGTTAACTTAGACGTTGGACGTTCAATAACACATTTCTTTTTCTTTCCATTATAAATAGTATAGAAGGTCTGCCCTTTTCCTTCTTTTTTAATATGTAAAGCCGCATTCATCTTGCTTAATAAATCTTCTACATGAACACCGGTAACAATTCGGTGAATCGCCTCAAACTGAAGAGCAGGGCTGTGAAGATTTACAACCTCTACGAGCGCATATCTCGCTGGGTGCTCCGACAGATCTTCATCTGGATGTGCAGCCTTTAACTGTTCATAGTATGCTTTAGCAGCTGCAAGTGAATGATTGCCATCTCCAACTGCAAACAAAAGAACCGGACGGTCTTTTACATGATATTTATCGGCAAAACACTTTGGATCTGCCAGGAATGTAAGTGCTTTTTCAATCCGTTTCTTTTCCTCTTTTCCAAGAAGATAGCCACATAGATGTCCGCCGCCCATCATAAGGTCAAAATCATATAAAAGTGGAAGATGTTCCTTTTCCTGCTCACACGGTTCTATGACATGCTTTCCCGCATCATCTACAAGTAGCATAACGTGTGGAAGTTCCACTACCGCATTGTTACGAATCTCCACTCTGGCTGGAATTCTTTCTGCTACCGTTGCCTCTGTTGCTCTTATAAAAGATGTACTCTTTTTGCTATAATCGTACTGTTCCAAATCAATCTTTCCAACAATACCTGCGCGAACATTCCCAACACTGTCTGTCCGCTCTACATAAATCATCGCATCTTTATATTCTGTAAAAACCTTTTCACGCAGATACTTATTCATAGAAGCCTCAATATTTTTAAGTTGCTCCTCATGATTTTCCTGTTCCAAATATACTTCCGGCAAAATCATATCGAGAGTAGAGGGACTATCACCGGCAAATTTCTTTACCTCTTCCCAATATTCTGGCTCACTGGTAAACTGGTCACAGGCAATAACGGACCACTTCTCCATATTTACTTCTTTTCCAGGCAGTAAAATATCTGCCTCTTTAAATGTTTTCATTATTATTCTCCCTCTTTTGTGCTTCTATTTTTTCAGCAAGATCATTTAAATATACCCACCGTTCCATTTTATCAGAAAGTTCGGCTTCCGTCTTTTCTTTTTCTTGCATTAATTCATTCAATTTTATGAAATCGGTCGCACATTTGCTGATTTGTTCTTCTAACTCTGCAATTTTTTCTTCTAATTTCTCAATATCCTCATCAATTGTCTCAAATTCTTTCTGTTCCTTATAAGAGAATTTCAACTTCTTTTCTTTATTTTTAGAAGCAAGCCACTGTTCTCTTCCTTCTTTCTTCTTCTCATTGCTCTTTTTAATATGAAGCCCGGAACCAGAATCCACACTGTCAATGGAATCCGCCTCAATTCTTCCTGATTTTTCCTGATATTCTGTATAATCACCCTCGTAGACTACAATATTTCCATTTTCAAAAGCAGCAATACGGTCAACTGTTCTATCAAGGAAATAACGGTCATGAGAAACGGTGATGACAATTCCCGCAAATTCATCAAGAAAATCTTCTAAAACCCGAAGTGTCGCAATATCAAGATCATTTGTCGGCTCATCAAGTATTAAAACGTTCGGAGACTGCATCAGCACTTTTAAAAGGTATAATCTTCTTCTCTCACCACCAGAAATCTTAGCAATCGGCGTATACTGCATATCTGAACTGAAAAGGAAACGTTCTAACATTTTTGATGCACTGACCAGTCCCTCGGAAGTTCGTACATATTCTGCTGCATCTTTAATGTAATCAATAACTCTTTCTCTTTCATCCATTACTTCACATTCCTGTGCAAAGTAACCAATTTTTATTGTCTCTCCCCATTCAATCGCTCCAGAATCTGCCTGCTCTAAATCTGCTAAAATCTTCATCAATGTGGACTTTCCACAGCCATTATGCCCGACAAATCCAATTCGTTCAAATCGTTTAAATATATAAGAAAAATGTTTAAAAAGCACCTTGTCTCCATATGCTTTTGAAATATCATAAAGTTCAATCGTTTTCTTTCCAAGTCTGGTTCCAACAGATCCCATCTCTACCTGCTTTGCTGTCTTTGGGGAATCCATCGCTTTTAACTGTTCAAAACGCTCTAAACGTGCCTTTTGCTTTGTCGAACGTGCCCTTGCCCCACGCATTACCCACTTTACTTCACTGCGGAGAATACTTTGTCTTTTTCTTTCTGAGGCAAGCTCTCTTTCCTCTCTCTCTGCTTTCCGTTCCAGATAACCAGAATAATTTTCATCATAATAATAAACTTTGCCACCTTCTACTTCCCAAATATGATTCGTTACCTTATCAAGGAAATAGCGATCATGCGTTACCATTAACAGTACACCACGAAAACTTTTAAGATAATTCTCCAGCCAGTCAGACATCTTATTATCCAAATGGTTCGTAGGCTCATCTAAAATCAAAATATCTGGCTTTTGCAATAAAACTTTACAAAGCGCGGCCCTTTTCTTCTGTCCACCGGAAAGATTTTTAATTTTCTCATCAAAATTCTCTAATTCTAATACAGTAAGCATCGCCTTCGCATCACTCTCATAACCATAGTCATCTTCTATTTTCTTTCCTTCACAGACATACTTTAAAATACTGCTCTCTTCATCAAACTCAGGATTTTGCCCCATCCAGCCAATCGTCATACCATTTGAGAAAATAATTTTTCCCTCATCTGCTTCTTCCTCGCCCGCGATAATTCGAAGAAGTGTTGACTTACCGGTCCCATTAATGCCAATAATTCCAATTTTATCCCCTTCATCTACACTGCAGGATAAGTCTTCCAAAATCATCTTATCCCCATATAATTTTGAAATATGCTCTACGTTTATTACACTCATAGTAAACTCCTATTTTTTAACTTTTCTGCGATAACAAAAAAAGCTGAAAACCACAAAGGTCTTCAGCTTCTTCCAACAATGCAGTTGACGGGACTTGAACCCGTACCCAGTCAGCCCGGACTAGATCCTTAGTCTAGCGCGTATGCCAATTCCGCCACAACTGCTTATCAGTGGTTATCTCTCTCACCGACGAAAATTATTATATCACAAGGATTTTTAAAATGCAAGAATTTTTTTCAAATTTTTTTGACTTTTTATAAACAAAACAGATGAAACCTGAGAAACCAATATGCAGTATTGGTTTCTCAGGTTTCTGTCTCTTGCCTACAGAATAATTGAAAAATACGACTGCCACTTTCTCTGGGGGCGTCTCCCCCTTGCCTGCGGCAATTCAGAATTTACTTAAAGTATTCTACTCCACTTTCGAAAATCTTCTGATCCTGTTTTGCGTAAATATTCTTAGCAATATTCTCTCCGATACGTTCAGAATGTGCCATCTTACCAAGGACACGTCCGTCTGGGCTTGTGATACCTTCAATAGCATAGTAGGAACCATTTGGATTGTAGCGGTCATCCATTGTAGGTTCTCCGTTTAAGTTAACATACTGTGTTGCAACCTGTCCATTCTTGAATAATTTTTCAATCCATTCTTTGCTTGCAACAAAACGTCCTTCACCATGAGATGCAGGAATTGCATAAATCTGGTCAAGTACGGCTTTACGAAGCCATGGGGACTTGTTGGTTACTACTTTTGTATATACCATAGTAGATACATGGCGGCCAATCTCGTTCATTGTCAGTGTTGGAGAATCTTCTGTCTGGTTAACGATTTCTCCATATGGTACAAGACCGAGCTTAACGAGTGCCTGGAATCCATTACAGATACCAAGTGCAAGACCGTCTCTCTCGTTAAGAAGCTTCATAACGGATTCTTTAATCTTTTCATTTCTAAATACAGTTGCAAAGAACTTCGCAGAACCTTCTGGTTCATCACCCGCACTGAATCCGCCTGGGAACATAATAATCTGTGCCTGGCTGATTGCCTTTTCAAATGCATCTACAGATTCAAGAATGTCGGATTCTGACTGGTTCTTAAATACAAGTGTCTCTACTTCTGCTCCTGCGCGGCGGAATGCCTTTGCAGAATCGTATTCACAGTTTGTTCCTGGGAATACTGGAATAAATACCTTTGGAACTGCAACTTTATTTTTGCATACATAAATGTCATTTGTACGGTATAACGGCTGTGATACGTTATGTTTCGTTGCATTTGTCTTTGTAGGGAATACAGATTCTAATGGTTTCTGCCATACGTCACACATCTCTTTTAAAGAAATCTCTTCTTCACCAACCTGGAAGAATGGATCATCTGTAACTCGTCCTACAAATATATTCGGCAGAACTGCCATCTCATCCATCCATTCTGTAGGAATCTCTACAAGAATAGAACCATAATATTTCTTTGTAAGATCTTCCTTATTAAAGTCTCTTACTAACTTCACACCATACATATTTCCAAAGCTCATCTTGCTGATTGCCTCAATCAGTCCGCCTGCTCCAAGAGCATATGCAGATGCGATAACATCTTTACGCATTAATTTATGAATCGTATCATAAATCTTTCCGGCCTCTTTATAATCCGGAATACCATATTCATCAAATGGAATATCCACACGAAGAAGATTATTACCTGCTTTCTTAAATTCTGGTGTTACAACATGGGAAGCCTTTGTATAATCTACAGCAAAGGAAACTAATGTTGGTGGAACATCGATATCTTCAAAGGAGCCAGACATACTGTCTTTTCCTCCGATGGATGGAATTCCAAAACCTTTCTGTGCATTGTAAGCACCGAGTAATGCAGCAAATGGTTTACCCCATCTCTTAGGATCTGTGCCAAGTCTTTCAAAATATTCCTGGAATGTCAGACGAATCTTACGGAAGTCTCCACCGGCAGCTACAATCTTAGCTACAGACTCAAGTACTGCATAAACGGCTCCATGGTATGGACTCCAGCTTGAAAGATATGGATCAAATCCGTAGGACATCATCGTTGTAAGTTCTGTCTTACCTTCTAATACAGGTAACTTCGCTGTCATTGTCTGGATTGGAGTAAGCTGTGTCTTTCCACCAAATGGCATGGTAACTGTTCCAGCTCCGATAGAGCTGTCAAACATTTCTACTAAGCCTTTCTTAGAACATACATTAAGGTCAGAAAGTTTCTCTGTCCACATCTCTTTTGCGTCTTTGAATTCATCCTGTTTTTTGTAGTAACATTCTTTCTCGTCAGGCATTTCTACTTCAACCGTTGTTTCCTGATGTGCACCATTCGTATCTAAGAATGCACGAGAGAGGTTTACGATTTCTTTGCCTCTCCAGGACATAACAAGACGTTTTGCCTCTGTTACTTCTGCAACTACTGTTGCTTCTAAGTTCTCTTCTTCTGCGTAAGTGAGGAACTGTTCTACATCTTTTTTATCAAGAACAACTGCCATACGTTCCTGAGATTCAGAAATGGCAAGTTCTGTTCCGTCAAGTCCGGCGTATTTCTTAGGTACTTTGTCAAGGTCGATGCGAAGTCCGTCAGCAAGCTCGCCGATTGCTACAGATACACCGCCGGCACCAAAGTCATTACACTTCTTAATAAGGATACTTACTTCCTCACGACGGAATAATCTCTGAATCTTACGTTCTGTAGGTGCGTTACCTTTCTGTACTTCTGCTCCACAAGTATCAATAGACTTTGTTGTGTGAGCTTTGGAAGAACCTGTTGCTCCACCACAGCCATCACGACCAGTACGTCCACCTAATAATACGATGATATCGCCTGGATCAGAAGTTTCTCTGATAACATTCTTTCTTGGAGCTGCACCGATAACTGCACCAATCTCCATACGCTTTGCAACATAACCTGGATGATATACTTCATCTACTAATCCTGTAGCAAGACCAATCTGGTTACCATAAGAGCTATATCCCTTTGCAGCGCCAGTAGTCAGCTTTCTCTGTGGAAGCTTACCTTTCATCGTCTCTGCCATAGGAACAGTAGGATCTGCACAACCAGTTACTCGCATTGCCTGATATACATAGGAACGTCCTGATAACGGGTCACGGATCGCACCACCAAGACAGGTAGCTGCACCACCAAATGGTTCGATTTCTGTTGGATGGTTATGTGTCTCGTTCTTAAAGCTGATCAGCCATTCTTCTGTCTTATCTTCAAATTCTACAGGAACAACGATACTGCAGGCATTAATTTCATCGCTCTCTTCCATATTATCAAGAAGTCCGTCCTGTTTTAACTTCTTCATTCCCATAAGAGCAAGATCCATCAGGCAGATAAACTTATCCTTTCTGTCTCCATATACTTCTGCACGGTCAGCAAGATATTCATTATATGTCTTTTCAAAAAGAGGTTTATAATATCCATCACCAAATGTAACATCCTTAAGTTCTGTAGAGAATGTTGTATGACGGCAATGGTCAGACCAGTATGTATCTAACACACGAATCTCTGTCATGGAAGGGTTTCTGTCTTCTTCTCCATGATAGTAATTCTGGATATAACGGAAATCTTCAAATGTCATTGCAAGACCTAAAGAATCGTAAAGTGCCTTCAGTTCTTCTTCTGGCATATCCTTAAATCCGTCAAAGATTGCAACATCTGCTGGTTCTTCGTAATCCATAACGAGGGTTTCCGGCTTCTTCTCGTCTGTCTCTCTGGAATCTACCGGGTTGATACAGTATTCTTTGATCTTCTCAAATTCCTCATCACTGATATTACCAGAAAAAACATAAGTTGTTGCAGAGCGGATAATTGGTTCTTCCTTCTCATTAAGAAGCTGTAAACACTGCATAGCTGAATCGGCTCTCTGATCAAACTGTCCAGGAAGATATTCTACGCTAAATACTCTGTCTCCCTCTTTTTTAGGGAAATCTTCCTCGTACAAATCATCTACAGGTGGTTCTGAGAATACGGTAACTGCCGCTTTTTCCATCGTTTCTGCTGAGACATTCTCCACATCATAGCGAATCAGAACTCTGACATTACTGACATCATCTATAGAAAGATATGCCTTTAATTCTTCTGCAAGTTCTTTTGCCTTTACCGCATAGGACGGTTTCTTTTCCACATATAATCTCTTTACCTGACTCATGATATCCTCCAAGTATGTTTAATTAAATTGTGGGGACAATTCAGAAATTATCCCCTGCTTTTCTGTTAAAAATATGATAACACTTTTTTATTCTATTTCCTATGGTTTTATATCAGTTTCTTCAAAACCATGAATTCTGACAAAAATCGACGAAAAAAATTCAAAAATTTTTAGATTTTTTACAGATGAATCCTCTTGATTATCTGAAATACCAAAAGATTTGAATAGACAACCGGCCTTGTTTCCGCGTAAAAAATGATACCATCTGTTGGTGCTTTTACTTCGGAAATAATCTCCCCGCTATCTGCCTTCATAATCTGCGCCAAAACATCTCCTCTGCTGACTTCCTGACCACATTCTGCTTTCTTTATAAAAATGCCTGCAGCCTCTGTCATGATGGGCTCTAAATCTCCCTCTTTTAAGACGCTCGCAATATAACCGCTGTGAGAATAATAACGGATAATCCCCATTCTTGTAAGGAAACGCAGAATAGAAGAAACGGCCTGCGCTGCCAGTTCATCATCAATTTTTCCTGTCATGCCTGTATACAAAGAAAAAGCCTCCGTACCATTTCTTTGCCAGTTATTATGTAATGTTGTTCTGTCAAATGGTCTGCTTTTTGCCTCAATAACATAAGGCAGTCCGAACAGGTTTGCAAGGCTGGTACTTCCATGTTCCGGATCAAGCAATCGGATATGCGGCATAAACGTTCCCCCAAGATAAAAGGATGGCAGATGAATGCCATATCGGTATCCTTTTGTCGTTTCCATAATCGCATATGCCACACGGCTTCCCGATTCCCCAGACGGATTTCCAGGAAACAATCTGTTTAAATCGGTGTCATCAGAAATCCAGAAACGCTTTCCAAAATCCATCGACATATTACTTACAGAAGGGATTACTAAAATGCCATTCTCCCCCACAATGTCTCCATGCTTTTCTATTTTTTTCAATACATCAATCAGCTTTGAACAAATGTAAAGCTGCTGGTATTCATTTCCTCTCAAGGCCCCAACAATGCAGGCAGAATGTTCTTTTCCTTCATTTTTCCCAAAATAATATCCTTTTACATTAATTTCCTGTTGAAAAGGAGACTCCATCGAATATAAGACCTTTTCTTCCATGTAAATATCCTCTCTTTCTTCATGTACTTCCAAACCTTTTTATTCTTCATTCTGTAAGAAGATTTTTATGTTACCGGTGTCCCAATTTATAAGGTATGCACAGGGCGTACTCTAACAAAATTAGGATACATCTATCGGAGTTCTTACTTTTATTCGTACTTTCCAGCAGGTCTTTCTGTTTTACAAATCCTTGCCAAAAGCTCTCCCTCACAAACTGCCGGATATTCTCTTAAACTAAAAATCATTCCATCACACGGTACTGTTATCTCCTCGATTTCCGCACCAAGAATGGGACGCACGATTGAGCCTATCATCTGTCCTTCTCTCACATAACTTCCAATCTGCGCTTTAGGAATAAAAATCCCACTTGTATTACAGTGTACTACTTCCACGTCATTTTTCTTTACCGTTACAGTCTTTTTCGTAGGCGAAACTTCTCCATCAAAAATGTCTAACTCTTTCATCATCCGAAAAACACCATCCAGCACTTTTTTACAATAGTCATAATCTATCTTCAGTGCGATTCCCGACTCAATCACCACGTTCGGAATGCCTTTTCTTCGTAAGCTGTAAGCAAGACTTCCCTCCCACACAGAAGAAGAATTACTATTCATCCACAACACAGGAATCCCTGACTTTTGCGCAAGTTCTGTCACTTTTTTTCCAGCATTTTCCGGCACTCGAATCTGCGGAATCTCCCGGATAAAAATATCACTCGAATGAATATCAATGCAAAAATCTGATCCCATTAAATCTGCAACGACTTCTGCCGCCATATATTCTATCGTATGTCCATGACGGCTACCCGGAAACATTGCATTCATATCTAATGCACCCGGAGCATTCCGCTTTCTTATCTCCAGTGCCATCGGGGTCACACAAGGATATATATCGACAATCCCTCTTAAATGTTCTCTCTCTTCCTTAATTCTTCGTATCAGCTCATAACAGATATACTGTCCCTGTAATTCATCTCCATGAACCCCGGCAACAATACTTAATCTTGGCATATCCTCCCGTATATAATCTGGCTCTAACCTGTTTTTCTTTATTTTTATTGGAAGTACTAC
>OGXX01001975.1_pt1 | contig 19598 bp, 21 predicted proteins | sample 1576301 | NCBI WGS metagenome assembly OGXX01 (sample SAMEA3541469, study PRJEB24748) | human gut metagenome | biome: human gut; feature: human-associated habitat; material: faeces | place: China | collected 2012
CGGGGGAGGACTACGGCTGCCGCTGCGTTGCGCTGCCGGTATTTAACAAGAACGTGCGCCGGAAGCGGCGGATGATGTGATGTAAATACTTGCGGCGGATGCAGCAAAAGGACAGGGATGCCAAAAAATGCGTCCTATGACAAAAGTCCGCGGGGATCCCGCAGGACCAGGTGAACGGTGTAGCGGAGCTCCCCCAAGGGGATATTTTGTAAATCGTGACCGCAAAGCGCCGCCCGGGCCGAAAGCCCCAGCAGATCGCTGCGGGTGCGGGACATTTGGGTATTCAGCGCGGCCAGGCGCCGCTGCAGTTCATCCAGCAGGGCCGCTTCCAGCGTTTCCCGGGTCATGTTTCCATCGGCGGACTGTACAGAGGCTTCCGCCGTCAGGGTGAGGGTGGGTGCTTCGTCCTCCCATTTGACCCCAGAAAGGGTCAGCCGCCGCAGCAGGATGCTCGCCTCCCCCGCTCCAGTCGAAAGCGCATAGCGCATTTCCGGGCGCTCGCCCAGCAGCATAAGGCAGATCTCCTCCGGCTCCTCGGGGGCGGTGTAGTCGCTTTGCCCGGTGGCGATGGCACCCGTTTCCCGCAGCTCGCCCTCCGCCGTCGTCAGCCAGGGGATCAGACCATCCCGGCCGGTCCCCTCCAGCAGGTTCAGCAGCTCCTTGAGTCCATTGCGGCGGCTATCGGTATATTGGCGGGTCAGCAGGGCGGTGATGCTATCCCCAGTGAGCGCTTCCCCATCATACAGTGAAAGGGCGTCCCCGCACAGGGCGATCTGGGTATTGGGGGAAAGCCTTCCATCGGCCAGCAGCGCACGGAGATACTCCCGCAGCGTGCTGCCATCGGGCACGCCGGAAAAGACGATGCTCTGCAGCGCACCAAGGTAGACCTGCTCCCCGGTTTGGCGCTCGGCGGCGGAAAAGAGGGCGGTGAAGCTTTCCCCCTGCACGGTGATGGTCTCATTTTTCTCCTCGCGGATCACCTCCAGCACGGCGGTAAGCGGGCGGGCGGAGCACTCCACCCCCATGGAGGAAAGGACCAGACGGGAGGAGATGGGGCGCTCTCCGCAGCCGGGCAGCAGGCAGAGCACAAGGGGCAACAGCAGGACAAAAAAGCGGCGAAGCGGCATGGGGGACCTCCTAAATGAGAAGATAAGCAAAGGGCGGGGCGGCGGGCAGAAGCGGCGAGCGGCCAGGCAGCGGCGAGGGCAGGCTGGCGCCCGATGAAATCGGGCTGGCGCCTGTTGAGCCGCTAACGCCGCCGGTCCCGCTTATTCCCGGTGCCCCGCGGCGGCAGCAGAGCAAAAATCAGCCAAAGCAGGCCCGTCACAGCCAAGATGGGATAAACGGCAGCATCCGGCCAGCCGGTATAGTGCAGCAGCACTACCCCGCCAATGGAAAGCGCCACGCCCGCCCAAAGGGAGCATTTTGGACGGCAGCCAGCCATACCGCCCAACCGCGCGGCGGCAACCGCCAGTCCGGTAAGCCGGAAAAACACCGCCGTGATAAGCAAAAAACAATAGACCGGCACCATGCCGGAAAGCCCGGCCGACCGGGCCAGCTGCATCATGGGGTAGGGCTGCAGGCTGCCGTAGTGCCCCAGCACCAGAGCCGCCAGCAGCAGCAAAAGGCCGCCCAGCAGCCAACCGGCGGGCACCCACAGCAGCAGGGCGGCAGACCGCGGCCGGCTGCACCGCTGGGCAAACAGCAACAGCAGCAGGGGTTCCGCTTGGCGGGGCAGAATAAACAGAATCTCCTCCCCCAGGCGGGAAAGATCCTCTTCGGGCAGGCGGAGATTGAGCGCCGTAGCCTGCGGCAGCACCCCAAGGGTAAGCAGCAGCACCGCGAGCAAAAACAAAAACAGACTGACAAAGGCGGCCCGGCCCAGGGCCTCCTGCCCGGCGGCAGCGGCCGCCCACACCGCGCCCAGCAGCACCAGCAGCAGGAGAAGCGGGGAAAACACACCCTCGAACAGAACACGGGCGGCGGAAAGCAGCTGTTCGGCCGTGACCGCGAAATATCCCACCGCAAGGAGCGCACCCCATGCGGCAAATACCGGCGACAGAGGGGTCTCCCCCCGGGCGGCGCAGCGGCGGCAGAATACCGCCAGCAGGAACACCACCCCATAGGCCACCGCCGAGGCCGCCATGCTCAACAGGCCGTTGACAAGGGACGGGCGGCAGCACAGCAGCCAAAAGCACTGGGATAATACCAACAAAGCGAATATTTGCCCGCTGCCGCTGATCTCACGCGTCCTGGTCATCGGTCTGCCCCCTTTCCCGCTGGCGGGCGGAGGACACATTGTAGTCCTCCTGCCCCAGCCGCTGCCAGCCGCTGCGCCAGAATAGATCCCGCAGGGTGCGGGGCTGCCACGGTGCGATGGGCGCCGTGAGCGGTGTGCCCAAAGTATGCAGGCTGCACAGGTTGACCACCAGCACCAAAAAGCCCAGCACCATGCCGTAAAGCCCCAATATCCCGCCGATGAAGATGAATAAAAACCGCAGGATCGTCACCGGCTCGTACAGGCTGGGCACCGCGAAGGCGCTTACGGCGGTCAGCGCGATAATGATGATCATGGGCAGGCCCACCAGTCCGGCGGTCACAATAGCATCCCCGATGACGATGCCGCCCACCACACTGAGGGTATGCCCAATGGCATCCGGCAGGCGCAGCCCTGCCTCCCGCAGCAGCTCATACAGCAAAAAAAGGGCCAAGGCTTCCCCCATAGCGGAAAGCGGCGTGGCCGAAACAGAGCCGAGGAAGGCGGGCAGCAGCATCCGGGGAATACGCTCCGGGTGGAAGGTGACCACCGCCACATAATAGCCCGGCAGCAGCACCGTAAGGAAGAACGCCGCCAGCCGCAAAAGCCGCACAAACGCCGTAAAATAGGGCCGCTGGGTGTAGTCATCCAGCGTATGGAAATGCTCGGTGAAGAGGTAGGGCGCGATCATCACATTGGGGCTGCCGTCCACCATAACGCCCACTCTGCCCTCCGCCAGCTTGGCGCACAGGGTATCGGGGCGCTGGGTGGTGCCCGTCCCGCTGAAAAGCGACGCCGCCCCCTTGCTGATGAACGCCTGCAAAAAGCCGCTGTCCAGCACCAGCGGCAGAGAAGCCTCCCGCAATTTTTGCCGCACGGCCTCCACCGTTTCGGGCGCCGCCACATCGCTGAGGTAGCAAAGGCGCACATTGGTGCGGCTCTGCCGGCCCAGGTACAGCGTTTCCACCGTCAGATTGGGGGATTTGAGCCGGCGGCGCACCATGGCGGTATTGGTATTGTTGCTTTCGGTAAAGCCCTCCCGGGAGCCGCGGAGGTTCTTCTCCATGGCGGGCTCCCCCACGCCCCGTGTCTCAAAGCCCTGATAGCCCAGCGAGAGCGCCCGGGGCACGCCGTCCAGCATCACCATGGCAAAGCCGCTCATCGCCTTGGTAAAGAGATCCTCGTAGGTCTCCACGATGCCCTGCTCGCTGCTGAACAAAAACTGTGAGCGCAGGTACTCCCACAGCTTTTCCGGGTCGGCCTCCGGCGGGGCCATGCGGTTTATGGGGCGCAGCAAAAAATCGCTGACCTGGGTATTGCTCACCAGACCATCGAACATAAAAGCCAGGCCCTTTACCCCGGCCAGCTCAAATTCATCCAAAATGAGATCGGCGGAGCCGCGCATCCCCTGCTCAATGCGCTCCCGCAGCAGCACAATGCTGCTGTCCAGTTTTTCCGGCATCATTTCTCCCTCCACTCGGCGCCGCTCCCCGGCAGATATCGGGTCTTTCCCGGCAGGAGAAAGCCGCAGGCGGGCCAGGAAGCGCCGTGGGCAGGCTGACGCGCGATGCGGTTTTCTTCGCCGAAAATATCATTTTCCCTGCCGGGGAAATTCCTTTTCATTATTCGCCGCGGCCGCCGGAATATGTGCGGGAATATGCCGCCCAAATCCGTAAATAATACCCTCCATGCGAGGTGATTTTTTGTGCTGGTCACATTTTTGCGGACGATGATCCTGTATCTTGTGGTTGTGTTCGGCATCCGGCTGATGGGCAAACGCCAGATCGGGGAGCTTCAGCCCTCGGAGCTGGTCATCACCATCCTCATTTCCAATATCGCCTCCCTCACCATTGAGGAAACGGACAGCCCCATGTTCGCGGGACTTCTGCCCATTTTGGCGCTCATGTGCTTCGAGGTGCTGACCTCCTTCCTCTGCTTGAAAAGCGCCCGGCTGCGGCGCATTGTCTCCGGGCGGCCCATTATCATCATCCACGATGGGAAAATAGACCAGCGGGAAATGCGGGAGCTGCGCTTTTCCGCCGATGACCTGATGATCCAGCTGCGGCAGAACGGCATCTTTCGGGCAGAGGAGGTGGAGTTTGCGGTGGTGGAGACCAACGGCAAGCTCTCCGTCTACCAGAAGTACCAAAACCGCCCGGTGACGCCGCAGGTGCTGGCCATGCCGGATCAGCCGGAGGATAACGCCCCGCCGCTGGCCGTGGTGTGCGAGGGCACCGTGATGCACGAGGCCCTGCGCCGCAGCGGCAAGGACCTGCGCTGGGTGGAAAAGAAAGCCGCCGCCCAAAAGCTCAAAATTGATGATGTGTACCTGATGGTCGCCTGCCCCGATGGCAGCTGTGATATTGTGGCGAAGGAGCGTGGCCGATGAAACGATTTTTAGCGGCGGTGGGCATTTTGCTTATTATCATCGGCATCAGCATTTACACGCTGGTGGATATGCAGCAAAGCATCGATCGGCTTACGGAGCACACTGCGGCTGTACGGCAGCAGGTGGAAAAAGAAGGCGCCGCCACCGCACAGCGCCAATGCGAGGAGCTGATGGCGGAATGGAACGGCATGGAGCCCCGGTTTTTGCTGTATGTGCGGCACGACCATCTGGATAATATCATGGAGCACCTTTCGGAGCTGCCGGCCTACTGCCTGGAGGACGACCGGGCCGAGCTGCTGAGCACCCTGGATGCCGCCCTGCGCATGATGGAGCATCTCAAGGAATCCATCACCCCCAGCTGCCGCACGCTGTTGTAGCGTCCCCCGGGCGCTGTGACCGGCGGCACCGGCAAAAGGCGGCGATGACTGCGCGGCCGGACCTTGTCAGGCATCAGCCTATCTGCGGCCCGTCCTCCTGTCCTCCCACCCTTTTTTCCATTCGCCGCCGCAAAATAAAAATCAGCCCGCAGGAGAGCGCCTCTCCCGCGGGCTTTGGTTTATTCTTCTGTTCAGCCGTAGAATGGCTCCTCCGAAGCGCCCTTGATGGTCACCGTGACGGTATCCACCTCGGCGGCGGTCCTGGGCCGGACAGCGCTGCCCGGCGCGATGCTGGTGCCCACCACCGTACCCGGTTCCCCGCCCGTTTCCGGGTTGGTATCGTAGGCGATGGTATAGCTGATCTGGCAATCGGTAAGGATGCGGATGGCGTAGGCTTCATTGGCGCCGTACAGGTCCGGCATGACGGTATACTGCGGTCCCTTGCTGATATAAAGCGTCACACTGCCATCCTCCGGCAGCACCTGCCCCACCGCCAGCGATTGCTTATAGATCACCCCGCTGGGGTAGGTATCGCTGTACTCATAGCGGTAGATGAAATTATACCCACTCATCTGCTCCAGCTCGTCCTCTATCGCCGGCAGATAGTACCCCTCCAGGCTGCGCTCCATCACCGGGGTGGCGGGCTGCTCCTTGCCGTCAAAGGCGCCGCTGTTCCACAGCGCCAAAAGGACATTCCCGATGACGCTGACCGCCAGCAGCACCGCCAGCAGCACCATGGGCGGAGAAAACTGCTTTGGGCCCGCGGCCGCCGGTTTTTCCGCCGGGCGGGGCGGGGCCTCCGGCCGGAACACGGCGGTATTGGCACCGGCTTCCTCCAGCAGGGCGGCGGAAAACGCCTCCATGGAGCGGTAGCGCTGCTTGTGATCCACCGAAAGTGCCTTCATGATGCCCTCGCAGACATGCTCCGGCAGGTCGGGGCGCAGCTTACCCAGCGGCGCCAGGTAATCATCCCTTTCCCCGCGCAGCTCGGCGCTTACCGGGGCCTGTCCCGCCAGCATGCGGTACAGCACCGCTCCCAGCGAGTAGATATCGGTCCATTCTCCCTGCCACAGTGCCTTGGAATACTGCTCCGGGGCGCTGTACCCGGCGTAAAGCTCGGCGTGCAGGCCGTTGCCCACGGTGCGCAGCTCCGGCAGGGCAAAGCCATCCAGGATGACCCGCTTGCGGCTGTCCACATAGATGTTCTGCGGGGAGATGCCGCAGTGAGTCAGGCCCATATTGTGCAGCTGGCTAAGCAGCGAAATAAGCGGGCTGATGAGCTGCCGGGCATCGGTCAGGCTCATCTCTCCCTTTTGGTGGGAAAGATACTCCTCCAGCGGCTCCATGCGCAGATATTCGGCCCGAAGCTTTCCGGCACACCCGGTACAGGGTGTCATTTTCGGAAAAAAGCACCAGTGTTTTCAGCATCGCCTTGTGGTTCACTTCCATCAGGCGCTTCCAGCGGTCGTGCAGGTCGCTGGCCATGGTGCGGAACAGCGTTTTGCTTTCGGCGGAGATGAGCAGGATGCCCTTATGGTCCTCTGCCCGCTTCAGGATGCCGGGGAAGAATTCCTCCACCCGCACCTTGCGGTCCTTTTCGGCATCCCAGGCCAGATAGGTGGTCAGCAGGTCATTGTGGTGCAGCACCATCCCCACGCGGTACTGCCCGGAGAGCACCGTTCCCAGCGGCAGGGCGGCATCGGGGTTGGGGGCCTCCGGCTTCTGCCCGCAGGCGGAACAGACCGTCTCCCCCTCCTCCAGTACGGAAAAACAGTGGCGGCACAGGTTCGGCTCCGGCATGGGCGCTCCTCCTTTCGGATCGTGGCTTCTCATGATTTGGTTTCATCGGCGGGGTCGTCCTCCCGCGCCGGGTGGGTAAACAGGTAAATGGCAATGCAAAGGGCCCCGGCCAGCAGCGCCCCGATGAGGATGTACCGCACCGGGCTGCCGGTTCTCGCTTCCCGCTGGGGCAGCACCAGCTCGGTGGGGGCGGCATCGGCCGTCTTGCTGCCGGCGGGCTTCTTCTGCTTCTCTTCTTCCTCCGGCAGGGCGGCATTTTCCCGCTCCGCTTCCCGGAACGCCTCATCGCGCTGCTGCTGTTTTTCCTCCAGCTCCCGGCGGGCCTCCTCCAGCTCCTGCTGGATAAACCCGGCGATGATATCGGAAATACCCATGCTTGCCTGCCACCTTTCCACAGGTCATTTTTGACTTTGCCTTTCTTTGACCTTGACTGTAGTATAGCACGTTTCTTGCGTTTGTCAATAGGAATTTTTGACTTTCTTTGACCAAATTTGTAAATAATCTGTGAACGAGGGGGCGCATTTTTGCCTCCGGCGGCAAAGTTATTTCTTTTTGTCGCCGGTGGCCCCATTTCTTTCAACAGCGGTAAGGGGCATTCCGCGCACTGGCGCGGGGGGACAGAGATATTTCGCTCTCCAGAGCGACCCACTTTTGCCAACAGCGGCAAAAGTGGGCAAAAATCCGTTCAAACCTGCGGTTTGAAAATCCGCCCGCGCCCCGCACATCACGCTGCGCGGCGGTGCGTCCCACACGGACGTGGCAGGACGAAAACCACCCGAAATGTTGAACTGACGAATTTCTCTGCGCGCTGCCGCTTTTACTCTGAAATGCGCCGGTGCGCAGTTCTGTTAAACTGGCGCTGTTTGGCACGTAAAAAGACGCCGTATGACGTCTTTTTTATGTCTCCGTGTAAATATCTTCGCATTTTTGCTGCGCGTTCTCCAGTATTGCCTGTATACGCATCGGGACTGCAAGCTCCTCCGCAGATGCCATATACTTCTCCAGCAAAGCCAACACATCCTCTGTCGCCGCAAAGAGTACGTGATACATTGTCTTGTAATCCGCCATATTAGCCTCCTGTTTCAATACGTTTTAGACATATTTTGCATCCACTTCGCACATCATAACATATAATACATCTAAAATAAACATAAAATTCGTCTATAATGGAGTGATTTTGTGGCGGTAAAAAGCCTTTCGATCCGTATTGATTCGGTACTGTTAGATAAGCTGCACGTCGTGGCTGATTATGAGGGGCGTTCTGCCAACAGCCAAATCAACATTCTGATACGCGACTGTGTTGCAGAATACGAGAAGAACCACGGCGGCATTGAAATTGAACGAAAAAATGAATACATTCAATTACTACAGGCATTACTTAACGATCACGGTATCCCATATCCCGTCGAATAATAACGTTCTTACATTAAAGGGGGCTGGCTTCCGCCAGACCCTCATTTTCGCCCCTCAAGTTTGCCCCTCATAAAAAACCCTCACAAAGAACCCTCAACAACTATGCTTGTTTTTATAGTGAAATCCTCACGAAAGCCCCTCAACAAGTTTGGCAAACCCTCAAGAACTTTGATTATCCTCTATTAACCGCTAAAGCGACAGATTTCTTCTCAGCCGTATATTTATTTTGAATTTTTCTTTCCTTTTCTGACTTTGATCCTGCGGATCATCCTTCGGATCAGAAATACCACAAGCACAATGATCACTATAAAGATCAGACAAATACCTGCGATCATTGCCGAAAACTTATTCGGCTGCTTCACCAGATCAATGATATTTCTGCTGTCCTCCACAACCTTACGTCCATGTGTCGTCTCATAATATTCCGGCACATTGGCAATTCCGTCGCCGTCTGTATCCTCAAAGGACTGCATATATCTTGCGATCGCATCCCAGGCCTTTAATTCCCTGTCACCCTCCATGATCGCCTGATCTTCCAGATTTTCAATGGGATTCCCATCCCTGTCCTTCGGTTCAAGAGACAGCAGTCCATAGGACATTTACGTCACAGACCCAAGCATCTGGCCGGTATACAGGTCTGTCACAACATGATACAGTTTGTCATCCTGGATCTCGATCCGCTCTCCGTCTGCCCTGGTGAGATAACAATCTGTCACCTTATTCAGAATCATCCGATGTGGATTATATGCAAAATTCAATCCACTGCAATATAACCTTGCCGTTGTCATAAAATCCGATACAGAAGCGTCCACCTCCGCTGCCAGCTTCAGCTCCTTTCCGGTCAGGTATGCACTGATCAGCGGATATCCGGCAACACCGTCCTTTCCGATCCCCAGTGAAAAGGAATTAAAAACATCCTCTACTGTGATATCGCCCTTTGTGTATGTATCCCGCACGGTTCCGCTTGGAACAACGGCTACATCAACCGGATCACCATCATAATACTCGGAATTCTCCACTGCATATATGTATGCATCGGATATGATATCACCAAGATTCAACTCTTCGTGCATCGTACCCATTTCTTCCAGACTGTTGAATTCAACATCATTTTCAGCAAGAACCTCTTCTCTTGTATAGCCAAAATCAGCAAGATAATTCTTATCCACCGTATCCATCAGGGCATCGATCTGTTTTGTCTCGGCTGCTTCCACCGGAACATTCCATGTAAAGGGAATCAGTAATGTGGCAACAAGCATGATTACCAGAAGCCTTGCTGAAATTTTCTTTCGTGTTTTCATAGCCCTCTCCTTTTGTGTATAGTTTTCTTATGCCTTTTTACAAAACCATCAATAATGTTCCCATACCAATCAAAATACATCCGATCAGCGATTTTGCTGTAAATTTCTCGTGTAAAAAAATAAATGCCAGTACCAGCGTGATCACAACGCTCAGCTTGTCTATCGGCACAACCCTAGATGCATCTCCTATCTGCAGAGCACGATAATAACATAACCATGAGGCACCTGTTGCCAAACCTGAAAGTATCAGAAACAGCCAGCTTTTTTTACTGATCGCAGTGATTCCACCTTGTGTATTTGTGAGGAAAACCATTCCCCATGCCATGACAAGCACCACCATCGTTCGAATCGCTGTTGCAAGATTCGAATTAACACCGGTAATACCTACCTTGGCCAGTATGGAGGTCAGCGCCGCAAATACAGCAGACAGCAAGGCAAACACAAACCACATAGTAACTCCCCCCTTAAATATAAGTTTTTTCTTAACTATCCCAATACAAGTCCATCATATCATTACCCTTCTGGTATGTCACTATTTACAATTTCCTCCACCGTATATTCCTCTATTTCTGTCTTTGTCACCTGTTTGATATGCTTTTTTTTCAGGCGCAGATATACGAATTCCCGAAAAATAGTATAGAACACGGAAAGCAGCGGAATAAAAACAAGCATACCCACAATTCCCATAAGGTTTCCGCCGATCGTAACTGCTGCAAGAACCCAAATCGATGGAAGCCCTACAGACTCACCCACAACATGAGGATAGATCAGATTTCCCTCGATCTGCTGCAGCACCAGAAATACTATAATAAATAAAATTGCCTGTTTCGGATTTACCATAAAGATCAAAAAGCTTCCCACTGCACACCCGATGAAGGCTCCGAAAATCGGGATCAATGCCGTAAACGCAATTAAAACTCCGATCAAAAGTGCATATGGCATCCTCAAAATGCTCAATATCACAACAAACATACAGCCAAGGATCACGGCTTCCAGACACTGACCTGTAAGAAAATTTGCAAATGTCCGATAAGTCAGAGAGCAGACTTTAAGAAAAGCATCTGCTTTTTCCTTTGGAAGAAAAGCGAAAAATACTTTTCGAATCTGCACCTGCAGCGTTTCCTTCTGAAAAAGGACATAGCAGGCAAAGGAAAATGCAACAAAAAAGGCTGCCAATCCACTAACTATGGAACCCACTGCTGACATTGTGATATTCATCGGCATATTTATGAGCTGCATTGTCAGGAAGATAATCGGCAGTAATAACATAAACGCCAAGTTCGTGCGCTTTTTCAATCAAAGGAAGTAAATAAAAGCTTCCCCCTAATATCAATAACTTTTTTCTTTCCATATCTTTCTCCTTATTTATATGTTAATCAAAACATCATTAAATAATTTTGCACATTATATGCGTGTCTTCGTCACCCATTATTTTGCTTTCGCCGGTATATTCAAAACCGCAACCTTCATAAAGCTTAATTGCAGGAACATTATCCTTGGCAACATTGAGCATAACCTTTTTAAATCCCTTTTCCTTTGCAAAATCAAAAGAATAGTAAACAAGCTTTTTAGCCAAGCCCTGTTTTCTGTACTCTTTTAGAACATAAAGATTGCCGAAATAAGCTTCAAGCGTTTCATAATTGTTGCAGTAAAGATTAAAATAAGCAATCAATTTTCCTTCTTGAACAATGCCGATAGGATTGCCAAGCTTCAAAAATTTTTCACTCGTTTGCTTCATTTCTTCTTCGGTTTTATAAATCTTGATTTCACGATTAAAGTCCATAAGTAAATCAAGTGCATTATCAAGCTCTTTTAATTCAATAATCTTAATTTCTTCGCTCATAATTTTCTCCCAATATTAAGATGATTATTTTTCAACTTCATCAGGTTTTCTTCCGTTCTTACAAGATACCTGCCTTACAACAAACTGCGGTGTCTTATTGATACACAAATAAATTCTTCCGACATATTCGCCTATCATTCCGAGTATTACAAAAGCAATGCCAAACATAAACATTATAACTGCAATAGTTGAACTCCAACCAACCAAAACTTCCGGATGAACAAGCTTATGAATTACAACATAAATACCGACAACCACGCCGATAAACGCAGCAATCAAACCGAATACAATTGAAACTCTGAGTGGCTTGATCGAAAAGGAAGTAAAACCGTTTAACCAAAGGTTCAACATTTTTTTGAATGTATAGCCGCTCTTACCCTCAAGCCTTTCATTTTGCTTAGAATCAATCAACGCAATATTGAATGTGCTTCTTAACACAAGGCCTTCAATATACGGATACGGCTGATTATACTTTATAATTTCTTTTACAACAAACTTCTTTGCTGCGAAAAAAATAGGTACAAGCACTCCCTTAGGGCGCGGAATCATCCAATTAGCCATAGCGGTTGCACACTTTGTACCAAATTCACGATACAAAGAACGCTTACCACGGTCAACATAGCGAGGAGCTGCTACATCGTAGCCCTCATTAAGCTTTTCTATAAGCTGCGGAATTATGCTCACTTCTGTTTGACCGTCATCCTCACAGGTTGCAATCACTTCGCCCTTGGCATAATTAAAGCCCGCCATTATAGCCGCATGCTGTCCGCTGTTTCTTGCAAGGTCAACAGCGTATGTATTTTCTCTTTTCTTTGCAATCTCTTCGATTATTTCAAATGTATTGTCCGGCGATCCGTCATTGACCATAATAATTTCATAGGTCATATCCGTTTTATTCATTGTTGCGTCAATATCGTTTACTACTTTTTTTATATTATCGCCTGAACAATAGCAAGGAATAATTATTGATAAATCCATTTTTTAGCTCCTTAGTTAAACTGTAATATAATATCCTAATCTTGTGCCGCTGTCTTTAACATTGCCGATATTTTCATATTCTATATCGCTCACACGATACAAACATTCAGGATTGTTCTTTTTAATCTCTTCAAGCTTGTCCAAATCCTCTTGAGTAAACATAAAGTGAATTTGAACTTCCTTATGAGTCGGATTTTCAGCAAATTCCAATTCGTTTGCACACGCAACATCAATAACCATTTTTATAAAATCATTACCTGTTGAAAGATAAACCAAATCAGAACCTATACAGTCTCCGCCCATTCTTGCGCCGATTTCAATTATATGGATATTTCCGTTTGAATCGACCTTAAATTCACTGTGACCTGCACTGTTTTCAATATGAAGAGCATCAAGCGCTTTCATAATAACATCAATAGCCTTTTTTTCAATCTCAGGCGAAAGGTCGCTCGGTTGCTTATGAGCCGTTTCAATAAAATGAGGAGCACCGGTTGTATATTTTTTTGTTGTTGCAAGGAAATGATGAACACCGTTTGACGAAATAGTTTCCATACTGTATTCGTTACCCTCAAGGTATTCTTCAACAATAGCCTTTTTTTCAAATGATGTCTCACAGGCCTCTTTTATTGCTTTAAGTAAACCGTCAGTACTCTCAAGCTTCATAATGTTTCTACTGCCCGACCTGTCAGTAGGTTTAACAATTATAGGAAATTTAAAATCTTTAACCTGCGACTCGTCAAAGTTTTCATCTGCCAAAACAAATTTGGGGCAAGGCAGTCCTGCCGCCATAAATGCTTCACGCATTTTATATTTGTTTGTCTGAATAGCAGAATATTTCATCTTGTTACACGGCAAGCCAAGATTTTCAGCAACATAGTTCACTGTGATTGAAGCTAAATCGGAAGCTATTGAGCAAACGCCGTCAGGTTTAATCTGCTTGCATTTATCCAATATTTCTTCTTTCTCCACAATACTGATAGGATAAAAGTAATCAGCTGTACTTTTTCCAACTGCTCCTTCCTCCCAAGCAAAAACATGGGTTTCATAACCTAAACTCTTTGCTTTTAGTATTAACTGATTTTGAAAATCATTTGCACCGATGATGACTAATTTTTTCATAATATTCCTCATTTTTAAAGATATATTTTAAATTACATAAAATGTTTTTGTTGTATTTAATATAACAAAATAAGAAAAACCACTTACAACAGAAGCCGAGTAAGCTAAAATTCCTATCAAATAAACAAATCGTTCTTCGCTTTTGCTGTTTTTATAATTAGAAATCCACTGAGTTAAACAAACGATATTAAGCAAAAAGCTGAAGAAGTACATACCCCAAGCAAAATTTCCGTCGTTTTCGCGCATACCTGTTTCTTTAAGTACAAGAAAAGTGAAAAAGCTCAAAATATACATCAACCATACTTTTGTCAAAATGCTTTTTTCGGATTTGCTTCTGTCTTTAAACAACAGCAAAAATGTTGAAAACAACGGAAAAGCCAAATCACAAAGCAATGCTAAAAGTGATGTTTTGAAAAACTGCCTTAATAAATCAAGGCTGAAAATTATTTGGCTGTCATCATCTGTAGCATACAAAATTTTGTATTGATAAAATAAAACAGTAAGTGAAATCAAAACGCATATGCCAAATGCAATCGAATTTTTCAAGCATTTACCCTTTTGCTTTATAAAGTCAATTATCATAAACAAAAGCATAATCGGCGCAAACGAAATAATAAAATTCGGCTTAACGCTGTTTGCAAATAAAAGTGAAACCGTAAAAACCACGGCGTAACCAAAATTGATTTTTTTAAGATATGTTGATTCAATCAAAAAATACATTGCAACAGCCATTACGGCAAAAAGTCGCATTAAAATATATGTCGTATTGTGCCAAGGCTGTGTTGAAGTAACAAAATCACAATAATAGTGTTCATAATACTTAACAACATAAATCGAACTGATAAACACAGTAGTTGCCGATATTGGCAAAAACCTCCAAAAAGAAAACCACTTTTCTTTACCGTAAAGCTTAAACAGCACATACATCAAATAGTTGACTGCAAAAACGGTAAGCACAACTGCTACTGCAAGCATAACAGCAATACTGTCTTTACTTTGTGTCAGTGAATAAAGCGATTTTATTAAAACGGTCATTAAGGAATAGCCTTTCATATTATAATCAATAACCGTTTTAACATGGATATAAATATCCGAATAGTTTTTAGTAAATATCAATTTGTGAAACAAGTGATATGATGTATAAAAAACACCGCTGAGCATAACGGCGTTAAACACAGCAATAATCACTTTGTATAATAAAGTCACAGGCTTGCCAGTCTTAACTTTATTTATCATATTTGATTTTCCTCATTCTTTCTTTTAAATTTACGACATTTTCCGTCAGCAGAATTTAAAAATCGTCATAAAAACTCATTATTTTTTATTATATATAATATTATAATAATAGTCAAGGTTTAATACTTAATTTTAAAAGTATAAAAGTAAAAAAAGAGGCACAAATTCAAAAACAAAAATGATATTGTAATTTTTGTGTAATTACTATATAATAGCGTTAACAATCTTTAACAGGTGGAAATTTTTATGGATTTTAAAAAGAAGTTTGCGGGCGATTTTTCGCTCACATTTTTGGGAGTGTTAATATACAACGGCGCGTTGCAATTCATCATTTACCCGATGCTCAGCAAAACATTAGGTAATGATGCATACGGAGAAATTCTTTACTATATCGGAATTTTTTCAATCACTTCTATTGCATTAGGTCTATCAACGGCTAACACAAGGCTCGTCCAAAGAAACAACTACGAAATATCAAACGGCGACTGTATGTCATTTAATTTCATAATTCTTGCAATTATGAGTATTGCCTGCGCCGTGTTGCTCTCGTTTCAAAAAATTTCAGCTCTCGATATTGTAATGGTAATTGTTGTACAAGCACTTATGGCGATTAGAACTTACAGCGAGGTAGTTTACAAAATAGCAATTGCTTTTAAAAGATATCTCTATTTTTATATTGTAGTAACCGTCGGATATATCCTCGGAATTGTTATATTTAAGTTTTGCAACTTCTGGTGGATTCCGTTCATATGCGGCGAAGGTTTGGGCGTTTTATTCTCTTTCCTGTTTACAGATTTAAAAAACAAGCCATTTTTTCCTTTTGCTTCATTCAAAAAGTATTCGAAAAGTGCCACTCCGCTTTTAATTTCGTATTTTTTATACTATCTTGTTATGAATCTCGACAGAATCATTTTAAGAAACATCCTCGGCCCTGAAAGCGTGGGAAGCTATTACACAGCCACTCTGATAGGAAAAACGGCTGCAATGATTGTTGCTCCGCTCAGCGGTGTAATCATCGGATATTTAACCAATGACGATTCAAAAATGGATAAAAAGCAATTCACAAAATTTAACTTTATTGCTGTTATCGGCGGTTTGTTGTTTTTTGGTTTAACACTTATAGGTACTCCGATTTTCACAAAAATCTTTTATCCGGATTATTACAAAGAGGTACTTCACATTATGTTTCTTGTAAACTTCGGTCAGGTTATGTGCTTCGTTTCAGAGCTTATACTTAATGTTGTTTTAACATTCAGGCATGAAAAATGGCAAATGGTTATTCAAATAATTTATGCAGCTATTTTCATCATTTTGGCAATAGTGTTTGTTAAGACAATCGGCGTTCTTGGTATGGCAATCGCCACAGCAGTGGCAAACGGACTCCGACTTTTGCTTGCAATAGTAATCGGCTACACAGGAAAAGATGTTCAAAAACCAAAACAAATAAACGAATAAAAAATACAGACCTCAACTTTTTGTTGAGGTCTGTATTTTTTTATCTTTCATTAAAATTATAACAATTGTATTTATACCAAAACCAATTTTATTCACCGTCAAGCGGTTTAATATAAAGGTTTTCTCGGAGTTCTTCCCTCGGTAAGAACGGGGCAAGGTCTTCAAGAGGCGGGCTGACGATTGTACCGTCTTCAAGCCTTCTTGCACTGCTTTTAGGTTCCCAAACCTGTGTTGTATCCGTAAATATTTCGCAAAATGCAAATCCCGGTTTTGCAAGCACTTCATCAACAACTTTTTTCATATCGTCATTATTGTGCGCGCTGTAATACGGGAAGCCGAAAGCTTCTGCAATCTTTGAAAATTCAGGGAATGAAAGGTCGTGCGATTCAGGGCCGATACCAACCTTACTATGCTCGCTGAAAATATTATTTTGAGTAAGCCTGATTGAATGATAACCCTGATTATTTATAAGGAAAAGCTTAATAGGAAGATTATTTGTAACAATCGTTTGAAGTTCCTGAAGATTCATCATAATTGAACCGTCACCTTCAAGGCAAATTGTATCTTTTCTTCCGTCTGCAACGCAAAGGCCGATAGCAGCCGGCAAGCCATATCCCATACTTGCAATAGCACTGTTTATAATAAACCTTGTGCCGCTTTTAATTGTATAATTTTGGTGGCCTACCACACAGCAAGCACCGTTTGATACTGCGGTATAGCTTTCTTCAGGAAGTCGGTCGCTCAAATATTTAATGAATGCAAACACATTTGCAAATTCGCCGCCGTTATTCCAATGCCTGTCAAGAGTTACGGGATATTTATGCTTCCAGTTTTGGCAAATATCAAGCCATTTTTGATTATTAAATACTTTATCTTCGGCAATTTCATTGACTTTTTCAAGAAAATCTTTAGCGTCTGCCCAAACTGCTTTATCAACATGAAGGGTATGCTTCATCATTTCCGATTTATCAATATCAACCATAATAACCTTTGCTTCTCTTGCCCAGGTATCATAGCCATAACCGACTTGGCGAATTGAAATTCTTGTACCTATTGCAACAACCAAATCAGAATTCTGCACAGCAAAGTTGCCCGGGCGGTCACCCATATTACCGCCCCTGCCGACATAAAGTTCGTTATCATTTTCAATAAGGTCTACACTGTTCCAATATGTTACGATAGGAACATTCAGCTTTTTAATTGCTTTTCTGAATTCATCATATGCACCCGAAAGGCGAATACCGCCGCCGGCATAAATAACAGGCCTTTCGGCTTTTTTTATTTCATCCAAAACAAATTTGACTTCACTTTCTGCCACCGGAGGAGGAAGAAGTGCATCATCATTTGCAGGGTCATAACCTTTAAGGTCATCTGTTTCAATTACAGTACCTTGAATATCAACAGGCACATCAATCCAAACAGGACCCGGCCTGCCTGTTGTTGCCAAATGCCAAGCTTTTTCGCAAGCATAACGAATATCCATAGGATTTTCAATCATAGTTGCATACTTGGTCATAGCTTCAACAGATTTAACTATATCATACTCCTGGTCACCGAGTGAACGCAGGTTAATTTCAGGATTAAGAGTTTTTGCATAGCGGGAAGTAGTGGTATATTTTACCTGACCTGAAACTATAAACATAGGAATAGAATCAAGCCAGCCGCCGCAAACACCGGTGAGCGCATTTATTCCGCCCGGGCCTGAAGTAACGCAAACAAGCGCAATTTTATTTTCAAGTCTTGCATACGCTTCAGCCGCAATAGCGCAAGCCTGCTCGTGATGATTATATGTTGTGTGTAAACCTTCCTGATGGCCGAAAGCGTCATTTAAGTGCATTGCACCGCCGCCGACAACCGAAAAAGCATCGCTTACACCGTGGTCAACAAGAAACTGGGAAATATAATTCGCAACTTTAATTTTCATATTTTCTTAAATTCTCCATTCACAAAAGCAAGCCTTACCTTTAAAAATTTAATTTTTTAAAGGCAAAGCTCGTTAAATTTTATTAAAAATTAAAGATTTACAGCTTCAATAATTGTTTTAGCCATATAATCAATCATTTCGTCTGTCATTCCCGGATATACGCCGATCCAGAAAGTATTATTCATAATGCTGTCAGTTACAGAAAGGTCGCCTACAACTCTGTAACCTGTGCCTGATTTTCTCATTTCATCAAATACAGGTTGCTTTGTAATATTGCCGGCGAAAAGCATTCTTGTTTGAACACCGTGGTCTTCACAATACTGAACTACTGTATTTTTAGATGTTCCTTCTTTACAAGTGATAAGGAAACCGAACCATGACGGTGTGCTGTTTTCGGCCGGAATAGGAAGAATAAGCTTATCAGATACTGCTTCAAGTGCTTTATGAAGTCTGTCAAAATTATGGCGTCTTCTTTCAACAAATGAAGGGAATTTTTCAAGCTGAGCGCAACCTACTGCTGCCTGCATTTCAGTAGCTTTAAGGTTAAAGCCAAAGTGTGAATATACATACTTATGGTCATAACCGAGCGGAAGCTCACCATACTGCTTATCAAAACGGTGACCGCAAAGGTTGTCCATACCTGACGGGCATACGCAATCACGGCCCCAGTCACGCATTGAACGGGCAATTTTATTAAGAAGAGGGTCGTTAGTATAAACTGCGCCACCCTCACCCATAGTCATATGGTGCGGAGGATAGAAGCTTGAAGTACCGATGTCGCCGATTGTACCTGTAAACTTCTCTTCACCGTTAATAACATATTTACTGCCGAGTGCATCGCAGTTATCTTCAATAAGCCAAAGGTTATGTTTAGTACAGAAATCCTTAACAGCCTGAAGGTCAAAAGGATTACCGAGTGTATGCGCAATCATAACTGCCTTTGTTTTATCACTGAGTGCTGCTTCAAGCTGTGAAGCGTCAATATTGTACTGCGGAATTGTTAAATCAACAAATACAGGAACTGCACCGTATTGAATAATAGGAGATACAGTTGTAGGGAAACCTGCTGCTACCGTGATTACTTCATCACCCCTGTTTACTCTTCTGTCACCAAGGAGAGGTGAAGTGAGTGTAGCAAAAGCAAGAAGGTTTGCAGATGAGCCTGAATTTACAAGTGAAACATACTTAACGCCGAGATATTTGCCGAATTCCTTTTCAAACTTATCGCAATATCTGCCTGCTGTAAGCCAAAATTCAAGTGCCGAGTCAACAAGATTTGTCATTTCTTTATTATCAAACACACGGCTTGCATAAGGAATTCTGTCACCCTCTTTATATTCAGGTTTAGCCTTAAATTTATCGCAATATTCTGCAACCATTGCAAGTATTTCTTCTTTTGCCTGTGCCTCTGTCTTATTTTCTAACATTCAGTCAGTCCTCCAATTCAAAAAATTCATCAATTTGTTTATCCATAACAGCAGAAATATCACCGCCGTCAAAATATAC
>OGXX01001984.1_pt1 | contig 19577 bp, 13 predicted proteins | sample 1576301 | NCBI WGS metagenome assembly OGXX01 (sample SAMEA3541469, study PRJEB24748) | human gut metagenome | biome: human gut; feature: human-associated habitat; material: faeces | place: China | collected 2012
CCGCAGTACTCAGCAGCTTCGAGGTTCATCAGACCTGCTTTCGCAGCAGCCTGTGCCGAGCAGCCGGAGACGATGACGATGATATCGTTCTTCAGGAGCCCGCTGGCGCTGGAGGAGTTTCGGCGGGCGCTTCGGCCCGGCGGCACGTTTCTCTATGTGGTGCCGTCGGAAAAGCACCTGTGGGAGCTGAAGCAGGTGCTCTATGACCACCCCTATCCCAACGAGGTGAAGGAGACTCCCTACGAAGGCTTCGCCTACGCCGAAATTCGCCACGTGGAGGACCGCATCCGGGTGCTGGGGCAGGAGGATCTCCACGCCCTGTTCCAGATGACCCCCTACTACTGGAAAACTCCCAAGTCCGGCTGTCAGCGTCTGGCGGCGCTGGAGGAGCTGGCGGTCACCATCAGCTTCGATATCCATGTCTTTCGCCGGGAGGCGTGAGGCTGCCGAAACTTTTCCTGCCGATGGGCGCTGCGTTGCAGCGCCCACTTTTTGTGAAATTCTCCGTTTTTTCTTGACATATTGCAGTCTATATTATACATTATAGTCACAATTTGTCGTCATCTGGTGTAAAAAGGAGGTATCCCATGAACCGTTTGTTCCGCCGCCTATCACTTCTTCTGTGCGTCCTACTGCTGCTGATAACGGCTCTCAGCGGCTGCGGTACATCCCCTGCCGCTCCCTCTGACCCCTCCACGCCCCAGACTCCCACGGCGGAGGATGCGGCTCTGCGCCGTGCGCCCTTCCAGCCGGTCATCACCTGTGAGCTGGCCGGGGAGGCGGAGACCCTGACGGAGGAACAGCAGCAGGCCATCCTCTCCTATACCACCATGCTTTGCACCGCTCTGGCCCGGCCCGATGATCCTCTGCCGGAGGAGCCCTATACCACGGACACCCTGCGTCAGGAGGCACTGACCCGTGGCTTCCTGTGGTCCAGCTATATCTGGGGGGAGCAGCGGGTACAGGTGTATCCCATGAACCCTATTTACCGCAGCGAGGATGCGGTGGAGGTGTGGGCCTCTCTCCGGGTGGAGGCCAATTATTCCAGCGACCTCACCCAGACCACCGGCGATACCTTCGGCTACGGCTCTCTGCATCATCTGACCCTGAACCGTACCGCCCAAGGCTGGCAGGTGGTGGGCGATGACTATGAGGAGTCCGATCTGTGCGGCTACCTCAGTGGCTGCGGCACCGCCTCCCTCCCGTCGGAGGACATCCTCGCCGCCATCCAGAGCGTCCCGGCCAAGACCGTCTTCGTTCTGCCCAACAACAAGAACATCATCATGGCTGCCGAGCAGGCCCAGAAGCTGGCCGACCGTCAGGTCGTCGTTCTGCCCACCCGCACCGTGCCCATGGGCATCACGGCACTGCTGAACTTTGACCCCTCTGCCAATGTTGAGACCAACACCATCAACATGATGGCTGCGGCCGACAAGGTCTCCACCGGCCTCATCACCTACGCCGCCCGCGACAGCGAGTTCGACGGCAAGCGCATCCGGAAGGGCGAGATCATGGCTCTGGAGAACGGCAAGATCGTGGCCACCTCCAATGACCTGACCAAGGCCACCTACCGCCTGGCCCGCAGCATGTGCAAGAAGGACTCCAGCTTCGTCACCATCATCTCCGGCTGCGATGTCTCCGACGAGGATGCCGAAAAGGTCACCGAGATCGTCAAGGCAAAGTGCCCCAACCACGTTGAGGTCAGCCACATCCGCGGCGGTCAGCCCGTTTATTATTATATGATCAGCGTGGAGTAATTTTCACTCCTGCACTTGTAAGACACAGAACAAGCCCCCTGCATCCATCCCGGATGCAGGGGGCTTTGCGGTTCTTGGAACCTCTATTTCACGTACATCGCATCATTTTTCGCAAGGAGGTAAACGCAGTATTGATTCATACTGATTCCCTCCCGCTGCGAATGCTCGGCAAGCGAGCGATGCAGACTGCGCGGAAGCCGCAGTTTGAACTGCCCGGAATATTCCTCCAGGCTATCCGGCTCATGGATCTCGATTCCCTCTTCCAGCGCTGCTTCCAGCCATGCTTTTTTTGCGTCCTGTGCATTTGCGATCGCGCGTTCGACCGTTTCGCCGCAGGTAATGCAGCCCGGCAAGTCCGGATAAGAGACAACAAATCCCCCCTCATCCGGGTCCTCCACCAACTCCATCCGGTAAGGCATCTTCAAATACTCATTCAGCGTCTTCATCGTTCTTCGCCTCACTCTCCACGATCTGCCGTACCATTTCCACGTAAACTTTCTTGATGGGTTCATGTTTTGGGATCGTAATGGGCATACAGCCTGCTTTCCGGAAGGTGTAGTGGCTGCTCCCGCTTCTGGGGGCTGTCATCTCGTAGCCATAGCTTTCCAGCACTTTTCGCAGTTCGTCGAACCGCAGGTCCTTCGATAAGGCACAGATGCGCGCAAGCAGCTTATCCCATTTTGACATTCCGAATCCCCCTGTTCCCATTATACATGGTGTCACATATGGTGTCAAGCATTTTTAGAAAAAGCTCACCTGGCTGCTCTCCGGCAGGTCGCCGAGGGCACGACGACCATACCGCCGGGGTGCTGGGCGGGTAGGTGCCGCGTGGGGTGGATACGCCTTTTCTTTGGGCAGATAGCTGAACTGTTTCAGCATGTCCTCGGTGGTGCGGTAGATGGCGTCGTTCGGTCCAGCCCTTTTCCATTGTTCTTTTTCGGCGGCTCTTACAGCCACTGTTTCAGCACGTCGTTCAGCTTATTCAGGTCCAGCGGTTTGGCGATATGTTCGTTCATGCCGGTGTTCTTGGCCAGCTGCACGTCCTCGGCGAAGGCATTCGCCGTCATGGCGATGATGGGCACTTTGCCCCGACTGCCGGGAAGAGAACGGATCGCTGCCGTTGCTTCGTAGCCGTTCATGACCGGCATCTGGATGTCCATCAGGACGAGTCTGTACCAGTTTTCCGGGGCCGCCGCGACCTTTTCGACGGCGATCTTTCCGTTTTCGGCCGTTTCGACCGTCACGCCTGTCATGCCCAGGATCTCGGTCGCGATCTCGCGGTTCAGGTCGTTGTCTTCCACCAGCAGGAGCCGCTTGCCCGTGTAGTCCGTTTTTGCAAAGTCTTCCAGATAATTCCGGGCGTCTTTCTCTTTCTTGCCGGAGGTGAACTGCCGCAGGGTCGCCGTCAGGCGGGAGCGGAACAGCGGTTTTGCCATAAACGCATCCACGCCCGCCGCTCTGGCTTCTTCCTCGATCTCGCTGAACTCGAAGGAGGTCAGGATGATGATCGTGACGTCTTGCCCGACGCATTCCCGAATCCTTCTGGCCGTTTCGATGCCGTCCATCTCCGGCATCTTCCAGTCCAGGATCACCGCAAAATAGTCACTGTTGGTCTCATGACGCGCATAGCAGCGCTCCACAGCTTCCTTACCGGTCAGGACCCATTCGCCTGCGATGCCGATCTCCCGCAGGGTCTCGACGGTGCTTTCGCAGCTGGTCTTGTCGTCGTCCACGACCAGAACCGGCAGATCGAACAGCTCTTTTTCCTGCTCTTTCTCGTCTTTCTGCAATTTCAGATAGACCGTGACCGTGATCTTCGTGCCCTTGTTGGGGGCGCTTTCGACCTGAATGTCGCCATTCATCAGGTTGACGATGTTCCGGGTGATGGCCATGCCCAGACCGGTGCCCTGCACCTTGGTCGTCCGGTGATCGTCCGCCCGGCTGAACGGCTCGAACATGATCTTCTGAAATTCCGGCGTCATGCCGATGCCGTTGTCCGCAATGGAAAATTCATAGCAGCCCAGCTCAGAGAAACCATTCGGTTTTTCCTTGATCGTGAAGGTGATGTTTCCTCCATCCGGGGTGTACTTGATGGCGTTGCTCATCAGGTTCACAAAGACCTGCTGGATGCGCAGGCTGTCGCCGCAGACGGCCTCGTGCTCGATGTGCTCCACGTGGACTTCGAGCTGATGGTGGTGCTCGTCGATTGCCGGATTTGTGAGGGTGAGCAGGTTATCGACCAGCTCCGGCAGGCTGAAATCCTCCTCGGCAAGGCTCATCCGCCCGCTCTCGATCCGGGCCATGTCCAGCACTTCGTTGATCAGGCCCAGCAGATGGCGGCTCGACTTGGTGATCTTGCCAAGGCATTCGACGACTTTGTCCTGATTTTCGATGTTGGCCCCCGCAATGGCCGTCAGGCCCACGATGGCGTTCATCGGCGTCCGGATGTCGTGGGACATATTGGAGAGGAAATCCGTCTTGGCGCGGCTTGCGTTCTCGGCCGCGCGGTACGCTTCCTTCAGCGCCTTGTGGGATTCGATCTCGGCCTTTTTCTCCTGCGACACATCCATCGACGCCAGCAGAACTTTGACCAGCTTCGTGCCGTCCCACTCCAGCGGGATGAAAGACGCGATCTTATACGTGTTTTCGTCCAGTGCGCAGTATTCAAATTTGTAGATGTCGTTCTCGCCCTGCAAATTCCTGCGGATATTTTCCGGCGAGATGAGCGCACCCAATGCGTCCAGCGATTCCAGTGTCTTATACTTTGCAGCTACCTGCTCCACAAAACCATGGTAGGTTCCGGTCGGCGCATAGATCATTTCACCCTGCAGGTTATAGAACTGATAGCGGTCATTTTCCAGATCGCAGACGACGAAGCGGTCCAGCAGGCGCACCATGCTCTGGATCAGCAGCTCCATGGATGCGTTGGCCGAGGCCATCTGCATCCGCCGCGCCGTCTCGGCTTTGCTCTCTGTGATGTCCCGCAAAAAGATCATCGCATAGTTCGAGTCCCCGATCTCGCCGCGCATGACCACGTTGCGGACCCACCGCGTTTCGCCGTTCAGGAAGATGCGGCATTCCTGGCACAGCTCGGTCTCAAGCCCCTTCAATTTTTCGGTGATGTAGGCGCGGTCGTAGAACTCCGTGACCTTCTGTTTGTCCTGTTCGACCACATAGTTGTCCACAAAGAATTTGACCAGCTCGTCCCATGTCTGGCTCTGCTCAAAGGCCGTCATCAGGGAGGCCTCCACCTTGAAGGTATCGAAGGTGTTCTGTTCCAGATCCACATAATATTCGCAGAGGTTCGCGCTGGTGAAGGCGCGGTGGAACGCTTCCGCCCGCTGCGCCTGCATCCGGCTTTGCTTTTCTTCCTCAATGTTCCAGATGATGCCGGCGATGCGGCTGGCCGTGCCATCCAGACGGCGGATCACTTCCGCCGAGGCCCGGAACCACTGATATTGGCCGTTTTTCAGCCTCAGCCGGTACTCCACGCTGAACTTTGTGGTGTTGGTCTTGTCGGCCGCCGTTTCCAAAAGCAGCGTCATCACCCGGTCTTTGTCCTCCGGGTGCAGAAGCTCCGACCACGCATCCAGCTGGTTCGGGAAATCCAGAGCGTCATGATACCCCAGGATCCGCCGGAAGGCATGGCTCCAGCTCGCACGGACGATCCTGCCCTTTTCATCGCATTCAAAGTTCCACGGTGCCGAGTGGATGGACTCGTTGACCAGCGCAAGGTCTTCATACGCCCAATTCACCTGCACCGACAGCACCCAGAGCGGCCTGCCGTCCGCGTCCACGGCATCTTCCTTACAAAGATGCACGAAGACCGGTGTTCCATCGGCTGTGAGGATCTGGCCCTCCCCTGCGCCCCGGATCTGACGAAAGCGCTCCGGTTCGAGGAAGCTGACGTTTTCCCCATAAAACAGGTTCTTCAGCGAACCCTTCGTTTGCTCCATCAGGGACGCATAGCTGTGGTTCAGGTTATGCAGCAGCAGTTCGCTGACCGACAGGATCGGCAGGCCCGCATCATAGTACCCGGTCACGGTCCCGATGCCGCCATTCTGATGGATCGTGTTCTGCATCGCCTGAAGCACGTTCTCTCCCAATTTTTCCGTATCGGATGTATAGATCTCATCCGTAAGTCGATTGTTAAACTTCATTTTCATCCTCGCACATGTTCGAATCTGCCGTGCGTTCCAGCCTCGCCAGACGGCATACGATAACGATTATAGTATACCGCTGTCCAGTCACCCATTCAAGCCATTTTTTCAATAAGGTAAACAATTCTCCGGTGCCCCGCGCTCCCCCCATTTTTCGGGCAGATTGCAACAAAAGTCCGAAACTTTCCGCAAAGGGCTCCATTTTTCATCGCTTTTTCCCAAAAACACGTTCAGATTCCTTGCAATGCCGTTGTCGGGGTGGTAGAATGGTCTTATATCTCGATCGTGCTGCGCCTTTTTCCGGCTCTCGAACGGCTTTTTGCCAAAGTGCCGGGCAGGCCGCACGCAGGGGGGCGGCGTCATTCCCGTGGGGTGGGCTGTATCATCATACAAGAGGTCCGGGCCAGCCCGCTGCACTGCGGCGGCTGGCAGCGGGCCGTGAGGAAGAGGAACATAAAAAATGAAGAAGAACACACTGCGCAGCCTGTTTGCCCTGCTGACCGCCCTGGTGATGGCGGTCTGTCTGCTGACCGGCTGCGGCGCAGCGGACACCGAGCAGGTGGAAGCACAGGAAGACGCCGAGACCATTCAGGTGTATCTGTGGACCACCGCCCTGTACGACACCTACGCCTCCTACATCCAGGCCCAGCTGCCGGACGTGAACATTGAGTTCATCGTCGGCAACAACGATCTGGATTTTTACAAATTTTTGCAGCAGAACGGCGGTCTGCCGGATATCATCACCTGCTGCCGCTTCTCACTGCACGATGCAGCGCCCCTGAAGAACAGCCTGATGGATCTTTCCACCACCAACGAGGCAGGTGCCGTCTACAACACCTACCTCAACAGCTTCAAAAATGAAGACGGCAGCGTGAACTGGCTGCCGGTGTGCGCCGACGCCCACGGCTTCGTGGTCAACCGCAGCCTGTTTGCGCAGTACGACATCCCGCTGCCGACCGATTACGCGAGCTTCGTTTCGGCCTGTCAGGCATTTGAGAAGGTGGGCATCCGCGGCTTTACCGCCGATTACGCCTACGATTACACCTGCATGGAAACGCTGCAGGGGCTTTCTGCTGCCGAGCTGACCACGGTGGACGGGCGCAAGTGGCGCACCGCATACAGCGACCCCGCCAACACCACGCGGGTCGGGCTGGACGATACCGTCTGGCCGGGTGCCTTCGAGCGGATGGCACAGTTCATCCAGGATACCCGCCTTACGGCGGACGACCTTGCGCAGACTTACGATGACGTGATGGACCTGTTCCGGAACGGGGAGGTCGCCATGTACTTTGGCAGTTCTGCCGGCGTGAAGATGTTCCAGGATGAGGGCATCGACACCACCTTCCTGCCCTTCTTCAGCCAGAACGGCGAACAGTGGATCATGACCACTCCCTATTTCCAGGTGGCGCTGAACCGCGACCTGGAGCAGGACACAGCCCGCCGCGAAAAAGCCATGAAGGTGCTGGACGTCATGCTCTCCGAGGAGGCACAGAACCGGATCGTCTCGGAAGGGCAGGACGTTCTGAGCTACAGCCAGGACGTCCCCCTGCGCCTGACCGATGCCATGAAGGACACCCGCTCTGTGGTGGAAGAAAACCACATGTACATCCGCATCGCCTCCAACGATTTCTTTGCCATCTCCCAGGATGTGGTCTCTAAAATGATCGCGGGCGAGTACACGGCAAAACAGGCCTATCAGGCGTTCGATGCCCAGCTTCTTGCGGACGAGGAGCCTGCTGCGGACGAGGTCGTGCTGACCTCTGAGAAACGCTATTCCAACGTGTTCCACAAAGACGGCGGCACTGCCTCCTTCTCCGTCATGGCGAACACCCTGCGCGGCCTTTACGGCACCGATGTGCTGCTCGCCGCCGCAAACAGCTTTACCGGCAGCGTGCTGCAGGCTGACTATACCGAAAAGATGGCGGCTTCTATGATCATGCCCAACGGTCTGATGTCCCGCCAGCGCACCATGACCGGCGCGGAACTGAAGGAGACAGTCCGTGCCTTTGTGGAAGGCTGCGAGGGCGGCTTTGTGCCCTTTAACCGTGGTTCTCTGCCGGTGGTCAGCGGCATTGCCGTGGAGGTAAAAGAGGCAGACGGCAGCTATACCCTGACCGGCATCACCCGGAACGGCCAGCCGCTGCGGGATGACGACACCGTGACCGTGACCTGCCTGGCCACGGCCAGCCAGATGGCAGCGCTGCTTGCGGACGAATGCGGCAGGTCTGCGGGCGAAGATACATGGGTAAAATATACATGGCGCGAGGCTCTCTCCGGCGGCGGCGTGGTGCTTGCAGAGCCGGAACACTACATGACACTGAGGTGAACAGAATGCCAGACGAAAAGCACGAACCCAACCGAAACAGCCATTTCCGGCAAAAATTGCTCTCTGCTGCTGCCATCCTTCTTCTGGTCCTGCTGGCAGTCCGTTTCGGCATTCAGTATCTCTCGTTCGTGTCGCAGACCATCTATCAGGAAAGCACCTCGCATCTGGAAGAAGTGCTGCACAAATCCAACAATATGCTGAAAGAGATGGTGCGCAAGAACGTGAGCTATCTGCACCTGTACAACTGCTTTCTGGAAAGCACCTCGGACGCGGACGCCATTCAGGCGTATATCGAGAAAGCGCAGCAGGACATCGGATTTGTCGGCTTCTACTTCCTTTCCTATGACGGCAACTACATGACCGTGAACGGGGAAACAGGCTACCTTGGCTTGCAGACCAATCTGGACGAAAAGCTCGCCGATGGCGAGGATATCGTGATGAACGCAGCACTGCCCGGCAAGGCACAGATGCTTGTGTTCATCTGTCCCGAAACACAGGGCAGCTACCGGGGCTTTGCCTACGATGCCGTTGCCATCTCTTATTATAATGATGCGGTGCTGAAGCTGCTGGACAACTCTGCGTTTCAGGGCAACGCCAGCAACTATGTGATCTACCCGGATGGACGGGTCGTCATCGACAATTCCGTAAACCGCGAGAAAACGATCTACAACTTCATTGCGATGCTGCGCGACTATTCCGACCTTTCCGAGGAGGAGATCCTTACGCTTTCGGATGATTTTGCGCAGGGCCGCAGCGGAAACCGGAAGGTAACGCTGGGCGACACCCGTTATTATCTGATCTACGAGGGCACGGCGGTGCAGAGCTGGACGATGCTGGGGCTTGTGCCGGTCAACATCGTCAATGCCAGTCTGGACAAGCTGTGGTTCCACACGGTGCAGATCGTAACGGGCATCGCCGCCGGTCTTGCCGCCGCCATCATCCTGCTCATCCTGCATCGGAACCGCACCACCCTGCGCCGGAAGGATACCGAGATCTCCTACCGGGACGAGCTGTTCCAGAAGCTCTCGCTGAACGTGGACGACGTGTTCCTGATGCTGGACGCAGAGACCTCCAAGGTGGATTACGTCAGCCCGAACATCGAGCGCCTGCTGGGCATCCCGTGGAAAGAAGTCCGCCAGGATGTCTTTGTACTGGACAAGCTGCTCCCGAAAGGCTCCCCGGCGCACGGCAAAAACGTTCTGGAAGGGCTTCTCAGCGGGCAGCAGCGCGAATGGGATCTTGAGTATGAGCATCAAGAGACCAGGGAGCGCCGCTGGTTCCATAACATCGCCATGGGCAGCGAGGTAGAGGGCCGAATGAAGTACATCCTGGTGCTGTCGGACCGCACGGCCGACAAACAGGCGAACCAGGCCCTCTCGGAGGCCGTTGCGGCCGCCGAGACCGCCAACCGCGCCAAGAGCACCTTCCTTTCCAATATGTCCCACGATATCCGCACCCCCATGAACGCCATCATCGGCTTTACCACGCTGGCGCTCAGCAATATCGACGATACCGAGCGGGTGAAGGATTATCTTGGCAAGACCCTTGCATCCAGCAACCATCTGCTCTCCCTCATCAACGATGTGCTGGATATGAGCCGCATCGAAAGCGGAAAGATCCATCTGGAAGAGACCGAGGTCAACCTCTCGGATGTGCTGCACGACCTGAAGACCATCGTCAGCGGGCAGATCCACGCAAAGCAGCTGGATCTGTATATGGACGCCATGGATGTGACCGACGAGGACGTCTACTGCGACAAGACCCGGCTGAACCAGGTGCTGCTGAACCTGCTGTCCAACGCCATCAAGTTCACCCCGGCGGGCGGCATGGTCTCGGTGCGGGTGCGGCAGCTTGCGGGTCCGATGCACGGCTGCGGGCAGTATGAGTTCCGCATCAAGGACAACGGCATCGGCATGAGCCAGGAGTTTGCCCAAAGGATCTTTGAACCCTTTGAGCGGGAGCGCACCTCCACGGTCAGCAAGATCCAGGGCACCGGCCTTGGCATGGCCATCACCAAAAACATCGTGGATATGATGGGCGGCACCATCGAGGTGCAGACAGAGCAGGGCAAGGGCACCGAGTTCATCATCCGTGTGCCGCTGCGCGCGCAGGCGGAACACCGCCCGGTGGAAAAGATCACCGAGCTGGAGGGCCTGAAGGCGCTGGTGGTGGACGACGATTTCAACACCTGCGACAGTGTGACCAAGATGCTGGTCAAGGTGGGAATGCGCTCGGAGTGGACCCTCTCCGGCAAGGAGGCCGTGCTGCGCGCACGGCAGTCCATCGAGATGAGCGATGCCTACCATGCCTACATCATCGACTGGCGTCTGCCGGATATGAACGGCATCGAAGTCACCCGCCAGATCCGCAGCCTGAACGACGACACCCCCATCATCATCCTGACCGCCTACGACTGGTCTGACATCGAGGTGGAGGCAAAGGCCGCCGGTGTGACGGCGTTCTGCTCCAAGCCCATGTTCCTCTCCGACCTGCGCGAGACCTTGATGAGCGCCCTCGGCCAGAAACGGACGGACGCCGCGCAGGAGCTTCTGCCCGAAAAAGAGGAAAGCTTCAAGGGCCGCACCATCCTGCTGGTGGAGGACAACGAGCTGAACCGCGAGATCGCGCTGGAAATTCTGCGCGAGTACGGCTTCCAGGTCGATACGGCCGAAAACGGCGCGGTGGCGGTGGAAAAAGTCCGCACCAGCGCACCGGGCCGCTACGATCTGGTGCTGATGGATGTGCAGATGCCGGTCATGGACGGCTACACCGCCACCCGGCAGATCCGCGCTTTGGAGGACCCGGCGCTGGCCGGGATCCCCATCCTCGCCATGACGGCCAACGCCTTTGACGAAGACCGCCGCAACGCACTGGCAAGCGGCATGAACGGCTTTTTGTCCAAGCCGATCATCGTCGGCGACCTGGTGCAGGAGCTGCGCAAGGTCTTATAAGATGCGCGCTCCCCTTTCCCGCCGTCTTGACAAGCCCGGCGCATCTGGTACAATACAACAAAGGCTCTGCGGCAGCCTCATTCCAGCTTGCGGCCGTACACGCCGGGAAAGGAACTTCATCATGGATTCGAACACCAAACGCTCTCTGCTCGTCACCGTTGTGGGGGTAACACTTTTTGTTGCACTGCTGCGGTTTTCGGATGTGCTCGCCTTTGCGGCACGTCTTGTGGATCTGGTGCTGCCCATACTGGCGGGCGGCATCCTGGCACTTTTCATCAACGTGCCCATGACCGGGCTGGAAAAGCGGCTGAAGCAGCTGTTCCGCAAGGCCGGAAAGCAGCCGCCGGACAAGACCCTTCGTCTCCTCAGCTTTTTCATCACGCTGGTCGGCATCGTGCTGGTGCTGGTGCTTGCGCTGACCCTGCTGGTGCCGGAACTGGTCAAATCGTTCCACAGCCTTTATCTGCAGATCGAGTCGAACATCCCCCGCTGGACCGCCTACCTCAGCGCACAGGACGCCGACATGGGCTGGCTGATGCACTGGCTGGAGGGCATCAACTGGGAGCAGCTGCTCCACAAAGCCGCCGACAGCATCGACAAGGTGCTGGTCAATGCGGTGGGTGCCGTGTCCGCCACGGTGAACATCATCGTGACGGCCTCCTTCGCCCTCATCATCTCCGTCTATCTGTCGCTTGGGACGGAGAGCCTTGGCCGACAGGCCCATACGCTGGTATGCGCGTATCTGAAGCCCCGCCACGCCGCCGGGCTGCTCCGGTTCTGCCGCCTGTTCCGGCAGTCCTTCGCCAATTTCCTGACCGGCCAGTGCAGCGAGGCGGTGATCCTCGGCGTTCTCATGGCCTTTGCGTTCTCCGTTTTCCAGCTCCCCTACGGCAGTCTGGTGGGGATGCTGACCGCCATCTGTGCCATCATCCCCTATGTGGGTGCCCTCATCTCCTGCGTGGTCAGCGTGGTCCTTGTGCTGCTGGTGGACCCGATGCTGGCGGTGCGCTGCCTCATCGTTTACCTCGCGGTGCAGTTCATCGAGAACCAGTTCATCTACCCCCGTGTCGTGGGCAAATCCGTCGGGCTTTCGCCGCTCTACACCCTGATCGCCGCCATGATCGGCGGCAACCTCTTCGGCATCCTCGGCATCATCTTCTTCATCCCGCTGACGGCGGTGGTCATCGAGCTTGTGAAAGAGGACGCCTGCCGACGCCTGCAAACCAACGGGAACCCATCATGACCCCCAGCCCCCGGAATGCGCCCGCCGCGCTCCGAGGGCGTTTTTTGTCGGCCCGGCCCCGTTTGCCGGGTTTCTTTTTTCTTGCCTTTTCCCCCGGTGTGTGCTATACTTTTCCTCGAACTGAATAGAAAACAGCAGGTGCGTTCTGCCCATGCCTCCGGGCAGCGGCAGGAACGTTAAAAGGGAAGCGGGTGCAGATCCCGCACGATCTCGTCACTGTGATAAGGGAGTCTACTGTCCGGGTGCTTTGGGCACCGGCCACTGAACCGTCCGGTCTGGGAAGGCGGCAGCAGGCGTTGAACTTTCAGTCAGGAAACCTGCCCGCTGTTGGTACAGGGGCATCTGCCCCAGATCACGAGGAATTGGTTGTACCAAAAAGCCCGAACCACTGTAAGGGGTCTTTTTGTTTTGCCGTCCTGCAAGCAAAAAGGCCCTTTTTTCGTTGTTCGGGTCCTCTTTCCTGTGCCCTTCTGTTCAGCGCCGCAATGTTTCAGACAGGAAAGGAAGCTCACACATGAGAAAACGCACTCTCCACAAGACGGCGGCCGCCCTGACCGCCCTGGCACTCTGCGCCGGTGTTCTGACCGGCTGCGGCGGGGCCGCAAGTTCCACCGCTGCCTCCAGCACGGCAGGCTCTGCCGCTGCCAGCAGCGAAGTTTCGAGCGAGGAGGCCGATGAATTGGCCGCAAAGAATGTCGCAGACCTGATCGACGCCATCTACGTGCAGGAGCGCACCGATGACACGGACGCCCAGTGCGCTGCCGCCAAGGCTGCCTGGGACGCCCTGACCGACGCCCAGAAGGAGCTGGTGGAAGGCGAAGAGGCCGACCCCGACTACTTTGGCCGCGACACCGGCGATGCCTCCCAGGATGACCCCCGCAACGCGGACGACATCGGTGAGAACGAGCTGCTGGTCGTCAGCTTCGGCACCTCCTTCAACGACAGCCGCGCCGCCGACATCAAGGGCATCGAGGATGCTCTGCAGGCGGCCTATCCGGACTGGTCTGTCCGCCGTGCCTTCACCGCTCAGATCATCATCAACCATGTTCAGGCCCGCGACGGCGAGAAGATCGACAACATGCAGCAGGCCATGGACCGCGCTGTGGCCAACGGCGTGAAGAATCTGGTCGTCCAGCCCACCCACCTGATGCACGGTGCCGAGTACGACGAGATGATGGAGATGATCGACAGCTACCGCGACAAGTTCGAGTCCGTCGCGGTGGCCGAGCCCCTGCTGGGTGAGGTCGGCGCAGATGCCGCCGTCATCAACTCCGACAAGGAAGCCGTCGCCAAGGCCATCACCGCCGCTGCCGTGAAGGATGCCGGTTTCGACAGCCTGGATGCCGCCGCTGCCGAGAAGACCGCATTCGTCTTCATGGGCCACGGCACCTCGCACACCGCAAAGATCAGCTACAGCCAGATGCAGACCACCATGCAGACCCTCGGCTATGACAATGTCTTCATCGGCACCGTCGAGGGCGAACCGGAGGAGACCGCCTGCGAGAACGTCATCGAGGCCGTCAAGGCTGCCGGTTACACCAAGGTCGTTCTGCGCCCGCTGATGGTCGTTGCCGGTGACCATGCCAACAACGACATGGCCGGTGCGGACGATGACTCCTGGCTGAGCGAGTTCAAGGCTTCCGGTGCATTTGAGGAAGTGGATACCCAGATCTCCGGTCTGGGCGAGATCTCCGACATCCAGCAGCTCTACATCGCACACACCAAGGCTGCGATCGAGTCCCTGAACGGCTGATATCGTGTGCCCCAATGCCCGAAGGGAGTGATCTTTTCGGGCATTTTTTATGGAGGATGCCCCCGCATGAGGAGGCACCCTCCCCCCATGGGCAGTTCTCTGCCCGCTCAAATTTAATCGCGAGGTATTTTGATCTATGCACTGCAAACAGTTTTTTTCCCTGTCCGTCGCTTCCCTGCTGCTGGCTGCTGCCCTGACCGGCTGCGGGGCGGCCTCTTCCACTGCAAGCTCTGCCGCAGGCTCGGAGGCCGCTTCGTCCGTGGCCTCCTCTGCTGCTGCATCCGAGACCGCTGCCGCCGCTCTGCCGGACGGCGTCTATACCGCCGAATTTGACACCGACAGCGGCATGTTCCACGCGAACGAAGCCTGCGACGGCAAGGGCACCCTGACGGTCGAAAACGGCACGATGACCTTCCACGTCAGCCTCGCTTCCAAGAAGATCGTCAACCTGTATGTCGGCATGGCCGCAGACGCCGACGCCAACAAAGCCGACTGGCTGCTGCCCACCACCGACACCGTCACCTACTCCGACGGCACCTCCGAAGAGGTCTACGGCTACGACATCCCCGTCGCCACCGTGGACGAGGACTTCCAGCTGGCTCTTCTGGGCACCAAGGGCAAGTGGTACGACCACACCGTCAGCATCCGCAATGCGGAGCCCAAGGCGGAAGCGGCTGCTGAGACGCCCGCCGACGGCGAATACAACGTGAATGTCGTGCTGGAGGGCGGTTCCGGCCGCGCCACGGTGGACAGCCCCGCCGCGCTGACCGTGGCCGACGGCAAGATGACCGCCACCATCGTCTGGAGCAGCCCCAACTACGACTACATGATCGTGGACGGCGAGAAGTATCTGCCCACCAACACCGAGGGCAACTCCACCTTTGTGATCCCCGTTGCCGCGCTGGGCACGCCCCTCTCCGTCACGGCCGACACCGTGGCCATGAGCACCCCGCACGAGATCGAATACACCCTGACGTTCACGCTGGCGTAACGGCTCCCCCCTTTGTGGGGCAGCTGCCGCCCGCGTGCCTTCGAAGGTGCAAGGCTGATACCATGAAACTGACCAGACAACAATTCTTAAAAGCGCTCCCCGCCTCTGCGCTTCTGCTGGCGGGCTGTGCGGCAAAACAGACTGCCCCGGCCAACACGGAAGCGCTGGTGTTCGACCACGCCTATCCGCTGGACTACGCCCGGCAGTTCACCGCCGACTGCTACGAAGGCGGTTCTACCCTGCTGACCCTGACCGGGTCTGGGGAACAGTTCCTTGTCCTTCCGGAAGATGCCGCCGAGGTGGACGGCCTGCCCGCCGGGGTCACGGCCCTGCGCCAGCCGGTGCAGAATATCTATCTCGTCTCCACCTCAGTGATGGACCTGTTCCTCCATCTGGACGCGCTGGACTGCATCACCCTCTCCGGCACCCAGGCTCCCGGCTGGCATCTCGACGAAGCCAGAGCCGCCATGGAGGCCGGGCGCATCGCCTACGCGGGCAAGTACAGCGCCCCGGACTATGAGCAGATCCTCGCTGCCAACTGCGGCCTTGCCATCGAGAACACGATGATCCTCCACACACCGGAGGTCAAGGAGCAGCTGGAACGGTTCGGCATCCCGGTGGTGGTGGAGCGCTCCAGCTACGAGAGCAGTCCGCTGGCCCGGATGGAGTGGATCAAGTTCTGGGGCATCCTGCTGGGCCGGGAGACCCTCGCCGAGCAGGTGTTCCAGAAACAGGTGGAGCGCATCCAGCCGCTTCTGGAACAGGCCCCCACCGGCAAGACCTGCGCGTTCTTCTCCATCACGGCCAACAACCTCGCCAACGTCCGCAAGGGCGGCGACTATGTGGCCCAGATGATCGGGATGGCCGGGGCCGATTATGTGTTCTCCGACCTGACCGACAGCGGCAATAACCTTTCCACCATGAACCTCCCGCTGGAGGATTTCTACACCGGGGCAAAGGACGCCGATGTTCTCATCTACAACAGCACCATCGAGGGCATGGTCTCCACCATCGACGAGCTGGTGGCAAAATGTGCCCTGCTGGCCGACTTCCGGGCCGTGCAGAACGGGAACGTCTGGTGCACCACCCAGAGCTTTTTTCAGCAGAGCATGGAGCTGGCCGATTTTGTGATCGACCTGCACCGCGTTCTGACCGAGGACGCCCCTGACGGCCTGCAATTCCTGACACCGGTGACGTAACTTTCCCAGAAAGGACCCGCATGACTACCAAAAAACGCCTTCTCTTCTCCTATGGCATCCTGGCCGTTCTGCTGGCGGTGCTCTTTGCCGCCAACCTCTTCTGGGGCAGCGTGGCACTGACGCCGGAGGCCGTGCTTTCGGCCCTGCTGGGCCGCGGGCAGGACGCGCTCTCGGTGCGCATCATCACCCAGCTGCGTCTGCCCCGCGCCGTGATGGTCGTGTTGCTGGGCGCAGCGCTCTCGGCGGCGGGCTATCTGTTGCAGACCTTTTTCGCCAACCCCATCGCCGGGCCCTTCGTCATGGGCATTTCCAGCGGGGCCAAGCTGGCGGTAGCGCTGGTCATGGTGGTGTTCCTGAACCAGGGGCTGCTCACAAGCTCCCTCACCCTCATCCTGGCCGCGTTCGCGGGGGCCATGGCGGCCATGGCCTTTGTGCTGGCGGTCTCCCGCCGGGTGCAGCGGATGAGCATCCTGGTCATCTGCGGCGTCATGATCGGCTACATCTGCTCGGCCATCACCGAATTTGTGGTGGCCTTTGCGCAGGACTCGAACATCGTCAACCTCCACAACTGGTCGCAGGGCAGCTTTTCCGGCATGACCTGGGGCAATGTCCGGGCGGCGGCGCTCGTGGTGCTGCCCGCGCTGGCGGCAGCGTTCTGCCTGTCGAAGCCCATGTCCGCCTACCAGATGGGCGAGGCCTACGCCCAGAGCGTCGGCGTCAACGTCAAGCGGTTCTCCCGCACACTGGTGCTGCTCTCCAGCCTGCTGGCCGCCTGCGTCACGGCTTTTGCCGGGCCGATCTCCTTTGTGGGCATCGCGGTGCCGCACCTCGTCAAGCAGCTGCTGGGCAGCGCCCGGCCGCTGTTCGTCCTGCCGGGCTGCTGCCTGGGCGGGGCGGCGTTCTGCCTGCTGTGCGACCTCATCGCCCGCAGCCTGTTCGCCCCCACCGAGCTTTCCATCAGCGCTGTGACGGCGGTGTTCGGCGCACCGGTGGTCATCTGGCTGCTCATCCGCCGGAATCAGGAGGGTGCACGATGAACGAATTTTCCTGCGAGGCACAGGACCTCGCCGTCGGCTACGGCAAAGCACCGCTGGCCGAGCATATCGCGCTGGGCGTCCGGCCGGGGCAGATCCTGACCCTCATCGGGCCGAACGGCGCGGGCAAATCCACCCTGCTCAAAACACTGGCGGGCCAGCTGGCCCCCATGGGCGGCGCGGTGCTGCTGCTGGCCCTGCCGCTGGCCATCGGTACAGAGCAGTACGGCGCGACCAACTGGATCCGGGTGGGCGGCATGAGCTTGCAGCCCAGCGAGGTGGTCAAGCTGGCCCTTCTGCTGATTTTGAGCTATTTCATGAGCCACCGGCGGCTGATTCCCTGGCTGGCGTTCTGCCTGTACTGCCTGGGCGTGCTGATGCTGCAGAAGGACTTGGGCACGGCGCTGATATACTATTTCACGGCACTGTTCATGTACTACGCCTATACCGGCAATCTGCTGATGACCGGCGTGGGACTGGTCGGCGCGGCGGGAGCTTCGGTGCTGGGCTATCAGATGTTCGCCCACGTGAAAAAGCGCGTGGCGATCTGGCAGAACCCGTGGATGTATTATGAGACTTCCGGCTATCAGATCGTGCAGATGCTGATGGCGATTGCCTCCGGCGGCCTGTTCGGCGTGGGGCTGGGGCTGGGCGCGCCCCGGGTGATTCCCGTCTATTTTACCGACTGCATTTTTGCCGTTATCTGCGAGCAGTTCGGCATTCTTTTCGGCGTGCTGGTGCTGGTGATGTACGTGATCCTGATCCTGCGCGGCTCGTCTATCGCCGTATCTGCCCGGCACAGCTTCCATGGCCTGCTGGCTATGGGAGCCACCTCCATGCTTGTTATCCAGACCTTCTTCATCATCGGCGGCGTATTGAAAATGATCCCCCTGACCGGCGTGACCATGCCCTTTGTCAGCTACGGCGGCACGTCCATGGTCAGCTGCATGGGCCTGATCGGCCTCCTGCAGGGCGTGGCCAGCGTGAATCAGGACGATCTGAGCTACGATTATGACATCAGCCGCTCCATTCAGGAAACGGACGAGTTGCCCGAAGCCTGACATATTCCGCATGAGAAAGGAGACGAAACAGCCATGAAACAGCAGCGGTTCCGCTATCGCATGCTGGCCTTTCTGACCATCGGCCTGCTGGTGGCCGCCGGCGTTTACGGTGTGTATTCCGTCTCCACTTACGGAAGCCGCTGGTTTGCCAACGCCCGGAACACCCGCTACCAGACCGCCAAGAAAACGGTGGTGCCCGGCGATATCATCGACCGCAACGGCGTGGTGCTGGCTACGTCGGACACGGACGGCAACCGGGTCTACCAGAGCAATGTGAAAAGCCGCAGCGCTATCGTTCACCTGCTGGGGGATAACGAGGGCAGCGTGGCCAACGGCGTGGAGTCCTTTCAGGCCAACTATCTGCTGGGCTTCGAAACCAGCCTTTCCGAACGGGTGCTGGCGCTGATCAAAGGAGAGACCCGCCGGGGAGACGACCTGACCCTGACGGTGGACAGCAAGCTGTGTACCCCCATCGTGCAGGCCTTTGTGGATCAGAAGAGCAGCCACGGCAAGGCAGGCGCGGCAGTGGTCATGAACTACCGAACCGGCGAGCTGCTGGCGCTGGTCAGCGTGCCGGTCTTCGACCCCATGAACATCACGGAAGAAGTGAAGACCAGCACGCTCCATCCCTTCTGGAATCGGGCGACGCAGGGCACGCTGCCGCCCGGCTCCACGTTCAAGATCGTGACGGCTGCCTCTGCGCTGGAAAACTGGCCGGACGCGGAGCAGCGGGAATTTCACTGCACCGGCGCGACGCAGGTGATGGATCAGCTCATCCGGGACTACGGCGGCGCGCAGCATGGAGGCATTACGCTGGCCCGGGCCTTCCGCGTCAGCTGCAACAATACCTTCGCCCAGACGGCGCTGCTGCTGGGCGACACGGCGCTGCGCAAGACGGCGGAGCAGTTCGGCTTTAACGACAATTTCCTTTTCCGGGATGTGGTGGTGGAAAACAGCACCTATCCCACGAAAAACCGTACCGATCTGGAAATCGCCTGGAGCGGCGCGGGACAGAGCCAGGTGGTGGCCACGCCCATGCACATGTGCATGGTGGCCGCCGCCGTGGCCAACGACGGCGTAATGATGGAGCCACGCCTGCTGC
>OGXX01001985.1_pt1 | contig 19574 bp, 19 predicted proteins | sample 1576301 | NCBI WGS metagenome assembly OGXX01 (sample SAMEA3541469, study PRJEB24748) | human gut metagenome | biome: human gut; feature: human-associated habitat; material: faeces | place: China | collected 2012
TATCATGGAACTTGACTAAGTTGTTTGACGGAGTGGGAAGAGGAGACGAGCCATTTTCAGAAGCTCAAGCGGATCGTTTGCAATCGATTGCAATTATTGCTTTGGCGATTGTGATTCTCGATTTCCTGATTTCGGTTGGCTTTATTTTTGAGCCAGCACCCGAGATTGGCTTCGGCATGGTTGCGAACGATGGAATTGCTGAGCCAACAATCAACCTCAACGTTGGGATGCTGGCCTTTTCTGCTATTATGTACTCACTTTCGGCAATATTTCGATATGCTGCGTTGCTACAGCAGCTCAGCGACGAAACCGTGTAAGGGAGCTGTTATGCCTATTATTCCTCGTCTTGACCGAGTGATGGCGGATCGCAAGATGTCCGTCAACGAGCTTTCCCAGCGCATCGACATCTCGCCGGTGAACATTTCGCGTATGCGTCGCGGCCACATCAAGGCCGTGCGTTTCTCCACGATGGAGCGCATTTGCGAAGTGCTGCAGTGCCAGCCGGGCGACCTATTCGAGTACGTGTCCCCCGAGCCGGGCACCGAAGAGGCCGCTGAGCTCGGCGCGATCGTGAACCGCGAAATTGAGGAGCCGGCCCGCAAGCCCATTGGCGCCGTTTCCCGCACCCCGGTGAACGTGGCCAACTAGTCTCTACCACATCAGCACCTCACAGGACGCCCCACCGGGCGTCCTTTTTCATATTTTCCCGTTTTCGGCACAAGCTAACGCAAATCTTGGGATGAGGTGGAACATCATGGATATCAAACGACTGAGCCGCCAGACCTGCCGGTTCCTCCGGCCGCCCGGCGTGGTGAGCTGGGCCAATGTAGGCGGCCGTCTGGAGCGGCAGGGCCCGCTGGGTTCTTATTTTGACGTGACGGACGACGACTCCTTCTTCGGCAAAAAGACATGGGAGCAGGGGGAGGCGGAGATGCAGGCCATCGCCCTGCGCCGCGCCCTGCAAAAGGGCGGCCTGACGCCGGAGGATGTGGACTGCGTCTTCGCCGGTGATCTGCTGAACCAGAACATCGGCGCCACCTTCTCCCTGCGGGACTTCGCCATCCCCTTCTACGGCGTGTACGGCGCCTGCTCCACCATGGGAGAGAGCCTGTCGCTGGCGGCTATGGCGGTAGCCGGGGGCTTTGCCCGCCTCGCCGCCGCCCAGACCTCCTCCCACTTCTGCACCGCCGAGCGGCAGTACCGCGCCCCGGTGCCATACGGCAGCCAGCGCGCCCCCACCGCCCAGTGGACAGCCACCGCCGCCGGCTGCTGCGTGGTGGGAGCGCAGTCCGAGGGTCCCTATATCACCCATGTCACCCGCGGACGCATCGTGGACTGGGGCATCACCGACGCGGCCAATATGGGGGCAGCCATGGCGCCCGCCGCCTACGACACCCTCACCGCCCTGTTCCGGGACACTGGCACCGCGCCGTCGGACTACGATCTGGTGGTCACCGGTGATCTGGGTCATCTGGGACACGCCCTGCTGACGGAGCTGTTCCGGCGGGACGGCGTGGTGCTGGGGGATAACTGCACCGACTGCGGCATCCTGCTGTACCATCGGATCCGGCAGGATATGCACGCCGGGGGCTCCGGCTGCGGCTGCTCCGCCGCCGTCCTCAACGGCTATCTGCTCCACGGGCTGCGCACCGGCAAATGGCAGCGTCTGGTCTTTGCGCCCACCGGTGCGCTGCTCAGTCCCACCAGCACCTTTCAGGGCCAGAGCATACCCGGCATCTGCCACGCGGTGGTACTTTCCCGGACGAAGGAGGCACAACGATAAATGGAATACCTCAACGCATTTCTCTGCGGCGGACTGCTGTGTGCCGTGGGACAGATCATCCTCGACCGAACGAACCTTACCCCCGCCCGCATCCTGGCGGGCTATGTGGTGGCAGGTGTGCTTCTGCAAGCCGTGGGCGTGTATCAATATGTGGTGGACTGGGGCGGCGCGGGCGCCACCGTCCCCCTCACCGGCTTCGGCTATACGCTGGCCAAGGGCGTGGCGAAGGCCGTGGCGGAGAAGGGTCTGCTGGGCGTCATCACCGGCGGGCTCACAGCCGCTGCCGGGGGTATCGCCGCCGCCGTGGTGTTCGGCCTTCTGATGGCGGCACTGTTCCGTCCCAAAGAAAAACGTTGACAAATACCCCTTGGGGGTATATAGTATCACCATCGCAAAATACCCCCGGGAGGTATTCACTATGAACGAATGCTGCTGTCACAAGACAAAACACCGCTCTCCGCAGGAGCAGAAGCAGCTGGCCAACCGCCTCAGCCGCATAGAGGGACAGGTGCGGGGTCTTCGGGATATGCTGCAGGCAGACGCCTATTGTCCCGATATTCTGGTGCAGGTATCCGCCGTCAGCGCCGCGCTGAACAGCTTCAGCAAAGAGCTGCTGGCTACCCACATCCGCACCTGCGTGGCCGACGGGATACGGCAGGGCGATGACGATGTCATTGACGAGCTGGTGACCACGCTGCAAAAGATGATGAAATAAAGAAGGTGATCCCCTTGACGGAAAAATTTGTGGTAACAGGTATGACCTGCGCCGCCTGCGCCGCCCATGTGGAAAAGGCCGCAGGCGCAGTGGCCGGCGTAGACAGCGCCGCCGTGAACCTGATGCTGGGTACGCTGGTATGCTCCTATGACCGGGATAAGGCCTCGCCGCAGGCCATCATCGCCGCCGTGGAGGCCGCTGGTTACGGTGCAGTGCCGGCGGACGACGCCAAGCGCGACATACGCCGGGAGCAGGACGCCGCCGCCAAGGCTATGGGACGCCGTCTCCTGTGGTCGGCGGTGTGCCTCGTTCCCCTGTTCTATCTCAGCATGGGGCATATGCTGGGTCTGCCGGTTCCGGCATTCATGCACCGGCAGCCGCTGCTGGCGGCGGCGGTACAGCTGGCGCTGTGCCTGCCCATTCTCATCCTCAACCGCGCCTACTTTACCGTGGGCTTCTCCCGCCTTTTCAAAGGCAGCCCCAACATGGACTCGCTGGTGGCACTGGGCGCGGCGGCGGGCCTTGCGTACAGTCTTATCGAAATGGGGCTGCTGTGCGCCGGACAGCTCACCGGTATGCCCGACCTCTATTTCGAGTCCGCCGGTATGATCCTGACCCTCGTCACCGTGGGCAAGTATCTGGAGGAACGCTCCAAGGGCAAAACCACCGGCGCGATCACGGCACTGCTGGCGCTGGCGCCGGAGACGGCGGTGGTGCGCCGGAACGGGACGGAGGTCACGGTGGCCGCCGACCAGATCAGAGCCGGTGAGACCGTCATCATCCGGCAGGGCGGGCGCATCCCCGTGGACGGCACCGTCACCAAGGGCAGCGGCGCTGTGGACGAATCCGCCCTCACCGGCGAGAGTATGCCGGTGGAGAAGGGCCCCGGCAGCAGCGCCGTATCCGCCACCGTTCTCACCAGCGGCTATCTGGAGCTGACCGCCGACCGGGTGGGCGCGGATACCACCCTGTCCCAGATCGTCCAGCTCATGGAGCAGGCCGCCGCCTCCAAGGCCCCCATCAGCCGTCTGGCGGATAAGATCAGCGCCGTGTTCGTGCCGGTGGTGATCTCCATCGCCGTTCTCGCCGCCGTGCTGTGGGCGACTGTAGGCGGCATGGGCGTCCGGTTCTGTCTGTCCATCGGCATCGCCGTGCTGGTGATCTCCTGCCCCTGCGCGCTGGGGCTTGCCACCCCGGTAGCCATCACCGTAGCCACCGGCAAGGCCGCCGAAAAGGGCATTCTCATCAAGTCCGCCGCCAGTCTGGAGCTGCTGGGGCGGGTGGACACCGTGGTGCTGGACAAGACCGGCACCGTCACCGCAGGCACACCGCAGGTTACGGATGTGCTGTGCGTCCCCGGCGTCACCAAGGAGGAGCTGCTGTGCGCCGCCGCCTCGCTGGAAAAGCCCTCCGGCCACCCGCTGGCAGATGCCATCGTTCAGGAGTCGGCGCGGCGGAGCATCCCCCTGTGCGCCGTGTCGGATTTCACCGCCGTACCCGGCGGCGGGGTGCAGGCCGTGCTGGACGGCAAGACCCTCTACGCCGGAAATGACCGCTATATGACCCTGATCGGGGCAGGCACCGCCTCCCTCCGCGCCGCGGCGGAGGCGCTGGCCGCCGCAGGCAAAACGCCTCTGTACTTCGCCGAGGAGCAGCAGCTGCTGGGCGTCATCGCCGTGGCGGACGTGGTGAAGCCCGACAGCGCCGCCGCCATTGCCGCCCTGCGCCGCAGCGGGCGCGAGGTGGTACTGCTCACCGGTGATGACCGGCGCACCGCCGAGGCCATCGCCCGTCAGGTCGGCGTGGAGCGGGTCATCGCCCAGGTGCTGCCGCAGGACAAGGCCCGCTGCGTCGAGGAGCTGCAAAAGAACGGCAGGCTCGTGGCCATGGTGGGTGACGGCGTCAACGACGCCCCGGCGCTGGTAACGGCGGACGTGGGGCTTGCTATCGGCGCCGGTACCGATGTGGCCATCGAGTCGGCGGACGTGGTGCTGATGCACAACAGCCTTATGGACATGGTGGACGCGGCGGCGCTGTCCCGCGCCACCCTGCGGAACATACGTCAAAACCTGTTCTGGGCGTTTTTCTACAATGCCATCGGCATTCCCGTGGCCGCCGGTGTGCTGTACCCCGCCCTCCAGCTCACGCTGGACCCCATGCTGGCGGCGGCGGCCATGAGCCTCAGCTCCGTGTGTGTGGTGTCCAACGCCCTGCGGCTCCGGGGCTGGAAGGGCGTCCCGGCGGACAGCCATGTTTCCCTTGACAAGTCCGCCGACCTGACGGACAATAGCACCGTCCATACAGACCATACGAATACCGCCGCATCCGCGGCGCAGCAGGAGGAGGAACCGACTATGCAGAAAACACTGACCATCGAGGGTATGATGTGCGCCCACTGCGCCGCCCATGTGGAGAAGGCGCTGCACGCGCTGCCCGGCGTCACCGCCGTGGTGGATCTGGCGGCCAAGACCGCCGTCGTCACCGGCGACGCCGGCGACGAGGCCTTGAAAAAGGCCGTGGCCGACGCCGGGTATCAGGTCACGGATATCCGCTGACCCCACCCGCCCCGCAAAAAACAAGAGAGACACGCTTTCTGCGTGTCTCTCTTATTTTCCCGGCAGTACACCTTGCTCATGCCTGCCGTTTCTTCAGCTTCAGCTGGAGCCGGTCGGCGATCATGGCGATGAACTCACTGTTGGTGGGCTTCCCCTTGGCGGAGTTCACCGTGTAGCCGAAGTATTTTTGCAGCGTCTCCAGATCCCCTCTGTCCCACGCCACCTCAATGGCGTGGCGGATGGCCCGCTCCACCCGGCTGGGCGTGGTGCTGAAGCGCTCCGCTACCTCCGGGTACAGCACCTTGGTCACGGCGTTGATGACCTCCATGTTTCCCACGGTGATGATGATCGCCTCCCGCAGGTACTGGTAGCCCTTGATGTGGGCAGGCACGCCGATCTCGTGGATGATGGCGGTGACCATGCTCTCCAGCTGCGGCGCAGGCTCCCGCTCCTGCGGCGGCGCCACAGCCCGGCGCATATGCTCCATCAGAGAGCTTTCACTCACCGGCTTGGGCAGGAAGATATACGCCCCCATGCTCACCGCCTCCGCCACCATCCGGTCGTTGTAGAACGCCGATGTCATGATGGTGCGGGGCCGATCCTCCCGCTCCCGGAGCTGGCGCAGCACGCCCATGCCGTCCAGCACCGGCAGCATGGTGTCCAGCAGCAGGATCTGCGGATGCGTCTCCTCCACCAGTGTCAGCACCTGTCCGCCGTCTCCCGTCTCGCCCACGACCTGAAACTCACCGGTGCGCTCCAGCGCCTCCCGCAGCAGCAGCCGGAAATCTGCGCCGGCGTCCGCCAGCAATACGCTAATTTTCGCCTCCATGTTTTCTTCCCCCGTCCCTTCTTCGATTCACATTCGAGCCGCCGTTTCATGTCAATACAACATTTATCGGTGACCCGCTATCAAAATTAGCACAATGAGACATCATATGCAAGGGTTTCTTGTCGATAATTTCCATGTTTTAAGGGAATTTTTTCTCAAAACTTGTAAATTTTACACACAATTAACGTGTTTCCCCGTTTTCGTCTCCGTCCGTCCCCCTTCGACGGCGTTCTCCGCGAAAATTTTGCTTTATCCTGTGGCTGTGCTTGTCAGCCGCAGGTCTTTGTGGTATTCTATTCTGGTATGTAAACGGAGGGAGGCAAAAAATGTCTTTGTCGGAAAAGCGCTTGTTCCTGCTGGACATGGACGGCACGCTCTATCTGGATGACCGGCTGTTCGATCAGGTGCCGGAATTTCTGTCCTATATCCGCCGCACCGGCGGACGGTACCTGTTCCTGACCAACAACTCCTCCCGCGGCGTGGAGGGCTACATCGACAAGCTCTCCGGTATGGGCATCCCCTCCGGAACGGAGGACTATCTGACCTCTGTGGACGCCGCTATCGACCACCTGCGCCGCTGCCATCCCGGCAAAAAGTGCTATGTATTTGGCACGCGGTCATTTCTCAGCCAGCTCCGGGACGCCGGTATCCCCGTCACCGACCGGCTGGAGGATGACATTGACATCCTGCTGTGCGGCTTCGACCGGGAGCTGACCTTTCAGAAGCTGGAGGACGCCTGCATTCTGCTGAACCGGGGCGTTACATGGCTGGCCACCAACCCGGACTGGGTCTGCCCCACATGGTACGGCTCCGTCCCCGACTGCGGCAGCGTCTGCCGGATGCTGACCACCGCCACCGGCCGGGAGCCGCTGTTTCTGGGCAAGCCCAAGCCCGCCATGGTGGAGCTGGCGCTGCGGCGCACCGGCTTTGCGCCGGAGCAGGCCGTCATCATCGGCGACCGGCTCTACACCGATGTGGCCTGCGGCGTCAATGCCGGGATCGACAGCATCTTCGTGCTGTCCGGCGAGGGTACGGAGGCGGATATCGCCCAATACGGCATCCATCCCACGTGGATCTTTTCTGATATCGCGGCTCTGTACCGCCAATTGGAGGAAACGCTATGAAACTCAACTACAAACGCACCATCATGGTAGGCTTCGCCTTCTTCCTGATCTGCTCCTTCTGGCAGGCCTACGACAACACCATCCCCCTGATCCTGACCAACAAGTTCGGCATGAGCCAGACATGGTCGGGCGTCATCATGGCGCTGGACAATGTGCTGGCGCTGTTCATGCTGCCCCTGTTCGGCCACATCTCCGACAAATACACCAGCCGTCACGGACGCCGGACGCCCTTCATCGTCATCGGCACCCTCATCGCCGCGGTGGCGCTGGTCTGCCTGTCCTTTGTGGACAACGCCCAACTGAAGAACCTGCGGGATGTGTCCGCCATTGACGACCCCGCCGCCCTGACCGCCATCTACCGCGAGGAGAAGGACGCCACGCTGCTGACCCCCTCCGGTGAGAAGTTCATCCTCGGCCAGAAGTTCACGGAGGAGGAGTTCACCGCCATCCGCAGCCAGATCGTCAGCGGCGAGTCTACCGTTACCAACCCGGACTATACCAACTATGTGGTGCCCGCCCGGCAGGCCTGCGCGTGGCAGATGACGGCGGAGCATCCCTCCACGCTGATCTTCTTCGTGGTGCTGCTGCTGATCATCCTTGTCTCCATGGCCACGTTCCGCTCCCCCGCCGTGGCGCTGATGCCCGACGTGATCCTCAAGCCCCTGCGCTCCAAGGCCAACGCGGTCATCAACCTGATGGGCTCCGCCGGCGGCATTCTGGTGCTGGCGCTGGGCATGGTGTTCGCCACCTCCTCCGTCCGCAACAGCCTGATGAGCTATACCGGCTACTTCGGCGTCATCGCGGCGCTGATGCTCTCGGCGCTGGTGATCTTCCTGCTCACCGTCCGGGAGCCGGAGTGGGCCAGAGAGATGCAGGAGCAGGCTGTGGCTGCCGGTCTGGAGGAGCAGTCCGAGGCCGACGACCCCACCGCCAGCCGCAAGCTGTCCGCCGACGAGGTCAAGAGCCTGATCTTCATCCTGCTGAGCATCGTGCTGTGGTTCTTCGGCTACAACGCCGTCACCAGCAAGTACTCCGTCTATGCCAGCAACATCCTGCACAAGGACTATAACCTGACCCTGATCATCGCGCAGGCCGCCGCCATCGTGGCCTATCTGCCCGTGGGCTTTATCGCCAGCAAGGTGGGCCGCAAGAAGACCATTCTGGCGGGCGTGGTGCTGCTCACCACCTCCTTCACCGTGGCTGCCTTCCTGAATGCCGACAGCCCCACCATGCTGATGAACGCCATGTTCGCGCTGGCCGGCATCGGCTGGGCCACCATCAACGTCAACTCCTTCCCCATGGTGGTGGAGCTGGCCTCCGGCGGCGACGTAGGCAAGTACACCGGCTTTTACTACACCGCCTCCATGGCGGCGCAGGTGGCTACCCCCATGGTGTCCGGCCTGCTGATGGATCAGTTCGGTATGCACGTTCTGTTCCCCTATGCCGCCGCGTTCACGGCGCTGGCGTTCTTCACCATGCTCATGGTGAAGCATGGCGACAGCAAGCCCGAGGCCAAGGTCGGCATCGAAGTTCTGGAAGATCTGGAGGCGGATTGATATGATAGCTGTATATATTCTGTTGGGACTTTTGGTGCTGCTGTGCCTGCTGTATGTGCTGTGCCTGCGCTGCCGCCGCCGCAAGGACTGGGAGCGCTTCCGCAAGTGGCGCTTCGCCCACCGCGGCTTCCACGATAAGCCCCGTATCCCCGAAAACTCCCTGCCCGCCTTCCGCCGCGCCGTCCAGTGCGGCTTCGGCGCGGAGCTGGACGTCCATCTCATGAAGGACGGCCGTCTGGCGGTCATCCACGACGCCTCCCTGCTGCGCACCGCCGGTGTGGACGTGCAGATCGAGGATCTGACGGCGGAGGAGCTGAAAAACTACAGGCTGGAGGGCACGGAGCACCATATCCCCCTGCTGGACGAGGTGCTGCCCATCTTTGCGGGCAAGGCGCCCCTGATCGTAGAGCTGAAGGCCGAGCGGGGCAACGCTGAGGCGCTGGCCGCCGCCGCCTGCAAGCTGCTGGACAAGCATCACGTCACCTACTGCATTGAGTCCTTCGACCCCCGCTGCCTCATGTGGCTGTGGGCCAACCGTCCCGACGTGGTGCGCGGTCAGCTCTCCGAAAACTTCCGGCGTCACGGCGACGGGACGAACCTGCCCGGCGTGGTGCGCTGGGTGCTGAGCAACCTGCTGCTCAACGCCCGCACCCGGCCCGACTTCATCGCCTACCGCTATGAGGATCGGGAATGCCTGTCCCTCCGGCTGTGCCGCAGTCTGTACGGCGCACAGGAGTTCAGCTGGACCATCCGCTCCAAGGAGGCCATGGACGCCGCCGAGAAGGGCGGCGCGCTGGTCATCTTTGAGTGCTTCGATCCGAGGGGGTGACCGTCGATGAGAGTCATCACCGGTACTGCCCGGGGCAGAGTATTAAAGGAATTGACGGGCATGGAGACCCGCCCCACCACCGGCAAGGTGAAGGAGAGCCTGTTCTCCATCATCCAGTTCGACATTGAGGGCCGCCGTGTGCTGGATCTGTTCGCCGGCACCGGTCAGCTGGGCATCGAGGCCCTGAGCCGGGGCGCGGCGGAGTGTGTGTTCGTGGAGCGGCGCAGCGACGCCGTCCATCTCGTTCAGGAGAATCTGGCCCTTTGCAAGCTGACCGACCGCGCCCATGTCCGGCAGGGCGATGCCCTCGCCTATCTCCGCAGCGGCGAAAAGTTCGATCTGGTCTTTCTGGACCCGCCCTATGCCTCCGGCCTGCTGGAGCAGACGCTGACGGATATCGCAGCGTTTGACATTTGCCGTCAGCATGGTATAATTGTGGCGGAAAGTGCCGTGGAAACGGTTTTGCCCGCACTTCCGCCCCCCTATCGGCTGTACCGCGAGTACCGGTACGGCAAAATCAAGCTGACGGTGTTCCATCGCGGCGGAAACGAGGACTGACCCATGAAGATCGCCATTTATCCCGGCAGCTTTGACCCCATCACACTGGGGCATCTGGACATCATCCGCCGGGGTGCGGCCTGCTTTGACAAGCTGTTTGTCTGCGTCATGGTCAACTGCGAGAAAAAGCTGCCCATGTTCACGCCGGAGCGCCGGCTGGAGCTGATCCGCCACAGCGTGGCGGACATCCCCAACGTGGAGGTGGAGAACTGGAGCGGTCTGCTGGCGGACTACGCCCGTGAAAAGGACGCCCATATCCTGCTCAAGGGCGTGCGCAACGCCACCGACTGGGACATGGAGCTGCAAATGTCCCGCATCAACCAGGGCATCCTGCCGGGACTGGAGACGCTGCTGCTGCCCGCCAGCGCGGACTATGAGCATTTCAGTTCCACCATGGCCCGGGAGATGATCCGTTACGGCCAGCCTCTGGAAAAATATGTACCGGCGCCCATCGCCGAGGAATTGGAAAAAATGCGGGGCTGACGTCCTGCCAAAAACAGAGAAAGGAACGAGGGATCTATGGAAGAAAAGGATGTACAGCGACTGCTGGATATGCTCTACGGCATGATCGACGAGGCCAAGAGCGCCGCCTTCAGCTCCGACAAATGCATCATCAACCGCGACGAAGCCCTGGATCTGCTGGACGAGATCCGCGCCAAGCTCCCGCTGGAGCTGAAGAAAGCCCGCGAGCTCATCGCCGCCCGCAGCGAGTATGTGGCGGGCGCCAAGAAAGAGGTCGAAAAGATGCTGCGTCAGGCGGAGCTGGACGCCAAGGTCATCGTCTCCGAGAGCGAGACGATCCAGATGGCCCGCCAGAAGAGCAGCGAGATCCTCCGCCGCGCCGAGGAGCGCACCCGTGAGCTGTATCACGTGGCCAACACCTATACGGAGGACGCTCTGCGCCGCACGGAGGAGGCCATCCAGATGGCGCTCAGCGAGGTGCAGGAATCCCGTGTCCGCTTCCGCGCCGCCAGTCAGGAGCAGATGCAGGCCCAGCGCGCCGAGCTGAACCGCACCAGCGCCGCCGAGGAATCCCCCAAGGCGCCGGAGAACGCCCAGTAACGCATCTGTCCCCTTGTGGAAAAAACGACAAATTTCTCCACCGTATTTCTACGATTCTCACAAAACAATACCATCTTGTGGCGAATAAACCCGGTAGACACAAAATATTGTGTCTACCGGGTTTTTGCGTGTCTCGCCATCGAACATACGTTTTAAGAAACGCGCCTTTTTGCCTGTTTTTTGGAAGTTTTTTCCGCTTTTTGGATGGATCTGGGGGGAAACTTCTTCTTGCAATTTCATAACGCATTATGTATACTAACCATGTGAGTGGTGAATTGTGGGGGTAGTGCCCCCATTTGTGGGGGATCATCCCACGGTTTTCCACATTCACCCGATTTTTTCACGAGAGGAGGCGGCCCCATGACCGGTCAATTCAGCCACAATATCGACGCCAAGGGCCGCCTGTTTATCCCCGCCTCCCTCCGCAAGGAGCTGGGGCAGACCTTCCACGTCACCGTGGGGCAGGATCACTGCCTGTCCGTCTACTCCGACGAGAGCTGGGCGGCGTTCATGGCCAAGCTGAAGGAGATGTCCTACAACGAGGTGAAAAAGCTCCGCGCCCTGTTCGCCTACGCGGCGGACTGCGAGCCGGACTCGCAGGGCCGCATCCTCATCCCCGCCAAGCTGCGGGAGTATGCGGGACTGACCAAGGAGGTCGTAGTGGTGGGCAGCTTCGACCGCGCCGAGATCTGGAGCGCCGAGCGCTGGGCCGCCATCGAAAACGAGGCCTTCTCCACCGGCGCGCTGGAGCAGGCCATGGCGGAAATGGGGCTGTAAACCATGTGTGACCACATCAACGAAAAGGACTACGGCCACAAGCCCGTTCTCCTTCACGAATGTCTGGACGCGCTGGCCATCCGGCCGGACGGCGTCTATGTGGACGGTACGCTGGGCCGCGCCGGTCACTCGCTGGAGATCGTCCGCCGCCTGACCGCGGGTGGGCGGCTCATCGGCATCGACCGGGATCAGACCGCCATCGACGCCGCTCAGGAGCGTCTGGCACCCTATCTGGACCGCGTTACCCTTGTCCACAGCAACTTCGACCGTATCGGCGATATCCTCGCCGACCTCCATATCCCCGGCGTGGACGGGATGCTCTTTGATCTGGGCGTCTCCTCCCCTCAGCTGGACGATGCCGCACGGGGCTTCTCCTATATGCACGACGCACTGCTGGATATGCGCATGGACCGCACGGCGTCCCTCACCGCGCGGGACGTGGTGAACGACTGGCCCTACGAGGAGCTGCGCCGCATCCTCTACGACTTCGGCGAGGAGCGCTGCGCCCCCGCCATCGCCCGCCGCATCGTGCAGGCCCGGGAGCAGGCTCCTATCGAGACGACGCTCCAGCTGGTGGACATCATCAAGTCCGCCATGCCTCCCGCCGCCCTGCGGGAGAAGCAGCACCCAGCCAAGCGGAGCTTTCAGGCCATCCGCATCGCCGTCAACGGCGAGCTGGACGCCCTGCCCCCCATGCTGGAGGCCGCCGTGTCCCACCTGAACGCAGGCGGACGGCTGGCTGTCATCTCCTTCCACTCGCTGGAGGATCGCATCATCAAAAAGACCATGCAGGAGCTGGCCACCGGCTGCACCTGCCCGCCAGAATTCCCCGTCTGTGTCTGCGGTAAAAAGCCGAAGATCCGTCTGGTCAGCCGCAAGCCCATCGTATCCGGCGAGGCCGAGCTGACCGAAAATCCCCGGGCCCGCAGCGCCAAGCTGCGCGTCGCGGAAAAGCTCTGACAGAGCGCCCACATTCTTAGGAGAGGAGTGACCGTTCCATGGCAAGTCCCTACCGCAAAAATGCCGTCTATGGCAACCTGGCATACGATCTGGACGCCCTGGTACGGGAACGCCAGTTAGAGGATGCCGGCAAGCTGCCCCAGAAGAAGCAGCCCGCCGTGCAGGAGCAGCCTCTCCCCCGCCGTCAGACCCAGAGCCGCACGGCGGCACGGCCCTCCCCGCTGGTGGTGGGCGGCATCGTGGTGCTGCTGGTCATGGTGGTGGCGCTGATGCTGGGCTATGTCACGCTTACCGATGTATCCGGCAGCGTGTCGTCCATCAAGCGGGAGATCGCCGATCTGGACGAGCAGCATATCGCCCTGCTGACGGAGTATGAAAAGACCTTCGATCTGGCCACCGTCAAGGCGGCGGCCGAGGCCGCCGGTATGTCCAAGCCCACCAGCGGTCAGATCCAGTATATCGACCTGTCCGGCAGCGACAGCGTCACGCTCTACAAGGCCGATAGCAGCGGCGCGCTGGACGGGCTGCTGGATTCGCTGGAGCGGGGTTGGAGCTATGTGCTGGAATATTTCCGCTGACAGCGGCCATATCATGAGGCAGTGAGGAGTAAGAAGGCGACTTCTTGCTCCTTGCTTGGTATTCGAGAACCCGCGCGGCGTCCGGCAAACCGTGCCGCGCCCTACCTTCGGAGGCAAAAAACGTGTCTAATCCCAACCGTAAAGATGAAAATATCCGCCGTGCCAACCGGGTCATCCAGACCCGGTCCTTCGTGCTGATGCTCCTTATGGGCGTCGGTATGTTCGTGCTGCTGTTTTTCCAGCTCTTTGACCTGCAGATCGTCCGTCATGAGGAGCTGCAAAGCAAGGCGGTGAGCCAGCAGACCCGCCGCACGGTGGTCACCGCCTCCCGCGGCACCATCTACGACCGCACCGGCAATATCATGGCCATCTCCGCCAGCGCCGAGACCATTATCCTCTCCCCGCTGGAGATCGACCGGGCCGTCAACGACAAGGACGCCCCCGTGGCGTGGACAAAGGACACGCTGGCCGCCGGTCTTGCCGAGCTGCTGGACGGCGACGCCGCCGCCATCCGCAAGCGCATGGACAACACCAAGTCCCAGTACGAGGTGATCAAGCTCCGCGCCGAGGAGGACACCGCCAACGCCGTCCGCGCCTACATCAACGAGAACAAGATCGTGGGCGTCCATCTGGTGGCAGACGCCAAGCGCTACTATCCCTACGGCTCGCTGGCCTCCCACGTCATCGGCTTTGTGGGCGACGACAACACCGGCCTGTACGGGCTGGAGGCCCGCTACGAGCAGGAGCTGGAGGGGCAGAGCGGTCTGGTGGTGTCCACCAAGGACAACGCCGGCAACGACATGATGTACGCCTACGAGCAGTATTTTGCCGCCCAGAACGGCAGCGACCTGACACTGACGCTGGACACCACCATCCAGTATTATCTGGAAAAGGGTCTGGAGACCATGACCGATAAATTTGCCGCCGCCAACGGCGCCACCGGCATCATCATGGACGTAAAGACCGGGGGCATTCTGGCCATGGCGTCCTCCCCCAGCTACGACCTGAACGACTTCGCCGCCGTACAGGACAAGACCCTGCAGGAGCGGATGGAGCGGGGCGAGAGCACGCTGGCGGAGATGCAGCTGCTCCAGTGGCGCAACAAGGCGCTGAACGACACCTACGAGCCCGGCTCCACCTTCAAGATCCTGACGCTGGCCGCCGCGCTGGAGGAGGGTGTCATCGACAAGAACACCACCGTCAACTGCAACGGCTATGTGAATATCTCCAACTACACCATTCACTGCTCTAACAAGGCGGGACACGGTCTGCAAACACTGGTGCAGTCCGTGGGAAATTCCTGCAACCCCGCCTTCATCTCCTACGGTCTGAAGCTGGGCAATACCAAATTCTACGACTACATGAGGTCCTTCGGACTGATGGACGGCACCGGCATTGATCTGGGCGGCGAGGCCACCGGCATCTTCGCCGACCCCTCCAGCTTCACCCAGCTGGATCTGGCCTGTTACTCCTTCGGTCAGAACTTCAACGTCACGCCCCTCTCCCTCATCACGGCGCAGGCCGCCTGCGTCAACGGCGGCTATCTCCACAGTCCCTATCTGGTGGAGCGCATCACCGACTCCAACGGCAGCGTCACCTACCAGCACGACAGCACCCCCGTCCGGCAGGTCATCAGCGAGGAGACCTCCGCCGCCGTCCGGGAGTGTCTGGAGTATGTGGTGGCCCACGGCACCGGCAAAAACGGGCAGGTGGCAGGCTACCGCATCGGCGGCAAGACCGGTACAGCTGATAAAGGGCAGAGCGGCGACGTGGTGGTGTCCTTCCTGTGCTTTGCACCGGCGGACGACCCGCAGGTCATCATGCTGCTGACCATGGATACCCCCAGCCGCTACACCGGCACCTATGTCTCCGGCGGCAACATGGTGGCGCCCATTGCCAGCTCCATCATGTCCGAGGTCCTGCCCTATCTGGGCGTGGAGCCCAGCTACTCCGCCGAGGAGCTGCTGGGTATGGACACCACCGTTCCCAATGTCATCGGTATGTCCGTGGAGGAGGCCAAGAGCAAGCTCTCCGAGCGGGGTCTTGCCTGCAAGCTCCACGGCGACGGGCAGACCATCACCGACCAGACCCCCGCCGGCGGCGCCATCATCCCCGGCAAGTCCGCCGTGATCCTGTACGCCGGTACGGATAAATCCACCGCCAAGTGCAAGGTACCCTATCTCATCGGCAAGACGCCCTCCGAGGCCAATACCGCCGCCACCGGCGCAGGACTGTTCATCCGCTTCTCCGGTGCCACCGCCAGTGAGTCCTCCTCCGTCCGGGTGCTGTCCCAGACCATCGAGCCCGGCACGGAGGTGGAGGCCGGTACGGTCATCACCGTCCAGCTGGGCGATACCTCCGTCACGGACTAAAGCGCACGATATTCACACAGCACCGCACAGAATTCCCTTTTCTACGCAATTTCTGCCTGTTATAATGGGGGCAAAATGCTGCAAAGGAGACTATTTCTATGAAACTCAACGACATTCTCAACGGCCTGACCATTCTGGAGGCCACCGCCGACCTGAACGCCGACATCACCGATGTCTGCTATGACTCCCGGCAAGCCGTGGAGGGCGGCCTGTTCGTCGCCATCGCCGGCGCGGCCACCGACGGCCACAAGTATATCCCCATGGTGCAGGAAAAGGGCGCCGCCTGCGTGGTCTGCCAGCAGGTGCCGGACTGCGGCATCCCCTATGTGCTGGTGGAGGACTCCCGCCGGGCGCTGGCGGTCATCGCCTGCAACTGGTTCGACCACCCCTCCCGGGAGATGACCATGGTCGGTGTCACCGGCACCAGCGGCAAGACCACCTCCACCTACCTCATCAAGAGCATTCTGGAGCAGAAGGCCGGCGCCAAGGTGGGTCTCATCGGCACCATCCAGAACATGATCGGCAGCGAGGTGCTCCACACGGAGCGCACCACGCCGGAGTCCTTCGAGCTGCAAAAGCTGCTGCGCCGGATGTCCGACGCCGGCTGCACCCACGCCGTCATGGAGGTATCCTCCCACGCGCTGGTGCTGGACCGGGTCTACGGCATCCGCTTTGCCGTGGGTATTTTTACCAATCTCAGTCAGGATCATCTGGATTTCCACCGCACCATGGAGGAATATTGCGACGCCAAGGCTATTTTGTTTGACCGCTGCGACATCGGCGTGTATAATGCCGATGACCCGTGGCATACCCGGCTGCTGCAAAACGCCAAATGCCCCCGGAAATTCTCCTACGCCATCCACGCCGGCGCGGATCTGAAGGCCAAGTCCGTACAGCTCCACCCCGGCAGTGTGGCGTTCGACGCCGAGGCGGACACGGAGTGGGCCCACGTGCAGGTGGGCATCCCCGCCCAGTTCACCGTCTACAACGCGCTGGACGCCATGGCGTGCTGCTGGAATCTGGGTGTGCCGCTGGCGGAGTGCGCCGACGCGCTGGCCCGGAACCACGGCGTCAAGGGCCGCATGGAGATCATCCCCACCCCCGGCAAGGACTACACCATCCTCAACGACTACTCCCACAAGCCCGACGCGCTGGAGAACGTGCTGGAGTCGGTGAATGGCTTTGCCAAGGGCCGCACCGTGGTGCTGTTCGGCTGCGGCGGCGACCGGGATAAGACGAAGCGCCCCGTCATGGGCGGCATCGCCGCACGGCTGGCGGACTTCGTCATCGTCACCAGCGACAACCCCCGCACCGAGGAGCCGCAGGCCATCATCGACGACATTCTGGCGGGTATGCGGGACACCGACACGCCCTATGTGTCCATCCCCGACCGGGTGGAGGCCATCCACTACGCCATGGATCACGCCCAGAGCGGCGACGTCATCATTCTGGCCGGCAAGGGTCATGAGGACTATCAGGAGATCAACCACGTCCACTATCCCATGGATGAGCGGGTCATCGTGGCGGAGCACCTGAAGGAAATGCAGAAATAAAGAAAAGACCTCCGCGGAGCGCGGAGGGAAGGAGCGAGTAAGTATGGGTTTTATGGAGATCGTGCTGCCGCTGGTGGTCAGCTTTGTCATCACCGCCGCGGCGGGCCGGCTGCTGATCCCGGCGCTGCGGCGGCTGAAGGCCGGGCAGTCCATCAAGGAGATCGGCCCCACGTGGCACATGACGAAGCAGGGTACCCCCACCATGGGCGGTGTGATGTTCATCATCGGCATCGGCATCACCATTCTGGCGCTGGGGTGGCGGCACATGATGGCAGGCGAGTTTGCCCATCTGTACGTCTATCTCTTCGCGCTGGTGTTCGGCGCCATCGGATTTATCGACGACTATCAGAAGGTGAAGCACCACCACAACACCGGCCTGACGGCGCTGCAAAAGTTCGCCTTGCAGCTGGCGGCGGCGGTGGCGTTTCTGTGCCTGATGCGGCTTGAGGGACTGCTGACCCCCAATCTCTATATCCCCTTCTGGAATACCCATCTGGTGCTGCCGTGGCCGGTGTACCTCATCTTCGCCGCCTTCGTCATCGTGGGTACGGTGAACGCCGTCAACATCACCGACGGTCTGGACGGTCTCAGCACCAGCGTCACCATCCCCGTGGCGGTCTTCTTCACGGTCATGGCGGTGGTCTGGCCGGGCTTTGCCCAGCTGGGCACGTTTTCCGCCGCTATGGTGGGCGGTCTGGGCGGCTTCCTGCTGTATAACCACTACCCCGCCAAGGTGTTCATGGGCGACACCGGCTCCCTGTTTCTGGGCGGCGCGGTGGCGGCGCTGGCCTTTGCCTATGACATGCCCCTGATCCTGCTGCTGGTGGGCTTCGTCTACCTGTGCGAGACCCTGTCCGACATCATCCAGGTGACCTATTTCAAGCTGACCCACGGCAAGCGGATTTTCCGCATGACGCCGATCCACCATCACTTTGAAATGGGCGGCTGGAGCGAGGTCAAAATTTTCACGGTCTTTACCGGCATCACGGTTGTCATGTGCATCCTTGCCTTCCTCGGCGTGCGCGCGCGGTAAGAGCTGTCAAAAAGCAGGGGCTTTTTGACAAAGAGAATGCACCTCGACTGCGCGCATAATTTTGCGCCGAAGGCGCAAAATTCCACACTTGCGAGGCGAGAAGGATTGTTCCGGTCGGCAAAGCCGCCGGATACAATGGATTTCCACTTTATTTCGCCCTGCGGGGCGAAACTCTACGAGGCTTGCATAGAAAGGAGCTTTCCATGCCAAACGGCTCAAATCCGGCTTTTGTCAGCACACAGGGAGAACGCCTGCCGGTCCGCAGGAATAAGGACGGCAGCGTCATGATGGACGAGCGGGGACTGCTCGATCTGCCGTTTCTGGTGCTGGTGGTGCTGCTTGTCACCATCGGCGTCATTATGGTCTTTTCATCGAGCTATGCAAGAGCATATTATAAAGAGGGAAACTCCACCTATTATTTTGCGCGGCAGGCGATTTTCGCGGTGCTGGGCATCGGCGTGATGCTGTTCGTCTCGCGCATCAACTATCAGCTCTGGCGAAGCGTCTCGTTTCTCGTGCTGGCAGGCACGATATTCTTTCTGCTGCTCGTTCCGATTTTCGGTACGGAGGAGGGCGGCGCGAAGCGCTGGATCTGGATTGGCTTTACCTCCTTCCAGCCATCGGAGCTGGCAAAGGTCGCAATCGTCATGACCTTTGCAACGCTCATGTCGACCTACCGCGAGAAGATGCAGACCTTCCGCTACGGCGTTCTGCCGTTCGCGGTGATTCTGCTTGTGATCTGCGGTCTGGTTGCGTTGGAAAAGCACTTTTCGTGCATCCTGATTCTGCTGACCATCGGGGCGTCCATGATGTTCCTCGGCGGAACGGTGCCGTTTGCCTCCATCGCCTGCCCGGTGCTGGCCTCGCTCGTGCTCATCCCGGTCTACTGCGAGTGCGGCTGGAAATGGGGCCTGCTGTGGTACGCCGCCGTGGCCGCTCTGGCCGCGCTGCTGGCGCCGGAGAAGGAAGCGGCCGTGCTGTTCGTGTTCTTCGGCTACTATCCCATGCTGCGAAAGCTCATCGGCAGGCTGCGCGTGCGCGCGGCTGCGTGGGCGGTCAAGCTCGTGTATGTCAATGCGGCGGTCTTTGCGGCCTATGGCCTGATGCTCTATGTCTTCCATCTGACGGCTGTCATGGAGGACTTTGAGGGCATGGGAAAGGCCATGCTGGCCGTGCTCCTTGTGCTGGCAAACGTGACGTTCGTGATCTATGACGTGCTTATCGCGCGGCTGGAGGTCTATTATCACGTCCGCCTGCGCCCGAAGCTGCATCTATGAATAAACGTGTAAA
>OGXX01001986.1_pt1 | contig 19573 bp, 14 predicted proteins | sample 1576301 | NCBI WGS metagenome assembly OGXX01 (sample SAMEA3541469, study PRJEB24748) | human gut metagenome | biome: human gut; feature: human-associated habitat; material: faeces | place: China | collected 2012
ATCCGACGCTCTAACCGACTGAGCTATCCCGCCATGCTATTTTTTGATCGTGCAGCCGGGCGCTACCCGAACCGTTTGCGACTGCAAAGGTAAATCTTTTTTTTCATTCCCACAACATTTCCCGCAAAAACTTTCCAACCCATATGCGCAGATTCCCTCGCAGATTTAAATGGCAGATAAACCATATCCATCGGTAATTACCCACATCACAGACAATACCTAATCTTTCTTTGATTTAGTTTGAAGTATTCCAAATCGGATAATTGATTTATCGGAAATCAAGGAACCCTTATTTTTTAGATTATTACGCACCTGATAGATACTGAATCCAATATCTTCCTTCGTATATTTACAAAACATTTGTTCTATTGAGCCAAAATATTCATGTAATTCGCCCAACTGAAGATGTATGACCTTTCTTTCCTGTTTAAAGTGTTGCTGTTCCATATCCGAATAAAGTACAAATTTACGAAACGCCCTCAAATAATTACTAAATACCTGAATAATTTTCGCAACAAAAAAATCGCCACAAATTTGGCGGATATTAAACAAATGCCTATCTTTGTAAAAAATATAACTCATATGAGAAAAAGAATCCAAGGTGGCGAATCCACAACCGATCTCATATTGTCAGCTTATGTTGACAACAATGATGTTGTATTCAAGGAGATCTTGGATCTCTATGTAAGTCCAGGTGCAGACATAGCTGATGTAACATTCGGCTTCGGCGTATTTTGGAACAAAGTGGACATGACACAATATAACATCCACGCATCGGATCTTTATCTGAAAAAAGAATCCCGAAAACGCTATCCGCATCTCACCATCACAGAAGGTACAGATTGCAAGGAATTGCCATATGAAAACAATTCTATGGATGTGGTAGTACTCGACCCTCCATATATGGAAGGATTCTATAGGCGGGAACGGGAACACATTGGAGGAACGGGGACACATTCCTCATTCCGCAGAGCATATTCATCTGGAATTGGTGAAGAAAAAAACTCCGCAGCAAAATACCATGATGCTGTGGTAGATACCTACGTAAAGGCTTCACAAGAGGCCATCAGGGTTTTGAAAGAAAAAGGACTTCTTATCGTTAAATGCCAAGATGAAGTAAGTGCAAACAAACAACGCCTCACCCACGTGGAAATTATAACCTCATGTGAACAAATGGGGTTTTATGTAGAGGATCTGTTTATTGTTGTGCGCAATAATAAACCTGTTGTAAGTAGATTAAAAAAACAGATTCATGCACGGAAAAACCACTCTTACTTCATTGTGATGCGAAAAACAAAATCAAGAATTTCCAGTATAGTCAATCCTTATACTGAAATTCAACCATCCTGTCCATTAACATGAACGGATCTGAAACAAATGGCGCCTGCAATGGATAAGTAATTTTTATTGATGATTTTATAAGATGTTCCAAATCTTCAACGGGAATAATATTTTTTCCTCGTCCTTGGCTAGCATGCGGTAAATCCGTATTAAGGGCAAAAGCATACTCCCATTTTTGCGTAAAGGCGAATAAATTGATGGCTACAATATCAAAATCACCGAATTTAAGGCATGTAGTGTTGACTACATGACCATTCGGCAATAGTATTTCACGACGATCAGAAGCATCACATTGAAATGTACCATAAAAACCGCCTTCAGTAGTTTGCCGTATCGTATTCGTCTGTAACGATTTTATCTCAAAAGTAAATTCACATCCACGATAAGTCAGCACTAAATCACCCTTATGCCGCCGGTCATGATCATCGGGTTTATATAAGCCCGATATATTCTTGTACTTGCTGAATAATGACCTCAGTTTACTTTCAGCCATATACCCCACCATAAACCCTCTTAAACTGGGATTACATGCTACCATCTCCGTTAATTCTTCAAGAGTGACATGCCATGAGGAAAAGAAATTAGGCAATGGCATAAAAAACCAGTATAGCGGCAATCCCACCGCATCAGAAACCGAAATAACAACATCAAGAGAGGGTAACTTCCCTTTCTCAACAACTGCTAAAAGTTCAGCTTCATCCACATAGGACATATCGGCAAGTTCTGACAATGACAGTCCTTTAGAATCCAAAATTTCCTTTATGTGGGATGATATAATATTAACCATATTAATTGTAATATTTAGAATTTGCCGTAAAGTTACCAAATCATATCAATACTTCATCATCAATGACTCAGAATCTTTTGCAACAACACATGGAAACGAATGGGGGATCAAAGATTAAATGGTAATTTTGCAGACAGATTAATTTCATGCCAGATGGGAAAATTAAGCAGAAACGCACTGATCGGTTATCCGGCCGGCATAATAACGGGTATAACCTATGGACTTAACCCCTTGTTTGCCGTCCCGTTGATGAAAGGCGGCACACCGGTGGAGTCAATCCTCTTTTTCCGTTACATAATTGCAGTAGCGCTGTTGGGTGCATTTCTCGTACTACGCAAGGAAAGTTTCAATATCTCGTGGAAACAGGCCGGCATACTGATCACCCTCGGACTCCTGTATACCTCAAGCAGCCTGTTCCTGTTCGAGGCTTACAAATATATGGCCTCAGGACTTGCCACCACCCTCGTATTCCTGTATCCGGTGCTCGTGGCCATAATAATGGTCTTTCTGCGCGTTGTGCCGTCATGGCCGGTGTGGCTCTCGATTGCGGCCACATTTGCAGGCGTGTTTATCATGACCCAAGGGAATGCCGGCCAGGAAACCAGTCCCACCGGTGTGTCACTGTCATTGGGGTCGGCGCTCGCCTATGCCCTGTTCATCGTCATTATCAACCGCAGCAAAACCATAAGGGATGTATCCAACAGCCTGCTAACATTCTGCACCCTCTCGGTAGGTGCGGTTATATTTCTGTTTAAAATAATGTCCGGCGACGCCGGTATCACCGCCGGCCTTGACTCGGCAGGGGCATGGCTCAACCTCACCGGCCTCGCCCTCCTGCCCACAATTGTATCCACAGCCACATTGGCAGTGGCCACCCGCAACATCGGCGCCACCAAGGCTTCCGTGCTCGGTGTGTTCGAGCCTATAACAGCCATTCTCATCGGCACTGCCGTATTCAGCGAACCGCTCACTTCAAATATAATGACGGGAATCCTTATGTCAATGGCCGCCGTGACCTTCATGATCGCATATACCAAAAGATAATCCACCCCCTATGCCCTCTACACGGTAGGTGTCTATGGTTCCGAGATTGGTTATATCCGGAATACGATGCCACCCTATGGCAAGTTGGTCTTTCCCGGTGGCAACATTGTCGAAGCCTTCGAAATAATCGTTGACCTCCTTGATTTCAATTTCGGCTGATGCGTCAAACGCGGATGTTGCTAAAGCAAGCACTCCGGCAATAGCATACAACCTTTTGTAAATTTTCTTCATTAGCGGTTTCTGTAACTTAATGTTTAAAATAGATATTCGGACAAGATATCACCCATAACAACATCAGCAAAGATACAAATTTCACCGACACAAAGAAAGTAGAAAGTTATTATTTTACCAACAATAGCAAATTGCCAATACTTATATACCGTCGATTCGTAAAGCAAACTCGCCCTGACACCATTCATCGTGGTGTCAGGGCGAGAAATTTTCCAATAATCAAAACTAAGCCTTCTCAGTTTACAGCGATTTTGCGCACAATCGATCCGGCTTTGACAACATAGATTCCTTTCATCAGTGTCAAGGGAACGGAGAAAGAGTCACCCCCCACCTCGGTGGCAAACACCATGCGTCCTTCGGCCGACCATACCTCCACACGTTCTCCCCCAAGTCCTGACAGATGCAGAGATCCGCCAGAATAATCTATCCGACCGGTACCGGCAGCGGTTACATTGCCAATACCCGAAGATTCCTTGTCCGGGAATACGAACAATGACGGGAACCAGTAGTTGGAGATCATGGGATATTCCTTGATAAGGTTGCCATCGGAATCATAGCGGCGCGTTACATAAGTGGGATCCACAAACTTATGAAATTCGGAAGTATACAACTCATTGGTTTGAGGATGGATGCCGAGTGAACATCCGTACACGTGCCAGTCACCATCCTGTTGTGAAAAATCAATTATTTTTGTCAATTCCCGGCTGTCAATATCATATTTGAAAATCCGGTAATTCGTAAACCAACTGTTTTGCCCACCACACCAATACAGAGTGTTGCTTACAGAGGATGCACAGAATGGATCGGGAGTCCACGCATACCATGAATTGGAGGGAGGATACATATCTTCCCCTTCTATCCTGATGACTTCTCGCTCCAGAGTTTCAGGATCAAGACGGATGATATAAGGCAATGCCGCACCTGTGCCCTGCACATTCTTTGCCGCCGAATACCACAGGTCGCCGTCCTTGGAGCGCACTATCGTGGAGCCTATGCCAGAGGATCTGCGCGGACGTGTGCCCGTGTCCTGCTCCACGGCATCATCCACAATGCTCATATCCAGCACATCCACCACCTTATCGGTAGCCGGATCCACTACAAGCATTCCATACTGCTGATGCACGGCAAACACCTTACCGGCGGCAAGCATCATAGTGCCTGTCTGCCCAAAATAGAGCGAACTGGTAGGGTCGCTGTTAGGTTTGTCATTGTCACCTCCGGCATTCGGATTGGCGGAGCCCTCAACCTGCCCCTCGATTTCAAGGGTCTCAAGGTTAAGGATCCACATGCCGTTGCTCGATGACACATAGCCTTTCGTGTCCGACACGCCCACAAAGGCGCGTCCGTCACATTGTGCGCCCGACGGATCTATAATACTAAGCTGCTTTATCATTTTCATGGTCGAGGCTTCGGCCACGGATATGCGCCCGCCGACAATGGATGCTCCGGGATCCTTGTCCTGCTTGGCTATCATGTAGAGCCTTCCGTTCCATAGTGCTCCATACTGGTTGGTACATCCGAGTTCGACACCCGGATTCTCGGCCTGAATCACACGGTAATGGAAATACTCCCCGTCAGGATCATCCGGCAGAAGATAATTCACCGTAGAGTTCTGATGTCCGTACCAGTCCTCATTGATAATGATTATGCCCTTGGTGTAATCCATATCCTCCGCCGCAGCCGAAACTGCGACGAAGGACATGAAAAGTGCGATAACTGATTTGCGTATCATTTAATGATTATTTTCTTTGACACTCCGTTGTCGCCGGTTATGATATACACACCCGAGGCAACAGTGGCATGATGAATATAATTGTCGGTAAGAGCTGTGAACGAGCCACACACTGCACCGGCTGCATTTATGAGGCGGAATGTCACGCCCTCATATCCGGCTACAATGATGTTGCCATTTTCAGTTCTGATATAGCCGGAAGCCACACCGGTGTCACTTATGCCTGATGTACCTTCGTTTACGGTTACATTTACCGCATACGTTGCAACTTTGCCGTTAGACTCAACAGCTATACCGAAGCGGTGGTTTCCGAGCGACTGAGGTGTTACAGTGAGTCGGTTGCCCTCAAGAGCCAACCCTACAACTGCATCGTCTGCTCCCTGAGCCATCTGGGGTAGTACAACGAGCGAGTAACGAATATTGGCGTCATTGTTGTCGCGGTCAGTGGCATTGAGTGTTATTTCTTTCGGCTCATCATCAATACCGATTACAATATCATCTACATCCTCCATTTCAGGAGCAAACGCATCGGGGAATATAGGCATTGACTGGAACCAGTAGTACGGGCGCAATTCGATAGACCGCACAATCTCGCCGCTTTCAGCATTGATGAAATGTGTCCAGTTGTAACGGTAATGTCCCGAAGCCTTTGATTCGGTGGATCCGGCAATGAGTTCACCTGTGCGGTCGTCATGGCGTATCGTGCCGTAGGCTCCCTGCACCATGCCTGGAGTATGGGCGGGAAGTCCGGCAATCTGTGCCAACTTGGTGAAGCTTCCCTCATCAATATCATAGCGATAATATATGCCCGAGCCGCCGTTGGATATGGATGAACCCGGAGCAAAGAACAGTGCATTCACAGTATTGGATCCTGTAAACTGAGTCGTGCGCCATGCACCCCAACCACAGGACACCTTTCCGATTTCCGAGGGCACCTCAACACGCTGTGTTTCCTCAAGGGTAGTGTGGTCAAGGGCCACAAAGTTCGACAGTCCGTCGGCCCCTACGGTAGCATACCACACAGTGCCGTCGGCGGCCTGAGTTATGCCCTGCACATTAGCATCAGGAATGGCTTTGACAATACGGTCAGTGTCTATATCGATGATATACACACCGGTGCTCTGTCTGAGTGCGAACACATAATGTCCGGCCAAAGCCATGTCACCGATCTGACCGTTATACAGATCTGCGGCATTTCCATCGGGGTCACTGCCCTCTATCTTGCCAAGAACAATGCAATTGTTAATATCTATTATATAGATACCCGAGCTGGTGCCCATATACACACGTCCCGGTCCGGCTCCGCACAATGCACGTCCGTCGGCACTCTTGGTCTCACTGTCAAGTTTGATGTCATCAATCGAGCCAATGCGCTGCAATGAGGCGGCATCAGCCACTACAAGACGTCCACCTCCGGGAAGGGGATCACCGTTGTCGACAGCCTGCTTGGAGCTGACAATAAGTTTGTCGTCATATATTATACCATACTGCGATGTGCAGCCGAACGACATTCCCGGATTCTCTCGCTCGTAGGCTTGATAAACTATGTCGTAGTCAGGTGAGTACCAGTTAAGGCCACCGTTGGTATGTCCGAACCATTCTTCGTTCAGCATGATTGTGCCGGTGTTATAATCAATAGCCGGGTCACGCTCACGGTCAACCACACGCACGGTGAACTCTTTTTCGAAGCCGGAGCCGTCCTGCGCCTGAACTGTCAGCGTACATTCACCTTCGCGGTGACCCGAAAGTTCGTAAGGACGTGTGCGCACATTGTTCTCATCCCACAGATTGACCTGATACATCGTTGCAATATAGCTATCCTTGTTGCTACCGTTACCTGAAAGAGTGATAGTCAGATCATTTATGTCAGGGTCGGCAGGAGTGAACACGGGGAACAGGCCTGCCATCTCTTTCGGAGTAAGGGTTATCACACCATCGGCATCAGCGCATTCAAATGTGACATCTGCTACTGCGTCCTGAAGTGCCGATGTAAGGCTGTAAGCCGAGGTGATGGAGGCATCAAGGGCATATTTGGCCGTGATGGTGGCCTCACCTGCCGTCTTGCCGGTGGTTACAACTCCTGTTGTGGCATTCACCGATGCTATGTTGCGGTCGGTTGTGGTATACTCTATTTTGGTATAAGTGGCATCGGCGGGTTCGACAACAAGGGTATTATCCACCGCATGGTTGAGGCGCGCAGCCACATTGTCGGACTCATAACTGATTCCGGTAACCGGACGCAGAGGCAAGCGTAAATCAAGATTTACATCATTGGAATATACATACTGGGACGACTGTGTCGATCCTGCGGGAACGAACGATCCTCGCACGTTGACGGTGCCTACTGTAGGAACGAAGTTCTTGTAACCGGTAACGCTGCCCATATATTTCGATGTGCCTATTGTGGAGGTCACGGCATTGATAGCATCACTCTTTGTCCAATTGAAACCTGTGTTGAGTCTTCCACCACCTTCGGGAAGCTGAATGAACATCGGGATCATTAGATTCTCATCGGCGAGTGCATATTCCATGTTGTCCGGAATGGTAATGATCTGATCCGAGTCGGCAGCCGGACGGAAAAGCTGATAAGGCAGCTCCACCGATGCCATTTCAGCCGGCTGGTGTGAAATAATCATTACTGCATTGGGATTCAACCAGCGGCCTCTGTTCACTTTGTTGAAATCAGAGTCAACCACTCGCTTCACATAGCAATTCCAGGTGTTGTCAATGTCGGTATGGTCATTGGCGCCAAGCACTCCGTCATCGTCGGAGTCATAGGTGATTTTTATCACTCCACCCTCATTGGTGAACGTCATGCGGGGATCGGCCGTGGCTATATTCTTCACCACAGTCATAAGGTCATCGTCCCAGCCTCCGGTCCAACGATAACCATAGACAAGATTCTCGGGTCCGCGGGCATCATTGAACTGGAATACTACCGTGGCCGACTTCTCGCCTGCTCCAACCCAGAATTTCACATTGTTCTGATCTACAGGCTGGATCACCTCGGGAGCATCGTGCATCTCTTCACTATAGCCACCCATGTCATAGTCAAGATCCATTGCCAATTCACCGCCGGTCGAACCGTAGCCTCCGCCATTGAGAGGGGTCCATTTCCATGCCTGCACACATCCGTCGGTGAGCACTACACTTGACATGCCAAGGCCCGAATAACTCATATAGTCATAGTCGTTGGGGCCATGCCAATAGCTCCAATAGCCTTCATACCATCCGGCCTGCCAACGATACTCATAACTCGGCTGGCAACCTTCCTCCAATTGCCAATAGTCATAATCGTAAGCCGGATAACCATATAAAAACGCATTCAGCGGGTGTTCGATTATTCCTGTGCTCTTGGCTTTCTCCACTGCATCAATACACATCTGCTCGGCTTCATATCCAGGAGCTGTTTCCTGCCCCATCGATGTGTTGGGTGTAAAAAATCCGAACGAAACTTCTCCGCCTATTGCAGCTCGGTCAAAGTCATATTTCAGATACTCAAGCTCACAACGGCCCTCACTTATACCCAATCCATTAAGGGTGGATCCCATGGTGCCGGTGTACTGGATCATGGCCGTGAGGATGCTGCTCTGCGAGGCCACGGCACGCACAAGATCCTCACCGGTCTTGGTTCCGTTCCACCGGTAGCCCCATACATAGCATTGGTCACTCTGCCCGTCCTGAAAGTCAATGACGAGCGCACACTTTTTCTCTCCGTCGGGATCTCCGGCCCAATGCTGAATCTGGTCCCAATCCACCCATTCGACATATTCGACGGCATGAACCGGGGCGCACAGCCCTAAGGCTGCGATACAAGTCAGTAATGTTCTGTTCATGTTGGTTTATTATTGTGATTAGCGGTTTGTCGGTTCAGCCAACGGGTCGGGAAGCGGGACTCCCGGCGGATCGATATGTAGATCGCAGGCGCGTGACAGTTCGGTGGAGGTCTCCCCGAGCCACCCGCAATATTGGTTAAGTCCGGTGTATACCCTCACAAAGTCAACACCGGGGAGCTTTACAGGATTGCCGTAACGGTCAACGGCGTTGCCTATGTCGAAAGAGTTCAGATCCTCGAAATCGTTGGGATGGTTGTCGACATAACCCCAGTCGTAGGCATAGAGGATATAGTAACGCCCTATGCCGCTTGTGTCTATGCCATTGGGGGCAAGCAACGATCCGGTGAATGTGAGGATATCCTCTTTCACCCATTTCGGATAATAATCCTGTGGATGAAATATGTTTTTGGCAATATATCCTGTAGCGCCCTCTGAATCGTACCACGGTATGTAGAAAAGGTCGTTGAGATAACCGTCCTCATCCTCCACAGGCACATGGCCGGGATCCGGACGGCGATAAGTGATCGTGTAGCCGTGTTTTGTGGTCGGTTTGTAATATTCGCTGCCCGCAAGCTCATACCATTCATCGTCGGGCAGCCCGTTGCAATTGGCGTCATAGCTCACCATAACTATGCCCGGCTCGGCAGAGCCGCCCTTTGCATCGGGATTGGTAAGTTCGTAGAACGCATTCCCCCATATACGGAAATCCTTCTGCCCCGGCACATTCATCACCGTATGGTCAAAGCCGAAAGTCACATAACCTCCATAGCCTCCGAGCGAGATCATTATGTCGTTCGTGCCGGAGATGGACTCCTCGCATTTCTTCAGGATATCGGCATATGTGTCGCCAGGCTCGTATTTAGGCATTTCGTTGACAAACTGCCCCGGCGCCGGACAATACTCATAGACCTTGGCGATATAGGGACTGTACTCCACATCTTCGTGCATCACGTTGACAGTGAACTCGAAATGATACGGAGTCGCTTCATCCACTATGTCGAATGTTAGGTCATACACCCCTTCCTCCCCGGCAATGAAAATATAATCCGCAGTCGAGGCCACCTCCTCGCCGTTGACAGTCCAGCGGTATGCGGTACCCGTAAGGGCAGGATGTAACGGAAGTTTCTGCATGCGGTAAACATAATACACATCGTCAATGCCGAGGCTCACCGTGGGTGGGTCGTCGGTGCATCCCGCAGCCAACAGGGCTGCGGCTATAACGGGGAGGGCGAATGTGGGTTTCATTTATATAGAAATGTGATATGTGCCGGAATGTCGCCCGTGCGGACGCTCCATTTCCGGCGTCCGCGGGAGTTGAAACAGTAGAGGGTGCCGCTCGATACATAATTCTTGGCATCGGTCACGAATATGTCGCCCGACTCGGGATGCACCGCTATTCCATATGGAATTGTGATCTCCTTCTCCGTTCCGTCGGTTATGAAATTCGTCGACACCACCTTTTTGGTACGTATATCTATTATGCCGTATGATATTGTGTTGGATGCAGTGTAGTTGTTCCACTCTGTGGCATAATAGTAGAGCGAATCGCCATGTATGGCCATGTTGGAACATGCCACAGGTATGGTGTCGGTGACAATCATCTTATTGTAACCCGGCTTCTTCTCCATGACATAGAGCCGCGACGGACGCGACTGATAGTCGCCGCGTGAGGTCACCCACAGTTTCTTATACTTGTCTTTCTTCAGCCGGTGCAGATTTATACCCACAGGGATCTGCTCCACCTGCTTGAAGTCGATCATCTGGACCACGGACACGGTGTTGTCATAATCAGGCACGCGGTAGCCTCCGGAGTTGGCCACATACATGTAATCGTCGACAATCTCCATCTCCTCCGGCTGATAGCCTACAGTAACCTTGCGTGTAACTGCAAGCGAGAGCGTATCTATCTCATACACCGCCCCCTTTGGCGCTCCGGGATCTATCAGCACAGGCCCTACATAGGAGCTTACATAAGCCTTGCCGCGGTGGAAGCGCACATAGCGGCAGTTGGGTATATCCACCTGTCCTATCCTTATACCCGTATGGGCGTCGAGCACCTCCACCTTATGGGAGCAGTTCACCACCACATACATCTTGGCCCCGTAAATGCCTATGTCGTTGCCCACATCGCCGAGTTCCTTGATCACATTGGGATTGCGCTCGGCATAGAAGTTGCGGGCATAAAGCCCGGTCATATAGTCGAAATAGTCGAGGGTGCATTTGTTCGATCCCATGTTGCCTTCATTGACAAGATAGAATCCCCTCACGGCCGACGCCGTGGCCACCGGTTCCGGAATGATGTCATACTCCGTTGGCACCACGAGCTCGTCCTCACGACAGCCCGTGATGCTTATAAGGAGCAGCAGAAAAATATATCTAAATCTAATCATTCCGTATGATATATATGCTTTTATAGAATTCCGGTCATATCTCCACACTTACCGTGAAACGGTAGTTGCGCTTCGGCATGGGATAATTGAGTATCACATCATAATCCTGGCTCAGGAGATTGTTTATCTCCACAAGGCAGCGCATACGCACCCGCCCGTTGAACACGAAGTCCTTGCTCACCGACACATCGGATGTGTACCAGGGTTGGGTATAGTTGTAGCGTATGTTCTCCTGCTGGTTGTAGCGTTCGCCAACATATATCCAGCTGTAATTCAGGTTCCATCCTTTCCATGAGCCGTTGAACACAGCCGAGCCCGAATGATGCGGTATGTAAGGTATCTGGTCACGGTAATAGTTGTCGGCCGGATCGGTCACGTCGATGGCCTGCTGATAAGTGTACTGTCCGCGGAAAGTCAGTTCAAGGTCATCCACCGGGTTGACCGTGACCAGTGCCGACACATCCACACCCTTTATCTCTACGCGCCCGAGGTTCAGCATTGTCCAGCGGAACTGCTGCCCTTTGGGATAAGCCACTATCTTGTCCTTGACTTTGTTATAATAGGCGTCGACACTCAGCCGCAAAGCCGACAGGAATGCGCGGCGGTGGCGTGTGTACACCACCCCGGCATTGTATTGCGTGACATGTTCCGGCTCAAGCTTGGAGTTGCCCATATCGGCATAATACAGGTCATTGAACGTCGGCATACGGAAAGACCTTTTGTAGAATGCCCGCAGCGACAGATCGCCCGAACGCAACGGGGCGAACGAGGCATACACGGCGGGGGTAAACACGCTCTTGTCCTTTGGCGCTTCCTGCCCTTGGAGTTTGTCATGGATAAAAGTGCCCATGGCGCTTGCCTGTACTTTCAGGCGCTTATAGTTCAACGAAGTAGCCGCCGACAGCAGATTTGTAAACCTGTCAGGCTTGGCGAAGCCGTACATGTCGGCCGCCATGGTGTTCCATTGGAAATCGTAGCTTGCCGACACTCTCCACCACGAAAAGATAGTGAACATATTGGCCGAGGACACATACACCTCACGCTGCCGGTATAGATTATCCACCTTCACCTGCTTGTCGTCATTATTCACATAGTGCGTGCGGTAGAATGAGTATTTCCCGTTGGCGAGGGTCATGAAGCGTCCGAAATCCTTTTGAAAGCTGCCCTGGATAAAGGAATTATTGTCCCATATGCGTTCGCCGCGCCGCCACACATTGTTGACTATGGCTCCAGGCACCCCGCGCTCGGAGTTATAGTTATACGCCTTGGCATGCCATTCGCCTGAATTGAGCAATCCGTTGATATTGACCTCAAGGCGGGTAGCGTTTATGTCGCCGTTCTGGCGTGTGGCAGTCGTGTCATAAGCCACCTCACCGGCAGGATTCACACGCCGGTAACGGAACTTGTATTTTCCGCTCGAATTAAGCCATTCGGCCCCGAGAGAGGCATTCACGCGGCTTGAAAGCCTTAGCTCCACAAGTGCCGAGGGATTGATGAGGTCAAATGATCCGAACCGAAAAGTGCCCCGCGCATGATAGGTCTCCCCCTCGGCAAAATGCGGTGTGCGGGTGCGTATATAGATGGATCCGGCATTGCCGAAATCCTTGGCCGGCTGGAGTATCTCGCTTTTCTGACCATTGTAGAGCGATATGGATTCCACATTGTCAAGCGAGAACTGGCCAAGGTCTATCTGGCCGTTCTGTGCATTGCCGAGAGCCACTCCGTCATACACCACTCCTGTGTGGTTGGTGCCCATGGAGCGGATGTTTACGGTCTTGATACCCCCTACACCTCCGTAATCTTTCACCTGCACGCCTGAAAAATAGCGCAGGGCGTCGGCCACACTGTTGGAATTGAGGTTTTCAAGCACTTTCCCCGAAAGCTGCTGGGCGGGTATCACTTCCACCTGCGGCTTGCGGGCTGTAACGGTCACTTCGCCGAGCTTCACACTGTCAGGCAGCTCTTCGGCATAGACTGAGAGCGTTGAGGCGGCTGCTAATATGATTGTTGAGATACGTCGTATCACGGATATGATCGGTCTTTTTTCGGTTCGTCAAAATTTTAATCGTCGACTATCCGTTGACCGGCCTGTAAACACGCACTCCACTCTCCCGTTGCCGGAAGCCGGTGCCGCGTCAGGGCTTAACCGTGATGTTCGAAGCTCGTCCTCGCAAGCCGGTTGACAGATAGTGAAGCGGCAGGTCTTCTGACTTGTTTCCATTAACCGGGGCCTTCCCGGATCCTATGGTCGGATCCAGTGGCCGCAAGTTCCGGTCAATACCTTATGAAACTCACAGCAGCGGGACTGTCCGGGATTCTCACCCGGTTCCCTATTAAGCGCTATTTACCGCAAGCGGAAAAATCGCACACCGTTTCGCACGCAAAATTACGCAAATTTTCCAAACTTCCAAAAAAATACGCACACCCTCAGTGCAACCGCGCGGTTTGGTGCGGCAGGGAATTTTTTGTAATTTTGCGGACACTTATCACCATACTCCCAATAACCAAAAGCATTATGAGCGACCAGCGTTACGACCGCCGCGGCGTATCAGCCTCAAAAGAGGATGTCCATGCTGCAATCAAAAATGTTGACAAAGGCATTTTCCCGAAAGCTTTCTGTAAGATAATCCCCGACATTCTCGGCGGCGATCCCGACTACTGCAACATAATGCATGCCGACGGAGCCGGCACCAAATCATCGCTCGCATACGTCTATTGGCGCGAGACAGGCGATCTCAGCGTGTGGAAAGGCATAGCACAGGATGCCCTGATAATGAACATCGACGACCTTCTGTGTGTGGGAGCCACCGACGGCATTCTTGTTTCCTCCACAATAGGCCGCAACAAGATGCTTATCCCCGGCGAAGTGATAGCCGCCATAATCAACGGCACAGAGGAACTGCTTGCCGAACTACGCCAGGCAGGAATAGAGATATACAGCACCGGAGGCGAGACAGCCGATGTAGGCGACCTCGTGCGCACGATAATAGTGGACTCCACCGTGACATGCCGTATGCGCCGCGACAAGGTGATCAACAACGCCGACATACGCGGAGGCGATGTTATAGTAGGCCTTGCCTCATACGGGCAGGCAACCTATGAAAACACCTACAACGGAGGCATGGGAAGCAACGGACTCACCTCTGCCCGCCATGATGTGTTTGCCAAATATCTTGCCGAAAAATATCCCGAAAGTTTCGACGGAGCAGTGCCCGGCGATCTGGTATATTCCGGCTCAATGCATCTTACCGATAAAGTGGAGGGAACGCCCCTTGATGCGGGTCGCCTCGTTCTCAGCCCCACGCGCACCTATGCTCCGGTGATAAAACGCATCCTCGACCAGCTTCGCCCCCTGATCCACGGCATGGTGCACTGCTCGGGTGGCGCTCAGACCAAAGTGATGCACTTTGTGGAAAACAAGCATGTAGTGAAAGACAATCTTTTCCCCATCCCGCCGCTTTTCGCAATGATAGCCCGTGAAAGCGGTGCATCGGTCGAGGAACTCTACAAAGTGTTCAACATGGGACACCGCATGGAAATTTACCTTGCCCCCGAACATGCCTCCCATGTGATTGAGATAGCCCGGTCAATGGGTATCGACGCCAAGGTGATAGGCCGTGTGGAGGAGGCAACGGCCAACCGGCTTACCCTCGTCACTCCGCTCGGCACAGTGGAATATTGATCCACCCCTCGGCGTCTCTCCATGAAACTCACTTTGTTGCCGCTCGTAGCGGCCATAGTCGTAATATCTGCCGTCACAGCATCTTTAGCCGGATGCGGACGCAATGCGTCCGCGACCTCCGATTCGACCACTACTGATTCAGCGCATATCCGTATACCGCTTCCCGACACCCTGCGTGTGGCCACCCTCTACAGCCCCACATCCTATTTCCTCTACCGTGACGAGACTATGGGTTACGACTATGAACTGTTGTCGAAATTCATAGCCGACAAACACCTTGCCCTGTCGCTTGAGATAGCCCCGAGCCTCGCGGCCGCTGTAGAGCTGCTTGACTCCGGTCGGGTGGATATGATAGCCTACGATGTGCCGGTGACTGCCGAATACCGCGAGCATGTCATACCCTGCGGAGTGGAAGACATTACCACGCAGGTGCTCGTACAGCCACGGGGAAAAAACCGTGTGGAGGATGTTACCCAACTCGTGGGACGGGATGTGTATGTGGAGAAAGACTCCAAATACTATCACCGCATGCTTAATCTCAATGATGAGCTTGGGGGTGGAGTCAACATCCATTCCGTCAACCGCGACACCCTCATCACCGAGGATCTGATAGAAATGGTGTCGGAAGGAAAAATCCCGCTTACGGTTGTTGACAGCGACATAGCCCGGCTCAACAAAACCTATTACCCATCGCTCGACATCACTCTTGAAGTCAGCTATCCCCAGCGTGCGGCATGGGGCGTGGCCCCCTCGAAACCCTGGCTCGCCGACTCCATAAACAGCTGGGTAGCCTCTGCCGAGCTGAAAGAGGCCAAGGCCGAACTGCTCAAACGCTACTTTGAGCTGAGCAAGAACGAGCCCGGAAGCACATTGCCGAAAATCGATTTCTCAAAAGGGCGCATATCGCCGTTCGACCATCTTTTCCGGCGCCATGCAGCAACCATTCACTGGGATTGGCGCCTACTCGCCGCACAGGGCTATGCCGAAAGCAAATTCGACTCCACCGTGGTGTCATGGGCCGGAGCCCGCGGCATAATGCAGATAATGCCGCGCACTGCCCGCTCATTCGGTCTGAGCGCCGACAAGGTGGCCTGTGTGGAGCCGAGCATAGCCACAGCCGTAAAAATAATCAAGGCACTTGACGCCGCCTTCGCCTCAAAAGTGCCTGATCCCGAGGAACGGAAAAAGTTCATAATAGCAGCCTACAACTCAGGACCGGCACATATACTCGACGCCATAGCCTTAGCAGCAAAGTACGGCAAGAATCCGGCCGTATGGGACGGCAACGTGGCCGAAGCCACATTATGGAAAACACGTCCGGAATATTACAACGACCCGGTGTGCCGCTACGGATATTTCCGTGGACGGCAAACCTACGACTACGTTAACCGCGTCTATTCCTTCTACCGTCAGGCTTCCGCCAAGATACCCCGCTGACATATATTAATCCAATACACCCTACGAGAAAATGAAATATCTTACTATTATATTGGTCATCCTAAGCCTCTGCTCTTGCAACCATAATGAAGAACCGCCCTTTGAGGTCACACTCCCTATTCAGGAAGAATACATAGTGAAATCGGAGTGGATCAGCAGATACGACAGCGAAAAAACCGCTATATGCAAGGCTCTGGACGAAAAACTGTTTATAGTCAATTCTCCCGACGAATTACCCAAAGATGATATCTGGGGCTTTGGCGAGGCATATACCAAGGCTGATTTCAAAAGCTATACCCTGCTGATATATTATGAGTTGCATCCGTGGCAAGTAGAGGTATACCGTTACCGATACGTTCGTAACAACACTGAAAAACGCTATGACTGGTATATCGGAAACCGGATTGGCCCGGAAGAACCGAATCCCGAAAAATGGCAATTTACCCGCTATGCCATAGCTGTAAACAAATTGCCGGAAAATGCCTCCGTCATGGCATGGCGAAGCCTCATCTCATCAGATTGGGAATGGGAATAGTAAGGCTTTAGCACCGAAAATGATAAGCAGCCGCGGGATGGAGTTTGCTCCAAGCCCGCGGCTGTCTTTTTAGTTCACCGGATGGTCAGATCAGGCGAGGCGTTTTTCAAGGCGCTGACGGATGGCGCCGATGAATTCAGCTGAGGTGACACCCTTGGGGGTGACACCTTCCATGAGGTTTACCAGATCCTTGGTCACAATGCCTTCGTTAAGCGTATCGAAACATGAGGCCTCGAGCTGATCGGCAAAATTCACCAACGCTGCGTTTCCATCAAGCTCGCCGCGCTTGCGCAAAGCGCCTGACCAGGCGAAAATAGTGGCCATGGGGTTGGTGGAAGTCTCCTCGCCCTTGAGATATTTGTAATAGTGACGTGTAACTGTGCCGTGGGCTGCCTCGTACTCATACTTGCCGTCCGGGCTTACGAGCACACTCGTCATCATGGCAAGCGAACCGAATGCGGTCGACACCATGTCGCTCATCACATCACCGTCATAGTTCTTGCAGGCCCAGATATAACCGCCTTTGGAGCGTATCACACGAGCCACTGCGTCATCTATCAGAGTGTAGAAATATTCCAAGCCGCGACGTTCGAATTCGTCCTTATATTCCTGATATACCTCTTCGAAAATCTCCTTGAAGTCAGCGTCATATTTCTTGGATATGGTGTCCTTGGTCGAGAACCACAGATCCTGATTGGTGTCAAGAGCGAATTTGAAACACGAATGGGCAAACGAGCGGATGGACTTGTCGGTGTTGTGCATGCCCTGAAGCACACCTTTTCCCTTGAAGTTGTGGATCACGACCTCTTCCTTGGCACCGTTCTCACCTTCAAACACCATCTTTGCCACACCGGGTTCGGTGACACGGATCTCCACACTCTTGTAGACATCGCCATAGGCATGACGGGCTATTGTGATGGGTTTCTCCCAATTGCGCACGGCAGGCTTGATTGAAGGTATGGTGATGGGTGTGCGGAACACAGTGCCGTCCAGAATAGAGCGGATAGTGCCGTTGGGGCTTTTCCACATCTCATGCAGTTTGTATTCGGTCATGCGCTGTGCATTCGGGGTGATCGTGGCACATTTCACTGCCACACCGAGACGCTTGGTGGCTTCGGCTGCCTCCACGGTGATCTTGTCGGCAGTGCGGTCGCGTTCGGGAAGCCCGAGGTCATAATACTCCGTTTTGAGATCAACGAACGGAAGTATCAGCTCGTCCTTGATCATCTTCCAAAGAATGCGGGTCATCTCATCGCCGTCCATCTCCACGAGAGGCACGGTCATCTCAATTTTTTTCATGATCGGTTATTTAGGGTTTGGTATGGATTTTTACTTTTTGTTTTTCTGGGCGGCATAGTAGTTCATAAGGCAACCGTCGGCAAGGATGGTACGCTCGTCGGGAGTAAGGTTGGTGAAATACAGGCGTATGTCCTTGACCCCGGAGGCTGTGATAACCTTGGCGTCAATCTCCTCCTTGTCCGAGAGTATGGCCTCGCGTATGCCGGGAACAAACACCATGTCGCCGGGCATATAGTCAAACGGAGTGTCCTTTGATATAGTGAACGGCACAATGCCCCAGTTGATACAGTTGCTGCGGTAACGCTTGGTGGCATACTCATAGCATATGTTGGCGTCGCCGCCAAGCACTTTCTGACATGACGCAGCCTGTTCGCGGGCCGAGCCGTCGCCGGGACGGTTGGCAAACACGCATGATCCGAACGATGTGTCGGCCGGTGAGGCTCCCACTTTGGCAAGTGCGTCAGCCACATGTGCCGGACATTTTCCCTCGCGGCGCTCGATATCCTCGGCCTGTATGCGCTTGCTGAGACCTACATATTCGGGCACACGGCGCGACAATGCGAATTCCGACAGCTTCAGCGGATTGGAGCGGTAGCTCGAAGTCTCACCTGAAGGAATAAGCTCATCGGTAGTAGTGACGGGATCATGGATCACGGCGGCAAGTTCAAGAAGCATATTCTTCTCCATGGGATACATCTTGGGCCAGTCCTTGATGTTCGGGCCGTATTTCAGGGGCTGGTCGCTGTCCGCAGCCTCAAAGCCGTTATAGACGCGGCGTTCATAGATCTTAGCGTCGAATTCATACGGTTTGTGGGTGTCGGTGTAGTCCACATCGGTGGCTGCTGTGATCACACCTCCGTTGGCAGCCGTGGCGGCAATGGAGCGTGCATCCATAAGGGCAACAAGAGATATCTGTCCCTGGCCGGGCTTGGAACCTTCACGGTTGGGGAAATTACGTGTGGTGTGGCGTATGCTGAGGCCATTGTTGGCGGGTACGTCACCGGCACCGAAGCAGGGGCCGCAGAAAGCGGGTTTTATCACCACTCCGGCTTCAAGAAGCTCCTCGGCAATACCGTTGCGGGTAGTGGCCATATACACCGGAACTGACTGCGGATAAGCCGAGATGGTGAAATAATCATTGCCTACCGAACGGTCTTTGAGTATGGCGGCGGCAGCGCTGAGGTTGTCGTAAGTGCCGCCTGAGCATCCTGCAATAATACCCTGGTCGGCCATCACCTTGCCGTCAACAATCTTTTCAC
>OGXX01001987.1_pt1 | contig 19571 bp, 21 predicted proteins | sample 1576301 | NCBI WGS metagenome assembly OGXX01 (sample SAMEA3541469, study PRJEB24748) | human gut metagenome | biome: human gut; feature: human-associated habitat; material: faeces | place: China | collected 2012
ATGACTTGGCAACTGTGCAATCTGCTGCGTTCTACCTTGAATTGCTTACAAGGAACTCTTATTTTGTTGCAAAGATACGAATTTTACTTATATATAAAAAGCACTGTACTATTTATTATGTCCCTTAGATAGTACAGCACTTGAATATTTGTCTAATTTCTTTTGATATAGAAAAAAAGAAAATTAAGAATGTGGTATTCACACCACTTGTGAATTACTATACTTTAACGGGCAAAAAAGAAAGACATGATTTTTCTGTTTATCGTTTAAAGGATTATACAAATAAGTTAGTAGAGAAGCATGGTTTTCCTAATCTGACTATTCCTCATATGAAAGAAGAAGCGAAACAGAAAGTAAAGAATATCAAAATTGATATGTAAGGCATTCTTTGGAGGTTTATGATGAAGGATTATAGACGTTATCACTGTGATGAGAATAAACTTATTGATTATGGATTTAAGAAACAGGGGCATAATTATATATATAAGAAAGATATACTAGATGGTGATTTCAGGATAGAAGTCATCATAAATAGTATTTTAGATGCAAAGGTTTATGATACTGATACAGATGAAGAATATACAAATATTCATTTAGTAGGTAAGCAGGGAAAGTTTGTACAAAAAGTGAGAACTGCATATGAAGACTGTATAGAGGATATATTGAATCATTGTTTTGTATATGATTATTTTATTTTTCCTCAATCTAAACGTTTGATGCATCTTATTGAAGAAAAGTATCATGTTCTTCCAGATTGTCCTTTTACTAAGGGTGATTCATTTGTATTTAGAAATAATGATAAGTGGTTTGGACTTATTATGCATACAGATTATTCTAAGTTTTGTGATAAACGAGGAGAAATAGAATGTTTGAATATTAAGGTTCCTATAGATACAGTTGATCATCCTTCTATCTATCCAGCTTTTCATATGAATAAGAAACAATGGATCAGTATACTATTAGATGAAACATTGAGTGATGAAGATATCATGTCTCTTGTTGATCAAAGCTATCAGACTACTGTGATATGTGAAGATTGGGTTATTCCTGCTTCTCCTAAACGTTTTGATTTAATTCAGGCTTTTAATCAAAGCGATTATATAAGATGGCATCAGAAAGGGAATATTCATCAAGATGCGAATGTATATATCTATTATGGTGCACCTTATTCTGCAATTATGTATAAGTGTCAGGTAGTAGAAAGTAATGAAACAAGTATGCTTCTTAAACGTCTAAAAACATATGATCCTACTCTTTATCCATTGGAAGTACTTAAGACATATCAATTAAGAGCTATAAGAGGTGCTAGGCATATTCCTAAAGAAATAAAGGAGTATATAGGAAATACCGATAAATAAGTGAATTGTCTATTAAATGTGATATAATGGGCAAAGGCAAAGGAGGTTTTGGGAATGAAGGTAGAATATTATAAAGAGTACAGTCCATGTCTTGAAAGAGAGATGGAATATAAGGTGTATGGACATGCAGGAACACCTATACTTGTATTTCCATCACAGAATGGTAGATTTTTTGATTTTGAAAACAATGGTATGGTCGCTACAGTAGAAGACCTTATTGATAATGGGAATATACAATTATTCTGCTGTGATAGTATTGATTTAGAAACATGGAGTGAAGAAGGCGGTCATGATGTTGAATCTCGTTCACATATGTTGGAACAATATTATCATTATATTGTAGATGAATTAGTACCTAGAATTATTGACATTAATGCGATGTGTGGTACACATGCAAAGGGTATTTATACTACAGGATGTTCATTAGGTGCATCACATGCAGCTAATTTCTTATTTAGAAGACCGGATATCTTTAGTGGATGTATCGCATTAAGTGGATATTATGATAGTGATTTATTCTTCCATGATTATGTGGATGATAATGTTTATCGTAATAGTCCTATTAAATATATTGAAGGTATGAGTTATGATCACCCATATGTAGAAATGTATAGAAAACGTCGTATTGTATTATGCTGCGGCCAGGGTGCTTGGGAAGATGAAATGGTTCGTTCAACTAGTAGAATGAAAGAACTATTAGAATATAAGAATATTCCAGCATGGATTGATTTCTGGGGATATGATGTAAACCATGATTGGGATTGGTGGAGAGTACAGTTCCCATATTTTGTAAAGAGAGTAATCTAGGAGGAGAAGAATAGATGAATGTCGTATTTATATCACCACATTTTCCAGAATATTATCATAATTTCTGTTCGCGTTTAAAAGATCGTGGTGTGAATGTATTAGGTGTTGGAGATTGCCCATATGATATGATCAGTGATGACACAAAGAATTCATTGACTGAATATTACTATGTAGGCTCTTTAGAAAACTATGATGAAGTATATCGTGCATGTGCTTATTTCTCTAGTCATTATGGTAAGATTGACTGGATTGAATCAGAAAATGAATACTGGCTAGAACTAGAAGCAACATTAAGAAGAGACTTTAATGTGACTACTGGTCCACAGATTCAGGATATGCGCTGTATGAAATTTAAATCAGCTATGAAGGAAGTATATAAGAGTGCTGGTTTAAAGGTGGCTGACTATATTAAGTTAGATACTCTTGATGAAGCTTTAGAGTTTACTAAAAAGAATGGTTATCCAGTGATTGTAAAGCCAGATAATGGTGTAGGAGCAACTCATACTTATAAATTAAAAGATGATGAAGAATTAAAAGACTTCTATAATCATAAACAGGATTATATTGATTATATTCTAGAAGATTTTGTGCCTGGTGATGTTGTAACATTCGAAGGTGTGACTGATAAGGATAAGAATATTTTATTCTCTACAAGTCATTTTATGGATACTTCTATTATGGATACAGTCAATGATGCATCTGATATTTATTTCCATTCTGAACCTGTAGAAGGTAAACCTATTTATGAAATTGGTGAAAAGGTTGTTAAAGCATTTGATACAAGAAGCCGTTTCTTCCATTTTGAATTCATTAAGTTATCTGAAGATAAACCAGGATTAGGTAGAAAAGGTGATTTAGTTCCTCTAGAAGTGAATATGAGAGCACCAGGTGCTTTTATTCCTGATATGATGAACTATGCTTATGATGTAGATACATATACTATTTGGGCAGATATGATGATCTATAATACTTGTTTCTATGAAATTGAAAGAAAGTATTATGTAGGTTATGTAGGAAGACGTCTTGGTATTGATTATGAATTATCTGATGCAGAAGTAGCTGATAAGTATAGAGAATATATCAAGATTGAAGCAGATATTCCTCAGGTACTTGCACAGGCTGAAGGTAACCATGTATTTATTTTCCGTACTAAGACTAAAGCGAAGTTAAATGAAATTACTAAGGCGATTATTGCACATAAGAAGAAAAAGGCTGCACCTAAGAAAGCAGTAAAGAAGACAGTAAAGGCTGTAGCTAAGAAGGTTGAAGAAGTTAAGGAACCTGTAAAAACAGTTGTAGAAGAAACTGTTAAGACTGTAGAAAAGAAAAAAGAACCGGTTAAAAAGACCGTAAAAGCTGTGACTAAGAAGGTTGAAGAAACTAAAGAACCAGTTAAAGCAGTTGTGGAAACAAAGAAAGAAGAAGTAAAAGCAGCTGTAGAAGATACAGTAAAGGTAGTAGAAGAGAAGAAAGAAGAACTAAAAGAAGTAGTTAAGAAATCTCCTCGTGCTAGAAAAGCTGTTAAGAAACCTAGACATAAAGCAAAAAAGCGTTAATTAAGAAACTGTGATGAAATGATTTCATTTCTGATCAGTTTTTTTGTTGGAAAAATAAAAGACATGAAATAATCATATTCTTGGATATATCTATTTATGCGAATTCTTTGTATAATGTTTATGTGTGTAGAGAAACATAAAGAATTATTACACTGATTATTTTAACTTATGTAGATTTAATAAATATTATAAGGAGGTATACAATGAAGAATGCAACGACAATTAATGATGTTGCGAAAATGGCTGGAGTTTCTAAAAGTACAGTATCACGTTATTTAAATGGAAAACCTATAAAAGAAGCTACTTCTGAAAAGATAAAAAAAGCAATCGAAGAAACAAATTATCAAGCAAATATGTTTGCAAGATTAAGTGCTAAAAAGAGTTATATTATTGGTATAGTTGTACCAGGTTTTTATTCAACTGTTATTCCGCGTATTTTAACATCTGTTGATAAATATTTAAGAACGAAGAACTATACTCCATTGATTATGAATACTGAAAATGATATTGATATTGAATCGAAATGTATTGAGAATCTTGATCATATGAGAGTAGATGGGATTATTATAGTTGCTTCTTGTATTACAGATAGACATAAAGAGATTGTGCAGAATATATCTACACCCGTAGTATTTATGGGACAGGAATTTAAAGAAGGTGTTTCTATCGTAGATGATAACTATCATGCAGGATATGAAATAGGTAAATATGTTGCAGAGGCTGGTATTAAGTCTGCCTGCTGTTTATGGGTAGATGAAAAAGATATACAGGTTGGTAAGATTCGTAAAGAAGGCGTGATTAATGGTTTAAAAGATTATGGTACATTAAATATTACTGAGCAACCAACTGATTTTACCTATGATACTTCTTATAAACAGGCCTTGAGTCTTTTACAACAGGAAGATAGACCAGAAGCAGTACTATGTTCTTCTGACAGAATTGCGCATGGGGTATATAAAGCGTGTATTGAATTAGGATTAAAAATACCAGAAGATGTATCAGTGACTGGTTTTGGTGGATATGATACAAGTGAAATATTAAATCCACCACTTACTACAATAAAATTTGATGTAGAAACTTCAGCTTATGTATGTGCTGATACAATACTTAAAATGAATGATGATGAACCTGTAAGTAAAAAACAGGTTATCGGATTTAAATTTATTGAAGGTAAAAGTATTAAGTGTTCCTAGGACAGTCAGAAATGACTGTCTTTTTTTATCTCATTTTTGAAGTCTATAGTAAAACCGGTTTAATTTTATTAAAAATTTTATATAAAGCCATTGACAGCGATATTGGAAACGGATACAATGTCATTGTAATAAAACCGGTTTAATAAAATAAACAAGAAACTAGAAGGAGGAGCTAATATGGCTTCAAAGGAGAAAGAACAACAGTATTTAGATATTTCTAAACAGATTGTTGAAATTGTAGGTGGTATTGATAACATTGTTGCAAGTGCTCACTGTGCAACTCGTTTACGTATTGTACTTAAGAATTATGATGATTTAGACTTGGATAGACTGGATGATGTACCTCTTGCAAAAGGACAGTTTATTGCTGGTAATCAGTTACAGATAATTTTTGGCGCAGGGTTAGTCAATGATGTGCACGAAGCATTTGCTCGTTACACAAATACAGAAAATTCATCATTGGGTGATATTAAGGATGAGAGTGCAAAGAAACTAAATCCATTCCAGGCAGTTATTAAATCATTATCTGATGTATTTATCGATATCATGCCAGGTATCTTAGCTGCAGCATTATTATTAGGTATCACTGGTGTATTAGGAAAATGGGATGTTGTTACAAATAACAAAACTTTATATGCAATTAACCGTTTAGCAGCTATTGCTTCAGCAGGTATTTTTGAAATCTTACCTATGGCTGTTTGTTATAGTGCATGTAAGAGATATGGTGGTAAACCAATTCTAGGTATGGTTGTTGGATCTATCATGTTAAGTGGTAGTCTAGCAAATGCTTATCAGGCTGCTCAGGGAGCAGTTAAACCTGAAATCATTTCTTTATTTGGTATGCCTATTGAATTAGTTGGATTCCAGGGTGGTATCATCATTGCGTTGATGATGGGATTCGTAGTTGCTAAATTAGATAAATTCTTTGATAAGAAAATTCCTGATGTAGTTAAACTATTATTCTCACCTTTATGTACAGTATTCATTTCAACTTTATTATTATTCACAATTATTGGCCCTGTAGGTCGTGGATTATCAAATGGTATTACTAATGGTTTAGTTTGGATGACTGAAAACTTAGGTATTATTGGTTATATGGTATTTGCTGGAGTACAGCAGATTGTTGTTATTACTGGATTACATCATATTCTAGGTGCTATCGAGTCTACTCTTATTGCAAATACAGGTAGAAACTTCCTAAACCCATTAATGTCAGTAGCATTAATTGCTCAGGGTGGTGCAGTTTTAGGTTACTTAGCTCTTCATTGGAAAAACACTCGTGTGAGAGAATTATGTATTCCATCATTTGCTTCAACATTATTTGGAATTAGTGAACCAGCTATCTTCGGTGTTAACTTAAGATATAAATTCCCATTAGTTGGTGGATGTATCGGTGGTGCTCTTGCAGGTGGGTATGTTTATCTTACAAATCTTGCATCTCTTGGCTTTGGTACATCAGGTATTCCTGGTTTAGCGATTACTGATCCTACTGGAAATGGTTATGTAAACTTCATTATTGCTCATTTAATTGGTATTGCAGGTGGTTTCATCTTTACAGTAATCTTTGGAAAAGTTGTAGGCAATAAAGTGATACAGCCTAAAGAATCTAAAAAGATTGATACAGAAGAAGGTACTGTAGTATCAGGACCTGTAGGAATTAAACCATGTGCAGAAGGTACAGTTAAAGATATTACTGCTTGTAAAGATTTATCATTTGCTTCTAAAGCAATGGGAGAAGGTATTATCATTGAAAATCATAATGGTAAAATCGTGTCTCCTTGTGATGGTAAGGTTGGATTTGTATTCCCATCTAAACATGCAATTGGTATTAAATTAGCAAATGGTGCTTCGGTATTGATTCATTGTGGAATTGATACAGTCTCATTAAACGGAAAAGGTTTTGATGTACTTGTTAAAGAAGGACAGAAAGTGAAAGCTGGAGATCCTTTGATTGATATGGATGTAAAATATGTAGAACGTAATGGATTATGTTCTGAAATTATTATGGCATATGAATTAATGGATAATAAGCTTGTACTTAAGCCATTAGATAATGCAACATTAGACACAACAGTTGCGGTAATAGGTTAATTATTAGACTAAATGAATTTTATTCATTTAGTCTTCTTTAGAAAGGTAAAATATTTATGGAATTAGAAAAATATAAAAAATTAGTAAAAAAGGCAGAAGATTTTAAAAGTACAGTCACTTCAGATCCTTATAGACTTAATTATCACTTAATGCCAAAAACAGGTGTTCTTGGCGATCCAAATGGGTTGTGTCAGGTGAATGGTCTTTATTATGTTGGTTATGTACATACGCCAATAAAGTTTGTAGTTGATGGAAGAGCAGCATGTGTATGGAAACAGTGTACAACTAAGGATTTCGTGCATTACAAGGAACATCCTATCCATATTTATCCAGATTCACGATATGATAGAGATGGTGTATATAGTGGAAGTATGATCTATGAAAACGGGAAGTTCTATACTTACTATACAGGTAATGTAAGACATAAAGGTAATCATGATTATATTACAAGTGGTCGCGAACAAAATGTTGTACGTGTTGAAAGTGAAGATGGTATTCATTTTGATAATAAAACACTACTTATGACAAATGATGATTTTCCAAAACACCTTACACAGCATGTGCGTGATCCACAGTTGTTTAAATATGATGGTTCGTATTATATGGTTCTTGGCGCAAGAACATTAGATGATGAAGGGTGCGTAATTGTTTATAAAACAGATGATTTAAAAACGTTTACTGATGTTCATGAAATTACAACAGAAGAAAAGTTTGGGTATATGTGGGAATGTCCTGATATTCTTGAATTAAACGGAAAGATGTATTTATTTACATGTCCACAAGGTATTGCACATGAAGAATACCGTTATCAGAATGCACATCAATGTGGTGCTTTCTTGATTGATGGTGATTTTAGAAAAGATTATAAGATTAGAAGTTTCCAACAGTTTGATTATGGTTTTGATTTTTATGCTGCTAGAACAATGTTAGATGAAAGTGGTAGAAGAATTCTATTTGGTTGGATAGGCATGCCGGAAAGTACATATGGAACTGGACCAACATCTAAATTTGGTTGGGATCAGTGTCTTTCAATGCCAAGAGAAATATCAGAAAAGGATAATCATATCTATCAAAAACCTTTGAGGGAATTAAAAGCTTTAAGAAAATCACATAAAACATATAAAGATATATTAAGTGAAAACTCATTGTCTTTTGAAATGAATATCAATCTTGAAAAAGAAACTGATCTATCTATCACATTAAGAAAAGATTGCACATTAAACTATGATGCATCAACAAAAGTACTTGCATTAGATATGGGAACTTGTGGAGATGGAAGAACAACAAGAAAAATGAAATTAGAGAATCTTTCAAACTTAACTGTTTTTTCAGATACATCTACATTAGAAGTCTTTGTGAATGATGGATATGCCACAATGAGTACAAGAATTTACGATTTAAATAATCGTATAGAGGTTAAATCAAATAGTATATCAATTGAATTCTATGAATTAGATTCATTTAAATTTGAGTAAAGGGTGAGAATATGAAATTAGGTACAATTGAAGGCGGAGGAACTAAGTTCGTCGTTGGTGTTGGTGATGAGAATGGTAACATTTTTGAAAGAGAATCTTTCCCAACTACAACACCAGAAGAAACAATGAAGAAAACAATTGAGTTCTTTAAGGATAAGGGTGTAGAAGCTATTGGTTTTGGATCATTTGGTCCTATTGACCCAGATAAGACAAGTCCTACTTATGGAAATGTCACTACGACTCCTAAACCAGGATGGTCTAATCATAATGTCGTAAAGGATTTAGAAGAAGCATTCCCTGGTGTTCCTGTAGGATTTGATACTGATGTAAACAGTGCATGTTTAGGTGAAGTAGAATTTGGTGCTGCAAAAGGATTAAATAGCGCTTTATACTTGACTATTGGTACAGGTGTAGGTGGAGGTGCTGTTGTAGAAGGTAATCTTGTACATGGTTTACTACATCCTGAAATGGGTCATATGAAATTGATTACTCGCCCAGAAGATACTTATAAGGGTAAATGTCCATATCATGGAACATGTTTTGAAGGTTTAGCAGCTGGACCAGCTATTGAAGAACGCTGGGGTAAGAGCGCTAAAGAATTACCTGTTGATCATCCAGCATGGGATTTAGAAGCTTATTATATTGCTCAGGCTTTATGTATTTATATTCTTACAATCTCACCTAAGAAGATTATTTTAGGTGGAGGTGTTATGCACCAAAAACAGTTATTCCCAATGATTCATAAATATGTTCAGGAAATGTTGAACGGTTATGTTGCAAAAGAAGAAATTACAACAGATAAGATCAAGGATTATATTGTTTGTCCAGGACTTGCAGATAATGCAGGATTATGTGGTGGATTAGCACTTGCAAAAGCAGCTAAGGAGATGATGTAGGTGAATAGAGAAACATATCTTGAATTAGTAAAGAATAATAAAGAGTATATTGAGAAGGTAAATAGTGATCCAAACAGATTGAAGTTTCATTTGATGCCTCCTACTGGGTTTATGAATGATCCAAATGGTCTCTATCAGAAAGATGGTGTATATCATATTTATTTTCAATACACACCATTTAATCCGGATTGGGGATTAAAGACATGGGGTCATTATACAACTCGTGATATGCTTGCCTTTAAAGAGGAAGAACCATTTTTATATCCGGATATTAGAGAAGATAGAGGCGGGGTATTTAGTGGATCAGCATATATTGCGGAAAATAAAATTCATTTCTTTTATACAGGAAATGTTTCGCATGAAGATGCTGAAGGTTATGATGATTTCCTGGTTGGTAGAGAACAGAACACAATTAAAGTCACTAGTTCTGATGGCTTTAACATTGATAAAAAACAAGTTTTAATGAGAAATGAAGACTATCCTGAATATATGTCATGTCATGTAAGAGATCCAAAGATATTTACTAAGGATGGAGTTTATTACATGGTATTAGGTGGAAGAACGAAAGAGAATAGAGGATGTATACTTATGTATAAATCTTTAGATTTAGAAACATTTGAGTTCTTTGATATAATTACCACAAAAGAAAAGTTTGGTTATATGTGGGAATGTCCAGATCTATTTGAAATTGATGGGAAACTAATATTAGTTACATGTCCTCAGGGAGTTAAAACTGATGGATACCATTATGAAAATATTTATCAATGTGGTTATTTTATTCTTGATTATGATTTTGATACAAAAAAATATTCAATTAGTGATTTTACTGAATTAGATCATGGATGTGATGTATATGCACCACAAAGTTTTGTGGACGAAAAAGGCAGAAGAATTCAATATTGCTGGGTGGGAATTCCTGATGCAGAATATACAAATGAACCAACTGTAAAATATGGATGGAATAATGCAATGTCAATGCCAAAAGAATTAAGTTTTAAAGACGGAAAGCTTATTCAGACACCAATTGAAGAATTAAAGACCCTTCGTGTAAATGAAACTATTTATACAATTAATGAATTTGAAGATGTAAATGTGAATGATACTCTTTATGAAATGAGAGTAGATTTTGAGAGTAATGAAGCCTTTAATCTAGAAATTAGAAAGAATGTATTCTTGGAATTTAAAAATCATCTTTTGACACTTACTTTAAATGAAAGTGGCTCTGGTAGAAGTGCAAGACATCTTGAGATTGATGAAGTGAAGAATATCACTGTCTTTAGTGATACATCTTGTTTAGAGGTATTTATTAATGATGGAGAAGAAGTGTTTACGACACGTGTATATTCTGAAACAGTATCAAAACCTCGATTTAAAACTAAAAATACTGGAGAGATTCACTACTATCCATTAAAGGGTTATGAATATAGCTCATTATAACTGTATATACAATGTGTTGACTGTTAATTGAGTGATGTTTATAATAGTTGAGAAGGAGTTTATGAACTATGAAAAAAACAACACTAACAGTGGCTACAGCACCCAAAACAAGCACTTTTCAGATGCGTATTAATCCAGAAATCAAAGCACAGGTAGAAGGAATCTATGCACAGTGTGGTATGACACTTACTGATGCTATTAATGCATTTATTCAGCAGTCTATTAATGTAGAAGGGATGCCTTTCTTAGTAACTGCAAATAGTAAGCAGGCATTAAGAGAACAGGCAATCTCTCAGTTAATGATTGAATTAGATAAAGGTGAAAAAGCACCTGCAGATGAAAGTATCTCTGAAGAAGATATCTTAAAAGAATTTGGAATTGAACTATGAATCTAAGATATACAAGACAAGCACGTGCTGATTTAAGAAACCCTATGCGTTTGAATCCAAAGATAGTGAAACTATGTGCTGTATTAAAAACACACCCTGAAATAGGTGGTCATCTATCTAATAGAACTGGATGGACAACAGATCTTTATTATGTCATTGCAGGAAAATATAGTATTTTCTATAAATATGATCATGATACAGTAACAATCATCCGTATTCTAACAAATGAAGAAAAATATATGAATGTCATCTTTGGTGATAAGTAAAAAGGATTGAAATTAAACTCAATCCTTTTTTAATGCTTCTTCCATTGTTGCTTCACCAAGAAGATTATTAGATACCTTGATTTTATAGACAGAACTTAAGATACATTTATTATATATGTCTGGTAATTCTGAGTCTAAATGATTTGTCTTAAGGACACGCTCAAATACATCACAATACATATTATAGAATTCAGATAATTCTTTCTGACTCTGTTGTAATTGAATAAGCTTAGAAATCTCATCTAATGAAAAGACAGACTTTAATAAACAAATTAATGTGAAATAAGCAATCTGTTCTCTTTCATATTTCTTCTTTATAGGTGCTTTTACTAGCTTATGTTTGACATAATTATTGATCATTGTTTTTGTGATAATAGCGTCATCATTATTTTTTAAGAAAGACAAACTCTTTTCTATAATAGATACAACCTGATCTATATAGAGTGGAAAATCTGGTATTTCTTCCCATCTAGAAATGTGTACATTATCGTAATTCATTTTCATCACCTACTTAAAAACTATCATTTATTGTATTCGTTGTCAAATCATCTAGACTATAAAACAAACTGTATATATTTTTTCTTATCTGTTATAATTTGGTTGGTGATGAAAATGAAAAACAAATTTAGTTTAAGATCAATTATAGTCATTATTGTGTTAGTTATTGTTGTATTTATGGGTGGTATGTACTTTGGAGGACGTAGTACACCAGCTAAAGAAGAAATTACCTCAACAGCTTTAACACAGAAAATAAGAGATATTAATGAATTAGCTGTTTCTGAATATGATTATACAAAAGTAGGGAAGTTCTCTAATTCATTAAAGTTTAAATGGCTGGACTGTTCCTTTAACACAGAAGTCTTTCTTAATCACTTATGAAGGTAAGCTAAAAGCAGGTGTGGATCTCTCTGATGTACAGATAGAAAAAAAGAATAATAAGATTATTGTGAAAACATCTGCGGTAAAGATCTTATCTAATGAAATCGATGAGAATTCTATTAAGGTTTATGATGAAACAAAGAATATCTTTAATCAGATTTCTATTACAGACTACAAGACTTTCGCAAAGGAACAGAAGGAGAAAGTAGAAAAAGAAGCAATTAAGAATAAGTTCATAGAAAAGACTGAAACAAAAGTGAAGAGAAACATTAAAGACCTTATTTATATGACTGTAGATCAAGACAAGTATGAAGTAGAGGTAGAAGTGAGTGAATAAGTTAGAAGTATGTTGTGGCAGCTATGAGGATGCAATGAATGCATATCATGGCGGGGCAAAAAGAATTGAATTAAATAGTGCGTTAGCATTAGGTGGATTAACACCTACAATTGCATCACTAGAACTTGTAAAGAATAATACAGATTTAGAAGTTATATGTATGGTGAGACCTAGAGGTGCAGGATTTGTATATAATGAATTACAATCTGAACAGATGATTATTGAAGCAGAAGAACTATTAGAACACGGGGCTGATGGTATTGCGTTTGGGTTCTTAGACTCTGATGGTAAAATCAATAGTGCACGTACAAGTGAAATGGTCTCTATTATTCATAGTTATGGGAAGACCGCAGTATTCCATAGAGCCTTTGATGTATGTGATGATCCAGATGCAACGATTCATAGATTAATTGAATTAGGTGTGGATAGAGTACTTACAAGTGGCATGAAGTCTACTGTGAGTGAAGGAGTTCAGCTTATTAAGGAACTGCAGGAGAAGTATGGCAATCAAATAGAAATATTGGCAGGTTCTGGAATTAATGAAACAAATGTCGTAGACATTATTCACTATACAGGTATTCATCAGGTTCATTCTTCATGTAAGAATTGGAGAGCAGATCCTACTACAGCTAATGATCATGTATCATTTAGCTATAATGGTATTAATTATGATTATGTAGATAAAGAGAAAGTGAAGAGAATGGTTTCACTTGTAGAGGAGGATTAATTATGCAGCAGTATTGTGAAATTGCGACACCTAAGGGTGTTATGAGAGGATTCTTTCATGTGCCTCATAGAAAAGAATTCCCTGTATTATTAATATTCCATGGTTTTACAGGACAATGTACAGGAACTAAGTTCTCTTATGTTTCTTTATCACGTTTATTAGAAGCACAGGGTGTTGGTACTTTAAGAATGGATTTTCTAGGCAGTGGTGAATCAGATCTTACTTTTAAAGAAATGACATTTGATGATGAATTATCATGTGCACGTATTCTATTAGAAGAATTAAAGAAGATGCCTCAAGTAACAGATATATATGTTTTAGGACATTCTATGGGTGGTGCAATTGCGAGTGAACTTGCGAAACTTTATCCTGAAGATATTAAAAAACTTGTATTATGGGCTCCTGCCTTCAGTTTACCCGATTCTTTAGACTATCTTACAGGAACAGTAGAAGAAGCACCTGTCTATGATCATAGTGGATTTGAAATCAGCGATGCTTTTGTAAAGGATATGCTTCAAAGAGATTTCTATAAGAACTTAGACACATATAAGAATGATTTATTAGTCATTCATGGCACAGAAGATAAAACAGTACCTTATGCAATCAGTGAGAAATATACAAAACTATTTGGTAAGCAGATGATCTTCCATCCAGTTGTTGGTGCATCTCATAATTATGATAATGCGGATCATATTCATGAAGTTCTTTCTACAACTTATAAATTCTTAACAGAACAGGTGATGTAAGCCTGTTCTTTTTTAAAAAAGAGTTGAATTATTCAATATTTAATAAATTTTCTCATCTTGCAAACTATTCTTTATTGAAATGAAGACGAACTATGATATAATCTAAAAATTGAAAGAGGTGCGATTATGAATATTAGAAATATAGCGATTATTGCTCACGTTGACCATGGTAAAACAACATTGGTTGACCAGCTTATTAAGAAATCTGGAACACTTGAAGCACACGAAGAACTAGCTGAACGTGCTATGGATAGTAACGCTTTAGAAAGAGAACGTGGTATTACTATTTTAGCAAAGAATACAGCTATTCATTATAAAGACTATAAGATCAACATCATGGATACACCAGGCCATGCTGACTTTGGTGGAGAAGTAGAACGTATCATGCATATGGTGGATGGTGTTTTACTTGTAGTTGATGCTTATGAAGGTACAATGCCTCAGACTCGTTTCGTATTAAAGAAGGCATTAGCTGCTCATGTTAAACCTATCGTTGTTATCAACAAGGTTGACCGTCCAGTTGTAAGAATTCAGGAAGTTATGGATGAAGTTCTTGAATTATTTATGGAATTAGGTGCTGATGATAATCAGCTTGATTTCCCAACTGTTTTTGTTTCAGCATTAAATGGTACAAGCTCATTAGATCCTGATATTAGTACTCAGGTTCCTAATATGGACTGTTTATTTGATATGATTATCAATGAAATTCCTGCACCAGCAGTAGATGTTGAAGGTGGTTTACAGTTACAGCCAGCTTTATTAGACTACAATGATTATGTAGGAAGAATTGGTATTGGTAGAATCCAGAGAGGTTCTATTAAAGTAAATGAAAATGTTGTATGTTTAAGAGCAGATGGTTCTAAGACACAGTTCCGTGTTCAGAAACTATTTAGTTATTTAGGTATGCATAGATTTGAAGTAGAAGAAGCAAGTGCTGGTGATATCGTAGCCGTTGCAGGTTTAGCTGACATTGGTGTTGGTGAAACAATCTGTGAACCAAGTTGTGAAGAAGCATTACCATTACTTCATGTAGATGAACCAACAATCCAGATGATCTTTGGTACAAACACTTCACCTTTCGCTGGTCAGGATGGTAAGTTTGTGACTGCATCTAAGATTGAAGAACGTTTATTCAAAGAAACAAACAAGGATGTATCTTTAAAAGTAGAACGTATTCAGAATAAAGAAGAATGGATGGTAAGTGGTCGTGGTGAATTACACTTATCTATCTTAATTGAAACAATGAGAAGAGAAGGATATGAATTACAGGTATCTAGACCTCATGTTATCTTAAAGGAAATCGATGGTGTAACATGTGAACCATATGAAGATGTAGAAATCGAAGCACCAGATGATTGTATTGGTTCAGTTATTGAATCATTAGGTTTAAGAAGAGGTATCATGGAAAACATGGATTCTATGGATGGTATGACTAAGGTTCATTACATTGTACCTTCTAGAGGTTTAATTGGTTTCATGACTAACTTCTTAACAATGACTAAGGGTTATGGTATTATTAACCACTCATTCTTAGAATATCGCCCATTAGAAGGTGAAGCAGTAGGTGAAAGACAGTTAGGTGTTCTTATTTCTATTGAAACAGGACAGACTACTGCTTATGCACTTGGTGGTGTAGAAAGCCGTGGTGTAATGTTTGTTGGTCCTGGTGTAGATGTATACGAAGGTATGATTGTTGGGGAACATGCAAAGGACAATGACTTAGTAGTAAACGTTACTAAGGGTAAACAGCAGACAAATACACGTTCATCTACAAAAGATACTACAGTAGTATTAAAGAGACCTAGACACTTCAACCTAGAAGCTTGTCTTGACTATATTAATGAAGATGAATTAGTAGAAGTCACTCCAAACAATATCCGTTTAAGAAAGAAATATCTTTCTGAACTTGATCGTAAGAGAGCTTATAGAGCTAAAAATTCAGCATCAGAATAAGGGGAGTAATGAGAATTACTCTCTCTTTTTTTAAAGGAGTATGTTATGAAGATTAAAGAACTCACAACTATTGGTTTTAAACCAACCCCTAAAAAAGATTATTATTACTATATTTGTTATTTTTATAAGTAAAATATTGTTACTTTCATTTGCATTAGTCCACCTTTGATAAGTTAAAAAGCTTTCTTTATATTTCTTTTCAAAGTTTTCTAAATCCTTAATGTTATTAAATGTAACACTATATATTTTATCATTTTCATCATAACTAAAGTCTTTTATATTAACAAAATCCTCTTTAGTAAAAAGTTTTTCACTTTGAAAAGATGCACTTTTATAAGTATCATTATTATATTCTTTTTGAACATTTTCGTGCAAATAATTTTTATAAGTATTTAGTGAAAGTAACATTATCATTATAATGAATAACATTAAAATATACTTATAAATAATTTTCTTATTAATTAATCCTTTTAAAAATATTTTCATAATTTCATCCTTTTATATAATTTTTTATTTTCTTTGTTAACAATAAATATTGACAAAATAATTAGTATAAAAAGCATTATAAATACAGGTAATACATAAAGACTTGCCTTAACATACATATAGTCTGCAGTAGATTTAAAATAAATACTAAAGCAAATTTTAATAATTAAACATATTAACATGGTTATCATTAATGAAAATGCCACTATCTCATAAAAACTAAATTATATATTCATTTATTTTATTTAAATCATTTTTACTATAACCTAAAAAATTATATAAATTAAGTGTCTTTTCTTTCTCTTTAATAAATACTTTTATATAAATATTAAACATTATTAAAAGTAATATAAAAAATATAATACTTAATATAAATGAGATATTTCTAATAAGATATATAAAAATAGTATCAACTTCACTTAAGTTATAAAACATATTATTACTATCAAATATTTTAGCAATAGTCTTGGCACCTTCATTACTTGTGGTGTAAATTCCAATCTCTTTTTGCATAGGAATTTCCGGAAAAGTTTCTGTAATTATTTCATCAAATTTTTCTTCATTAATATAACACTTACTATTTGATGAATCATATATAAGGCCTGTTAATTTAAACTTATAAGTAAAATAAATATTTTTATAATCATTAATTTCTTCATCATAAACTATCTTAGCAGTTTTAAAATTTAATGTTTTACCAAGATATTTTTTCATATCAATTAAATCTTTTGACTTGGTATTTTCAAAATAATTAGTTCTTAATAAACTACTACAAATGATTTCACTTTCATTTTTTATATTTTTACCAGAAACAATATCTTTTTCATAAATGTATGGATAAATATAAATATCATCTGACATACTATCACTAATTTCCTCAAAATAACCATTTTTAAAAGGCATTGTGTAATCTTTTTCTTTAATAAAATATTTACTTTCCTCTACTTTGTTTTTTATTTTTTCATAATTTTCCTTTTCATCATAATAAAAAGAAATTATCTTTGCACTGTCATCCTCATTTTCAAATCTTTTAAGTTCATTATCATAAGTTTTGAATATTGAAAAAGGAATTATTAATAATAGAAAAATTAAAATCATTATTACTGTATAAACTACTTTTTTATGAATACCACGATTATTTTTATGAGCAAGTATAAAAAGTTTAAAACTATTTTTCATTTAAAACACCATTCTCTAAATTATACACTTTGTCCGCATATTTAATTAAGTCAGTATTGTGAGTAACCATTATTACACATTTTCCACTGTTACTAATATTTTTTAAAATAAACATAACATTTTCTTCACTTTCTACATCTAAATTGCCCGTAGGTTCATCGGCAAGTAATATATCAGGATTATTTATTATTGCTCTTACTATAGCAACTCTTTGCTTTTCACCACCTGAAAGAGTGCTTGGTAAATGATTAGTCCTCTTATCTAAACCAAATTTATTAAGTAAATCTATGGCTTTAGTTTTTGCTTCTTTACTGCTTATATCTTTATTTATAATCGTAGGAAGTAAAACATTTTCAAGAGCAGTTAATTTTTCATCCAAATAATAATCTTGAAAAACAAAACCTATCTTTTTATTTCTTATATTAGAAAGCTCACTTAAAGATAAATCTTTAGTAAGCTTATTATTTAAATAATAATCACCAGTATACCCTAAATCTAAAAGTCCTAATATATTTAAAAGAGTACTTTTACCATTACCTGAATGACCCATTATAATGTAAAATTTACCCATTTCAAACTCTATATTTATTCCCTTTAAAACATTAATATTTTCATTAAATGTTCTTTTTATGTTTTCTAATTTTATAATCATTTTTTACTCCCTTCAAAAATAAAATTTTAAGTATTAAGGTTGAAAAATCAACCTTAATACTTATTCTTAATTACTTTGGTCTGAAATATAAACCATAACTTGTCCTTTTATTTCAAGAACACCATTATTATATAGTTCATATTTATAACTGCCACTAGGCATATCCATATATGTTGTAGATGCACTTACTCCGGCAACCGGATTAATAAAATTAACAGTTTTAATAACAGAATATAATAATCCATTTTTTCGTTTTGCTTTCAAACACTTACCTCCCCAGAAATATAAAATATTTTACCATTGAATCATTAACAATTATTTTCATTATACCCCCGCCCACATTATAATGAAAGCACATTATTATTAAATTTGTTTTACATACTCCTGTCCCCCTCTCTTCACCTCTTCTATCTCCTCCCTTGCCGTAATCATGGCAAGAGCAACATCCTGGTTTCCAAACTTCTCCTGATAACAAATACACCTTGCTAGTCCTTTGGTTTTCGGCATATCCTTCACCTGCACAGCATATTCCTTAATCAAACTTCGTTCTTCCTCATTGTATATCTCCTGCTTTGGGTCAAATTCACGAAGAATCAGTTCTGCTGACACATTCTCCGGCACTTTACCAACCACATTTACATCAGGCAGATTTTCAACCAACTCACAAATCTTTTGAATGGCGACTTCTTCCGCATTGATTTCCGGATAATATCGTATCATATCCAAATCCATCGTCTTGCCGGACACCAGATCCACTTGAGTGTCGTCCCTTTCTGATTGTCCCGGTGTATGTACCAAAATACCAATGCTTGGAACGCCATTAAGAGTTCCTTCTCTATACTCATTCCAAAGTGCGATTGCCTCATTGACGTTTTCTATATCATCCCGGTATCTTCCCATCGAATGAAACTCACCGCACTCAGAAACGGTATAGGTAATCTTTGGTGGAACGTACCGGCTATGCTCTACTGCTTCTTCAAATTCGTCTAAGTTGACCGGAACCAGTGGTGAATCCTCTTTGATGTTTCCCTTCACAATGTTACCGTCCGGATATTCTCGCAGATCTGCTATGATTTCATCCAGTGCCTCATAGATGGATATGTCCGAATCATCATATACGCCACCATCAATCTCTTTCATATCC
>OGXX01001994.1_pt1 | contig 19514 bp, 20 predicted proteins | sample 1576301 | NCBI WGS metagenome assembly OGXX01 (sample SAMEA3541469, study PRJEB24748) | human gut metagenome | biome: human gut; feature: human-associated habitat; material: faeces | place: China | collected 2012
ACTGATCTTATATCCCACGATACGATCCAGCACACGACGCGCCTGCTGCGCATCTACCAGATCCATGTCGATATCACGTGCATTTTTCAGGGATGCCTTTACCGCACTTTTAGTGATCTCGTTAAAGCTGATCCGGTATACTTTCTTTCCTTCCAGCTTAAGTGCTTTCATCAAGTGCCAGGAAATTGCTTCTCCTTCGCGGTCCGGGTCAGTTGCAAGATAAATCTTATCTGCTTTTTTTACTTCTTTTCTAAGTCCTGCAAGGATCTCACCTTTTCCTCTGATTGTAATGTATTTCGGCTCAAAGTCATGCTCCAGGTCTACTCCCATCTGACTTTTCGGCAAATCTCTTACATGTCCGTTTGATGCCATTACCACGTAATTGCTGCCGAGAAATTTCTTTATGGTCTTCACTTTTGTCGGTGACTCTACAATCACAAGATAACGTGCCATATATTATATTCCTCCATATTAATAGTGTCAGATCATTTAGCTCTGACATAATAATTTTTTGATCTTTCCTGAATGCATCCTTTCAACTGAAGAGATACACAGATTCCCATCACCTCCTGTGGAGTAAGTCCGGTTTCTCTCTGTAAATCATCCAGCCCCCGCGGATACAAATCGAGCTTACTATACACCAAATTTTCTTTCGTTTCAAGCTTTATTTTATTTTTCGTGTCTGATATAATTGCGATTTTCTTCTTTAGCAGCCCTTTTATAACCAGTTCTTCCAGCAAATCTTCTTCATTCAGAAGAATCCCTGCTCCCTGCCGGATCAGGCGGTTACAACCACAGCTCAGCGGCTCTGTCACCATCCCCGGGAGAGCATAAATGTCTCTTCCTTGTTCAAGAGCCATGTCTGCTGTAATCAGGGATCCGCTCTTTTCTTTTGCCTCCATAACAAGTACCACATCGGCAAGTCCGCTGATCAGACGGTTTCTTGCCGGAAAATGCCAGGCAACCGGTGGAGTTCCCGGTGGCTGTTCAGACAGTATGCCGCCCCGCTTTATCAAATCATTATAGAGTCCTTTATGTGCCGCCGGATAACATACATCTGCTCCGCCTCCCAGGACCGCAAATGTCTTTCCTCCAACATTTAATGCAGCCCGGTGTGCCATCCCGTCAATTCCCAGTGCCATTCCACTGATGATCTGGATTCCACTCTCCGCAAGTCTTTCCACAAAGCGAAGCGTCATTTTTTCACCATAACTGCTACATCTTCTGGCACCCACCACCGCCACCGACGGGATTCCCTCCTGTGGCATCTCCCCGATAAAAAAGAGTGCATACGGCATTCCCGCAAGTTCTTCAAGCCGCTTCGGATAATTTTTCTGGCCACGGACTGCCATCTGAATTCCCCGGTCCACCGCTTTTTGATACGCTTCCCTCCAGTTCCTTTTTTTCTTACTTTCTTTCAGGATCTCCCACTCTTTTTCTGTAATTGTCTGTTCTCTGATTCCTTTTTCTTCTATATAATAGACTGCTTCCGCAGATCCGTTTTTTCTGCATAATTCACACTTCCTGCCACCGGTGATTCCTTCCACACACGCCATCCAATATGTATACCACATTTCACTCATTTCTCTTATCCCCAGTATTCTTTATCCATAACCCGATACCCCAGTGCCTCTCGAAGTGTCGCAAGATCGATCTCCTCCTTTTCCTCCAGATCTGCGATTGTCCGTGCCACCTTCAACACCTTATGATAGCTCCTCACCGTCAGGTTCATCACTTCATAAGCCTGGCGCATCATCCGTTCTTCCTCTTTCCCAAGATGACAGTATTTTTCAATTTCATTTTGTCCCATCTGTACATTTTTTGTCAGCTTTTCTTCCCGAAAACGTTCCATCTGACGCATTCTTGCAAGCATCACTTTTTCCCGCATGGCTCTGGAATCCATCCCTGTTTCCTTTCCGGTCAGTTCTTCATATTCGACCTTGGGTGCCTCCATGCAGATATCAATCCGATCCAGAAACGGCTGGCTCAACTTTCCCTGATAATTCCGGATCTGCCCGGGCGTACAGGTGCATTGGGGACCAGGAGCCATTCCACAGGGACATGGATTCGTTGCAGCAACCAGCATAAAGTCTGCCGGAAAAATATAAGCTCCCTGCTGCCTTGCCAGATGAATGCATTTTTCTTCCAGCGGCTGCCTGAGCACCTCCAGAACACCTCTTGGGAACTCCGCCAGCTCATCCAGGAAAAGGACACCTCCATGCGCAAGTGTTGCTTCTCCCGGCGATGGGATTCGTCCGCCTCCGATGAGTGCTGCCCGCGTCACGGTATGATGGACCTCCCGGAACGGTCTCTTCCAGATCAGCGGATTCTCTCTTTTAAGCAGTCCCGCCGTACTGTAAATCCCCGTGATCTCCAGACTTTCTTCACGGTCAAGCGGTGGTAGTATCGTCGGAATCCGTTTGGCAAGCATTGTCTTTCCGGAACCAGGCGGACCGACATAAAGCAGGTTATGTCCTCCAGCCACCGCCACCATCGTCGCCCTTTTTACTGCTTCCTGTCCCTGAATATCACTATAATCTATGTCCCATTCTTCCATTCCATGAGCCTCTTCCTGATCAGGTTTCTCCATCTGAGGCATATACTCACCCTTCAGCCATCTGCATACCTCTTCCAGAGTCTCTGCCCCAAAAATCTGTATTCCCTGCGCCAGCCTTCCCTCATCCTCATTTGACTTCGGAATCACACAGCACCTAAAGCCAGCCCTCTTTGCTTCCAGAACAATCGGAAGGATTCCCTCTACCGGCTGTAGCTTTCCATCCAGTCCGAGCTCTCCTGCAAGTAAAATATCCTCCACTGCTTTTTCCGGGAAAATCCCCATTGCCCCGAGTACTGCAACTGCAATTGGAAGATCAAATACCGATCCCTTCTTGCGGACACATGCCGGCGACAGATTGATTACAATCTTTTTCGCCGGCATGATATAACCGGCATTACGCATGGCAGTTCTTACCCGTTCTGCGGCTTCCTTTACCTCAGAAGACAGATATCCCACCATATGAAACATTGGAAGTCCGTTCCCTGCATCTGCCTCTACCTGCACAAATTCTACTTTCAGCCCCAGAATCGTTGCCGAATGTACCTTATAAAATCCCATATTAAATTCACCCTTGCCTTTCCCCGGCAAAAGTTCAGAAGTTTTATTTCAGAAAATGTATGGCGAAATGCCATGAGTGATTTGCTAAAAGAAAACCGATATCTTTTAGAAAATGTATCCTTATGATAGTATGGGTAGGGGATTTTGTCAAGATGAGTTGGAGGAAATTTTTGTACGAGTAGGTTGTGAGGTCGTCGTGGGAAAATCATCTCTTTCGATTCCATTGTGCAAACCATTCCGAGAAGCCTCTGAAAGCGAAAATTGTGTCAGCAATGGCTTCCACAATTTTTGAGTCTTCTCTCCATTGCACAATAAGTGAATCGAAAGAGATGATTTCCCACGACGACCACTGTACTTTACTGGCAAAGTTTTGCCTTGCTGTATCATAGTGGGGACAAAATGCCTCTTCACATGCAGGTCGAAACCTTGTGTGCAGAGGCATTTTGCTAAAAGAGTTATTTACTTAATCTTTGTTTCATGTATTCGTTGGCGTTTAATTCTAAGGTGTCGTCCAGTGGGACGAGTGGGGCGATTTTGCCGTATTTGCGTTCGAGGGCAGTTTGTAATATAAAATCACAGAGTACCGGGTTCTTTGGTAAAAGGGAGCCGTGCGAATAGGTTCCGAAGACATTTTTGTAACGGGCTCCTTCGGTTTGGTCTTCTCCGTTGTTGCCGTAGCCTTTGAGCATTTTGCCGAGTGGTGATACGCCTTCACCCAGGTAGGTCTTGCCGGAATGATTTTCAAAGCCGACTACGACAGCTCCACTGCTCTCCGGGAGGGTCTCAAACATATAATTGCCAATCATACGCTCTTTTGATCCAACGGTATGAATGTTGATCGCGCCGGTAAAATCGAGCTGGACACCATCCCAGGTCTTATAATACTGGCCAAGCATCTGATAGCCTCCGCAGATTGCGAGGAAGGTCTTTTCATCTTCCACAGCCGCGCGGATCTCTGCTGCTTTTCCGGTCCCCAGGTCTTTCAGAAGGACTTCCTGTTCAAAATCCTGACCTCCGCCAATGAAGAAGATATCATAACGGTTTGCATCCAGCGTTTCTCCGATCGAGCAGCCTTCTACATTGACCTTGATTCCCCGATCCTCCATACGACGTTTCATTGTAATGATATTGCCCCGGTCTCCATACAGATTAAGGATGTCCGGATAGAGATGACAGATATTCAGTTCCATAATTCCCTCCTTATTCGTAAAATGCCTTGATATCGGTATGCTTGCTGATCTCGCCGCGCAGATCAAACATAGCGGTATAAGTCGGCATAATAAATGTCGGTGTCTCATCCGCTCCGATTGCTTCTAAAAGGTTCTCATAGTCACGGATCACTTCAATCCGTCCAGTGTCAAATCCTGCATATTTCAGGCGTAGCGCCATATCATCTGCACGGACTCCGGATACCAGAATACGGGTAAAGCGTGCGCTCTGGCGGGCAAGTGCTTCAAAATCCACATCCCAGATCCAGCTGATATCGGTTCCATCTGCATAACGGTCGTTCAGAAGGAACGCAATCTTGCACTCTTCCTCATCATTAGAGATCTGGTTGATGACCTGATTGTACCCTGCCGGGTTCTTGACAAGCATCATACGTGCTTTAGACTTGCCAAGTTCAAACTGTTCCGCACGTCCGAAACCACACTCAAATCTACTGAGTGCATCAACTGCTGTGTCTTCATCGATTCCAACAATCTCCGCAGCCGCAACACAAGCTGCCGCATTGTAAATATTGTAACCTCCCGGAAGATTAATGTGCACATCATGGCTATGCCCGAATGCATTTAACACGATATCCGAAGAATCTGCTCCGGTACGCACTACCTGCGTCACGCCAACCTGCGGTGTCTGCCGGTGATATCCACATTTCGGACAGCGGAAACCGCCAAGATGGCTGTAAGTTCTGTAATCGTATTCATATTCTGTCTTACAATGAATACAGTACACTGCATCAGACAATTCAAACGCTGTCTCTTTGTAAATCGGCACATCCACCCCGAACCATACAACCTTATTCGGTACATCATCTGCAAGAGATGACGTCAATGAACAGTCCGCGTTCAGGCACAGGGTTGCATCCGGTACGTGGGTAATTCCTTCGCGGATTGCATTCAACGTGTGGGTGATCTCCCCATATCTGTCCAACTGGTCACGGAAAATATTGTTGACTACCAGACACTCTACCGGCAGCATCTCACTGGTCTTGCGGAACGCTGCCTCATCGCACTCGATCAGTGCGTGTGTGTAGGAACACTTGCCAGAAAGACTGCAGTGCTGTGCAAACACCGTAATGATCCCGGTCAGAAGATTGGCACCGGATTTATTTGCGAAGTACTTATATCCGGCTTCTTCAAATGCCTGCTCGATCATACGGGACGTGGTCGTCTTTCCATTGGTTCCGGTCACTACCGTAACCTTCACCCCACGTGATAATTCCTTTAAAATATCTTTGTCAATTTTTAATGCGATCTTGCCCGGCAGGTTCGTTCCGCCTCGTCCCATCCGCCGCAGGACTGCATTGGATGTCTTACAGGCAAGTACCGCTAATCTTGTCCTTATTCCCATAATTTTTTCCTTTTCTCTCGTAATCTCATTTCTTTTGTAAACCATATCTGCTACTACATGATTCAACGCTCATTATAACGCATTTTCAGACGTACCACAAGCGCAAAATAACCCGAATGGAAAAGCACAGAACATTTCACTTTTACATACAATGTTAGTAACTCTATTTTGAGGTAATCGTATTGAAATCCTTTCCTCCGCCTCTTACTCCAAAAGAGGAATCCGAGCTTCTGAGACGCAGTGCAGACGGTGACAATGAGGCCCGTCATATTCTGATCGAGCGCAATCTCCGTCTGGTCGCTCATGTCATAAAAAAATATCAGCATCTGGAGGACGATACAGAAGATCTTCTGTCCATCGGAACCATCGGTCTTATCAAAGCAGTTTCCACCTTTAACCCAGACAAAAAAGCCCGGCTTGCCACCTACGCCTGCCGCTGCATCGAAAATGAACTTCTGATGATGCTGCGCACCAAGCGGAAAAGTAACCGGGAAACCTCCCTATACGAACCGATCGGTACAGACCGGGAAGGGAATGAGATCTGCCTGTATGATGTCATCGAATCTGATGAAGAAGATGCCTGTATGCAGCTTGCCCTGAAAAATGATATTTCTCTTCTCTATGAAAAACTGGAATCCGTTCTCACCGACCGCGAACAGCTGGTACTGAAAAAACGCTACGGTCTTTATGGTGAAAAAGAATATACCCAGAAAGAAGTTGCAGCTTCTCTTGGCATCTCACGTTCCTACGTTTCGCGAATTGAAAAAGGGGCGATTCAAAAACTCCGCCCCTGCTTTCTTCCTTCTCATTTTTAATTTTTGCCGGTCTAGATCCTGTCTGTCCATTTTTAAATTCATGATGCTTCTTTCACACCGACAGACAGGACACTCTACTCAAACATTCCTATACCAAAAAGCAGAATGCCAAGTCCTAGAAAGACGCTACTTACAAGCACAAGCCCCAGCAGAGTTTTCTTTTTCTCTCTTGGCAGAAGTCCCCTGTCGTATCCCGGCTGTCCTTTATGGATCAGGTAATTCCCCGCATAAAGCAGAAACGGTCCTGCCGAAGCATAAATAAAATACACCGCCACCGTCACAAGCAAAATGCCTGTCGATGCCATAGCTTCTGCACTTTCCATCTGCTCTGAAGCCACACTGGAAGTAAGCTGTAAAAGCAATGTCGGTAACGCATTATTGATCAGATGGAAAAACATGTTATAAAACATGTTATCCGTCTCGGCAAGCAGATATCCCATGGCGATTCCAAGCATCGCTGTCGGCACAAACCGCCAGAAGCTTCCGTGAAATGCACCGAACACTGCTGCACTGATCAGAATTGCCGGCCATGGACTCCTAAAGCCACGAAAACAGCTGAAAAGCCCGCCTCTGAATGCTATTTCCTCAAAAATCGCCGGCGTGACACAGATCAGAAGAAATGCAAGTCCAAACGGCAGTCCACCGGATAATTCACTCACACTTTCTGTAGCCCCACTCATCTGCTCCGGAAATACATAAAGCAGGATCGATGTCGGAATCATCGTGATCAGAAGGGTTCCGATCCACATCAGCAATGTTCCGACAGTCTTTGCGATCGTCGGTCTGTGAAATGGAAATGCACGCTTTACGTCTTCCCTGAAAAGCACTACTATTCCAAGTGCCAGCACCGCAAGAAGACCCTCATACATTGGAATTCCCCACTCACCAAAATAATAGACACAAAATCCGGAAAGCCAGAATATATCCACGCCGTACAGAAGGATCAGTACGATCGCCGCATATGGCTTCCACGTTTTTTTATTCATCTGCTTCCTCTTTTCTTCTGAGAATATCGTACTTGTCAGCCCTACCGGACAGTTCTACATACAGTACCTGCTTCGGATGTGGTGCACTCTCCTGTTCTTCTCCTTCTTCATTTACGATCCGTTTTACCTGAACCTCCACGTTATCTCCGTTCGGTTTCATGATCTCAATCGTCTCGCCCACCGAAAATTTATTTCTCTGTTCGATCTTCACCATACCGTCTTTAATCTCTTCTGTGATTCCAAGATATGTGTACTCCCGGATATAGGTGTTGCTGTCATAAATCTGTGCCTCTTCCGATGGTTTTCCAAAGAAAAATCCAGTTGTAAACTGCCGATAGGTACAATTCGAGATCTGGTCCAGATACCACGGCATATTCTTCCTGTAAAGCTCCGGATCTTTCTGATAATCATCAATTGCTTTCCGGTATGTTCTCGCTACAGTTGCCACATACAGAGCCGTTTTCATTCTTCCTTCGATCTTAAAGCTGTCAATCCCCGCATCGATAAGCTCCGGAATATGTTCGATCATACAGAGGTCTTTTGAATTGAAAATATACGTTCCTCTCTCATTTTCATAAACCGGCATATATTCTCCCGGACGGGTTTCTTCCACAACAGAATATTTCCAGCGGCACGGATGGGTGCATGCGCCATGGTTTGCATCCCTGCCTGTAAAGAAATTACTGAGCAGACATCTTCCGGAATAAGAAATACACATTGCACCGTGTACGAATGTCTCAATCTCCAGATCATCCGGGATATGTGCACGGATTTCTTTGATCTCACGCATGGAAAGTTCTCTTGCAGATACAACTCTGCTCGCCCCTTGTCTGTACCAGAACATATAAGTTGCATAATTTGTATTATTGGCCTGTGTACTCACATGTCTTTCAATTTCCGGACATACTTCTTTTGCGATCTCAAATACACCCGGATCAGCAATGATCAATGCATCCGGTTTTATTTCCTTTAACTCTTTAAAATATTCCCGCACGCCTTCCAGATCGTAGTTATGTGCCAGAATATTTGCAGTTACATATACTTTTACATCATGCTCATGTGCAAACCGGATTCCTTCCATCATATCTTCTTTGGAAAAGTTCTTTGCCTTTGCACGAAGTCCAAATGCTTCTCCTCCAATATAAACTGCATCTGCTCCAAATACGACTGCAGTCTTCAACACTTCCAGGCTGCTTGCCGGTATCAATAATTCAGGATGTCTTGCCATTATTTTTTTCCTTTCTGTTACTGTTATCTCCTGTTTTTATTTTCGCACGCTCAGTGCCACTCCATCTCCCAGCGGAAGAATAGATGTCTCAAGCTCAGGATGATGTTTCAGAGTATACAGATACTCCCTCATCCGGCTATGGATCGTGCGGTCTCTTCTTTCCACCGCAAACCGTGACTCAATAATATCTCCATCCTGCAACACATTATCCGTGATCAGGATCCCTCCCGGCACAAGGAAACGCATCACCTGTTCTAAATATGCCGGATATTGTCCCTTTGCGGCATCCATAAACACAAAATCAAATCCTGCATCATCCGGCATGCCTTTCATAATCTCCAGTGCATCACCTTCAAGCAGCGTAATTTTCTGTTCCATACCTGCCCTGGCAAAATTGGCTCTGGCAATTGGAATCCTTTTTTCGTAATTTTCGATTGTTGTAATGTGACATTCCTCCGGAGAATATTTTCCCATCAGAATTGCCGAAAATCCAACTGCTGTCCCAATTTCAAGAATCTTTACCGGACGTTTGATCTCCAGCATTACTTTCAGAAAACTTTTTGTCTCTTTGCGGATGATCGGAACCATGTCCGCAAGGGCTTCCTGTTCGATCTCATCGAGAACGGGAATGTCCGCACTTTCCAGAGAATGGAGGTAAGTCGTCAGTCGTTCTTCTACTATCATATCTTCCTCTTTTCTTCCAAGGGAATTCTTATCCTATACATTTATCATAGAAGCGCAGACAAAGTTTATTTTCTTTTCAACTCTGACTGCGCTTCTTTATGCAGATATCTTCGCATCTGCTTATTTTCATAAAAATGCCACAGGCATCTTTATATTATACATCCATAATGATCGGAAGGATCATTGGTTTTCTCTTGGTTCTTTTCCAGATAAAGTCATTCATTGTGTCGCGGATCACAAGCTTAATCTTGCTCCAGTCAGCATGACGGCTCATCAGACATTTTTCAACCGCTTCCGTAACAACCTTCCGTGCCTCTTCCATCAGGCTTTCAGATTCACGTACATAAACAAATCCACGGGATACGATATCCGGTCCGGCAAGAAGCTGGTTGGTACGCTTTTCCAGTGTCAGAACGACAATCAGGATTCCGTCTTCTGCCAGATGCTGACGATCACGCAGAACAATATTACCGACATCGCCAACACCGAGTCCATCTACCAGGATTTCTCCTGTGTGTACCTTATCTACAACTTCTGCGCTTTCATCATCCAGTGCAAGTACATCGCCTGACTTGAGGATGAAAATGTTGTCCTTCGGAATCCCAAGAGATTTGGCAATACCTGCGTTCGCTTTCAGATGACGGTATTCTCCGTGAACCGGAATTGCATATTTTGGTTTTACCAGTGAATAGATCAGCTTCAGCTCTTCCTGGCACGCATGTCCGGATACGTGCGTATCCTGGAAAATAACATTCGCTCCCTTTTCAGAGAGTTCATTAATGATATTCGATACCGCTTTTTCATTACCCGGGATCGGATTAGAGCTTAAAATGATCGTGTCACCCGGCATGATCGAGATCTTCTTATGGATATCTGCTGCCATACGTGACAGAGCCGCCATAGATTCTCCCTGGCTTCCGGTTGTGATGATCGTTGTCTTCTCTCTTGGATAGTTTTTCAACTGATCTGTCTCGATCAGTGTATTCTCCGGCACGTTCAAATAGCCAAGCTCTGATGCAACCGAAATGATATTTACCATACTACGTCCTTCTACAACTACTTTACGTCCATACTTGTAAGACGTATTGATGATCTGCTGTACACGGTCTACATTCGAAGCGAAGGTTGCTACAATAATTCTTGTATTGGAGTGTTCGGCAAAAAGCCGGTCAAATGTAGCTCCCACTGTCCTTTCTGACTGTGTAAAACCAGGTCTCTCCGCATTGGTACTGTCTGACATCAATGCCAGTACCCCTTTCTTGCCAATTTCTGCAAAACGCTGCAGATCAATCGCATCACCAAATACCGGTGTATAATCTACCTTAAAGTCTCCGGTATGCACAACAATACCTGCCGGCGAATAGATTGCCAGTGCCGATGCATCCTGGATACTGTGGTTCGTCTTGATAAATTCAATTCTGAATTTTCCAAGATTGATCGACTGTCCATGGCGCACTACTTTTCTTTTAGTTGAGCGGAGAAGATTATGCTCTGTGAGCTTTTTCTCGATAATTCCCATAGTCAGCTTTGTTGTATAAATCGGCAGATTAATCTCTTTAAGCACATAAGGAAGCGCTCCAATGTGATCCTCATGCCCATGTGTGATCACAAACCCCTTCACCTTATCCGCATTGCTCTTAAGGTAACTGATATCCGGGATTACAAGATCGATTCCGAGCATATCATCTTCCGGGAACGACAATCCGCAATCTACTACAATAATACTGTCTTCATATTCAAAGGCAGTGATATTCATTCCGATCTTTTCAAGGCCTCCAAGCGGAATGATCTTAAGTTTTGAGTTGCTTTTTTTCTTCAATCTCACACCTCCATATATTTTATGTATCTCATCCGTACATTTAATTATCGTAAAATTCGGAGTCCGCCTCTGTGTGCGAACCCCGTTCTTATCTGTCAGAAATATTCTTTTGACAGTTCCGTCTACACTTCAATCTCCACATCCTCCAGAAGCTCTTCGAACACCTTGAGTACGGCATTAAGCTCTACTTCCTCTTCTACCATCTCATAAACGCTGTCCTTCTCTTCCGGCGCACTTGTATCCTTCAAGATCAGGCACTCTGCATCATCCTCTTCTGAATCTGCAACCAGAAGGTAAGTCACTCCATTCAGTCTGGTCTGCTCCACAACAAAAAATTCTTCTGCTTCGCCGCCTTCTCCGCATGTAAACGTTAATTTTTCATTCTTCATATACTTTCCCCTTATCGTCTGATTGTATTCCAAAGCCTGTTACTTTTGCATACCCAGAGAGTCCAGATATCCCTGCAATATAAATACAGCCGCGATCTGATCCACATACTGCTTGCGGTTCTCCCGTCTTACGCCGGATTCCATAAGTGTCCGTTCCGCTTCCACCGTTGTAAGGCGCTCATCCCACATCACGATCTCAATGCCGGTACGCCGCTTCAGCATCTCTCCAAATTCCAGTGCCTTCTCTGCCCGTTCTCCGATATCATTATTCATATGTTTCGGAAAACCGATCACAAACTTCTCTACTCCATATTCGGTTGCAAGGCTCTCAATCCTTGCCAGTGTCTTCCGAAGCTTGTTCTCGTCCTTCCTCGTAACCGTCTCCACTGCCTGTGCCGTAATCCCCAGAGGATCACTTACAGCAACACCTACGGTCTTCGTACCATAATCAAGTCCCATTATCCGCATCATATCTTCAACCTACAGTTCATGTCTGATATAAGCTTTTAATAATTCTTCTACTATCTCATCCCGCTCAACCTTCATCACAAGGCTTCTTGCTCCGTTATAGCTGGTAATGTATGTAGGATCACCGGACATAATGTATCCTACAATCTGATTCACCGGATTATATCCTTTTTCCACCAGAGCATTATATACAATTTCCAGAATATCTTTTGCCTGGATCTGTGGTCCTGTCTCTACCTGAAAAAATTGTGTATTCGTTATATCTTTCATCTTACGACCTCCAATACTTCATATTCATTTTAATATAATCTATACAAAAATTCAATGCATAATTTGTGAAAGTGAAGTAAGTTCTATCTCTTTTAACTATATTTTTAGCGTGGGGACGGTTGCCATAGCGCAATGTACGCCGTAATTTGCCGCATCTGTAAAGCAGGAGAAATAGCGGATGCCCGACCAGATGATATGGGTTCGGGCACCTCCCATTGAAAATAAAAAATGAAGGTCCTTGGAGCTGAAACCATGGCTTTTCTGCCAATATCCTTTGATTGTAAATATGATGACGAATACAGACCATACGATCAGTAGCAGTTCGATGTCTTTTTTGGTACGAATGATTATCGGAACTATAAAGGCACATATCAGGCCTATGAGTGTATATGGGGTGATGTTGATATTCCATGCCTCTATTACATTGTTGGGATTCAGTAATTCCAGGAAATAGAATAGGAGCCAGGCTACAAACAAATATGTCATTATGTTTCGTCCGGGCTTCCAGTTTGTTTGCTCGTCATTGTTAAGCTGTATCAGGCAAGTAGTCGTTAACAACAAGATAAATATCATGGAAAAAAGACCTATCTTGATATTCATTATAATGTTTGCCGCAACCAGTGCAAACTGTGCGGCAAGCAGAATATGAAAAGTTACTATCCTGTTATTCATCGTCTTCGTCTTCTACTTCTTTGGTCTTATTCTTGAAGTTGAATATGATTTTTTCAGTTAATGATAATTGGCTGAGATGATAACCGATTTTACGTAATAACGTATACGGTGGCAGCTGACCGGTGAAATCTTCTACTGCTCCCCGTCCGGCATTGGTCAGGCAGATACGGAACGGAACATCTGTTGTTCCCAGCTGGACCATAAGCTGGTCACAAAGCTGTTTGTCGAATGTTTTCCAACCATGATTCGCCGAAGCTATCAGGATGTTGGCATTGGCATCGTGCAACAGTGCACTGGGTATGCTGCTCTCCGATAACGGCGGATAGGCAACTATCAGGATGTCTTCTCCTTGTAAAGTGTAGAAGTCTGTGATGTTCTTAGCTAACAAATATTGAGTGGAATTGGTGTTGAAATCCACTCCGTGGGTGATAAATCTTGTATTCAACATACGGCTTTGCATATATCCGCAGACAAGGTTGCCTATTGTTTCTTCATCGGAATCTTCATTGATACTGAACAAATTGATGATGAATACACCCGGAGATTTTCGTTTGCCCAGAAAACGAAGCAGCGAATTGGTCAGCTCACTTGCGGAATGTTGCACGTAGGTCTTGGTCAGTCCTCCGTAGCGGGAAGTCGAAAGGCTGGGGACAGCACCTACCACTTTATATCCCGTCACTCGCTTGGTGCGATCGGCATCCCGCAATGTTCTGTCAAACATTTCTATTAGCAGCAATAAGGCAACAATTATTAAAAAACTGCCTATACACGCAGCTATGATGATTTGCTTCCGGTTAGTTGAATGGGGCGAGATCGGATAGGTCGGTTCATTCAGCACCTTCAGTGTAGCGGAGGTCATTTCCAGATTTTTCTTTCTTAATAAGGCCTCGTTATAGCTGTGCAATACGGTTAGATAGTTGCGCTCGGTAAAGTTAATCATACGCTCTTTCTGTTTGATCGTAGTACCTACCGGTGCAAAGAATACGTATCGCTCGTTCAGCTCTTGGCGCGAGTTCTGTGCAATTAGCAGTTCGGCTTTGGCCTTTTCATATAACAGGGTTTGTTCGAGCCACTGGTCGATGATGTTTGTTCGCAAAACACCTTCTTTGCTGTATTTATGTCCTACATAGGCATCTGTCAGTTCGCTTAGCTCTTTTTTAAGTTCACTCAATCGCTTCTTGTTGTTATTGAGAGCAGTAATGTCTTTATTATTGGAATCGGACATTGCTTCGACCTCCGAGATTCTTCCTGTTATATCGGAAGCTTCTTTTATTTTTCCGACAAACTCCATGTTTTTAATTATCTGTTTGGCGTTACTGTCCATGTGCCGTTCTAATTCGTCGAGCATGGACCTGCTGCTGTTTAATGCAAACATTGCGTCCTGCTCTCTCAATGCGTATTCTTTGTTGATAGCGGCTATTTCCTTCGTTTCATCAAGATAATTGATGACGCGTTTTTCTACGTTGTATTTAGTTAAGTCTTCTTCTTCTGTACTAAGTTTCTTCCCGATCCTTTTCAGTTCTTCATCAAAGTATTTGATAACTTTGTCGGTCTCTCCATAACGGATACGGCGATATTCTTCCACAAACTCATCCATTAAGATACTTACTGTGTTGTATGCGATACCCGGGTCGCTGGATGAGTAGCTGATGTCCAGCAGATCGCTGGTCAGGCGGCGCTGTACTTTTATATTTTTCAGGGCATTATAGCTATAAAACGGATGAATATAGTAAAACAGGCCGTAAATATAGTTCTCTTTATGCGGCCGCATATATTTTTCCAGATTGGAGACTGTTTTGTCTTCGCTTGATTTGTCTATCAGCTTTAGAATTTCATTCCCGTTCGGACTGTTTTTTAAATGGTTATATGTGGTGGTATAACTGGAAACAGTAATACCATTGGTTTCCCTGTCCGGATTTCCTTGGATAAGAACTCTGGCAAATAGTCGCAGGCACACTCGTTTTAGTGTACTTTCAGCTTGCATGATACTGATCAGATTGTCCATTGAATTTTGTACGGTAGCCCAGTCTGTCCGCTTGTCACTTTCCAGATTATATCCTGAAGCGACCCCGGTGTACAGAGTGGCCTTTACATCATATCCGCCCTGCATGTGGCGTGTATAATAGATGACTGATAGAGTGAAGAGGGTGGTTCCAATCAGCAATAACCACCGGTGGCGGAATAAAGTCTGTATGGTAGAGATAACAAAATTCATATCTTCTGTTTTTATTTTCGTATAATGGGGGTACGTGAAATAACCTCGAGTATCATCAGGCTTTTTGTTAACTCATATTTACTCTTTTCGTATGCTTCACGGGCTTGTGACTGTCTTTCTTTATCTGTTGACAGATCGGCCGATTCTATGGTTCCGTTGGCAAAGTTCTTTTCGGATATTTCGTATTGTACATTGGCAAGAATTAGGCTTTCACTTTTCATTTGAAGAACTCTTATCTGCGAAGTGGCCATGGCATACATCTCAATAATGTTTTTCTTAATCTCATCGTATTTGATCTCCTGCTCCAGTTGCGCGCTTTTCAGTGTAAGCCTTTGTCGGCTGACACGTCCTTTGAGATCAAATAAATCATTTAACGGAATGCTGACACCTGCCCCCAGCGTATAACCGTTTTGCGCCTGAGTAGAATAGGTGAGGTAGGGAGCTATCGCCACATCTGTATAGGTAGATTCGTTGCCGAACATACCATATTGATAACTTCCCCTCAAACTGAAGAAGCCGAGAAATGCCCATTTTTCCTTTTGTAATAATTTACGCTCTATTGCTGTTTTAGCGTCTGCCAACTCATAGATAGGATTGTTTTTGGCATTTTCGAATAGAACGGACAGGGGAGGAAGATCTATCTTACTATAATCTTCGTCATTCAGTTGAGAATAGTCGCCGATTTCTTGCGCAACTACACGGGGGGTAGAGGCAAACAAAAGTAGTAATCCCGAAAAAAGATATATAAATTGCTTCATAAAAAAATCATATTATTTGCTCTTGCTGTGTTATAGCTTGCGCAAATATAAGGATTAATTTTATTTATGAGCAGTCTTTTATTATCTATTTTGCAATCTTTCTTGTTAATTGTGCGCGGATTACCGGTTAAAATGCCTCCGTCATATTGAAATAGAACAAATTCTGTTTGTTCACCATGTCTCTGCCGTAGTCGAGACGCACATTCATACGGGGTTGGACTTCGATGCGCAAACCCAATCCGAGGTTAGGAAGCACGCCTTCTATCTTGCCCGGCGTAGGACCCATGAATCCGCATCCTCCCCATGCTACATAACCTACATGATTCAGCATTCTTTTCACCCACGTGCTTTTGTCCGTGTTTATCATCTGACGATATTCAGCCATTATTACATGAGAGGACTTGTCGCGAAACTGTCCCATATAATATCCGCGAAGATCAAAAGGGGTTCCGCTGAGTGCATATTTCGTCAGTGGAACATTTCCGAAGACGTTCTTAGTCTGTACCGTCCAGGCAACCACCTTGCGTCTGCCGACAGTCTTATATTGACGGTAATCGATCTCTAAACGGTAAAAATTGTCATCACCTCCGAATACTTTGCTATACATCATTCCGCGAAAATCAAGATATGTTCCCCGGTAAGCATTTGCCGGAACATCACGTGTGTCGTACGTCAATAAGAATCCGAGCCCCGAACTGAAATTTGTGTATCCGTGCTCTGTCCCTCCGGCTGCAATATACGAAGGTTGCTCGATCATTCCGGCGGCGGGTTTCGTGATCTTATCATAATTCAAATCAATCTGAGGGCCTGCAAAGAAGTTGCTTTTTCCCAGACGGAACAGAAACCACGGATTCACCTGAATGCCGCTGTAACGGTATTCGCTGGTGTCTTCTCCGCGAGGATAGTCTTTGTTGGTGCTATATCCGATGCCATAGAAGTTCTCAATCGTATTTTTGTAGGAGAAGGTACCGAAGATACGGAAACGGTCACCTTTGAAGAAAAGCTGCGGCTTGGTCATCAGGTTCAGACCGCCTTTAAACATCAGGGCAATCGCCATAGGGACGATCGAACGCCGCTGGGTAGTATCGCTGGGATTCATCCGGAATGTCATTAAAGCGCTACCGCCTACCAACAAGCCAAAATCTGGTGTGTAACTGGGACCGCCCAATATATTATAGTGAAGATTTCTCTTGGCTACACGTTCACGTCGTAGTTCACGTTTGGAAAGGGTGGGAGTGGTATCTGTCGGGAGAATTTCACCAGCAGACATTGAATTCATAGAACCTTGCACTTCGTCGTTTTTTACTATCGTGCGATCTGTTTGGGCTAATGTAAAGCTGATGGGCAGAACTGCCAACCACATACCTATTATATATCTTTTCATATTCTTTCTTGGAATCTGACTGCAAAGAAAACGCTTTTATTTCGATTAGTTTTCATCTTCATAGATAATAAATCTAAAAAAGAATTGTATTTTTGCCAAATAATATATGTAAAACCAATTTGCCAATATGCTAATATCCGGTGCGGCAAACATAAACACGACACGTCTATCTATTAGCATACCGGCAAAGTAACTTAACGAATTATCTATAATGAATAAACGAATCTTACCAGTTTTTGTTTTCTGTGCCCTCTGCTACTCGGCACAGGCGCAAGACGCGAAAGGAGGCATCAGTGACGCTATGATGCAGCAAATCAAACAGAGTTACCAGAATACGTCTGCCGACAAAGCTATCCGCAACGCTATCGGCAGCAACGACATCCGCAAACTGGCTCTCAACCAGGATAACATGAAAGGAATGGACACGCACTTTTCAGTTAAAGTGAACTCCAAAGGTATCACGAACCAGAAATCATCCGGACGTTGCTGGCTCTTTACGGGGCTGAACGTGATGCGTGCCAAAGCGATTGACAAGTATCATCTGGGTTCTTTTGAGTTCTCTCAGACTTATCCTTTTTTCTTCGACCAACTGGAGAAAGCGAACCTTTTCCTGCAAGGTATCATCGACACCAGTGACAAACCGATGAACGACAAAATGGTGGAATGGCTTTTCCGTAATCCTCTGAGTGACGGCGGAACTTTCACCGGGGTAGCCGACATTGTAAGTAAATATGGTCTTGTACCCAAAGATGTAATGCCGGAAACGAACAGTAGTGAAAATACTTCCCGCATGGCCGGTCTGATCACCCTGAAGCTTCGCGAACAGGGGATTCAGCTTCGCGATATGGCTGCTAAGGGCGCTAAACCAGCTGCTCTGGAGAAAACGAAAACTGAAATGCTCGGCACTATCTACCGGTTGCTCGTTCTGAACTTGGGCGTTCCTCCCACAGAATTTACATGGACTGAGTATAATGCCCAAGGTAAGCTTGTTTCTACCGAAAATTATACCCCGTTGTCTTTCTTGAAGAAGTATGGTGACGAAAACCTCATCAGCAACTACATTATGCTAATGAACGATCCCAGCCGCGAATACTACAAATGCTACGAAATCGACTATGACCGCCACCGTTACGACGGCAAGAACTGGACATACGTCAACCTACCCGTTGAAGATATCAAGGAAATGGCAATCGCCTCTCTGAAAGACAGTACGATGATGTATTTCTCTTGCGATGTCGGCAAATTCCTCAACTCCGACCGTGGCTTGCTGGATGTTAAAAACTACGACTACGAATCTCTCATGGGCACTACTTTCGGCATGGACAAGAAAGAACGTATCCAAAGCTTTGCCAGCGGCTCAAGTCACGCCATGACTCTTATGGCGGTTGACCTCGATGAAAATGGAAAACCGACCAAATGGATGGTTGAGAATAGTTGGGGACCTGCTTCCGGTTATCAGGGGCATCTTATCATGACTGACGAATGGTTTGACGAATATATGTTCCGTCTGGTGGTTGAAACGAAATATGCGTCTTCCAAAATACAGGAAATACTCAAGCAGAAACCGATTCGTCTCCCTGCCTGGGACCCGATGTTTGCCGGAGAAGAATAGTCTTTTTCTTCTTTTTGAGAACAAAAGAAAGGCACTCTAAAGAATATTGTGTGCGACCACGAAAGGAATTGCGGATATTTTTCCGTAATTCCTTTCTTTTTTCCTCACGAATCCCAATCTTATTTATTACTTTTGCGGCAAATTTATGAAACCATTATTTTATATAGCATGGCAAATGTAATAAAGTTACGTAAAGGCCTTGACATAAACCTGAAAGGTAAAGCTGCTGAAACGTACGCAACAGTGAAAGAACCGGGATTTTACGCACTCGTACCCGATGATTTTCCTGGAGTGACGCCGAAGGTAGTCGTAAAAGAGCAGGAGTATGTGATGGCTGGTGGACCCTTGTTTATCGACAAGTATCATCCTGAAGTGAAATTTGTTTCGCCGGTGAGCGGCGTGGTGACGAGTGTAGAACGTGGCCGGCTTGCGACCATCGATCTGGTCGGCAACACCGCCGTCATCGTCAAAGCCTGATATGGCCGAGTACGAAGTCGTGCGCGAGGTGCAGAACCTCTGCGGCAACAA
>OGXX01002006.1_pt1 | contig 19414 bp, 19 predicted proteins | sample 1576301 | NCBI WGS metagenome assembly OGXX01 (sample SAMEA3541469, study PRJEB24748) | human gut metagenome | biome: human gut; feature: human-associated habitat; material: faeces | place: China | collected 2012
GAAAAAGACTTTGAAGTTAATAGACATCTTTATGAAAAACAACAAAAAGAGATTTCAAGACAGAAAGAAATTATTCAAAGATTTGAAAATTATGGAAACAATAGATTTATAAAGCAGGCAAGTTCAAGACGCAAACTACTTGATAAAATGGATTTGATTGAAAATCCTGAAATATATAAAAATTCCATGAAATTAAAACTGGTTCCGGAAGTGGAATCCGGAAAAGATGTTTTAACTATTTCAGATTTATCAATGGGCTTTAATGATAAAATTTTATTTGATGATATAAATCTAAATGTTTATAAGGGAGATAAAATCGGTCTTGTAGGAAAGAATGGAGTAGGAAAGACAACTTTATTTAAAATAATTTGTAATAATCTTGAGGCTATAAAAGGAAAATGTGATTTAGGTGCTAGAGTATCAATTGGTTATTACGATCAGGAACAAAAAACTCTAAGCAATCAAAATACAGTTATGGATGAATTTTGGGATGCCTATCCAAAAATGAATAATTTTGAAGTTAGAAGTCATCTTGCAAAGTTCAACTTCTTTGATGAAGATTTATTTAAATCTGTTGGAGAATTAAGTGGTGGAGAAAGAGCAAGGCTTGAACTTTTAAAACTAATGTTGTCGAAATCTAATTTTTTGCTTTTAGATGAACCGACTAATCATTTAGATATTGAAAGTAAAGAGGTTTTAGAAAATGCAATTGTAGATTATTCAGGCACCGTACTTATCATTTCTCATGATAGATATTTTTTAAATAAGGTTGTCAATAAGATTTGGTATCTAGAAGATGGAAAAATTACTGAGTTTTATGGAAATTATGATTATTTTTTGGAAAAATTAAACGAAAAAAACGAAGCAGAAGAAAAAATAATTTCAAAAACTGAAATTGAGAAAGAAAAAAAGAAAAAAAAGGAAAAAGAAAAAGAAGAAAGAGCAAAAAAACAAAAATTGAAGGAAATTGAAAATAAAATTTTTGAAATTGAAGAGAAAATTGAAATTTGCAATAAAGATATTCAAAATCCTGAAATTTTTAATGATAAAGATAAATTTTTACAGATTGGTGAAGATTTATCGAGATTGATAAAAGAAAAAGAAAAATTATATTTAGAGTGGGAAAATTACTTATAGGAGAATTGTATGAATAATGTTAATCCGTTAGAAAATGTTCAAATGATTTTAAAGAAATCTTGTGAATTATTAAATTTAGATGATAGTTTATATGACCTTTTAAAAGAACCGGAAAGGACAATAGAAATAAATATCCCCGTTAAGATGGATAACGGGAAGGTTAGAATTTTTAAAGGGTTTCGTTCACAACATTGCGACGTTATGGGACCTTATAAAGGTGGAATAAGATTTCATCCAAGTGTAAATATTGATGAAGTTAAGGCTCTATCCATTTGGATGAGTTTAAAATGTTCTGCGACTCATCTTCCTTTTGGTGGAGGAAAAGGAGGAATAATTGTAGATGTAAATGAATTATCCGAAAATGAACTTGAAAGACTTTCAAGAGGATATGTAAAAGAATTGTATAAATATATTGGAGATAGATTTGATATTCCGGCTCCGGATGTAAATACAAATGAAAAAGTTATGGCTTGGATGTTGGATGAATATATAAAATTGACAGGAAACAATACTCTTGCAACTTTTACCGGAAAAGCATTAGGTTTTGGTGGTTCTTATGGAAGAAAAGAGGCAACTGGAGTTGGAGTTGCAGTTATGACAAGAGAGGCTCTAAATAAGTTAGGAATAGATATAAGAAATTCGCGAATTGCTATTCAAGGTTTTGGAAATGTCGGCTCTAACACTGCAAAACATTTAGAGAGAATGAGTGGAAATATTTTATCAATCTCAGAATATGATAAGGAAAAAGGCGTTTATACAATCTACAATGAAAACGGGTTTAATATTTCAGAACTAATTTCTCATTTTGAAAAATATAATACATTATATAATTATAAAAATGCAAAACATATTTCAATTGATCAATTCTACTCTTTAGACGTAGATGTAATCATTCCATGCGCTTTGGAAAATTCTATTACTGAAGATGAAGCCCAAAAGATTAGGGCAAAATTAATCGTTGAAGGAGCTAACGGCCCTGTTGATTATCTTGCTGATAGAATTTTAAGACAAAAAAATGTTGTAGTCATTCCGGATATATTGGCAAATTCCGGAGGAGTTATAGCTTCATATTTTGAATGGGTGCAAAATATTTCAGGTATTGATATGACTGAAGATGATGTTTTAAATAAAGTAGAATATAAAATGTTACTTGCTTATAACGAAATAATGAAAATACAAAATAAATACGATGTAACTATGAGAATTGCATCTTATATCTATTCAGTATTAAGACTTTATAAAATATTAAAACTAAGATCAAGAATTTAGTTTTAAAAAATATTTTTATTTTAAGTCTTGACATAATTGAAAAAATATTCTATTATATTAATGTAAGTCGAACAAAAATATAAGTGAATAAATAAAAAATTTAGTAAATTGGTTTTTTTTTTCTCTATTTAGAGGTAAAAAGAAAACCAATTTTTTTATAGGAGGAAATTATGAGCAGAATTGAAGACTTTGGAAAATTTACTTTTGACAAAAGTGCAATGAAAAGAAAACTGCCGTATCCGATATATCTAAAGTGGAAAAATGCAATTAGAAAAGAAGAACTTTTGGATAAAGACAGTGCTGATATAATTGCACATGCAATGAAGGAGTGGGCAATTGAAAAGGGTGCGACACATTATTGTCATTGGTTTCAACCTTTGAATGGTAATACCGCAAAAAAACATGAGAGTTTTATAAGTAAATCAAATGAAAATTTACCTATAGTTAGATTTTCTGGAGAAGAACTTTTAAAGAGTGAACCTGATGCTTCATCTTTTCCAAATGGAGGAATGAGATCAACATTTGAGGCGAGAGGTTATACATATTGGGATTGTACCGCAAATGCTTTTATAATGGATAATATTTTATATATTCCTTCGATTTTTGTTTCTTTTGATGGAATAAGTTTGGATAAAAAAGCCCCGCTTTTAAAAAGTATGGACTTTTTATCAAAACAAGCTACAGCTTTATATAATTTATTTTCAGATGAAAAGATTTTTAGAGTTAGAATTAAGGTTGGTTTAGAACAGGAATTTTTCTTAATTGATAGAAAATTTTATGAACAGAGAGTTGATCTTATAAATACGGGAAGAACATTAATTGGTGAAATGCCTCCAAAAGATCAAGAGTTATTACAGCATTATTTTGGTTCAATTCCTAAAAGAGTTATGAATTACTATAATAGTATAAATAAAAAATTAGAGGATTTAGGTATTAATTCTAAAACCGAACATAATGAAGTAGCTCCCGGACAGTTTGAAGTTGCAATTTTATATGATACAGTAAATGTTTCTGTTGATAATAATCAAATTGTTATGGAAGTTTTAAGAAAAACAGCTTATGAGCATGATCTTGTCTGTTTATTACATGAAAAGCCATTTAAAAATGTAAATGGAAGTGGAAAACATAATAATTGGTCTTTGGTTACGAATTATGGGAAAAATTTGTTAAAATTACCAAAAAAGGATAATGAAATCGATAGGTTAATTTTTGCGATTTTTATGGTTTCTACCGTTTCTGCTGTAAATAAATATTCTTCACTGCTTAGAGTTTCATCTTCAAGCGTTAGAAATGATTTAAGACTTGGAGGAGATGAAGCTCCACCTTCAATAGTATCTGTATATTTAGGAAATGAGATAGAAAATATTTTAGATGATATTTTAGACTTGGAAGTTAAAAATTCTATTAAATTAAATGATTTTAATATTAGTAATTTGGAATTTGCACCAAGAGATACTGATGATAGAAATAGGACATCACCTTTTGCTTATACAGATGGAAAATTTGAGTTTAGAATGTTGGGTTCAATGCAAAGTGCAGCAGATTGTAATATAGTTTTAAATACAATTGTGGCTTCAGAACTTAAAAATATTTTACAAAGAGTTGAAAATATTGAAGATAAGTATGAAAGAATTTCTGTTTGTAAAAATATTTTAAAAGAAATTTTTATTGAAAGTGAAAGAATTTTATTCTCCGGAGATAATTATTCAAAAGAATGGATTGAAGAGGCAGAAAAAAGAGGACTTAAAAATAATAGAACATATTTAGATGCTTTGTTATGTGCTAAAGAAAGTAAGGAATATGAAGTTCTTTTGAAAAATGATATTTTAAACGATTTAGAATTGAGTGCCGTTTATGATGTTTGTATTGAAGACATCAAAAATACCTATATGTTAGAGATGAAAACATTGGTTAATATGATTAATAAAGATGTTATCCCATCTTGTATAAAAGAACTTAATTTTGAAATGATTTTAAATGATAAAATAAAAAATGCAAAACTTAATGAAAGAGTAAATAAACTCAATAATTTACTTGAAGGATTATTTGTAAAACTTGAAGAATTTAAAGAGTTTGAAAAAACAATTAGAAGTAAAAAAGGAATTGAAGAAGTAATTAGTTTACATAAATTCGTTCCTAGAAAAATAGAAGAAATTAGGAAAATAAGTGATGAAATTGAATCAAATGTTTCAAGAGAAAATTGGAATATACCAACTTATGAAGAAATGTTTAGAGTATTAAATTAGGAGGATGTAATGAGTAAATTTATTTTTATTACCGGAGGAGTAGTTTCAGGGATTGGTAAAGGAATCTGTGGGGCAAGTTTGGGAAGACTTTTAAAGGACAGAGGTTTTAGTGTTTTTATGCAAAAATTTGATCCATATATAAATGTTGACCCAGGAACTATGAGTCCATATCAACATGGAGAGGTTTTTGTAACAAAAGATGGAGCTGAAACAGATTTGGATTTAGGACATTATGAAAGATTTATTGATGAAGAGCTTACTCAAAGAAGTAATGTTACTACTGGAAGAATTTATAGTGAAGTAATTCAAAAGGAACGTAGAGGAGATTATAACGGGGCAACTGTTCAAGTTATTCCACATATTACTGATAGAATAAAGGGATATGTTTATAAGGCTGCTGAGGAAAGTAAAGCTGATATAATAATAACTGAAATTGGTGGTACAGTCGGAGATATTGAATCATTACCTTTCATTGAAGCAATTAGACAAATTCATGCGGAAAATAAAAAAGAAGATGTTTTATTTATTCATACTACTTTAGTACCTACTATACCGGGATCAGATGAATTAAAAACTAAGCCAACTCAACATTCTTTTAAGGAGCTTATGAGTCAAGGAATTAAGACAAATATAATAGTTGTTAGAAGTCCTGAAAAAATTTCTGATGAAATAAAAAATAAAATCAGTCTTTTTTGTGATGTTCCAAAGAGTGCAATTGTTCAATCTGAAAATGTTGATTTTATTTATGAAGTTCCTGTTAGATTACATGAACAAGGTTTAGATGATTATGTTTTGCATAAACTTTGCCTTGAAGGAAAGCCAATAATAAAGAATAATTGGAAAGAAATGATTGATTCTTATAAAAATGTAAAAACTGAATTAGAAATTGGACTTGTTGGTAAATATGTTCAACTTCATGATGCTTATCTTTCAGTCTCTCAAGCGTTAATAGATGCAGGATATAAAAATGCTCATAAGATTAATATTCATTGGATAAATTCTGAAGAGGTTACTGAAGAAAATGCTAAAGAAGTATTTAAAGGGCTTGATGGAATTATAGTTCCAGGTGGATTTGGAGGAAGAGGTATTGAAGGAATGATTGCTACAAGTAAATATGCAAGAGAAAATAATATTCCTTATTTTGGAATATGTCTTGGAATGCAAATTGCAATTATAGATATAGCTAGAAATGTTGCAAATCTTGAAGGAGCAGATTCAACTGAAAAAGATGATACTACTAAATATCCAGTTATAGATTTGATGGAAAATCAATTTGATGTTGAAAATATTGGAGGAACTTTAAGACTTGGGAATTATGATTGTAAACTTTTAAAAAATACTAAAGCTAGAGAACTTTATAATTCTGAAATAATTCAAGAAAGACATAGACACAGATACGAATTTAACAATAAATATAGAAAAGAACTTGAAAAAGCTGGAGTTATTTTTTCAGGAATAAATCCTGAACTTAATCTAGTTGAAATTATAGAATATACTGGCAGTGATTATTTTGTTGCTTGTCAATTCCATCCTGAATTTAAATCAAGACCAAATAAAGTTCATCCACTATTTGATGGTTTTATAAAGGCATCTATAAAAAATAAAAATAAATAGTTAATATTAATTAAGAAACAGATTTATATTTGTTTCTTATTTTTTTATAATAATATAGACATGTATTTTATAAAATGATATAATTTTAGTGAAAAAATTTTTAATAATTTTAATTTAGGAGGAAAAATGGGATTATTTGATATAGTTAAAAAAGCTTTAACAGGAGCGAGTGATGAGGATAACATAAAAAACAAGGCAAGGATGCGTGAAATTTTTAATTCTTGTGTAGAAAATGGCGATGACTACAAGTTAATATATTGTCATATGCAAAATGAGACTAATGCTGTTGTTGTAAAAGTTACAAGACATAGTAATTTTATTGTAGGATATAAAGAAGGTGAAGTTGTTATAATTAATGTAAATGCTACATTATCAGAATATGGAGAACCAGAATTCTTTAATAAAGAAAATGGAGCAACAATAAAAACATTTGTAGGTTATTGTGTTGCTGATAAAGAAAATGTACATTATCAATTTGAACCTATAACATTTGAGCCAGGAATTGTAAAAGGTGCAAAGTATTCAGTTGCAATTACACAAAGTGGAGCAGAAGTATCAGAATTTCGTAAATTTTTCAAACGTGGATTGTAATGTAATATTGTTTTTTAGAACTATAGAAAACTTAACGATTAAGATTTTGTCTTAATCGTTTTTTGATTGAAATAGACTGGGAATTGAAAATTGATATGTAAAATAATTGTAATAAAATATAAAAAATGTTAAAATTAGATTGAAATAAGTAATTGAAAAAATTTATTAGTGATTTGGAGAAATATATGTTATTAGTTATAGATGTTGGAAATACAAATATTGTTTTGGGAGTTTATCAAGGATATTCATTAATTTGTGATTTTAGGCTCAACACGATAAAAAATAAAACAAGTGATGAGTATGCTATGTCCATTACAGAGATATTACATGCTAACGATATTAAAAAATCTGAAATTGACGATGTTGTTGTGGCGTCAGTTGTCCCTGACGTTATGCATTCAATTGAAAATGCTATAAAAAAATATTTTAATTTAAAGCCTATGATTATTGATGATAATTGTGATTTGGGGATAAAAATAAATCACGATAATCCAAAAACAATTGGAGCAGATAGAATAGTAAATTCAGTTGCAGGAATTAAAAAATATGGGGTTCCTTTGATAATTATAGATATTGGGACAGCTATTACTTTTGATGTAGTTGATGAAAATTCAATTTATCAAGGTGGAGCTATCATTCCAGGTATTGGAATTTCATCAGAAGCATTATTTTTAAAAACTGCAAAACTTCCAAGAGTAGAACTTTATAAGCCTGAAAGAATTGTAGCTAAAAATACAATGGATAATATTAGAGTTGGTATGGTTATTGGATATATAGGACTTATTGAAAAGTTGATTGATGAAGTTGTAAAAGAGATGAATTTTGATGTTTCTAAGTTAAAAGTTGTTGCAACAGGTGGATATTCCAGCTTAATTACTAAAGATATAGATAAGATTAATATTATAGATAAGAAACTTACTCTTGATGGAATGCTTGAAATCTATAAGATGAAAAAGGGGTTATAATATGCTTAATGGAGATGTTTTTTTAGCTCCACTTGCAGGTGTTAGCGATGTTGCATTTAGAATTTTAGCTAGTGAAATGGGAGCGAGTTTAACTTTTACTGAGATGGTTTCTATAAAGGGATTATATTATGATAACGACAAAACTTCAATTATAACTTATATTGACAAAAGAGAAGGACCAGTTGGATTACAAGTTTTTGGAAGTGATGAAAATATTATGGCAGAAATAATCCAAAATAGATTTAATAAAAGAGATGATATTTATCAACTTGATTTGAATTTAGGTTGTCCTGCTCCTAAAATTGTAAAAAATCATGAAGGTAGCTACTTAATGAAGGATCCTAAAAAAGTCAAGAGTATTGTTTCAGCTATGGTAAAAAATTCTAAAGTTCCCGTAAGTGTTAAAATTAGATTGGGTTTTGATAAAAATAATAAAAACTTTTTAGAAGTTGCTGATTCAATTGTTGAAGCTGGGGCTTATATGATTACATTACATGCCAGAACAAGAGAAATGTTTTATTCAGGAAAGGCTGATTGGAATGCTATAAAAATTTTGAAAAATCATGTTCCTATAAAAGTTGTTGGAAATGGAGATGTTTGTAGCGTTGAAGATTATGTAAGGATGAAAGAAGAAACCGGAGTGGATGCAGTTGCGATAGGACGTTATGCTCTTGGAAATCCATTTATTTTTAAACAAATTAAGGATTATAATTTAACAAAAAAATATTCTTCTCCATCTTTAGAAGAGGTGATTGATACTATAAAAAGGCATTATAAACTGGAGCTGGAATTTAAATCGGAAAGAATAGCAATAAGAGAAATGAGAAAAAATATTTTATGGTATTTGAAAGGCTTTAAAGATTCAAACAAGGTGAAAAATACTATAAATACTTTAACTGATATTGACGAAATTTTTGATGTGTTAAATGAATATAAGAACAATTTTAACCAAAATTAGAATATACATAAAGAAAAATTAATTTCACTATAATTATTTTTATAAGTTTTGGAGGATGTTATGAAAAAATTATTTAAAGTCTTATCGTTTTTACTTATTTTTGTATTATTTTTAACTTCTTGTAAATCAACAGTGAATGGGACTTTTGAAGGAAAAGCTAGAGGTCATAATGGAGATGTTGTTATTGACGTAAGTTTTGAAAATAATAAAATAAAAAAAGTATCATTAAAGGAAAGTGTTGAAACTGAAGATGTAGGGAAACTTGCTATTGAAAAATTGATTGAAAAAGTGAATTCAGGAGATTTCAATTTAGATGAGGTAACAGGTGCAACCTATTCTTCAAAGGCTTTTATAAATGCTCTTGCAGATGCTATAAAAAAATCTGGGCTTGACTATAAAAAAATTCTTAAAAACAATCCTACTATGAATGAAAAATTTGAAACGAAGGAAATGAATGTTGATGTAGTTGTTGTCGGTTCAGGTGGCGCGGGATTAATTGCGGCGATAAAAGCTAAAGAAGCCGGAGCTAATGTTGTAATTTTAGAAAAGTTACCAATAATAGGAGGAAATACTTTAATTTCAGGTGCTGAATATGCTGCTCCGATGAATTGGTTACAAGAAAAGGAAAATATAAAGGATAGTATTGACTTATTTAAAAAAGATGTTGAAAAAGCAGGAGGAGATAAAGAACTTATAGATGTGTTAGCTAATAATGCACTTGACGGTGCAAAATGGTTAAGAGATGATGTTAATGTTGAATGGACTGACGAACTTATGTTTTTTGGAGGTCATTCAGTTAAGAGATCTTTAATTCCTAAAGGACAATCCGGAAAAGAGTTGATAAATAAATTACATGCAAAAGCTGAGGAATTAGGAATAGAAATTTTAACAGAGACTAATGCCTATGAACTTATCACGAAAGATAATGTAGTTACTGGAGTTAAAGCTAAAATAAAGACTGGAGAATTGATTGTTAATGCGAAATCCGTTGTTTTGACAACGGGTGGTTTTGGAGCAAACAAAAAAATGCTTTATGATAATGATAAAGAAATTGATGATAAAATTCTTTCAACAAATTCTCCGGGATCAACAGGCGATGGGATAAAAATGGCACAAGCTATTGGAGCTGATGTTGTAGATTTAGATAAAATTCAGTTATATCCTGTTTGTGATGTTGAGACAGGTAAACTTTTATATACTGGAGATACAAGACTTGTTGGTGGAGCAATACTCGTAAACAAAGAAGGAAAAAGATTTGTTGAAGAGTTGGGTACCAGAAGAGAAATTTCAATGGGAATTAAGGCTCAAACAGATAGTGTTGCATATCAAATTTGGGACGAAGAATCAATGAAAAAATCAAATATTTTGCCTACTCATGAAGTCGAATATAATAATTTGATAGAGGGTAAAAAACTTTGTAAGGTGAATTCAATTGATGAAATGGCAGACTTTTTTGGAATAGATAAGGAAAATTTAAAAGCAACAATAAATAAATTTAATGAAGATTCAAAAAATGGAAAAGATACATTATTTAATCTTAGAAGATTAGGTTTTAAAATAGATAAAGCACCTTTTTACTGTTTAAAAGCCGTTCCTGCAGTTCATCACACAATGGGTGGTCTTAAGATAAATAAAGATGCAAATGTATTGGATAAAAATGGAAATATTATAAAGGGATTATACGCTGCAGGAGAAACAACCGGTGGAATTCATGGAAATAACAGATTAGGCTCAGTTTCAATTACTGATATTACAGTTTTTGGAATTATAGCAGGAACTAATGCAGCAAAAACCAAATAATTTATACACAAAAAAGGAGCGAAGCTCCTTTTTTAATTTTTATTGTTTGCTTAAGCATAATTCGCTTGAAAAAGCGAATAAAAAACCACCAGCTATGCTGGTGGAGACAAAAGCTTAAGCTATAAGAAAATTCCTCCTTGTGATAAAATATAATAAAGATTTGCCAATCGTAATATAAGAACAAGGAGGAATTTTTATGGATAACAATAGTTTATCACATACAAGGTGAAATTGTAAATATCATATAGTATTTTCACCAAAGTATAGGAGAAGAGAGATATATGGGAAATTAAGAAATGATATAGGGAAAATAATAAGAGGATTGTGTAAAAGGAAAGGGATAAATATAATAGAAGCAGAATGTTGTGTGGATCATATACATATGCTAGTAGAAATACCGCCAAAATATAGCGTGGCAGAAGTAATGGGATATATAAAAGGAAAAAGTAGTTTGATGATATTTGATAGACATGCAAATTTAAAGTATAAGTATGGGAATAGACATTTTTGGTGTAGAGGATATTATGTGGATACAGTAGGAAAGAATGCAAAGAAAATAGAAGAATATGTAAGAAATCAACTGCAAGAAGATATAGCAGGAGAACAATTAAGTTTGAAAGAATATATAGACCCATTTACGGGGAAGAAAAATAAGTAGAAGTCCTTAAGGACAGCTGGGAAAAAAGTGCGATTGGCAAATCTTAAAAGACCTTTAGGTCAAGCAGGAAATATCCCCTTATAGGGGTGTGGAAACCACCAGCTGAGCTGGTGGTTATGATTGTGAAACAACAAGGTTCCCGGGTACCCACCTGATGCGAAGCATCATGGAAGGATGGATGTCTTGTTCTTTAATTCATTGTAGAAAATTGAAGATTCAACAGGTAAGTTGTTTCTTTCTTTTATAGTAAACAGAAATAATCTTTTTCTCGCTCTTGTCATTGCAACATAGAATAATCTTCTCTCTTCTTCTAATAATTTTTCGTCAAAAGAGTTTAGCACACTCTTTTGTGGAAATTCTCCATCAATTAAATCAATAATAAATACATTATCATATTCTAAACCTTTTGCAGAATGTATTGTTGAAATTGAAATATTAGATTTTGAACTTGAAGCATTTTTAAGTAATTCTTTTAAATTGTCCAATTTTTCAATAAATTCATCGAAAGTTTTTAAATCTTTGGACAAATATTTTATTAAGTCAAAGATTAGATTATAATTTAGATTGGAAAATTCATTAAAATTATCCAAATAATCTCCATATCCTAGCTCATAGAGAATACAATCAATTTTATCTTCCATTTTCATTCTTTTTAATCTTTTAAAATCATTTCTTAAAGATGTAATTTTGTTTAGATAAAAATCATTTAATTCATCCAAATCTAGTAAACTCTCCAATACGCATTGATTATAGGGTTTAAATTCCAATTTAGTTATGAAGTCCTTTTTTATATAAGCATTAAGTTTAAAATAAATTCTTTTAAACACTTCCAGATCTGTTGTATCTTCAGAAAATAAAAGGATATTTTTTACATCATTTAATATTCGGTTCGAATAAAAGTCGAATTTATTTTCTTTTACAAAAAAATCAATATCATTATTTTTTAATATGTCCGCTACATATAGAGAAGATATATTATTACGATATAAAACTCCGATTGTTTCATTAGGATTTATTTCAGAAATTCTTTTTAGCAATTCTCTGGCTTGAATAATCGAATTTTTGACTTTAAATAGCATTATTTGTGAACTTTCTTCAGTTGTATGTTTGGAAGATTTTTCATATCTAATTTTATTTCCTTGAATTATTTTATTGCTTATTTTTATTATATTTTTTGTAGACCGAAAATTTTTATCCATAAAAAATATTTTTGAATTCGGATAAATATTTTTAAAATTTAATAAGTTCTCTGGACTTGCACCTCTAAAACTATAAATTGACTGATCATCATCTGCTACTATAAATACATTGTTTTCAGGAAATACAATCTTTCTGATTATTTCAAATTGTAATGTTGAGGTATCTTGACCTTCATCAATTTGAAAAAATTTATATCTATTTTTTAAAGCTTTTAAAAGTTTTTTATCTGTTGAAATATATTCATTAGCCAAAATGAGCAAATCATTAAAATCCATAAAATTATTTTGAATTTTTATTTCATCATACAAATTATACAATTTTAACATTAAAGAACGATTTGAAATAAAATGATTTTTTCTTAAATATCCTTCAAAATCATACATCTTATTTTTTGTATAGTCATAAATTGAAAAGAAGTCATTAATTTCTTCATCAGATAGCTTTTTATAATTTTTTTGGTAATACACCCTTTTTAAAATTAAAACTCTATTAAATTCGTTATTTCCTTCAATCAAAGTTTTTTTTATATTTTTTAATTTCATATAATTTCTCACTATTTCATAACAAAAAGCGTGGATTGTCTTAAAGGTAATTTTTCCTCTAAATTCAGGATTTTGAGCTAAAAATCGTCTTTCCATATCAATTCCTTGAGATTTGCTGAAAGTTATCGAAATTATTTCACTTGGATCTATATTATGATTGTTAATCAAATTTAAAATTCTATTTAATAATACAGTTGTCTTGCCTGAACCCGGAACTGCTAAAATTAAAGCAGGACCTTCAAAATGTTTAATGGCATCAACTTGTTGACTTGTAAATTTCATATAATCACCTTAGTATATTCTATCATAAAAATAATTCCTTTTAAAGCGTATTTATGGTAAAATATAGGTCGGAGGTTATTATATGGACAAACATTATATTCCTAACACCAAAGGTGTTATATTTGCAAATAAGAATAAATTTTCTTTCAGCATTGATTCAATTTTACTATCCTATTTTTCAAAAGTTAAAAAAGATAAGATATTAATTGATATCGGAGCAGGAACTGGAATAGTAGGCTTTAGAATTAATTTTTTAAATAATTTAAAAACTGTATATCTTATAGAAATACAAAATGAAAATGCAAAGCTTATTGAGCATAGTATTATTGAAAACAAACTGAATAATGTTATTCTTTTAAATAAAGATTTAAAAGAATGTTATAACGATTTTGAAAATTCATCAGTTGATTATATTGTGTCAAATCCTCCATATAAAAAAATGAATACAGGAATATTAAATGAAGATGAGAATTTTTTAATTTCAAGATATGAATATGCACTTAAACTTGAAGATATTCTAGATTTTTCATATAAAAAACTAAATTCAGGCGGAAAAGTTTTTTTGATTTACAGTATGGAACGTTTGGTTGATGTTTTAAGTGAATCGAGAAAATTTAGATTAGAGCCTAAAAGAATTCAATTTATCTCTACAAATATAGATAAAAAGCCACACCTATTTATGGTTGAGCTGGTTAAAAACGGTAATAGCAATTTATTTATTGAAGATAATATTTATATTTATAATAAAAGTGGAGAATATACTGATAAGATTAAGGAGATATATTATGGACAGGATTTCTAATATTTATTTTGTTCCAACACCTATAGGTAATATGAAAGATATAACACTTAGAGCATTGGAAGTTTTAGATAAAAGTGATATAATTTACTGTGAAGACACAAGGAACAGTCTTAACTTATTAAAATTTCATAATATAAATACTAAATTAGTATCATATCATAAATTTAACGAGAACGAAAGAGTTGAAGAAATAATAAGTAATATTTCAGATGGAAAAATTGTTTCTGTAATTTCCGATGCGGGAATGCCAATAATAAACGATCCTGGTTTTGTGATTTTACAGGAAGTTATAAAAAGAGATATATCTTATGAAATTTTACCCGGAGCATGTGCATTGATAAATGGAATTTGTGGTAGCGGATTTGATGCGACAAGTTTTGTATATATGGGATTTGTTCCTAAAACGGATTCGGAACGTAAAAAATATTTTCAAAGTTTTAAAAATATGAAAGTTACAGGAATATTCTATGAAAGTCCACATAGACTTTTAAAAACATTAAAATTTTTATATTCCTTATTTGGAAATATAAATGTCTGTGTGTGTAGAGAATTAACAAAACTATTTGAAGAGTATAAAAGAGGATGTTTAGAAGAAATTATTTCATATTATTCTGAAAAAGGGGTAAAAGGAGAGATAGTTCTTATAATAGAAAAAATATCTGATGAGAAAGTGGATGTTGATATAAAAAAAGAGATATTAAAATTAAAAGATGATGGATATAGCAATAAAGATATTGTAAAAATGTTAAAAAATAGTTTTAACATTTCAAAAAATGAAGCATATGAATTAGTATTGAATTTAGAAAACGAGGAGGAAAAATAGATGTCACAACAATTATTAAAAGAAAAACAATATCATATTGATATGAAAGCGGGAGATGTTGGAAGATATGTAATTTTACCAGGAGATCCAAAAAGATGTAAATTAATCGCAAAATATTTTGATGATGCGGTTTTAGTTGCAGATAATAGAGAATATGTAACATATACAGGATTTTTAGAAGGAGAAAAAGTTTCTGTAACAAGTACAGGAATTGGTGGAGCAAGTACATCAATAGCTGTTGAAGAATTGCATAAAATCGGTGCAGATACATTTATAAGAGTTGGTACTTGTGGTGGAATTGAATTAGACGTTGAGGCGGGAGATTTGGTAGTAGCGACTGGAGCTATAAGAATGGAAGGAACTTCAAAAGAATATGCACCAATAGAATTTCCTGCGGTTGCTGATTTTAATATCGTAAATGAGCTTACAAATGCTTGTATTGAAACAAAACAAAAATATCATGTTGGAGTTGTTCAATGTAAAGATGCATTCTATGGACAACATCAACCTGAAACTAAACCGGTAAGTTATGAATTATTAAATAAATGGGAAGCTTGGAAAAGACTTCATACAAAGGCAAGTGAAATGGAATCAGCAGCACTTTTTGTAGTATCAAGTTACTTAAATACAAGGGCTGGTTCAATATTTTTGGTTGTAAACAATCAAGAAAGAGTTAAACAAAATCTTTCTAATAATGTAATAGAAGATACTGATAGAGCGATAAAAACAGCAATACTTGCTCTTAGAAATCTTATTAAAAAAGATAGAGAGAACAGATAAATTTATTAATTTTAAAAACGGAATTTTTTGTAAAATAAAGTTTATAATAAATGACTTAAATTGCTTGACAATTGATTTGCTTTATGTTATGATCTTATGAGTAATATAATGTATAGTTATGTTCAAATTTAGCTTTCAAGGAGGTGTTTCTATGAGAGATAAAGTTGTGTTGGCATGTACAGAATGTAAAAATAGAAATTACAATACTAAAAAGAACAAAAAAGTTACAACTAACAGAATTGAATTGAATAAGTATTGTAAGTTTTGTAAAAAACACACTCTTCACAGAGAAACAAAATAGTTAGAGATTGGAGGAGAGTAGTATGGCAACAAAAACTACTGATCAAAAACAAAAGAAAACTAGCTTTATGCGTGGAGTACGTCATGAATTCAAAAAGATAGTATGGCCTTCTAAAAAAAGTGTTTTTTATTACAGTCTTGCAGTAGTTACAATTTCTATAATTAGTTCAACTATGATTTGGGGATTGGATAATATTTTAAAAAGATTGTTAGGTTTAATTATCCATTAATTATTAAGGAGGGAAGGACTTTAGTCCGTTTGTATGACAACAGAAGAATTAAAGGATATTAAAGAAAAAGAAGCCAAATGGTATGTAGTACATACATATTCAGGGCACGAAAACAAAGTTAAGGCTAATATTGAAAAGTTAGTTGTTAATCGTGGAAATGACATTGATATATTTGAGGTTGTTGTTCCAACGGTTAAAGAAGAAACAGAAACCGGAAAAATTAAAGAAAGACAATTATTTCCCGGATATGTTTTGGTTAAAATGATAATTACAGATATTTCTTGGTATTTAGTTAGAAATACTAGAGGAGTAACTGGATTTGTAGGCTCAGGTAATAAACCTGTACCTCTATCAGAAAAAGAAGTTGAAGCATTAGGTGTTTCAGCAAAACCATATGATAATGTGGATATACACGAAGGAGATTCTATTACAATTATAGATGGAGCATTTAAAGATTTGACTGCTAAAGTAATAGAGGTATCTCAAGAAAATGGTAAATTAAAAGCTTTCGTTTCTTTATTTGGAAGAGATACGCTTGCTGAATTAGATTTTAGTGACGTAATAAAAAATTAAATTTGAAAATAATTTGAAAAATATTCAAAACAGAGATATACGAGAGTGGGAGGGGTTTAGCACCCGAAAACCACATTAGTTTTTAAGGAGGAACTATAAAATGGCTAAAAAAGTACAAGCATTAGTAAAATTACAAATTCCAGCAGGAAAGGCGACTCCTGCTCCACCAGTAGGTACTGCACTTGGACCTCATGGTGTAAATATAATGCAATTTACAAAAGAATTTAACGCAAAGACAGCTGATCAAGCTGGATTAATTATTCCGGTTGTATTGACTGTTTACCAAGATAGATCATTTACATTCATTACAAAGACTCCGCCGGTACCAGTATTAATTAAGAAAAAATTAGGTATCGAATCAGGATCAAAAGTACCAAATAAGACTAAAGTTGGTAATTTAACTAAAGAACAAGTTAGAGAAATTGCAGAAGTTAAAATGCCTGACTTAAATGCTGCTACTATTGAAGCGGCTATAAGTATGGTTAAAGGTACTGCCAGAAGTATGGGAATAACTGTAGAAGAGTAATATTAAGTGGGAGCAAAAATTAGCGAACACCACAAGGAGGATATAAATGAAAAAAGGTAAAAAATATTTAGAAAGTTTAAAATTAATAGATAAAACAAACTTATATGATTTAAAAGAAGCATGTGAGTTAGCCGTAAAAACTTCAACTGCAAAATTTGATGAAACAGTAGAATTACATGTTAAATTAGGGGTTGACTCAAGACATGCTGATCAACAAGTTAGAGGTACAGTAGTATTACCTCATGGAACTGGTAAAACTTTAAGAGTTTTAGTTTTATGTAAAGAAAACAAAGTTCAAGAAGCAAAAGATGCCGGAGCAGATTATGTTGGAGCAGATGATTACATTCAAAAAATCCAAAATGAAAACTGGTTTGATTTTGATGTAATAGTTGCAACTCCTGATATGATGGGTGTTGTTGGTCGTCTTGGTAAGGTACTTGGTCCTAAGGGACTTATGCCATCACCAAAGGCAGGCACAGTAACAATGGACGTTACAAAGGCTGTAAACGAAATTAAAGCAGGTAAGATTGAGTACAGACTTGATAAGACAAATATCATCCACACTCCGATCGGCAAAGCATCATTCGGTCCGGAAAAGCTGAAGGACAACTTCAATACTCTCCTCGAAGCTATCGTCAAGGCTAAGCCGGCGGCAGCAAAGGGACAGTATCTCAGAAGCGTTACGATTTCAGCGACGATGAGCCCGGGTATTAAGATCAATCCGCTCAAAATTTCCTAATTCACAGCGGAGTGACCGGCGATCGGATCTTACAGTCCGGCGGTTCGCAGAAACAGTGCGGATCACGGCTGTTTTGCGCGGACATCATCACAAAAAATTGAATACAAAAGCCGTAGACAGCAGGTGCGAATAAGCTTAATTTCCTGCCGAGGTCTTATTTATAAATTAAGAGCCTTTTCTGTCTGCGGGAAAGGCTTTGCTTATATGCAAAACCTTGACCGAATGGAAGTGTTATACGCTTCATGCACGAAATTTCCGGGCTATGGGCGCGGGAAACAGAAATGCAAATAGACGCGTCGGACGTGTCGGAAAGGAGAATATATGTCAGTAGAAAGTTTACAGGCAAAGCAGGCTGTCATTGATGAGATCAAAGACAAGTTCGAGAGAGCAAAGTCTGCTGTAGTCGTCGACTATATGGGCATCACTGTAGAAGAAGCTGATTCCATGAGAAAACAGCTCCGTGAGGCCGGAATCGACTATACTGTTTATAAGAATACGCTGGTTAACCGTGCGATTCAGGGAACAGAATTCGAATCCCTTGCACAGGTGTTAAGCGGTCCGAGCGCGTTTGCGTTCGGTTATGAGGATGCTACGGCACCTGCGAGAGAGCTTAACAGCGTTATCAAAAAGTTAAATAAAATGACCTTCAAAGCAGGTATCGTGGAAGGTGAATTTTACGATCAGGAGGGTATCCTCGCAATCGCGAAGTTACCGTCCAGAGACGAATTGATCGCGAAGTTTATGGGCAGCATCAAGTCCCCTGTATCCAAGTTTGCATACTTATTACAGGCGATCGCAGATCAGAAAGCCGAAGGCGGCGAGCCGGCACCGGCAGCAGAAGAACCTGCAGCAGCTCCTGCGGAAGAAACGCCTGCAGAGTAGTTTCATACGGAAGCATTTTTTAAATCGGTTCGTCATCCTTTCATATAGAGAGATGATATAAAAGACGGACAATAAAGGAGGAAATCGTAATGAATAAGGATCAGATCATTGAAGCTATAAAAGCTATGTCAGTATTAGAGCTTAACGAATTGGTTAAGGCTTGTGAAGAAGAATTCGGCGTATCCGCTGCTGCACCTGTAGCAGTTGCAGGAGCTGCAGGAGCTGCGGAAGGCGGCGCTGCGGAACAGACTGAATTCACAGTAGTTCTCAAGGAAGCAGGCGGCGAAAAGATCAAGGTTATCAAGGCTGTAAGAGAAATCACAGGCCTGGGTCTGAAGGAAGCGAAGGAAGTCGTAGACGGAGCTCCTTCCAACCTCAAGGAAAATGTTGAGAAGGCTGAAGCTGACGATATCAAGGCTAAGCTGGAAGCTGTCGGCGCTGTTGTCGAAGTTAAATAGTTTAACCGGTAATCTGAATTTTCAAAAGGCACTGCACAG
>OGXX01002025.1_pt1 | contig 19284 bp, 19 predicted proteins | sample 1576301 | NCBI WGS metagenome assembly OGXX01 (sample SAMEA3541469, study PRJEB24748) | human gut metagenome | biome: human gut; feature: human-associated habitat; material: faeces | place: China | collected 2012
GACCCATGGCAAGTAGTACAGTACACACTATTGAGTTCTCAAACCACCAAACACACCCGCGAACCCCGACCCGGAAGAACCGGACCAGACCGCGAGCGGCAGCAAGAGAAAAACCTACACCACAACCCCCACCAACACAACCCACCGGCGTGTCGCAACCAACAAAACCCAACAACCACAATGCTTCCCTCGGCGTGTCACACAAACACCACAAACACCCCTGAGCACCACACCCGGCGCGCGAACCGTTTCTCAGCACGCCCAACACACGCGGTCTTGACGTTGTCAACATATGCGGGTATGTTTACTTCTCGCCTCGGGCGGTTGGCGCAGTGGTAGCGCACTTCCCTGACACGGAAGGGGTCACAAGTTCGAATCTTGTATCGCCCACGAGCCGAGCAATCGGCATATAACAGAAGAACGGGTGATTGGCGCAGCGGCTAGCGCACTTCCTTCACACGGAAGGGGTCGTAGGTTCGATTCCTACATCACCCACATCCAAACCCCACGGACCAGCGGTTCGTGGGGTTTTTGTTTCGGCGTGTCCGTTGGGATTCCCCGGCGTGTCGGGCGTGTCGCAATATGGGCGTCCATGGTGTGTGTAGCGGCCCGTTTGTATTGGTTTCGGAACCCCGTACAGGCATTTGGGCTACCATTTGGGCTACCTGATTGTCGGACGGGTTCCTTGTCGCATCAGGTTAGAGCATGGCAAGTAACACACATACGACACGCCGAGCCTTCGGTTGCGTGTTGGAGAAAAAAGACAAGAACGGACGGACGGTCGGGTGGATGGCGCAATACGCCGATCCGAAAAAGAAACGGCATAAGGTGTACCGTCAGTTTCCCACGGCTGCGTTGGCGCGTGAGTGGTTGGAGGGGGAGGAGTTGCTGGTGCGCGCGTACAAGCGTGGCACGGCGGATTGGACGCACCCCAGGGAACGGGACGCGCGTGAGCGTGCGCGGGGCGTGTTGTTCATGGATTGGGCGGATGAGTGGATGGACAAGTGGGGCCGGTTCAAACCCAAGAGCGCGCGTGAACCGTTGGCGCCCGCCACACTGCGACGCAAACGCCTGCTGTTGCACCGGGTCAAACAGGTGTTCGGCATGCGCGCCCTGGAGGAGATCAGTGTGGCGGACGTGAACCGGTGGCTGGACACCTGCGGTTTGGACGCGACGCCCAAACGGGAGGCGTACATCATGCTGCGCGCGATCATGCGGTGCGCGGTGCAACCGCCGGACGGGCGGCCAGCGTTGTTGGACCGGTCGCCGTGCATGGCTCCGATCCCACGGCGCGTGTTGTCGGACAAGTCGTTGATGGTGGAGGTCAGTGCGGCCGATGCGGCGCGGATCAAATCGTTCATGCCCGCGTACACGGCCGTGAGTGTGAACGTGCTGCTCGCGTTCGGTTTGCGTATCGGTGAGTTGTGCGCGTTGCGTGTGGACGATTTCGATTTCGACCGCATGGTCGTGCATATCCGCCACAGCATCCGGCGAGGCCCGGACGACACGGGCGAGTTGCGGTTGGCCGAGTTGAAGACGGTGGGCAGCATGGACGCGTTGCCGATCCCACCCCAGTTGGTGCCGGTGTTGCGGGAACACATCGACCGGTTCACGGATGCGCCGCGGCCGGGGGCGATGTTGTTGCGGCCGGCCAAATCGCGGGTGATGAGCGACCGGACGTTGCGTACGCAGTTGGAGAAGGCGGCCGCACGGGCGGGCCGGCCTGATGTGACGCCGCATGCGTTCCGGGCGACGGCGATCAGCCGGATCATCCATGAGGGTGGGGAGATCAAGGATGCGCAGTTGTTCGCGCGGCACACCGACCCGCTGGTCACGGTTAGGTTCTATGAGCGGACCCGTGGTGAGCAGACCCGGCGTGAGTTGAGCGAGTTGGCGTACGGGAGCATGTTCACCGCACCCAGGTCCCGGTTGGAACTGGAGCATGAGTATGAGCGGGCGCAACGTGAGTTGGCGCGGTGGGCGGACCGGTGCCGCAGCCTGCACACACTGCTCGAACGGGACACGACCGGCGTTTCAGCCAACGGTTGACCATAAGGGTGGGGTCGTTCTGATCGGCGGCCCCACCCCTTGTTCGTGGTGGTTCACCAGTTGTCGGCGGCGCAGTCGGGGCACAGTTCGCCCAGCAGGCAGCTTGCGCAGATGGCGCAATGGCAGTCCATGCAGTCCATGCCATGGGTGGGGTTGCCGCAATACTCACACATGTTCTCATGCTCCTTGTCGTGCAATGGTTGTTGACGGGATGCGTCCTCACCGATCCATGGTGGTGTGGGCGAGCAGACGGGCCTGGGTTTGCACCTGCGGGTCGGGGTGTTCGGTGAGGTCACGGGCGGCGCGTGCGGCCAACCGGGGGTCGCCCGAGCACATGGCCAGTATCATCAGTGCGGTCGGCTGGTCCACTGTGTGTCGTGCGCTGGTGGGGTCCATCACCTCGCCCATGTCGAGCATGTGTTGGAACGCGCCCACGGTATTGGTGTGTTCCAGGGAGCGGGCGAACCCGTCCGGGTCGAGGACGGCGAGCTGATCGTACAGGTTCAAGGCCACATCATGCTGTTGCAATCGGGTCAACCCATGCGTGTCCAGTTCCCCGTGGGCGATCATGTCACGGCACGCGCGGCCACGCACGGTCGCATACGGGTTGGTGCGCGCCATATGGGCGACGTCGCACCGATGACCCCGCATGATCGCCTGTCCCATCATGCGCATCATGCCCTGCACCTGCGGATCGGTGAATCGGTGGGAGCACACGTCCATGGCGGGCGGCTGCGGTATGTCGGGCAATGGGGTGATGGGTGGCAGCTGGTGTTCGGCGACCATCTGCCGGTAGGTGCGGGCGCAACCCAGGGCGTGGAGTCGGGTGTGCAGTTCGTGGGGTGTGTCGCCGTAGTGGTGGGCCAGATGGCGGGTGAGGTCATGGCGTTGCCCATCGGCCAACATGGTGGGGGACACGGCCCCGCGGGTGATGCGTTCATGCCATGCACGGCCGCGGGTCAGGCTGTCGGGGTGGTATAGGGCGGTGCGTTCCAATGCCCGGTCGTCCACTTGGGGTCCGTTGCCGGTGTGCTGGTCCAGGTGGGGCAGGCCGGTGGGGCCGGTGGGGTGTGTGGTGTATTGGCCGCCCGTACCATTGGGGGCGCCTTTGGGTTTGCGTGGCTGCATCATCGCCGCCTTCCTTGCCGGACCAGAATGGTGCCGGCCTTCTATGCCCTTGTGGCGACGGTTTGTCGCATAGCAGGGGGATGGCAAACAAGAGTTCCGATCATGCGAAGGACGGGTGTGATGACACAGCCACGCAAACCCAAGGGCGCGCCGAACAGTGCGGGCGGCCAATACGACACCTACGCGCACACCACACCTAGCGGCCTGCCCGCATTGGACGGTGAGCTCGCGTGGGAACGGGAACGCGGGGAGGGCGGCCGTGTCGAACAATCGCAACAACCAGCCCCGCCCATTGGTGTGGCCGATGGGGGGGGTATGGGCAGGGGCGAATTCTAGTGGTCGTTGCAACACCATCGAGAGTCGGAGGTTGCAACGATGGCATACGAGTTCGAGGGCGTGCGGTACGGGAAGCTTCGCGACATGCAGGAGGCCCGGCGCGCCCGGTACGTGCAGCTGCTTGAGGAAGGACTGAACTTTACTCAGGCAGCGCACGCGGCCGGCATCTCCAAGCGCACGGGAAAGGTGTGGCGCAACGGGCGAACCCGTTCGAACGGACGCAACGAAAGGCCTCTGGTCGATTGGTATGGTGGACGGGTGAAAGACAGCACCACCATTGTGTCATCGCGCTATCTGAGCATCGACGAGCGCATCGAGATCGCCGACCTGAGCCGGTCCGGCACAAGCGTGCGCGGCATTGCCCGGCGCCTCGGGCGCAGCGCGTCGACGGTCAGCCGCGAGCTGCGCCGCAATGCCCATCCGGCAGACGGCGGGTACCGACCGCACCGCGCCGATCAGCTGGCGGCATCGCGCAGGCCCCGTCCCAAGCGGCGCAAGATCAGGCCCGGAACCGACCTGTACGCATATGTGGCCGCAGGGCTCAAGCGGCACTGGAGCCCCGAGCAGATCAGCAACCGCCTCGTACGCGAGTACCCCGATAATGACCATATGCGAGCATGCCACGAGACCATCCATCAGGCCGTCTACGTCCAGCCGCGCGGCGAACTGCGCAGGCAGGTCGGCAACGCCCTCAGGAAGGGGCGCGCAGTCAGGCGCTCCCCGCAGCGACGGCCAGTCGCGCAGGCCGCGCTTCCGCGAGCCGATGGTCATGATCAGCGAACGGCCCGCACAGATCGAGGACCGCGCCGTACCGGGACACTGGGAGGGCGACCTGATCTGCGGGACGTCCAACAAGAGCGCGATCGGCACGCTGGTCGAGCGCACCACCCGCTACACCGTCCTGCTCGCACTGCCCGACGGTCACGATGCCGAGCACGTGCAACGGGCCATCACCAAGATGGGCCAGCTTCCCGCGCCGCTTCTCAACTCCCCGACATGGGGCCAGGGCGCAGAGCTCGCGCTGCATCGCGACATCACCGCGTCCCTTGACATGCAGGTCTATTTCTGCGACCCGCACAGCCCATGGCAGCGGGGCACGAACGAGAACACCAACGGATTGCTGCGCCAGTACTTTCCAAAAGGAACAGACCTGTCCGCCTACAGTCAGGACTACCTCGATGCAGTGGCCGACGAGCTCAACGACAGACCACGCAAAACACTGGACTGGGCCAAGCCAAGCGAACGGATCATCGAACTTCTCAATGCCATGGAATACGCTCAATAAAGCATACAATCACAAGGACGTGTTGCAACGACCATTAGAATCCGCCACGATACCACTCCATACACCGGTATCCGGTTGCCCTCGTCCGTGAACGTCCCGAACGCTGTACCGAAGACAAAGAACGCGAATCCTACCGCTTGGATGACAGGCGTCGACAGGGCGCCATTGCGGACGATCTGCACGATAGCCTGCAACGACCACAGGACCAGGTTGCCAAGGCATATCCATGAGCCCAGTTTGATGTTCCACCGTTTATCCAACTGAATCATCACACCTTCACCTCCTTATGCGCATCACCGGTACAGGTACTTGCCTTCGTCGATCTTGCGGGCGATGTCCTGCATCTCCGCGGCAAGCCGCCGGTCCTCTTCGGTTCCGGAGTTGAGTTTGTGCGCCTTGCGGTCAAGCCGGTATTCGTTGCCGAAATATGCGCTGATTCCAAGAATCACCACTGCGATGACAATCCAGACCATGATGCCCCCTTATGCTGCATAGTCCCGGTCCATTGCAGAACAAGATACGTCCGGTACGCAGGAGGCACGACGTCATTGCCAGCAAAGCTGAAAAGCATACGCGCCATTCGACCAAGATCGGGACGACTGCCGCAATTCCACCGGCGACGGCGCCACGGACGGGTACGACACGCCGAAATGAACCGATGTCATGCGCACGAACAAATAGTTATATACTGTATATTACTGTTATATTGTGTTATATACCCACGATACAGCCAGAACCACGAGGACCACATGGACATCATCATCAACCCGACGTCGATGACGCCGATCTACGAGCAGATCGTCGATCGAATACGTGCGCTCATCAAGGGCGGCGAAATCAAAGCGGGGGAGCCCCTGCCATCCGTTCGCGGGCTCGCCAGGCAATGCGCGATTTCGGCACTGACTGCGAAGAAGGCGTACGACGTGCTCGAACAGGAAGGACTTGTCGTCACCGTGCAAGGCAAAGGCACATTCGTCGCCGACGTCTCACCGAACATCGTCGCGGAGGAACTCAACCGCCAGGTGGAGGAGGAATTCGCGCAGGCGATAGCGAAGGCGCGCCGGCTGCAGCTGAGTGATGCGGACATCAAGGAACTCGTCACAATGCTGCTCGACGACACCGACGACGGAACAGACGGCGGCACCGGTACGACAGATAGGAAAGGAGCCACGCGATGACGAACGACGTGATCACACTCGACCGCATCACGAAACGGTATGCCGATTTCACGCTTGACCTGACAATGCATGTGCCGAAGGACACCATTACCGCACTCGTCGGTGTCAACGGGTCAGGCAAGACAACGACGTTCCGCATCATCCTCGGGCTCGCGAAACCGGATACCGGGAGCGGCACACTGCTTGGAGCCGACGTCACCCGGCTGCCGAACACCGTCAAGCGCGATGTCGGCGCCGTCCTCGCGGATACGTCCTTCGACGCCGTGTTCACTGGGGACGACGTCATACGGCAGATGAAGGCGTTCTATCCGAACTTCAACGTACCGCTATGCCGAACCCTGCTCGAGCGCTTTGCTCTGCCGACGGACAAGAAGATGGAGGAGTTCTCGACCGGGATGACGGCGAAATTCAAGACGGTCATCGCCATGGGCCACGAACCCGATGTGCTCATCCTCGATGAGCCCACAGCGGGGCTGGACATCGTCGCGCGAGGAGAGCTGCTCGACCTGTTGCGCGCCTACATGGAGACGCCAGGGCATTCCATCCTCATCAGTTCGCATAATTCAAAGGACATCGAGTCCCTGTGCGACGACTTCTACTTCATCGACCGTGGGCGTATCCGGCTGCACGAGACAATCGACCGTCTGCGCGATGAGTACGCGGTGCTCATCCTCACCGACGAACAGGCGGCGGCGATGGATCGGTCGCATGTCCTCGCGAGCGCCCGTAGGCACGGTGTCATCCATGCACTCACCGATGAACGCCGCTATTACGAAGAGAACATGCCCGGCATCCAGATGGCACGTGGCGACATCGACGAACTCATCACAATCATGACGGCGGGCGAGCCGCTCAGGGAAAGGAATCAACCATGAAGGGTCTGATGGCGAGGGATATGATCGCTATGGGCAAGAATCGGGTGTTTCTTGTCGTGATGCTGGCATTGTGCCTGTTCTACACCTTCTCCGACATGTATGTCACTGGGGTGATGCTCATGCCGATGCTGTTTTCCACGGTGTGCGGCAACATGGTACGCAACGATTTGAGCGCTCCGATACGGCGTACACTGTTCACGTTACCATTCAGCAGGAGGGAATACGCAGGGGAGAAGTATCTCGTCTCGATTGTCCCGGCCTGTGTGCTCGCGGTCGTGCTGCAGATGGTTAGCGCCGTCGTCCATCGGCAGTCCATCACGCAATCGGGGATGATCGCCGCATGTGCGGTGTTGCTCACCGTGCTCACCGTCTCAGTTGAACTACCGGTGACCATCATCTTCCGCGACCGTGTGCAGATCGCCCGTGTCTGCATCCTCGCGGTCGTGTTCGCGCTCGTCGCGCTTGCCGTGTCGCTCGACATGGGCACTGATGGATTGTTCGCGATTATCACCTCGGCTCCTGCATGGGCGCTATACGGCATCGGCGCCCTGCTGGGCGCGGTTGCGCTTGCCGTCTCCGTCATGGTGTCGCTACGTGCGTTGCGCACAGCCCAACTGTAAGCGCAGGGCGGAGGGCCATAGGCGATCGGGCGGCCGCATCATCCATCAACGCGGCCGACTAATAAATAAGTATTGACCTTTATCGCTCTGTGGTGGCATCTGCCCCCATGTCCACATGATCAAGCGTGAGGATGCCGTCGTGAGCCTCCGTCTCAAGGCCCTGGAACAGGACCTGATAACAACCCGCGTCCTTCACGCCATCGGTCATGCACTGCGCATGCAGCCCGTTCGCCGTGGCGCGCACGCGGTACCCTTCATGTGCTTCCTCGTTCACGGCAAGCACGAACAGGTCTCCATCCGCGCCTGCGTGCCACTTGCTGGAAGCCATGTTCGCAGGATCGTCGGGGAAATATGTGGAGACGGCATAATAGGCGCCGTCAAGCTTCACGTCTGCATACTGCAGGAATTCGAATTGCAGCAGTTCGCTTTGGTCCGTGACGGTTGCGGGGATGAGTGTGGAGCGGTGGTCGTCCGCGCTGCGCACCGTCGGTATCGCCATGTGCGGCCACGCTTCGGACGTGTCGTGGAACATGACCATATCACCGTTCTTCGCGCGCCAGGTGGTCGTTTCGAATTCCTGCATCGTCAGTGGCGTCCCCGTATGGTCGACGTGTTGGGACCAGACGGCGTCCGCACGCTCGACGTCCCACGCGCCATCCGCGCCGTTGCCGCAGCCCGCGGCAACGATGGTCATGAGCGCCGCCGCGGCGAATGCGGCCGTCTTCGCGAATCGTGTCGTCATGCGTATCCCCAATCGTCAGTACCTCCGTGCCTCTCACCGGGAACCAGTATAGTGATGGCGCGCTTCAGACACCTGCGCATGTACGCAATCCGTACGATTCCCACACATCGAATGCCTCAACGTCAATATGTCCACCATTGCCCTTGCACCGTGGGCGAATCCGCAGCGCCCACAGTATGGTCGATACTGAAATATGAATGTCGATGGGCAAGCCGATAGACAGGGGAGGGCCGCATGAAGCACATCAACCGTTGCCTCACCGCATTGGTGGCATTGGCGTTGCTGCTGCCGGCGGCCGCCTGCGGCCAGGCGAACTACGATCCGCAATCGGTGGCGCAGGTTCTGCTCGACGCGATGCAGAACTCCGATTACAGCACAATCAGCGCGCACACGAGCCCTGTCGCCACCAATCCGGACGGCTATGTGCTCAAGGCTATCAAACCCAACACGCCGTTGAGCGACCCGCATGTGGCGGACGTCCACAAGGTTTCCGACACGGCGAGCGATGTGACGGTCACATACACAGTGGGTTCCGAACCCACCACGATCGTCTGGCATATGACCAAGCACAACGGCGTCTGGCGTGTGCCGATGGAGCAGGTGCTCCCTGCCGTGGGGTTCGTGGATGAACGCCACGACGCCGGCAGGTACCGGCTCAACGGCACGGTCTCCGATTTCACCGACACGATGTGGCTCGTGACGCCGGGCATCTACACCGTCACGACAGACAATGGCTGGAACGGCGCCGAATGGTCCGAGCCAATCCGCATCACCGACCCAAAAGCTGGCACCGTACAGGCCACAACGGTCGACCAGAAGGACCACAGCGACGACTTCACTCTCATCGAATTGTATAAGAAGAACGACAAGCTGCGTGACATCGTCACCAATGCGCTCGTGAACAATTCCGCATGCAGCGCGATCGCCAATGCGATAGGCGCCCAGCAGAAGCTTGCGCCATACCCTGAACGGGATGGCATACCCAAGCTCACCGATGCGTGCTCACCGACATTCGCCGCGTTCACCGAGCTCGACGTCATCGGCAAGGAAAACACCCATCCGGACTCCGACGGATGGTTTGACTTCACTGTCAACGCCACCGGTGGGGGGACGCGTGGCCGAGTCCTGGAACGTGTTCCAAGACGATTGGGACAGCTGGCCCAAGGCCATCAACTGGTTCAACGGCCTGCCCCAAGGCGCCCAACAGAACACCGGTTGCCTGCTGACGGGGGAGGACCAGCCCAACTACACCGTGTGCGCCACATTCGAGCAGCACGACGTGAAGGTCACAGGGCTCAAGGTCAAGGTCAGATACACCGACAACGCCGTACGCGTGACGGATTGGGGCGACACGGCGCACAGGCTGTACCCGCACATCCCCACCCTCCAAGAAGGCGCAAGCCAGTGAGCATCCGGCTGTGACGGGCGCTACACAAGCCGGTCCACGGCCGCTTCCATGAGCAGGTCCGTCTGCCGGTCGTTTCCCAGCACAAAGTCATGCGAACCGAATTGGACGAAGCCCATGCGCTTGTAGAACGCAATCGCGGCGTCGTTGTGCTCCCATACCCCCAGCCAGATGACGCTCTTGCCCTGCGCGCGGGCCATGTCGAAGGCGGTGTGCATGAACCGTGTGCCCAAGCCATTGCGCTTGTACTGCCGCAGTATGTAGAGGCGCTGGACCTCCATGCGGTTGCCGAGCATCTCCTCGGTCTGGGCGTCACCGACATTCACTTTCATGTATCCGGCAGGAACGCCGTCCACTTTCGCCACCATAAAAGTGGAGTCGGGGTTGTCTATTTCGCGTTGCAGCTCATCTGTCGAAAAATGCCGCTCGTTGTATTGCTCCATGTCTTCCTCGGTGTTCAGGGAAGCGAAGGTCTCGGCGAATGTGACAATGCTCAGATCCCTGATGGTGTTGACGTCAGTGCTCTGGGCCATTTCGATCATCGGCATGGTATCTACTCCTTTTTCGTGATTTCCCAGTGTAGGCCGTACAGCGAGCCCGAGGTGATGAACCGGGCTTGTTGTTCGCTCATTGCATGCCTTGACGCCGTTGAGACACGCCGAATTTGCGCACAAGGAGCAATGCTGTATTATGGTGACTCGTGCTCAAGCGGCGTACACCGGTTGGTTGCACATGCGGACATAGCTTAGTTGGTAAAGCGCGACCTTGCCAAGGTCGAGACCGCGGGTTCGAGTCCCGTTGTCCGCTCTCTTCATATTCAAGCGGATTTCCCCACATGCCAAGGAAATCTTTCACGGAGGTCATAGGGTACTTGCGGATCTGAATGCAGTGAATGAATCAGTCGGCCAGACGCGTTGTGCGTGCTGCCGCGTTCATGTGCGTTCGTGCTCACCGAATCCCGGTCTCATTCACTGATTGTTCCTTGCAGTACGCCATATTGGCAAAGGTGGCCACCGTGGCAACGACTCTTGTGGTACGACATCTCTCTTTTTCCCATCCCGGCGCCGCCGAACCGCTGTTCGACGACGTGGATTGCTCCCTGCCCGCAGGTTGGACGGCGCTGCTCGGCGACAACGGCTGCGGCAAGACGACGCTTGCGCGCATCGTCTGCGGTCTGCTGACCCCCACGCGCGGATCAGTCAGTCCCGCCCCGTCCACGTTCGTCAGTGCATACTGCGAACAGGAGTGCACGCGCGAGCCAGCGAATCTCGAGGAGTTCCGCGACGACTGGTCCGCACCGTCGGTCGCGCTGCGCGACACGCTCGGCATCGGTGACGACTGGCCCTACCGGTTCGCCACGCTCTCCGGCGGCGAGCGCAAGCGTCTGCAGGTGGCGTGCGCGCTGTTCGCCAATCCGGACGTGCTGGTGCTCGACGAGCCGACGAACCATGTGGACACGGCCACGCGCGAGGCCATCGCGCACGCGATGCGCGCGTGTAACAGCATCGGCGTGCTTGTGTCGCACGACGTCGAACTCATCGACGCGACATGCGCGCAATGCATCATGTTCGAACGCCGGCATGTGCGCGGGCGCAACCGCACCGTGCTCGAACGGTATGCGGGCGGGTACACGAAGGCGCAGCAGACACGCGCACTGCGCCGCGCCGAGGTGGCGGACCAGCTCGAAGCCGCGCAGCATGCGCAGCAATCCATCGCGCAGGCGCAGGAGCGCCGCCGCGCGATGATGGACGCCGCCACGGCGCGCAAGCATGGCGGATGGAAGATCGACCGGCTCGACCATGACGCGCGCAATACGCATAAGTGGAACGAGAAGCAGGCGGACAAGGCGAGCGCCGCCGCATACCGCGCGCTCGGCAGTCGGCTGGCGGCGGCGCAACGTGCGGTCGAGTCCATCACAACGGACGCCAAGCGGTACGACGGCGCGATTGCAGTGGACATCGAGCCTTCGGCGCGCAGGGAGCCGGCGCATGTGGACGCCGGTGTGCTGCGGTTCGACGGCGGCGCGCCGGCCGGCAGTGGGGACGCCGTGTCCGAACTGGTCGTGGATGGATGGCATTGGCATACGCAAGCCATACCAGACGCACAAACAGATGGCGCGGATGCCGTCATACGCGTGCCGCGCCTGAGTGTGGGCCCGCGCGACCACATCGGCATCGACGGGGCGAACGGCACCGGCAAATCGACGGTCGTCCGCGCGTTGCTCACGTCACTCGACACAGAGTTGCCCGCGCTGGTCATCAACCAGATTCCCAGCGAAGACGAGCAGACGCGTCTGCTGACCCAGTTGCAGGGGCTCAGCAACGCGGAGCGCCCACGCGTGCTCTCCGCCTATGCGCAGCTCAACGCCGACCCCGACCGGTTGATGGCGGGCGAGCCTCTGAGCCCCGGACAGGCGCAGAAGCTCGCATTGTGCCTGGGACTGCTACGCAAACCCCAGCTCATTGTGCTCGATGAGCCGACGAACCACCTCGACCTGCACTCCAAGCAGGCGCTGGCGCGTTTTCTGCACACCTACCTAGGTGCGCTCGTCGTGGTGAGCCACGACCGTTGGTTCCTTGATGAAGCCTGTGGTTGTGCCGTCTGAACCACTGCCGGTAGTATGGCGGGGAAATGAGACAGCAGGGCAGAAGATGCCGTTGACGTACCATTACTGTTCGTTGGAGACCGCGTGCGCCATCATCTCGAACGCGTCGCTGCGGCTGTGCGACATCACGAAATCCAACGATTCCGCGGAGATCACCTATGGATATGCTGCGGCGCTGGACAGCCTCAAACGCATTGGCCTGATCAGCGGATCCGGACCGACCTTGGAATTCGCGGACCATTGGATCGAGCTGCTGCGCCCGGAATACCAGACGCTGTTGCGTGAGGCGCTCAGCCGGCATCTGCTGCCACCCAACCGCCTGTGCTATGCGGTGTGCCTGTCCGAGCGCGCGGACCAGCTCAGCCAATGGCGCGCGTACGGCGACGACGGTCGGGGAGTGGCGCTCGGATTCGACCTGTCGACCTTCGCGCAACAGGAGCCATCGTTCACGGTGTGCAGAGACGACGGGCACCCGTTGGAGACGCACATGATGACACTGTACCGGCCGATCGTCTACGGGCGTGAGCGCAGCACGGAATGCTTCGACGAGCTCGCCGCGCGTATGGCACGCAATGTGCACGACCTGCGTGCGGCGAGCGCACGCACACAGGACGCCGTGCGCGCCCGGCTGCTCGACGCCACATTGGAGTTCATCGCGGCCACAGCGTTCTGCAAGAAGCGGTTCTTCCGCGAAGAGCGCGAATGAAGGCTCGCGATATGGGGGCCGAATGCGAACACCGCCGATTTCGAGACGCTGCAGGAGGGACTGGCCCACGCGTTGCCTCGACGTTTCCCCGATACGGTGACCCATGCGCGGTTCACCGTGCTGCCGCGCACGGACCGGCTCGTGCCGACGATTGACCTTGGTCTGGATCTGGGGCGCACATTGCGCGCCGTCATGATCGGGCCACGGTGCACGGCGAGCGAACAGGACATCCGGATGCTGCTCGCCTCGGCTGGCGTCGGAGTCGCCGATGTGGCCCATTCACGCGGCACCTACCGGTGAGACGCAATGCCGTCGCGTTCCGGCAATCCGAACGCGACGGCATTGTCTGCGCTGAACCCTAAGTTGTGTACCTGTAATCAGTAGTCCAGGTCTGCACCTTGTACCGCGGACCCAGATAGACAAGGACGATTCCCATGGCACAGAACACCATCTCCCTAACGGTCAACGGCGAAGCGAAGGAGGTGGATGCGAACCAGACGGGCGTCGACCTGTTCGCCGACGACAAGAACATCATCGCCGTGCGTCTCAACGGCGAGCCCCGCGACCTCTATACACCGCTCTCCAACGGTGACGAAGTCGAATCAATCGCGCTCGATTCGCCGGATGGCATCGCGATCATGCGCCACTCCGCGACGCATGTCATGGCGCAGGCCGTGCAGGAGATCCGCCCCGACGCGAAGCTCGGCGTGGGACCTGTGATCGAAAACGGCTTCTACTACGACTTCGACGTGGCCGAACCGTTCACGCCTGAGGATCTGAAGACGATCGAGAAGCACATGCAGCGCATCATCAAGTCCGCGCAGCGCTTCGAACGCCGCGTGGTCACCGAGGACGAGGCGTTGAAGGAAGAGGCGGACCAGCCGTACAAGCTCGAACTGATCAAAGACAAAGAGGACGCGCTCAACACCGAAGCCGCCGTGGAGATCAGCGACAAAGAGCTGAGCATGTACGACAACATCGACCGTGAAGGCAATGTGGTGTGGACCGACCTGTGCCGTGGACCGCACCTGCCGAACACGCGCTTCATCAAGGCGTTCAAGCTCGAACGCGCGGCGGCCGCCTACTGGAAGGGCTCCGAGGCGAACCCGATGCTCCAGCGCATCTACGGCGTGGCGTTCCCCACCAAAGAGGAGCTCAAGGCATACCAGACGCGCATGGAGGAAGCCGCCAAACGCGACCACCGCAAGCTCGGCCAGGAGATGGACCTGTTCTCGTTCCCGGAAGAGATCGGACCGGGCCTTGCCGTGTTCCACCCCAAGGGCGCCGCGATCATCAACGCGATGGAGGACTACTCGCGTGAGATGCACCGCAAGCACCACTACAGCTTCGTGCAGACCCCGCACATCACCAAGGGCGGCCTGTATGAGACCTCCGGCCACCTGCAGTGGTACAAGGACGGCATGTACCCGCCGATGCATCTCGACGAGGAGAAGGACGAGCAGGGCAACATCGTCAAGCAGGGCTTCGACTATTACCTCAAGCCGATGAACTGCCCGATGCACAACCTCATCTTCAAGTCGCGCCAGCGTTCGTACCGTGAGCTGCCGCTGCGCCTCTTCGAATTCGGCACCGTCTACCGTTACGAGAAGTCGGGCGTCGTGCACGGACTGACCCGCGTGCGCGGCTTGACCCAGGACGATTCGCACATCTACTGCACGCGCGAGCAGATGCGCGACGAGCTCAAGAACCTGCTCAACTTCGTGCTCAACCTGCTCAAGGACTACGGCCTGAACGACTTCTACCTCGAGCTGTCCACGAAGGACGAGCACAAGTTCGTCGGATCGGATGAGATCTGGGAAGAGGCGACGAACACCCTCGCCGAAGTGGCCGAGGAATCCGGGCTCGAACTCGTGGCCGATCCGGGTGGCGCAGCATTCTACGGACCGAAGATCTCGGTGCAGGCGCGCGACGCGATCGGCCGTACATGGCAGGTCTCCACGATCCAGCTCGACTTCAACCTGCCGGAGCGCTTCCAGCTCGAATACATCGCGCCGGACGGCACGCACCAGCGCCCGGTGATGATCCACCGCGCGCTCTTCGGTTCGATCGAGCGTTTCTTCGCGATCCTGCTCGAGCATTATGCAGGCGCATTCCCGGCGTGGATCGCCCCGGTGCAAGCGCTCGGCGTGCCTGTCGCGGACGAATTCGCCCCGCATCTGCAGCGGTTCATGGAATCGCTCGAAGAGGACATGGTGCGCGTGGAGACCGACCTGTCCGACGACCGGTTCGGCAAGAAGATCCGCAACGCCTCCAAGTCGAAGGTGCCGTTCATCATCATCGTGGGCGAAGAGGATATGAGCAACAACGCTGTCAGCTTCCGTTTCCGTGACGGCAGCCAGCTCAACGGCGTACCGGTGGACCAGGCCAAGGAGTGGATCCTCGAGGCGATCGCCAAGCGTGTGCAGGTCAACACCGCCAACGATTTCAAGGCGGCCACCGGCCAGCCGGTCGACAACGTCGAGTTCGACGTGTCCGACACCGACGCCGAGTGATATTCGAGGGGCCGCGAATGGGGCTTATGCATCCCCTGTTCGCGGCCCCTCGCCCTCGTTCGGGGCAGGGGTGGCCGCATGCCGTCCATGCCCATAGGGCATTATGTTCACACATCCACAGATTGACACCGGGAATACAATATGCTGGAAAAGCTTCGACCATGGTTCAAGCGAATCATCAACCCCATCGCGAAGGGTATGGTGAAAATCGGCCTGACTGCCAACGCCGTCACGGTGATCGGCGCCGTCGGCACCACGATCGTGGGCATCGCCACCGGCATCACCGGATGGCTGTTCTGGGGGGCGTTGGTCCTGACGCTGCTCGTCATCTTCGACTCCCTGGATGGCTCGGTCGCGCAACTGACGAACGGCGGCACACATTTCGGCGCCTTCCTTGACTCCACACTCGACCGCGTCGCGGACTGGGCTGTGCTCCTAGGCGTCATCATCTATTTCTTCATGCGCAACAACGCGGCGCTGCTGGCAGGCCAACGGCATGACGTCACCGCACTCATCGGCATGGGCACCGCCATCTATGCGATCATGACGTCGTTCGTCACGTCATACATCCGCGCACGCGCCGAATCCGTCGGCGCCGAGGCGAAAGGCGGCATCGCCACACGCTCGGACAGGCTGACGATCATCCTCGTCGGCATGGCCATCAGCGGCCTGACCCATCAGGACCTGTGGCTCATGGCCACAATGTGCATCCTCGCCGTGCTCGGCACCATCACGATCCTCCAACGCATCCACGAGGCCCGTGTGTCGATCGAAGCCACACTGGACGCCCCCACCAAGGACTGAACGATGGCCAATATGATGGCATGGCTCGCCAACCATCCGCGGGGGCTGCCCGAACGGGTGATCCGCGGTGCGTTCCTTGCCGCGGCGGACGTGGCATGGCTGTTGCGCGTGGGATCGGTGCGTCAGCTTGAACGCAATCTAAGCCATGTGCTCACATGGTCCTGTGCCCGGCCGGACGCCGCCGGCGCACAGCCCACACCTGTGGACGCCAAAGCGCTGCGGCGGATGTCACGCCGCGGCATGCGTTCCTATTTCACCTATTTTTCGGAGGCCCTCACCGTCGGGGCGAGAAGCGAGCGCCAGCTCAAGGCCCGTATCCGCGGCACAGGTTCCGGACTGCAGTCGCTCTTCGAGCTCACCGCACCGAGCCAGGGGAACCGGTCCGCGCCCATTGCGATGGGACATCAGGGCAATTGGGACTACGACGGATTCTGGGCACGGTATGCGCTGGCCCCTGTGACGACCGTGGCCGAGCGTTTGGCCGACACACGCATGCTTGAGGTGTTCGTGGCGATTCGCGAGCGCCTCGGCATCCGCATCCTGCTGACTGGCACACCCCATCTGACCGAACGGCTTGAGGACGAGCTCGCCAAACCCCATGTGATTGTGCCGTTGCTCGCCGACCGCGATCTGAGCCGTCACGGCGAATTCGTCGAGGCTTTCGGCTCGACGATCCGTGTGGCCCGGGGTCCGGCGACCCTCGCCTATGATACGGGTTCGCCGTTGTATGTGGCCAACACCTACCGTGAACGGCTCACCGGCGCCCGCAAGAAGGAGGCGGGCACCCCCTATGGATATGTCTGCGAGATCAGCGGGCCGGTGGACATCGACCAGTACCGTTCCCTTGAGCGTGAGGAGGCGATTCACGCCATCAGCCAGGCGTGGGTCGATGTGTGGGCGCAGGGCATTGCCGCGCACCCCGAGGATTGGCATATGCTGCAGCCGATCTTCCTTGAGGACCTCGATCTGTCGCGGCTCAAGGACGTGCCGGAACAGGTCGCCGCACTGCGCGCGCACGCCCGGTGACGGCTGTGAAGTCCATTCGGTCGGCCACAATGCTCTATATGTCTTCGCAGGAACCATCACCCAACCATGTACAGGCAGACGGGCGTCCACTGCGCGTCGGCATCGTTTGCCCCTACTCGTTCGAGACACCTGGCGGCGTGCAGAACCATATTCGGGATTTTTCCGAGGCGCTCATGCGCCGTGGGCATTCCGTCTCGGTGTTCGCACCAGGACGGCGCACGAAGGACATGCCGCTGTGGGTGCACACGAACGGCTCGTCATTCGCCATTCCCTACAACGGGTCATGGGCGCATCTGAGCTATTTCCTCGCCGCCGGATTGCAGACGAGGCGCTGGGTGCGGCAGGGGCAGTTCGACATCGTGCACCTGCACGAACCGGAGGCGCCGTCAGTCAGCCATAAGCCGCTCGTCATGCATGACGCGCCACCCATGGTCGCCACCTTCCATGCGAGTATCGAACCGTATCCGCGGGCTCTGCACATCTTCGAGCGGTATCTGCGGTCGTATCTCACGCCGTTGAGCCGTGCGATCTTCGTCTCCCCAGCGGCCGGCCGCACCGCGGATCATTATCTGCCCGAAGACATCGGCAGAACCGTCATCCCCAACGGCATCGACCGTTCCGCGTATCTGCGGGCCACGCCCAACGCGCAATGGCAGGGCACTGCGGAACACCCCACGATCGGGTTCCTAGGGCGACTTGAGGAGGAGCGCAAGGGGTTCCCGGTGTTCGTCGACGCCGCACAGCAGGTGCTGCGCCAGTACCCGGGTGCACGGTTCCTGGTGGTCGGCGACGGCCGTAAGGATGCCGAGAAGACCATCCTCGAACGTGAAGATGGCGAGGGGCTGCTTGAGCATTTCGAATTTCTGGGGCGTGTGGACGACGACGACAAGGCTCGGTTCTACAAGTCGCTCGACGTCTATGTGGCGCCGCAGACCGGCGGTGAGAGTTTCGGCATCGTACTTGCCGAGGCCATGGCCGCAGGCTGCGCCATCGTCGCCTCCGACCTGCCCGCCTTCGTCGATGTGACCGAGCAGGGGCAGGACGCCGCCCTGTTCGCCAACAAGGACGGGCACGATTGCGCTGCGCGCATATGCGAGCTGCTCGCCGACAATCAACGGCGCGAACGGCTCGCCACAGCCGGTCTCAAGCGATCCCAAGACTTCGATTGGGAGACCATTGTGGACGAGGTGCTGGCCGTGTACCGGCAGGCCTTGTCGTAGAACCGCCTTAGAATCAACTCGATTACCGTATGTCCATCAATCCACTACCCATCTAGGAGCAATATGTCAGGGCATTCCAAGTGGGCGACCACCAAGCACAAGAAGGCAGCGATCGACGCCAAGCGCGGCAAGCTGTTCGCCAAGCTCATCAAGAACATCGAGATCGCAGCCCGTCAGGGCGGCGGCGACCCGGATGGCAATCCGGCGCTGTATGACGCCATCTACAAGGCGAAGAAGAACTCGATGCCGGCCGACAACATCAAGCGTGCCGTCAAGCGCGGCTCGGGCGAGGAAGCCGGCGGCGCCAACTACGAGGAGATCGTGTATGAGGGCTACGCGCCGGCCGGCGTGGGCCTGATCATCGAATGCCTCACCGACAACCGCAACCGTGCGGCCGCGGATGTGCGTTCCACGCTCGGCAAGGGCGGCGGTTCGCTCGCCACAACCGGTTCGGTGAGCTTCAACTTTGAGCGCAAGGGCGCCATCGAGGTCCCAGCCGAAGGCGTGGATTTCGACGACCTGTTCGAGAAGGCCGCCGAAGCGGGCGCCGAGGACGTGACCGACGACGGCGAGACCTACACGGTGCTCACCGACCCTTCCGACCTGATCGCGGTGCGCCAGGCCCTGCAGGACGCCGGCATCGACTATGATTCGGCCGAGATCGTGATGAACCCGAAGAACGAAGTCGAGCTCACCCTCGACGATGCCCGCAAGGTCGCCAACAAGATCGAAGACCCGCGCGCGAAGGCGATTGCCTACCACGACACCGTCGCCGTCTGCTTTGACGAAATC
>OGXX01002028.1_pt1 | contig 19258 bp, 18 predicted proteins | sample 1576301 | NCBI WGS metagenome assembly OGXX01 (sample SAMEA3541469, study PRJEB24748) | human gut metagenome | biome: human gut; feature: human-associated habitat; material: faeces | place: China | collected 2012
GGGCGCGGCGGGGAGCCGCGCCGGCTTTGCTGCATTCCTGCGGCGACCCGGCGGTGCTGCGCGGGTCAAATAGTCAAATATTAGTATACACCGGGCCTGCGGCGGACAAAAGACGTGATTTTGGCCAAAAACCCTCTCCCCTGCCCGTCAATATCGACAAAGACGCGGTGTCCCGGTGCAGCGGGGCGGTAGGGCTTGACATTTACCGGGCAAATGTTATAGTGAGAGAACAACTGTATGGGCAGTGATTACGAATATTTGGAGGGTCACATACCATGGAAGCATTTGATATTCTCGTCATTGGCGGCGGCCCCGGCGGCTATTCTCTGGCCATTGCGGCGGCCCGCAAGGGTCTGAAGACAGCGCTCTTTGAAAAGGAGCATCTGGGCGGCACCTGCCTGAACATCGGCTGCATCCCCACCAAGTATCTGGTGGATAAGGCCAGCACCATGCGGAAGCTCCGCGGACTGGTGAAGAAGGAGATCCTCGTGGAGACAGGCAGCCTCAACTACCGGCAGGTACAGCAGGGCAAGAGCGAGGTCAGCGCCAAGCTGGTCAACGGCGTCGGCTTCCTGTTGAAAAAGAGCGGCGTCACGGTGATCACCGGAGAGGCGATCTTGAAGCCTGACCGGGTGGTGGAATGCGGCGGCGAGGCGTACACCGGCAAGAACGTGGTCATCGCCACGGGCAGCGTGCCCATGATGATCCCCGTTCCCGGTCACGAATACTGCATCGACTCCACCGGCGCACTGGCGCTGACGGAGCTGCCCGCCAGCATGGTGGTTATGGGCGGCGGTGTCATCGGTCTGGAGCTGGCCTGCGCCTTTGCGGCCTTTGGCACCAAGATCACGGTGGTGGAGATGATGCCGGAGCTGCTGCCCCGGGAGCAGAAGGAGGCGGTGCGCGTCCTGACGCGGGAGATGAAGAAGCTGGGCATCTCCATGAAGACCGGCGCCAAGATGCTGCGCGTTGAGAAGAATGGCGAAAAGCTGCGTGCGGTCTACGAGATCAAGGGTGCGGAGGAGGCCGTGGACTGTGAGCAGGTCTTGATGGCTGCCGGCCGCAAAACCAACCTCAGCGGCATCGACGCCCAGGCGCTGGGTCTTGCGCTGGATCAGAAGAAGTGCATCGTGGTGGACGACCATATGCGTACCAACCTGCCCGGCGTCTACGCCATCGGCGATGTGGTGGGCGGTTATCAGCTGGCCCATGCCGCCTATGCCGAGGGCGAGGCGGCGCTGGCGGACATTCTGGGCGAGGACAAGCCCTACGGCACCATGCCGGTCCCTGTCTGCACCTACACCCTGCCGGTGCTGGCGTCTGTGGGTCTGACCACCGAGGCTGCCGAGGCCGCCGGCTATGAGCCGGTGCTGGGTGCCTTCGACTACGGTGCCAACGGCATGGCGTTGGCGGAGGGCGCTGTGGGCCGCGTGTTCGTGGTGGCGGACAAGAACACCACCAAGACGCTGGGTGTCTCCATCGTGGGCGAGAACTCCTCCGAGATGATCGCCCTTGCCTCCGCCGCCGTGGCGGAGGGTTGGACCACCGAGCAGTGGGAAAAGACCGTGGTGGCACACCCCTCCCTGTGCGAGATGGTGCGGGAGGCGGCGCTGGCGGCCTTTGGGCGCTCCGTCCACACCGCGTGACCGCCCGCCGCGCAGAAGCGGCATAAGACATATCGAGCAAAAAAGATGACGGCAAAGCCGTCATCTTTTTTGCCGTATGGAGTGCGCTTCAGGGGGGGGAGAAGCGGCGGCGCGGCGGCGTTATTCGTCGTATTCCGCGTTGGACTCCATTTGCAGCGTATCGAAGCAGTCCCGTACCGCCTGATCCCGTTTGGCACAGAAATGGTTGTAGAGTGTGTGCGCCGACAGGAACAGAAGCCCGCTGCCGATGGCAAATTTTGCGAGGGTGTGTCCCCGGCGGTGCTTTCCGCCGCAGGTACGCGCAGTCGTTTTCATCGTATATACCTCCGTCAATTTCCGTGCTCCTCCGCCCACAGCTTGTCGGCCTCCGGTTTCCAGCAGTCGGCGTAGGCTTTGCACTTCTCACACAGATGCTCGGCGCTCTCCGGCGCCTCCAGATCGGTGGAGTGCGCCCCGGACTCCGCCACCATCTGGGGCAGCAGCTCGGGGTTTTCCAGCATGGGACAGGGGCGCAGGTGGTTGCCGTTAAAGGGCTGCCCCTTCCGGTACAGCCGGAACAGCGGCTGCTGCAGGCACTCCAAAAAGCTCTTTTCCCGGATATTTGCGCCGGAATAGTGGATAAACACGCAGGGCTCCACGTCGCCCGCGGCATTGATGTGGCAATAGATGCGGCCGCCGGCTACGCAGCCGCCGGCGAACTCGCCGTCGTTCTGGAAGTCGATGCAGTAGAGCTCCTTGCCGCCGGTGATGCCGCGAATTTCACGGACGCGATCCTTCATATAGGCGCGCTGCTCCGGCGTCAGCAGCAGGTCGGTGGAGGCATTGATGCCCACGGGCATATAGTGGAAGTACCATGCGAACACGCAGCCCTTGCCAATCAGCAAATCGAGGAACTCGTCGCTGGTGACCACCTTGTAGTTCTTGCTGGTGTAGCAGATGGACACGCCGAAGGGGATGCGGTGGCTGTGCATCAGGTCCATGGCGTCCAGCGCCTTCTGGAAGTGACCCTGACCCCGGCGTCCGTCGTTGGCCTCCTCAAAGCCCTCCACGCTGATGGACACGAAGAAGTTGCCCACCCGCAGCATCTCCTGGCAGAATTCCTCGTCGATGAGGGTGCCGTTGGTGAAGGCATGGAACGCCATGTCCCGGTGCTTTTCGCACAGGCGGATGATATCCTTCTTCCGCAGCAGCGGCTCGCCGCCGGTAAAGAGGCAGGCATGGGTACCCAGTGCCTTGGCCTCGGTCAGCACCCGATCCATCTCCTCAAAGGTCAGGCTCTGCTTGTGGCCGTACTCCGCCGCCCAGCAGCCGGTACAGTGCATATTGCAGGCGGAGGTGGGGTCCATCAGGATGAGCCAAGGCACGTTGATGTCGTACCTTGCGGCGTTCTCCTGCGCCGTCTGGTAGCCCCGGAAGCCGCCCTCATAGGCCACGTTGGTCAGGAAGGTCTTGAGGATGTAGGGGTCGTTGTCCCGGATGAGCCGCTGGGTGTAGTGCGCCCACTTCCCGTCGGGGTTCTCCGCCACCATCCGCAGCGTCTCATAGGACTTGTCGCTCCATGTCCCCTTGTGGATCTTCTGGATCATGTCGATGAGCTGCTGAGCCAGGTCACCCACGTCCTGGGTTTGCCCCTTTTTCAGCATGGAGTCGAGGATCGTCTCAAAGGCCTTACGCTCCGCTGCGTGGGAGATCTTTTCGGTGATACTCATTGGTCCGCCGTCCTTTCTTTTATACAGTCCATAGGTTGTTTTATGTGTTTTTTCCGGTAGAAATGAAACGCGATACAGGAGACCAGCATCTCGGTCAGCTGGATGCCCGCCGCCGTCAGGAACTGAGGGGAGCGGATATCCGAGAGGCTCATGCCCATGATGGGGAACAGCACGCAGGTGGTCAGAAAGCCCAGCAGACACGCGGGCAGATAGTCCCTGTATCTTACGCCTACCGCGCCCATGTAGGCGCTGACCGCGTCGGCGGACAGGATGCCCAGCAGCCGGACGATCAGCACGAAGAAGAAGTCGCTGCCGCCCCGCAGCTCCCGGAGCATGGCGGACTTGGGCCAGCGGCGGAGGATATACTGCACCGCCTGACTGCCCAGCTTCCTACCCAGCCAGTAGGGGAGGCTGACCATCACCGCCGTTCCCGCGAGGTTCACCGCGATGGCCGCGGGGAGGGGAAAAAGGACGCCGCTGGCGGCATACAGCAGGCCGCTGTACAGGAAGATGCTCAGGCTCTTGACGGCGAACAGCGCCAACAGGAGCGCGGCGGCCAGCGCCGGGTGCCGGGGCGAGTAGGTGAGGATGCCCTCCAGCGTGAAATTCTCCCGGTGCAGCAGGCACAGCACGATGATGACGAGCCACATCGCGCCCAGCAGACACCGCGCCAGCCGCAGCTGCCGCTGCTCCGGCGACGCCTTACCAGACATGGACGTGGGCGGCCTCCGCTTGGGAGGTGGACGGCACAACGCGGGTGAAGGCGGGGTGACGGCCCCTGTCCAGTGCGAACACGGCGGCGTACACCACGGCGCCTGCCGTCTCGATCATCATGTCGCCCATGGTGTCGATGAGGCCGATGTCGATATAGCCCTCCAGCTCTACGCCGTTGACGATGACGCTGTCGATCTGGTCGATGCTGCCGATCACGCCCACCGCGTCGCCCAGATCGTAGGAGTGGAGGGCGGTGACGAGGGTATCCCGCTGCATATCCGTGCCGAACCAGCGGTCCATGCCGTACTCGTAGAACTCCCACAGCGCGGAGACGGAGATGGAGAACAGCACCGCGAACAGGATACGCAGCCGCCGGTCGTCCTTATAGTCCTTGTTGAGCAGCACGGGGATGTAGGAGCCCAGCACGGCGAATACCACGCCGCCGCTGAAGTGCAGCAGCTTGTCCCAGTGGGCGATGAGGTAGTACAGCTTGTAGATGCGCCCCGACATACCGCCCAGCAGATACAGCATACTGAACACCAGCAGTGCGTTGGACACCCGGTAGCCCCATGTCTCCAGCACATACGGCACCAGTACGCCGATGCCCACCAGCAGACATACCAGCGCGTCGGACAGCGGGCCCATACGCAGGGAGCGCAGCATGGAGAACAGCACGAACAGCTCACAGGCTGCCCGGAACCAGATGCGCCAGCGCGCCTGCTCCGCGTGGATACATTGCTTCACGTTTTGCATAGTGTCACCTCCATACTGCTTTTTTTGACTGTCGGCCGCGCCGTTACAGCCGGATCGTAAGGGCAGTCCGCCGCTGTCCGGCAGACCCCGCCTCCCTCCCGACCGGCGGGGCGCTCTGCGGCGTCTGCCGCAGGGTCGCCCGCCGCCATGCATCGGGGGGGCGCTCGGTTCGTCGAAGGGCTGCCACGCGGCGAAACACATCCACCCGCCGGAGGCGCCCGCGACGGCCGGGACTTTGCGTGTACGGCTTTTGATACTACCACCTTAACGAGATTTTGACACAAAAACCATGGATAAACGGCACTGTCTGTCTAATTTTTGGCAGAATTCCGTATATGTACAAATTTGTGCGAAATTCGTTCTTACGCGAAAGGAACCGCCTCAAGGGCGGTTCATATATAGGTATGAATATGATGCCGCGGCGTTTTTGGCAGATCGGGCGGTGTGCTTAAAAATTACGCACGCCGCCGTCCGGTGAACAATTTTTGTTCACCGCTTTTTTTCTGTTTATTGAACAAAGTGCGGCGTGGGTGTATGTTTTCGCCATCAAGCAGAAAACATAGAGCCATGAGCTTACAGGAGGTTTTACGATGTATTATTCCAGTGGTAACTATGAAGCGTTTGCCCGTCCCAAGAAGCCGGAGGGCGTAGACAACAAATCCGCCTATATCGTGGGCAGTGGTCTGGCGGCCCTCTCCGCCGCCTGCTATCTGGTGCGCGACGGTCAGATGAAAGGCGAGCACGTCCACATTCTGGAAAAGGGCGAGCTGCCCGGCGGCGCCTGCGACGGCTACAAGTTCGAGAATCTGGGCTATGTGATGCGCGGCGGCCGGGAGATGGACAACCATTTCGAGGTCATGTGGGATCTGTTCCGCTCCATCCCCTCCATTGAAACAGAGGGCGTCAGCGTGCTGGACGAGTATTACTGGCTCAACAAGGAGGATCCCAACTACTCTCTGTGCCGCGCCACCGAAAAGCGCGGACAGGACGCCCACACCGACGGCAAGTTCAGCATCTCCGACAAGGGTGCCATGGAGATCATGAAGCTGTTCTTCACCCCCAACGAGGACTTGCAGGACAAGAAGATCACCGATTTCTTCGATGACGAAGTGCTCTCCTCCAACTTCTGGATGTACTGGCGCACTATGTTCGCCTTCGAGAACTGGCACAGCGCCCTGGAGATGAAGCTCTATATCCAGCGGTATATCCACCATATCGGCGGCCTGCCCGACTTCACCGCCCTGCGCTTCACCAAGTACAACCAGTATGAGTCCATGATCCTGCCCATGGTGAAGTATCTGGAGAGCCACGGCGTGCAGTTCCACTACGGTGTGCAGGTGTGCAACGTGGAATTTGATTGCTCCGACCCCGCCCGCAAGCTGGCCAAGCGCATCGACGTGCTGCGCGGCGGCGAGAAGGATGCCATCGACCTGACAGAGAACGATCTGGTGTTCATCACCAACGGCGGCTGCGTGGAGAATTCCTCCATGGGCAGCCAGAACAAGCCCGCCGCCTACAACACCGAGCTGCGGGAGGGCGGCGGCTGGGATATGTGGCGCAAGATCGCCGCGCAGGATCCCGACTTCGGCCATCCTGACAAGTTCTGCCACGACCCGGAGAAGACCAACTGGATGAGCGCCACCGTGGAGACGCTGGATGGGCGCATCATCCCCTATATCAAGAACATCTGTAAGCGCGACCCCTTCACCGGCCATGTGGTCACCGGCGGCATCGTCACCGTAAAGGACTCCTCCTGGCTGATGAGCTGGACCATCAACCGCCAGCCCCAGTTCCGCGACCAGCCCAAGGATCACTGCCTGGTGTGGGTGTATTCCCTGTTCACCGACAAGCCCGGCGACTTCGTGAAGAAGCCCATGCGGGAGTGCACCGGCAAGGAGATCTGCATGGAGTGGCTGTACCACATCGGCGTGCCGGAGGAGCAAATCGAGGACATGGCGGCCAACAGCGCCAACACCGTGCCGGTGATGATGCCCTATATCGACGCGTTCTTTATGCCCCGCGCCTACGGCGACCGGCCCAAGGTCGTGCCGGACGGCAGTGTGAACTTCGCCTTCCTCGGTCAGTTTGCCGAGACGCCCCGCGACACCATTTTTACCACCGAGTATTCCATGCGTACCGGCATGGAGGCCGTGTATACCCTGCTGAACGTGGATCGCGGCGTGCCGGAGGTCTGGGGCAGCGTGTACGATGTGCGCGACCTGCTCGACGCGACCGTGAAGCTGCGCGACGGCAAGAAGCCCATCGACATGGAGCTGAACCTCGTGGAAAAAATGGCGCTCAAGAAGGTGCTCGGCAAGATCGAGGGCACCGACCTCGAAAAGCTCCTTAAAGAGTACCACGTCATCTGACATCGTTTCCACGCGAGCTTCTCATAATGAAAGCGAGACGCGGAGCCTCAAGCAGGGCTTCGCGTCTCGCTGTTTTCTTTTGTTATCTCCGTCCCGCAAGGCAGCAGAGCAGGAACACGAGCAGGTTGCAGAGCACCACGCTCGCGCCGACCGGCGTGGAGAGGAGGTACGAGGCGATCAGCCCCGTGCAGAAGCACACCACGCTCAGCGCGCCCGCGCACACGACCACCGCGCGGAAGCTCTTGAAAATGCGCATGGCCGAGAGCGCGGGGAAGATAATGAGACTGGAGATGAGCATGGCGCCCATCATGCGCATTCCGAGCACGACCGTCAGCGCCGTGAGCAGCGCGAGGAGCGAATGGTAGGCGCCCACCTTCACGCCCGTCGCGCGGGAAAAGCTCTCGTCGAACGTGACGGCAAAGAGCCGGTGATAGAAGAGGATAAAGAGCGCCAGCACGGCAGCCGCCAGCGTCACCGAGAGCGCCACGTCGCCGCGCGACATGGCGAGGATGCTGCCGAACATATAGCTGTCCACATCCGTGGTCATGCCCGTGGTGAGACTCGTGACCACGATGCCGATGGCGAGCGCCGAGGCCGAGAGCACCGCGATGGCGGCGTCCGCCCCGATGCGGCTATGCTCCGCGATGCGCAGCAGCAGGAAGGCCGAAGCCACCACGACCGGCACGGAGAACGCCAGCGGCGCGAAGCCGCAGGCGACCGCGACGGCCAGCGCGCCGAAGCTGACGTGGGAAAGGCCATCGCCGATCATCGAGTAGCGCTTCAAAACGAGCGGCACGCCGAGCAGCGCCGCGCAGAGCGAGACGAGGATACCCACGGCGAAGGCCCGCAGGATAAAGGGATAGGTGAACATTTCCAGCAGCAGACTCACAATGCACCTCCAAACCGCTTGCCGGCGGGGGAGGCAAGATACTCCGCCACCGTGCCGAAAAACCAGCCGTCGCGCCCGATGTGCAGGATCGTGTGCGCCTCGCGCAGAGCGCCTCGCATATCGTGCGTGACCATGATGACCGCCATCTTCTCTTTTTCGTTGAGGTAGCGCAGGGTCTTATAGAGATCCTGCGTGGCGGCGGGGTCGAGACCCGTGACCGGCTCGTCCAAAATGAGCAGGCGGTCCGCCGCGCACAGGGCGCGCGCGAGCAGCACGCGCTGCTGCTGTCCGCCGGAAAGCTCGCGGTAGCAGCGGTTCTGCAGCTCCAGCACGCCGAGCTTGCCCATGTTCATCAGCGCCGCGCTCTTCTCCGCGGCGGAGTAGAAAAAGTGCAGCCCGCGCTTGTTGGCAAAGCCCGAGAGCACGACCTCGCTCACCGTAGCGGGAAAATCGCGCTGCGCGCTCGTCTGCTGCGGAAGGTAGCCGATGGCGCCCGCGCGCTGCGCGGGGCAGTCGATCGTGCCGGCGAGCGGAGAGATCAGCCCGAGCAGGCTTTTCATCAGCGTCGACTTGCCGCTGCCGTTCTCGCCCACCACGCAGAGGTAATCCCCCGCGCGGACGGTAAACGTCAGATGCTCGAGCAGCGCGCGGTGCTCGTAGCCGAGGCTTGCGTCACGGCACGCAAGCAGAATATCCCGATCCATCACAGCAAGCCTCCTTTCAAAGCCTCGTAATTTCGCTGCATCAGCGTTAAATAGGTCTCGCCCGCGTCGAAGTCCGTGCGCGAGATGGTCTGCATCGACCACAGCCGTTCGATGCGCGCGCCGGTGCATTCGCTCACCGCCTCCGCGACCTTCTGGCTGCTCAGGTCGATGGTGTAGACGACCGGAATGTGCTCGTCGTTCACCTTGTCGATGAGGTACTTGAGCGTGGCGAGGCTCGGCTCGGTATCGCCCGAGCAGCCGTGGAACGCCGCGCGGTAATGGAGGTCGTATTCCTCACAGAAGTACAAAAACGGGAAGCGGTCGGCAAAGATCAGCAGATCGCGCACGGCGTTCGCGCGCAGGGCGCGGAGGTCCGCGTCGAGAGCTTCAAGCTGCGCGCAGTAGTCCTCGCAGTTCGCGCGGTAGAGATCGGCGTTTTCCGCGTCCGCCGCGCAGAGCGCGTCGGCGACGGCGCGGCAGAGCCTGATGGCGTTTTTCGGCGACGTCCAGATGTGTTCGTCGTACTCGATCTCATCGCTGTCGTCATGGTCATGCTCCGCATGGTCGTGAAGCTCGTGGTCATGGTCATGCGCGTGGTCGTGGCTGTCCGCGCCCTGCATCCCCTCGGAAAACTCCTCCTCGCGGGCATCGACAAAGTCCATCATGCGCAGCACCGTGCCGATGTCCTCGCCCACGGCGTCGAGCATATCGTCCGCCCAGACCTCGCCCTCGCCGCCGTTGTAGATGAAGACGTCGGCGCGCGAGATGGTCACGGCGTCGAGCGGGGTCGGCTCAAAGCTGTGCGCCTCGCGGCCCGGTGCGAGCAGCAGCGTCACGTCCGCGCGGTCCCCCGCGACGGCGCGGGCAAAATCGTAGTAGGGGAAGAGCGTCGTCACGACGCGCAGCCGCCCGTCGTCCGCCGATCCCTCCCGCACAGCGCAGCCGACGAGCGAAAGCGAAAGCACGAGCGCGAGCAGCGCGCCGACGAGCCGTATCCTGTTTTTCCTCACCGTCACGGCGCGCTCACCTCCCCGAAAAGACTGTTTTTCCAATCATACCATGCTTTTGCGGATTATCAAGTGATTTGTAATGAAATCGTCACACTTTCCCGCCGCGCCCTATGCTATAATAGCCACACTAGAGGATTTCATTCCAGCTTATTCTGTGAGGAGGCGCTGACCATGAAGCGTATGTTTTCTTTCTTCCTTGCCCTTGCGCTGCTCGCCGTGCTCAGCGGCTGCGGAAAGCAGGAGCCCACCCCGAGCAGGCCCGACGAGCCGACGCCACCGCCGGAGGAGGGCATCACGCTCGCGGAGCTGAATGTGGAATTTGTTGCGGGCGACCGTGACACAGACGCGCTGATGCAATTAAAGAAGGAGCTGCCGCCACTGCTCATCGGCGCGCTCGCCGACGAGGGCGTGACGGTCGGCAGGGTCAATGTGACCTTCGGCGCAAGCGACGAGGCCACCGCCGACGCGCTCGCGCGCGGCTCGGTGCAGGTCGGCTTCATGCCGATGGAGACGTATCTGGCGCACGAGGACACGCTGCGGCTGGTCTCTGTGCCGGAGGAACCCGCCGGCGACACGGAGCGTGTCGGGCTGTATTTCCCGGTCTCCGACCAGAACCGCACGCTGCGCGCGGCGTTTGAAAAGGACGCGGCGGACGGCGGCGCGCTGCACGCGTGGGAGACGCTGCTCGGCAGCTTCTGGATGGATAATGGGAGCGACCCCGTGTTCGCCGTGCCTGTGGATGACGATGTGGCCCGGCGGTTTCTCGACAGCATGATGGACGTGAACGCCAATGGCATGATGGCGGACAGCGTTCCGCGCCTGACAGAGTACGTCAGCGCGGATGAGGTGTTCTCCACTGCGGATCTTGTGGTGCTGCACGGCGAGGCTCCGGATGAGGCGCTTTGGATGGAGATTTACGGCTGCACGGTCGGCGGCGAGACGGTGTCCGTCAGTACCGCTGACGCCATCGTCGGCGGCGACGAGTTCGCTGCGGCGCTGCTTGCCGCGCTGGAAAAACTCAGTGCGGACGAGACGGCACAGACGGTGCTGCGGCTCTACGATGGAGACGGTGTGCGCTACGGTGGGGCCGACACACAGGCTGTGGAATTTGCGCAGTATCTGCTCGGCAATACAGAGGGCGTTTACCAGCTCACGAGCGAGTAAAAGAGAAACGCGCGGCGTCGCCGCGCGTTTCTTAGCCTCTGCACAGGCTCAAATCATCATCTGTATCCCGTTGTCCTCAATGCCGATCTCGATTTTCGGCACACCGGGGGCGTATTCGCCGTCGAGCGTCCATGGAATGCTGCCGTCGCTCTCCGCCGTGACATGGCGGACATGGCGGAAGATGAGCGCGTTGCTCGTTTCGTATTCCTCGTAAACGATGGCGCGGATGGTGCGCTGGAGCTGCAGCGGTGTTTTCGGCACGGGCACGAGCATCAGCTCAAACTGCCCGTCGCACAGGTCCACCGCGTCGGGTGAGAGCTTCATCAGTCCCGCGATGGAGGTCGAGTTGCATACCGCGCCGAAGAGGTACTCGCCCTCGAACACCTCGCCGTCGGCGGTAATCTTCATGGGATAGGGGCAGAGCGTTTCAAGGTCCTTCACGCCCTCGAGAAGATAGGCGAAGTGGCCGAACATATTCTTGATGTCCTGCGGCACGGTGTAGGCCGTGCGCGTGAACGCGCCGAAGGACGCGACGTAAACGAAGTTCTTTTCATTGAACACGCCCACGTCCAGGTCGCGCGGCTGAAGGCGCATGGCGCTCTGCGCCGCGAGCGCGGGATCGGAGGAAATGGACAGGCTTGCCGCGAAGTCGTTCGTGCTGCCGCCGGGCAGGTAGCTCAGCGGCGGACGCTTCTCCCGCGGCAGGCGCATGATGCCGTTGACCGTCTCGTTGAGCGTGCCGTCTCCGCCGTGGCAGACGACGAGATCGAAATCTCCGCCGAAGCGCTCGGCCAGCTCGGTCGCGTCGCCGTGCCGCCGCGTCTCCGCCACGCGGACCAGATAGCCCGCCTTGGAGAAGATCGAAACGGCGTCGAACAGCGGTGCGCGCGATTTCGTCTTGCCCGCGCGGGGATTGACGATGAACAGCAGCTTCTTTTCCACAGCATTCATCCTTTCTGCGAACGGAAAAAGTTTGAAGATTCGGTTAATTTTAGTATAGCACAGAAATTGTGCTATTGCAATTCCGCAATAATCATAGTATGCTAAGCTTGATTTATTCTGAATGTGGGCAGGCACTGTGCCGGCCGAGGGCAAGGGAGGAAACATGAAGCAGAAAACCTATCTTCACTGGGGCGTGACCATTACCGCCGCGGCCTGCGCCATTCTCGTGTTTTACGACACCTTCTTTCAGGACGGCGTGCTGTTTATTTTTATAGAAAAGCTCTTCGGCATCCTCAAGCCCGTGCTTTACGGTCTTGCGATGGCCTACCTGCTCACGCCCATCGTGGACTTTTTCGACCGTCTCCTCCGCGACAGGCTCGGCGTCAAGCGTGCCGGACTGATGCGCTGCCTGAGCATCCTTGTGACCTGGCTCCTTGCGCTGGGACTCGTGTATCTGCTCTTCAGCATCCTGATCCCCGAGCTGGTCGCGAGCGTATCGCTGCTCTTTTCCAATCTCGAGAGCTATTACCGCACCATCTACACCTGGGTCACGCAGCTTGTGGAGGACAATCCCTACATCTCCGAGCGCGTGCTCACGCTGGTCCGTGATTACTACAACGAGCTGGTCGACTGGGTGAAGAACACCGTCATTCCCGGCGCGCAGGTCGCCATCGTCGCCGTGACCGGCGGCGTGCTGAGCGTGCTGGTCTTTGCCAAGGACCTGCTCGTGGGCATCGTCGTTTCCGTTTACATCCTCGCCCGCAAGGAGACCTTCGGCCTCCACACGCGCAAGCTGCTCTACTCGCTCGTCTCCGCGCCGCACTATGAGCGCGCGCTGCGCGCCACCCGCGAGGCCGACCGCATCTTCTCCGGCTTTGTGCGCGGCAAGCTGCTCGACTCGCTCATCATCGGCATTCTGTGCTTCATCGTCTGCTCGATTTTGAAGTTCCCCTACACGCCCATCATCGCGGTCTTTGTGGGCGTGACGAACATCATCCCCATCTTCGGTCCCTTCCTCGGCGCGATCCCCAGCGCGTTTTTGATCCTGCTCGTGAGCCCCCGCCAGTGCCTCTACTTTATCATTTTCATCATTGCCCTCCAGCAGTTCGACGGCAACATCCTCGGCCCCAAAATTTTGGGCGAGACCGTCGGCATTTCGAGCTTCTGGATCGTCGTCGCCATCCTTGTCGGCGGCGGCTTCGGCGGCGTGCTGGGTATGTTCCTCGGCGTGCCGGTGTTCGCCTGCATCCACTCCGCCGTGAGCTTCCTGTGTGAATCGTCCCTGCGCAAAAAGGGCGTGACGGACGACACAATCTTTGCGCCCCGTCGGGTTTTGACGGGCACGACCACAACACCAAAAGGAGAAAACCATGAATAAGCGCATCCTCACCCTGTTCCTTTCCCTGACCCTGCTGCTCTCCCTCGCCGCCTGCGGCGAGAACGCCGACACGACCGACGCGCGGCGCGACGCGAACGAGATCGTCGTCGGCATCGCGCAGGACCTGGAAAACAGCCTTGACCCCTACACCTCCGTCACCGCCGCGAACCGCGAGGTGCTGTTCAACGTGTTTGAGGGGCTCGTCAAGCCCGACGCGGACGGCAACCTGATCCCCGCCGTCGCCGAACGCTGGGAGATCTCCGACGATCAGCTCACTTATACGTTCCATCTCCGCCCCGGCGTGAGGTTCCACGACGGCAGCGAGGTCACGGCAATGGATGTCGCATGGTCGATCGACAAGGCCATGCAGTCCGGCAGCTGGGAGGCGCTGGATAACATTGACGCCATCGACATCGGCAGCGACTATGTCTCCGTTGTGCTCAAGGCTGCCGACAGCGATTTTCTCTCCTACATGACGCTGGCCATTACACCGGAGAACCACGCCGACGGCGCGGACCCGGTCGGTACCGGCCCGTTTAAGTACGTCTCCCGCGCCGCGCAGCAGAATCTTGTGCTGGAGCGCTTCGCCGATTACTGGGGCGAGAGCGCGAAGGTGGACAAGGTCACCTATCAGATTTATGAGAATGCCGAGGCGCTCGTCATGGCGCTCAAGAGCGGCGCGGTGGACATCTGCGCCCACCTGACCGCCACGCAGGCAAACCAGCTCACCGAGAGCTTTGACATTCTCGAGGGCACCATGAACCTCGTGCAGGCCGTGTATCTCAACCACGCCTACGAGCCGCTTGCGAACGAAACGGTGCGCAAGGCGCTGTGCTATGCGCTCGACCGCGAGCAGGTCTTTGACGTTGTGGCCGACGGTCACGGCACGGCGGTCGGCAGCAGCATGTATCCCAACTTCCGCAAGTATTTCCTGCCCGAGCTTGCCGACCTCTATCCGCATGACACGGAAAAGGCCAAGGCGATGCTCGCCGAGGCGGGCTATCCCGACGGCTTTGACCTCACCATCACCGTTCCCAGCAACTACCAGCCGCACATGGACACCGCGCAGGTCGTTGCCGAGCAGCTCCGCGCCATCGGCGTGAACGTGACCATCGACCCCGTCGAGTGGGCGAGCTGGCTGGAGGACGTCTATTCCGGTCGTCGCTATCAGGCTACCGTTGTCGGCGTGGACGCCAGCACCCTGACTGCCCGCGCCATGCTCGAGCGCTTCACCTCTACGGCGAGTAATAATTTCACAAATTATTCCAACGCAGAATACGATGAAGCCTTTGCCGCCGCCATCCGCGCCGCGACCGACGAGGAAGCGACCGCCCAATACCTCCGCTGCGAGGAAATTTTGGCCGAGACCGCCGCGAACGTTTACATTCAGGACCTCGCGGACCTCGTCGCCGTGCGCAAGGGTCTCAGCGGCTACCGCTTCTACCCGCTCTACGCCATCGACCTGAGCACCGTGGCCTACACCTGACGAAAATCCGAGGGCAGACGCCCTGACCGACAAAGCGAGGCGAACACCATGCGTTATACAGCGAAAAAAATCGCAACGATGCTGCTGACGATGGTGATCGTCTCGTTTTTGACCTTCGTTGCCTTCTCCCTCCTCTCCGGCGACGCGGCGACGCGCCTGCTCGGTACGGAGGCGACTCCCGAGCGGCTTGAGGCCCTGCGCATCGAGCTGGGGCTGAACGACCCGCTTCTCGTGCGCTACGGCCGCTGGCTGTGGGATGCGCTGCGCGGCGACCTCGGCACCTCGTACCGCTACGGACAGAGCGTGAGCTCGCTCATCGCGCAGCGGCTTGGTCCCACACTGACGCTCACGGCGCTCGCGTTCGCGCTCATCGTGGCGGTCTCCATTCCGCTCGGCGTGCTGTCGGCCAAATACGCCGGCGGCCGGCTCGACCGCGCGCTGACCGTGATCAATCAGGTCGTGATGGCGGTGCCGCCGTTTTTCACCGGCATCCTCTTTACCTATCTCTTCGGCCTTGTGCTGCATCTGTTCATCGCGGGCGCGTTCCCGGCGGGCGGCGTGGGGCATTACATCGGTTATCTCTTCTTCCCCGCGCTCGCGGTCGCGCTGCCCCGCATTTCCATGACGGTCAAGCTCCTGCGCACGTCGATCTTAGACGAGGCACAGCGCGACTACGTCCGCACCTCCATGAGCCGCGGACGCTCGCGCAGCGGTATTCTCTACCGCCATGTGCTGAAAAACACGCTCGTGCCGGTCCTGACCTTCCTCGCCATGACGGTCGCCGATCTGCTCGCGGGCAGCGTCGTCATCGAGCAGGTGTTCGCCGTCCCCGGTCTCGGGCGGCTGCTGCTGACCTCCATCGAGGGGCGCGACGAGCCGGTCGCGCGCGCCATCGTTGTGCTGCTGGCCTTCGCCGTCATTCTCTGCAATCTCCTTGCCGATCTGCTCGCGCGGCGCATCGACCCGCGGCTCGGCAGCGGAGCGGGAGGTGCGGCATGAAAAAGAAAAATACCTTTCTGCGCGTGGGTCTCGTGCTCACGGCGCTGGTCGTCGGCTTCATTGTCCTTGGCCTTTTCTGGACGCCCTACTCCCCCAACGCCATGGACTTTTCGCGCCTGCTGCCGCCGTCCGCCGCGCACCCGATGGGCACGGACAAGTTCGGCCGCGACATTTTGAGCCGCGTCATGGTCGGCGCGGGCGATACGCTGCTCATTGCGCTCGGCACCGTCGCCATCGGCACCGTGGTAGGCACGCTCGTCGGCGCGCTGACCGGCTGGTACGGCGGCTGGGTGGACGAGGTGCTCATGCGTCTGAACGACGCGCTCGCCTCCTTTCCGAGCATTCTCATTCTGCTCGTGCTCGTGAGCCTGCTCGGCGGCGGGCGAGAGCACATGACGCTTGCGCTCGGCATCGTCTTTATCCCAAGCTACGCGCGTATCGTGCGCAGCGAGTTTGCCCGCGCGCGCACGCAGAACTACGTCCATTCGGCGGAGCTGATGGGCGCGTCCACCGCGCGCATTCTCTTTGTTCACATTCTGCCGAACATCTGGCACACGCTCGTCTCCGCCATCACCATCGGCTTTAACAACGCTGTGCTCGCCGAGGCGGCGATGAGCTACCTCTCCATCGGCGTTTCGCCCGACGAGGCGAGCCTCGGCTATATGCTCTCGGAGTCGCAGAGCATGCTCGACTCCGCGCCGTGGTACGCGCTCGGCACGGGCGCGGTCATTGTGCTGCTGATCCTCGGCGTGAGCCTGATCGGCGAGGGCCTGCAGCGCGGCGAGAACTGATTTTCAGAAAGGAGATGCCCCCATGGTCGAGATCCATGATCTGCACGTCCGCTTTCACGGCGCCTCGCGCGAGGCTGTGGCGGGCATCGACCTGACCATCCGCGACGGCGAGGTCGTCGGGCTCGTGGGCGAGAGCGGCAGCGGCAAGACCGTGACCGCCATGACGCTCTCGGGCCTCATCGAGCGCAAAAAGGTCACGCTCTCCGGCGAGGTGCGCTTCGACGGGCGCGATATCCTACGCCTGCCCCGCGCGGAGCTGCGCGCCATCCAGGGCCGCGAGCTCGGCGTCGTCTTTCAGGAGCCGATGACCGCGATGGACCCGCTCATGCGCATCGGCCCGCAGGTCGAGGAGGCGCTGGCTGTCCACACGCAGCTGACGAAGGAGCAGCGCCGCGCGCGTGCGCTCGAGGCGCTGCGCGATGTGGACCTCCCCGCGCCGGAGGAAATTTACCGCAAGTACCCGCACGAGTGCTCCGGCGGTCAGCTCCAGCGCGTGATGATCGCCGCAGCCATCGTCACCGATCCGCATTTGCTGCTGCTCGACGAGCCGACCACCGCACTCGACGTGACCGTGCAGGCGCAGATCCTCGCGCTTTTGCGCCGCTTGAATCGGGAGCGCGGCATCTCGATGCTGCTCATCTCACACAATTTGCAGGTCGTGCGTCGCATCTGCTCGCGCGTTGCCGTGATGCAGCGCGGTCACATCGTTGAGGAGGGCGCGCCCGAGCAGCTTTTCACCGCGCCGCAGCACCCCTACACCGCCGAGCTCATCAACGCCATTCCGCGCCGCGTGCGCAGAGGTTAACGCCATGGACGACCTTGTTTTAGAAGTCAAAAGCCTTACAAGCTGGTACCGCGACACCGATGAGCATGGGCGGCGGCACGACCATACCGTGCTGCACGACGTGAGCTTCACGCTTCGCCGCGGTGAAATTTTGGGGCTCGTGGGCGAGAGCGGCACCGGCAAAACCACGCTGGTGAAAAATATCCTCGGTCTGGTCAAGACCCACACGGGCGAGATCATCCACTACACCAAGCGCCCGCAGATGATCTTTCAGGACCCCTACTCCTCGCTCAACCCCGCCTACACCGTCGGCTGGAGCTTAGAGGAGCCGCTGCGCATCTACGGCAAGTACGACGCCGCCGAGCGGCGCCGCCGCGTCGCGGAGATCGCCGAAAAGGTCGGACTTCCCGCCGAATGCCTGACGCGCAGGCCGAACGAGCTTTCCGGCGGGCAGCGCCAGCGTGTTTCCATCGGGATAGCGCTCATCCAAAAGCCGCGGCTCATCATTGCCGATGAGCCGGTCAGCGCGCTGGACGTGACCATTCAGCGCCAGATTTTAGAGCTGATGCGCACGGTGCGCGACGAGCTTGGCATCTCGTTCCTCTTCATCTCGCACGATCTCAATGTGGTCTATCAGCTCTGCGACCGCGTGATGGTGATGAAGGACGGCCGCATCGTGGAGGAAAACACGGTGCAGGAGCTTTTTGACCACCCGCAGCACGCCTACACGCGCGAGCTGCTCTCCGCCGTCGACTGACGCCATGAAAGCCTTGTTTTCCCGTTACAAAAAACTGCATCTCTGGCTGCTTGCGAACCTCGCGCTTCTATCGGCCTTTCTGCTTGCGCGGCGCAGCCGAGGCGCTATGAACGCCCTGACGGAGGGCTTCACGAATCCGCTGCGGCGCGCGATCGGACAGCTCTGCGAGCGCGTGCCCTTCTCCGTCGCGGAAAGTTTGTACGTCCTCGCGGCGCTGGGCTTTCTCGTCTTTCTCGTGCTGGGCGTGCGCGCCGTAGTGCGAAGCCGGCACAGAAGCGGCACAGTCTACGCGCTCGTGCTTGGGCTTGGGAACGCGGTTTTGACCGTCTATGTGCTCTTTTGCCTGCTCTGGGGTGCGAATTACTACGCTGACAGCTTCACCGACAAAAGCGGCATCGATGTCGAACCGGTCGCCGTCGACGACCTTGAGCGCGTGACGCGACAGTTCGCCGCGCTGGTGAACGAATACGCCGGAGACATCCCCCATGCCGCCGACGGCGCCTTTGCCGGCGACCGCGCGGAGATCCTCGCCTACGCGCCGAAGATCTACGAAAATCTGTATGAGGAATTTCCGTTCCTCGAAATGACCGACGTGCCGCCCAAGGCCATGCGCTTTTCCCGCGTGATGAGCGCGATGGGCTTCACCGGTTTCTACTTCCCGTTCACGGGCGAGTGCAATGTAAACGTCGATTTCCCCGCCGCGACGCTGCCCACCACCGTCGCGCATGAGCTTTCTCACCGCCGCGGCATCGCGAGCGAGCAGGAGTGCAATTTCCTCGCGGTGCTCGCGTCGCTGCGCTGCGGCGACGCCGCCTACCGCTACGCGGGCGCGCTGTCGGGCTACCTCTATCTTGCCAACGCGCTCTATTCTGCCGACGCGGAGCGCTGGCGCGCCGTGCGCGAAACGCTCGACGAGCGCGTGGTCGCCGATCTGCGTGCTTCCAGCGCCTACTGGGCACAGTTTGAGGGACTGGCGGACACGGTCTCCAACGCCGTCTACGACGGCTTTCTCAAAAGCTACGGCACCATCGGCGTCAAGAGCTACGGCGCCTGCGTCGACCTGCTGGTGGCGTACTTCAAGTGAAACAGAAGCGGCTTGCAATGCAAGCCGCCTCTGTTTTGGAGCAGGGTACGGGAATCGAACCCGCCTTCTCGGCTTGGGA
>OGXX01002031.1_pt1 | contig 19228 bp, 14 predicted proteins | sample 1576301 | NCBI WGS metagenome assembly OGXX01 (sample SAMEA3541469, study PRJEB24748) | human gut metagenome | biome: human gut; feature: human-associated habitat; material: faeces | place: China | collected 2012
CGCTGCAAATATGTGATTCGGTCAATGAATATTTATTCAAGGATATTATAAGGGAGATTCCTTTGTGAAAATAAACTACTTTGTGCATACGGAAATAGGCGACCGGCCCTGCAACGAGGACCGCTACGCTGTGAGCAAATGCCCGGCTGGGCTTTGCTTCGCGCTGGCGGATGGGCTTGGCGGGCTTGACCGCGGCGAAGTCGCGGCGGAGCTTGCATGCAACGCCGTGGCAGAATATGCGCAGGCGCAGGCCGTTTTTTCCAGCGCCGCCGCGGAGCAGGCCTTCCTTCGGGCGCAGCAGGCGGTATTGGCGCGGCAAAAGGCGGAGCATAACGAAACGCAGATGAAAACCACGCTGAACGTTGTTATGCTGGATAAGCAAAGCATGTATTGGGGGCACGTTGGGGATTCGCGCACATATTACGCCGAAAACGGTGTATTAAAGCGGCGCACGCTTGACCACAGCGTTACCCAGATGCTTTCCGCCATAGGGCAGGTGGAGGAGCGGGACATTCGTTTTCACGAGGACCGCAGCAGGCTGCTGCGCGTGCTGGGCACGCCGTGGGAAAAGCCGCAGACGGAAACGGAGCAGCCCGTGGCGCTGCGCGGGAACATGCAGATATTGCTCTGCACGGACGGCTTTTGGGAATACATTACGGAAGAGCAGATACAGATTTGCCTTGAAGAATCCGACAATGCCCAAATATGGATGGAGAACATGCTGGAACTTATAAGCCGTAACGATCAGCACAGCGAGCGCGACAACCGCACGGCAATAACAATATGGATAGACGATGGGGAAGGGGATATAACGCAATGAGCGCAACCATGCTTTACGCCGCCGGTGAAGCCAAACCGGCGCGCCTGTTTGTATGCGACGCCGGGCGCACGATGCGCACGGTGGATATAGGTCAGGGCATCACGCTCGGCCGCGCGGGCACGGGCATAGACGTAGACCTGCCGCTGAACAGCGGCATAGTATCAAAGCGCCACGGAAGGATAACTAAGCTTGACACGGGCTATTGCTACAGCGATACGGGCAGCCTGAACGGCACGCATATAAACGGAATTCTCTACGGAAAAGACGGCGAAAGCAGCAGCTGTATACTCAACGACGGGGACATACTGCGCATAGACCGCAAAAATTTGGACCGCCCGCATCACGAGGCCGTCGTAATGATATTTTCAACATCCTGGCAGGATGCCGAGTGGCAATCGGTCGAGCTGCGCGAGGATACCGGCAACATAAACATAGGCCGCACCACCGTTGCCCAGGAGGGCATAAAGATAGCCGATCCTGCGGTATCAAAAAAGCATGCAACGTTCATTCACGGCGTGCGCGGATGGTCAATAGTTGACCACGGCAGCACAAACGGCGTGTTCGTTAACGGCGAACGCATCGCCCAGCCGCGACCGCTTCATGCAATGGATGTTGTGCGCATAGTCAACACGCTGTTCATATTCCTTGGCGACAGGCTGCTTTATAACGCACCCGCCGTGCAGAAAAACCAACTTGCCATACATATTGAGGAGCGCAGCGTGCGCAACCTTTTCAAAAAACGCATACTGCTTGAAAATATAGATCTCAGCATTGACCCCGGGGACATGGTGCTTGTGCTTGGCGGCTCGGGCGCGGGCAAAACGACCTTCTTCAACGCCGTGATGGGCTACGAAAAGGCCCGCGGCAAAATAGTTCATGACGGGCGCGATATATATAAGGAATACGCGCAGATGAAGTATGAAATAGGCTTCGTGCCGCAGCAGGATCTTCTGCGCGATGATGACACCGTGTATCATACCCTTGACAACGCGGCGCAGATGAAAATGCCTGCCGATACCGCAAACGATGCCCGCCAGGCGCGCATAGATCAGGTGCTTGAAATGCTGGGCCTTCAGCGGGAGCGCGATTCGCTCGTTAAAAAGCTGAGCGGCGGGCAGAAGAAGCGGCTGAACATAGCGGTGGAGTTCATTGCGGACCCAAGCCTTTTCTTCCTGGACGAGCCCGATTCCGGCCTTGACGGCATAATGGCGGCGGGACTTATGGAAAACCTGCGCGTTATAGCGGACGAAGGCAAAATAGTAATGGTCATAACCCATGCGCCGGACCGCGTTGCCCATCTGTTCGATAAGGTGATAGTGCTTGCCAAAAGCGCAAAGACGAACAGCGGGCATCTGGCCTTCTATGGCTCCATTGACGCGGCGAAGAAGTTCTTCGATACCGATTCGATGGAGGGCATTGTTAAGCGCATAAACCGCCCCGATGAAAACGGCGACGGTTTATCCGATTTCTATATTGAAAAATATGAAAAGTATATAGGAGAGTCCATATGAGCAATACTCAGGTGTCCCGCATAACGCAGATAGGCATATATCTTGGCAAGCATTGGCGCTTGTTCATAAACGAGCGCGGCTGGAAGGTGCTTATATTCGGCGCGGTCATTTCCGCACTTGTATCAATAGTGCTTGGCAGCGGCATGTTCGTATACACGATGGATACGTTCTCCGGCGGGTTTGCGCTGATATCGGCCTGCATTTGGGTCGGCATATTCAATTCGATACAGAACATATGCAAGGAGCGCGCCATAATAAAGCGCGAACACCGCGCCGGGCTGCATATATCAAGCTATATCGCTTCCCATCTTATATTTCAGGCGGGCATATGCCTGCTGCAGGCGGCTATATTGCTCGGCATCAGCAGCGCGTTTTTGACCTATCCTGGCTGCGCTCCGCTTTTCGGCGGGGTATGGCTTGAATACTTCATAACGTATTTCCTCTGCATCTATGCGGCGGACGTATTGGGCCTTGCAATATCGGCGATAGTAAAATCGCCCACAACGGCGATGACCGTTATGCCCTTTATACTTATAATTCAGATGATACTTTCCGGCATGCTGTTCCCCCTGCGCGGGCCTATGAGCTTTTTCGGCAACCTTACAATAAGCAAATGGGGACTTAACGCAACGGCCATTTCCGCAGATTACAACAACCTTGAAAATACTCAGAAAATTCAGCTAAGCTACACGCTCAAGGGCATTGTTAAGCAAAAGTCCCTGCCCATTACGGATGAGCAGGTGGACGCGATGGTGGACGAAAACTATTCCACAGGCATTGTGGAGGACTATGTGCACGATCCCGGCAAGCTTTGGCGCAACTGGGGCATGCTGGCGCTGCATACGGCGGTATACGCCATAATAACCGTTGCGGCATTGGAATTTGTGGACAGGGATAAACGGTAGCAGCAATAACTTACAGGGGGATATAACTTATGCATAATGTACAATTCTGCCCGGGCTGTTTGCGGGATGCGGAATTTGAAAACGGCGTATGCGCAAAGTGCGGCTTTGACATGAACGGCTATACCGTAATGCCGCACCATCTTGTGCCGGGCACGCTTGTGAAGCAGCGCTACAAAATAGGCCGCGTGCTTGGCGAAGGCGGCTTCGGCATAACCTATATAGGCATAGACACGGTGCTGAATTTGAAGGTAGCCATAAAGGAATTCTATATGTCCGGCTACGTCAATCGCAACCACGACGCATCGCCCAACGTATTTGCAACGCTTGGCACCCACAGGGACACATTTGAAAAGAACAGGGAAAAGTTTTTGAACGAAGCCCGCGTACTGGCGCAGTTTTACGGGGAAGCCGGCATAGTGGGCGTGCGCGATTTCTGCGAAGAAAACGGCACGGCATATATAATAATGGACTTTCTGAACGGCGTTGACCTGAAAACCTATCTTGAGCAAAAGGGCCGCCTTGCGCCGGAGGAGGCCGTTAAGCTGCTTATGCCCGTTATGACGTCCTTGCAGCACGTTCATGCGGAGGGGATAATACACCGCGACATAAGCCCGGACAACATAATGGTAATGGAGGACGGCAGCACAAAGCTGCTGGACTTCGGCGCGGCAAGGGAAATTTCGCAAACGGATATAAAGAGCCTTTCCGTAATATTAAAGCCGGGCTATGCGCCGGAGGAGCAATACCGCAGCAAGGGCCGCCAGGGCCCGTGGACGGACGTATACGCGCTTGCGGCAACGCTTTATAAGTGCATAGTGGGCGCAACACCAGACGACGCCATGGAGCGCATGTATCGCGACAGGCTGCCTTCCCCCGCCGCTGCCGATGCGGCCTGCCCCATAGCCATAAGCAACGTTATAATAAAGGGCCTTGCCGTGCGGCAGGCGGACCGCTATCAGGGCGTGGCATCATTCCTTGCCGATCTGAAAACGGCGATGGAAGATCCAGACAATGCGGAACTTGCGCCGGACACGCGCGAGATCGCGCCCGCGCAGGAACGCGGCGTAATTGCGGACGACCAAACCGTGCTTGCGGACACAACAACCATATATACGCCCAACGCCGCAAAGGAGCATAAAGCGCCCAAGCCCGCGGCGCAGCCGAGCGCGCCCGCCGCAAAAACAAAGCTGAAAACCGCCAAGCCCGAACCCGCCGAAAGCGCGGAAAAGCCCGCGGCTAAAAAGAAGCCCGAAGGCAAACCCGTTTCAAAGAAGCCTGCCAACAAAAAGGGCATTATAATAATTGCAGCCGTTGCGGCGGCAGTAATAATAGCCGCCGTGGCAATAGCGGCGCTCGGCAGTGCGAACACAAATGTGTCCACCGGTATGATGTCCGCAAGCTTGGAGGAAACCGCCTCCCTGCGCACGTTCACGCTCAACGGCACAACGCTGGAGCTGCCCGCGCCCGTGCAAGCGCTGCTTGACAAAGGCTGGGTGTTTGAGGATGCTCAGTATGATACAGCCACAATAGAAGCCGGCGGCAGCAAATCAAGCGTTATGCTCATGAACGAATACGGCAAGATAGAGCTGAGGCTTTCCAACACCACGCTTAACGAGCAGCCCGCTTCCGCCTGCACCATAACGGCGGTTTCCGCCGATGAGCATATACTTAACGACAACTATCTTGGCGCAAACGGCAACGAATTCAAAACGGCAAATGGCATAACCCTTGGCGCATCCTCAGCGGAAGTCAAAACAGCTTACCCCGCCGCAAAGAAGGACGGCAGCTACCTGAAGCTTGAAACGCCGTATGCGGACATCAGGTTCTATAATTATGATAATAACCCCGTTTCCGGAATATATATACGGCTGGACATGACCAAGGACTGCTGGGAAGATACTTCTAACGTGTCCTCCGCCGTCCCCGCCGAATATGACGACGCGGAGTTCATCAACGCATATACCCTGCCGGACTTTGCCGTGGAATCGACCGTTCTTTCGGCAAAGCTTTCAATGACCGTACAGGATATGGTTGACGCCGGGTGGACGATAGAGCGCCAGCCGGACTATATCCCCGCCAATTCATATGCCGAAATATATCTTCGCCTTGACGTGCGCACAACGGCTGTCGTTGAAGCGGTGAATTACACCCGCAACGCAATACTGCCGCAGTATGGCATAGTTCGCGCATCGTTCAACAACACCGGTATGTCCGGCAGTATCCGTGCGGACGGGCTGAAGCTGCTTTATAACGGCAATGTTTTGGCGCAGATGGACGAATCATATTCGGATGTTATAGCTGCGCTGAATGCCGCGGGGCTTGAGTATACCGAGGATGGCGGCGCCATTACCGTTGTGCCATACGGCGATGAACGCCAAATAAGCTTACTTTTCAACAAATCCGACAACGCGCTGTACAGCGTTTATGTTGCAAGGTACGTCGGCTCAATAAGCAAATTTTATTATGAACAGGAGAATGCAAACCAATGAAAACCGTAAAAATCATTGCCGCCCTGCTGGCGGCGCTGCTGCTGACAGGATGCAGCGTTAAAGTAACCGTGGGTACGCAGGACGAGAACCAGCCTGCCGAAACCGCCAAGCAGGTCGTTACCGTTGAGGATATAGGCGCGCTTGTGAGCGAACTGCAAAACGGCCATGTTTGGATGGCATGCGCCGAAAGCGAGCTGTACAGCCTGCGCATAGACGGCAGCGGCCTTACCATAACCGCCTACGCAAAGCAGGACGGCAGCACAGAAAAGCAGACGCTCAGCGGCACGTTCACGGCCGATGCGGACGGCGTGCATATAACCGACGGCAGCGGCAATACGGTGCTTGAGCTCACATGGCAGCTTATTGCGGAAGAAGGCGACAACGCGCTGCAGCGGCTGGAGATGATTACCAAAACCGAGGGCGGCATACTGCCCAAGGACGTTACGCTTGAATTCTATTCAACGCAGGCGACCGACGAAGCCGGTGAAGAGGAAATGGCGGCAGCCTATCTTGAAAACCTGCAAACGCCGGACCCTGCGAAGGATGATTTGACCACACTGCTTGCGGGATACAGCGGGGATTCAATAGTTGATGCCTGCGTGATGCACGGCATCGATCCCTCGCTTAAAAACCGCGCCACCTATGCCGAAGCCTTCGGCATAGAGGATTACAAGGGAACATCTCAACAGAACCTTACCCTGCTCGAAAAAATGGGCGCAGACGTGGTGATAGGGCAAGACTAAAACGTTCACACAAAAAGGTGCAGCCGAAACCGGGCTGTATCTTTTTGTATTCGCTATAAAGAAGGCAGTCTTCCTTCCAATCGCACCTTTCGTCCCCACTATTAACAGCATAAGAAAAAAGCTCCCGAATTGGGAGCTTTTTTGGTACCCGGTAGGGGAGTCGAACCCCTGTTCCCGCCGTGAGAGGGCGGTGTCCTAGGCCACTAGACGAACCGAGCATAAATCTCACGTGGGTTCTATTATACCGAATTTTGAAAAAATGTCAACACTTTTTTGAGGAATCGCGCAGCGTTTCATACTGCTTTTGGAATTCGCGCATCCGCTCTGCCAGGATGCCGCGCAAAGCATCATGCCGCCGCTTGAGTTCCCCCTTCCGGGAACGCTCAATCAGCGCTTCATAGCGCGCAGCAACGCACGTGATGACCTTTTCCCAGCCGATGGGAATGCTCTCTTTTGCATGCTCGCCCACGGTGCGGAGCGCAGCCGGGTCCGCCAACGCATGCTGGATTATGCGGGCCAGGTCTTCCGGGGTATCCTCGGCCAAAAAGCCGTTCTCACCGTCTGCAATGGCCTCCGCAGGGCTTCCGCCGCGCGTTACAACCGCCGGTGTGCCCACAGCCGCAGCTTCGCGCAGCACGAGTGAAAACGTGTCGTAAAGGGAGGGAAACACAAAAAGCTCCGCCCTTTGGTAAAGCCCGTCGAGCAGCGCTGCATCCGAAACGTGCCCGGTCAGGATCGTATCAGCGCCGATGGAAAGCGCATCCGCCTTTTTGCGGATTGCCTCGGCATCCGCCCCCTGCCCGGCAAGAACAAGCGTAAACGGCAGCCCCTGCTGATGCAAAAGCGCCCCAGCTTCAAGAATGTGCAGAATGTTCTTTTTCCAATCCATCTGCCCAACATAGAGCAGCATGGGCTTCCCCTCCGGGATGGAAAAATGCTCCGCGGCGCGCTTGGCGTTTTCAGGATCAAGGGGATGCAGCTCCGTTCCGTTTTCCATCACAATGATCTCGCCGCCATACCCATAGCCGCGAAGGACTTCGGCCGAAGATTTGCTTACGGCCCACACCTCATCGCAGCGCTCATAGAATTCCACAACGAATTTCACGCCGAGGTGCGCGAGCGCTTCACGGCCGGTTGCCTTATAAAAATCATCGTAATATTTTGAATGAAAAGAACCCACGAGCGGAAGATCCCTTTTGGCGGTAAGCCGCAAAGCTTCCATGCCTGCGGAAAAGGGCGCATGCGCATGGATCACGTCAAGCGGCACATCCGCAATGCGGGCATGATAATGCCTGTCCAGAATCGCAAGGCCCGCTTTGTATTGCGGCGAACCCGGCACGGAGGTCCCGGTGAAGTCCACAAGGTCAAATGGAAAGCCGCCGCGATATCCGGTATTCACCATGGGGGCGATCACATAGCATTCGTGCCCAAGGCGCGGCAAATGGGTTGCATAGTTGTACACAACGCGCCCCACACCATCCACGATCGGGTAAAATGTATCCGTAAACTGGCCGATCTGCAAACTGTCCTTCTCCTTTGCATGGAATCCTGTTGAAAACAGTATACCCCAGCAAGTCGTTTTTGGCAATCAGGGCTCGTATTCGCGGCAAAGGAGCGGGGGCTTGGGATTGGCGCAGACAATCGGGACGGTAGAATTATAATCAAAATGCGGGCTGTAAAACGGATCACCCGCCGCGAGCATGGGGCGCAGCGTATCATAGCAGCGCATGCGCGTGAGCGTGGAAGCATCCTCAATGCGCGGAAGGGTTCCGTGCAGCAGCAGCGCGGCGAAAGGCGTATACGCAGAGGCAAGGCCGCGCCGGAATAACCGCAGGCAAAAATCCATGTCAGCCCCTGCATCGGAGAAGGTTTCATCAAACCCATTCAAATTTTCAAAGGTGTTTGAAAGCACCATCATGCACGCGCCGGGCAACATGGTTACCCGCCGGATTGTATTGACAAACAGGTTTTTGCGCGTCTCGCTCGTGTCGTCCGGCTCGCCGGTATATGGGCTGTTCAGCCAGCCGCACAGGCCTGCCACATCCCCGGCGGAGACGATGCGCCGGCCTACGCTGACGAGCTTTCCGCCCGCTGCCCCTACGCCCGGCCGGGAGAGCTGCTCCCGCAAGGCGCGCAGCCAATCCGGCGTAAGCACCTGCGCATCCCGGCACAGGAACAGGAGCGCTTCGCTTTGCGCTTCTGCGGCGCCCAGATTGCACAGGGCAGCAAAGCCGTCTTTTTTGCTGCGTACGATTTTTGCAGCCTTGTTTTTTTCCAGAATGTCATAGTAACGCAGCGTGCGCGGGTCGCGGCTGTCTCCATCGGCGATGATCAGCTCGTAGCGTTCAAACGCTTCATACTCCTCAATGCTTTCAAGAAGCCGCCTGAGCGAATCCACACCGTTGCGGTTGGGGATGACGATTGCGGTGCGCCCGTTTCGGCCAAGCGGGACGCGCACACGAAAGCTGCCTGCGAACGCGCCCGTTGCGGCTGAACCGGGTTGGTTGGTTGCATCAAGGTAAGCATCCACCGCCGCAATGCCCGCCGCGGAAGGGATTGTACCGGGACGTTCGCAGCGCGCGCAAAGAATGCGCGGTATATGCGCGATATGGCGCGTGTGCGCCGCGCAGCGGAGCGTATAATCATATTCCAGCGCAGGGATGCTTGCACCCGTATCCGGACTGCACAGGCCGCCTGAGCGCGTGTACAACATCTGGGAAACCGCAAACGGCCGGCCAATCATGTTATAGGAAAGCTGCGTCAGCTCCGAATATTCCGGTTTGCAAACCGGGTCCATATGGGCGCCATCCGGCAAAAGCACATCTTCATCCGCATAAAGCAGCTCTGCCATGGGGTTGGCGTTAATTGTTTCTGCAAAATGAAACAGCGCGTCCGGCGCAAGTACATCCCCTTCTGCAAGGAACATCACAAAATCAAAATTCTCCTGCCGGTCGCCCGCGATTGACCAGTTTGTGTAGCTTTGCGCCGCAAGGGAGGCCTGCGTGCGCGCCGCTTTCTTTTTTTCATCAAGCGAAAAAAGCTTGATGAGAAACTTCGGCATAAAGTGCAGCTCCGCCTGTCGCTGTGCCGCAAGCGTTTCCGCATCCGCGGCATGGCGCGCCCAAAATGCACCGTAATCTTCCTCCGGTGCATAACAAACGGCCGCCGGCTTTCGCTCGGTTATGGCGGCAAACAGCGCCGCGATTGCATCCGTTTTTTTGCCCATGGGCGTATTTTGCCTTTTTCCGGTCGGGGTTATGCAGATAAAGGTGTTCGCCTTCTGTTTTTGAACACCTCCGAACTGATTAAACCGAATCTTACATCATTGACAAAATCTTATGTTTCATGGGCCTGCGCACAATTTCCTGATCGCAGCGGACGGCCGCATTTATAACACGCTGTCGCTTGCAGGCGGAACGGCAACGCTTCGGCGCGGAGAAACGGATGTGCCGCAGGTCTATTATTTTCTGAACGGCCGCGCGCTGTATGCGCGGTTGGGAAAACTCCTGTTCGGGGCTGCCTGGCCTGCGGATGCGTGACGCGGGAACACGCTTTGCTTTTCCCAGATTACAAGCGAGGGCACGCCCGAAGGTGCGCCCTCGCTTTCTGTCTGCCGCATTTGCATTTATCTTACAGCTTCTCCGGTTCTTCCACCGTTTCCCCTTCAAGCGTGACTTTCTTGATGCGCACGGGTTCGATGGGGCGGTCCGCATAGCCCGTAGGAACGGCGGCAATGGCATCCACGACGTCCATGCCCTCCGTCACCTGGCCGAAAGCGGCGTACTGGCCATCCAAATGCGGCGCATCCTGATGCATGATGAAAAACTGGGAACCTGCGGAATTCGGATTCATGGCGCGCGCCATGGAGATCACGCCGCGCTTATGTTTGAGCGGATTCTTCACGCCGTTTGCGGCAAATTCGCCTTTAATGCTGTACCCCGGGCCACCCATGCCGGTTCCATCGGGGCAGCCGCCCTGAATCATGAAGCCGGGGATGATGCGGTGGAACGTAAGCCCGTCGTAATATCCCTTGTCCGCAAGGGAAAGGAAGTTCTTTACGGTGTTCGGGGCAGCGGATGCATCGAGCGCAAGCTTGATAATCCCGCCGTTGTCCATTTCGATGATGACCATACTGTAAGTCTCCTTTGTTATGATAAGTTCATGAAAGCAAAATCATTTTGGCTGCACAGATCAGCCGTGCAGGAAGTTCATGGCGAGTACGCCATACACGTTAAGCAAAATGCCGAACCACGCAGCAAAGCATTCCCAACGGCAGAGCGACTGCCGCTTCGCAAGGCAAAGATACGCGAGCGCAAGCGGCAGCAGATCGCAGGTATAGCGCGCGCCAAACTGCCAGCCGCCAAACGTTTTATGCCAACACAACAGAAGCAGGTTCAGGAACATTGCCGCGAGCAGCACATAGCGCATCGCATCCATTTGCCTGTGCCGCGCGTCGGAAACGATTTGCCCGAACAGCAGCAGGAAAAAGGGGTTGGCAACATAAAACAGGAACCCATCAAATACAGGGTATTCAAGCGATAGCCCTTCGCCAAAGGCAATGGGGCGCAAAAAGATATTTTTGAGGTTTGCAAAAATATAGGAAAGGTGGAACTGCCCATTTTCCGCCTCCGTGAATTCCGGCAGATAATTGTGCCCGAATTCCAGCACGGAACCGAAGCGCGCGTAATTGTACCACATATAGGCTGCGGCAACGCCAAGCGGAATCAAAAACGCCTTCCACTGGCGCAGCGCTGTTTTGCAAAAGCCCTCGTCCGGCCTGCGGTCCTGAAGGTAAAAGAACAGGAACAACGGAAAAAATGCAAGCGCCGAAAACGGCCTGCACCCAACTGCGAAGGCTACGAGCGCATACGCAAGCACGCGCCTTTTGCACATGGCGCAATGGAGCGCCCACGTGAGCAGGAACATGTTGAGCGCCTGTGCCATGAACCACACGCCGCCGTTTGTGCTCATCCACATCAGATTGCTGCCCCAGGTGAGCAGCAGCGCTCCGAGCACAGCGCATGTTTCACGCATGCCGGCGCGGCGGAGGCAGCGGTAAGCAAGCGCCGCCGTCGCCATGGTCACGATGGCGATAATGAGGTTGTTGGGCGTGTTTTCGCCGAAAAGAAACGTAAACGGCAGCAGCACGACAGAGGGGAACGGAGGGAAGGAAACATAATACTCCCCTTGATAAACCGCAAGCTCCAGCCAGGGATAATTCTGCCCGAGCGAGAGGCTTCCGCGCCGCCAAGCCATCGCCTGCAAAGTATAACTGTCCCACGCGGAATGCGAAAGGAGCGTGCCGCCAAGCAGGTCGTGCAGCAGGAGATAGCCGAACGCCATCAGGGCAAGCATGCAAAGAAGCGTCGCGTCAACACACGGGCGCTTTTTCGGTTGTAAAGTGCGTTGATCCATGTTGGTATCATACCCCAAATGCGGCACGGATGCAACGCCGGATGTTTTACTGCGCCCAGATGAACGGCCTTGCCGCTTCTTCGCCCCTCTGCACGCGGAGCGCGCCTTCGGCAAGCGCCTCCATTTCGTGCTCTCCGGGGAGCACGGCAACGGGGGCGATCCATTGAATCCGCCGCTGGATAGCGCTTGTCAGCCGTTCGGAATATGCCGCGCCTCCGGTGAGGATGATGGCATCCACCTTGCCGCACACAGCTGTGGCAAGGTCGCCCGAAGCTTTTGCAATGCCATAGGCGAGCGCATCGAGCACGAGCGCTGCGCGCGCGTCTCCCCCATCCGCCATGCGTTCCGCCTCGCGCAGGTCCATCGTGCCAAGAAGCGCAACCAACCCGCTCCCGCCGCGGATATATTTGGCCATTTCACGCTCGGTGTATTTGCCGGAATAGCACAGCCGCACAAGCGGCATCGCCTGAAGCCTGCCGCAGCGGGTGGGGAAAAAACCGGCGTCGTCATCGCTGTACATGTCGATGGCACGGCCCTTGTGGAACAGCCAGGTGCTCCCGCCCCCGCCGATGTGTTGGACGATCAGCGTGCAATCCGCAAACGGGCGTTTGAGCGTTTCTTCCGCATAGCGCCGTGCCATCGCGCGGGAGTTGAGCGCATGGCCGCGGCTTTCCTTTGGGATTTCGGGCAGGCCGGTAATCCGCGCAATGGGCTCGAGCTCGTCTACCACCACAGGGTCATAGATATAGGCGGGGATGCCGAGCGGGATGGCGATGGCCTGCGCCACCGCACAGCCAACGTTGGAGATGTGAACATCCACAGTCTGCGCAAACATATAATCAACCATGTCCTGCGTAACGGCGTAAGCGCCCGCCGCACAGGGAGGGAGCATGCCGCCGCGCGCCACGACGCAGGTGAGCGTTTCAAGGGAAATTCCATGCCGCGTGAGCGCCTGCTCCACACAGGTCCTGCGGTAATCAAGCTGATCCATCACCCAATGGAAGCGGGAAAGCTCTGCTTGTGGATGATCCACAGTTTCGCGCAGCAGAGCGGCGGAATCGTCGTAAACGGCGATCTTCGTGGAAGTCGTGCCGGGATTGATGACAAGAATCCGCTCCATAGGCACCTCAGCATGCGCCTGCCGCAATGGCAAGCGAATTATATTTTTCCTCTGCGCTTGCACCGCGTGAGGTCAGCACAATCGGTGCTTTTGCGCCAAGAATCAGGCCCGCCATGGGCGCGCCGCAATTTACGATGTAGCTTTTTCCCAAAAGATTGCCGGAAACCAAATTCGGCGTAAGCAGAATATCGAACTGCCCCGCAAGCGGCGTATGGTACCCCTTCAATTTCCCGGCTTCCGGCAACATGGCAAGGTCGTAAGAGATGGGGCCGACGAACCGGCAGGTGCCGAATACGCCTTCCTCCGCGCGCTTTTGCAATGCAGCAGCCTCCACGGTTTCCCGAATTTTCGGATGTACGGTCTCAGAACCGCAAAGGCCGGCCACGTTAGGGCATTCGTAGCCAAGTCCATGGAAAAACTCCACCGCATTGCGGACGATTGCCTCCTTTTCCGCAAGCGTAGGCTCCGGGCACATCCCGCCATCCGTCAGGCAAAGCAGCTTAGGGTAACCGGGCAGTTCAAAAAAAGCGACATGGCTCATCAAGGTGCCCTTGCGCAGGTTGGCTTCGGGCATCAGGACGCCTTTGAGCAGCTCCCCCGAGGTGATGCGGCCCTTCATCAAGAAATCTGCGCGCCCTGCATGGAACAGCTTTGCCGCAGTCACGCTGGGGTGCTCGCCTGCATCCGGTACAACAATCGGGAAGCGCTCCGCATCCGTTCCGAGCGAGGCGAGTATTGTGCGGATCGCATCTGCCTCCCCAATGAGCACCGCATCCAAAATGGGTTCCGCATGCAGCACGGCTTCGAGGGCATGCGCATCATCTGCTCCAACGACCGCTACGGTTTTGCGAGCACCGCGCTTCACGCGCGTGGTCAGATCCGAAAAGCTCCGAACAACCATGAGTTACTCCTTATGACTTGAATTTTAAAATACTACTATATAAATATAGTCCATCCGCCGTGAGGGAACAAGGCGGATGGACAGAGTATATTATCTATTATTACGCTCATATTACGCTCAGGAAAGAAGAAGCAGGCAGACGCCAAAGAAACGCTCAGAGCGCCTCCGCCTGAAGCTTCTCATCGGAGGAAGGATCTTCAAACGAGCCATGGAGGATGAAGTCCGTCATCACGGAAATAAACTCAATGTTTGTGGGGGTCCAATTCGTTCCAAACGCACCAAACAATTGTGAAAGCAGCGCCTGGTTTCCGTTTTCCCAGGTGCGCTCAATCGCAAAGCGGATGTTGCGGTCCAAAGCGGAACGCGTACAGCCAAACAGTTCCATAATTCTTGGATAGACCATTTTGGGTAAACGATAAATGTATTCCGGATGGCGATGTGTAATTCGCAGGATTGCGAGGCTATAACCGTATCCTGCATACTTCGGATGCATTCCGATAGCGCGTAAGGCTAAGGCAGGTGCATTTGAGTGGCTGTGCATAAGTCGCATTCCTCCTAAAATGAAAATAAATAATGTGAATAGTGGATTTACAGTACGGCGAAACAATAAGCATTTAACACGAAATTAACTATATCATGTACTTGAATTTTTCGCAAGAGGATTATGGAAAATTTAGCAGAATCTTGTCATAGGCCGTCATAATGGACACTAATCCGAAAAAATACACAATATATTGGGCAGGTGCTAAAATGGCGTAGGAATTTTTAAAAAATGTTTTAATCGAAAAATCAAAATAAGTGCCTTTAAAAAATATACGGATTTTTCGACAAAAATCAACTTTATTGGGTGGTGAATCCGCAGAAAGGAGGCCCTGCGTTCAAATCGGATGGCTTAGCTATATTTTTAGAACTTTCTTTTCATTTTATCGTTGACACGGCTTAGAGAAATAGGGTATACTATCACTTGCAGTTGCAACAGGGCACTGCGATCGGGAGCATAGCTCAGCTGGGAGAGCACTTGCCTTACAAGCAAGGGGTCACAGGTTCGAGCCCTGTTGCTCCCACCAAACGGCCCGGTAGTTCAGTTGGTTAGAATGCCAGCCTGTCACGCTGGAGGTCAGGGGTTCGAGCCCCCTTCGGGTCGCCATTTCGCCTCGGTAGCTCAGTTGGTAGAGCAAGGGACTGAAAATCCCTGTGTCACTGGTTCGATTCCCGTTCGAGGCACCAAATTTTACCTATAAGCTATATAAGCTTATGTTTTTTTGCATAATAAATAATAAATAAGGTTAAAGAAAAAATAAAGTCAAAAAATTAAAAAAATAGCAAGAATTTCCTTGCTATTTTTTTTATTCTAGTGTATGATATAGGGGTAGAAAATATATGAACCAAGTGAAAGGAAAGGAAATGCGGTATGAAGAGAATAGTTGCAATTGTTGTATTACTAATGATGATAGTAATATTTGGATGTAACCAAGTATATGCAGCAGAAAATATAATTGACCAACAAAACGAAAGTCAATTAATAAAAATTAAAGAAAATTCGGCAAAAACATTAGAAGAATATAAACAAAAATATGGTTCAGATGCATATGGATTAACAGCATATGTTTTGAACATAATAAGAATATACAGTATACCATTATGTTTTCTTGGAATTGCAGTAAGTGCAATATATCAATATGTGATAGGAATAAGAAAACTAGACACGCAGGAAAAAGGTTTAGTAATGATGATATCATTCGTAACTATATTAGTAATATGCCAGATTTTACCTCTTGCATTTGCAATAGTAGTAAAATTTGGAAGGGGGTAACAAATGAAAGTTTTATTTGCAGTAAGTAATGAAAGTACATCACAAGCAATAATTAAAAAATATCAAACAGAATATAAACAAATAATATCATATAAAAATGTTTATTACTTTAATGCAATATTAAAAGAATTACAAAGAGATAAAACATATGATAGAATAGTAATAAGCGAAGACTTGGAACAGTATGTAAATACTGATTATGAACAAATGGATAAGTTTTTATTTGATAGATTAGACAGTATTAGTGATGAAGCATCAAATTCAAAAGGAGAAAACATTCCAATAATATTAATATGTACAGAAAGAAGAAATAAATCTGAACAAATATTAGTAAAACTATTTGGAATAGGGATATATGATGCTTTATTAGGAAATGATAGAAGTGCAAGTGAAGTATGTAAATTAATAAAAAGACCACGTTCAAAAAAGGATGCAAAAATTTATTATAAGATAGATACAGAAGATGTAACATATGAAAAAGATGATGAAAATGATGTAAGTGAATTAGAAATTCAAAACATATTAGCACATTATAAAAGAATAGGAAATGACGAGGCAAAATATGTAGAGAGTTTTGATAGCATTGCAAGTCAATATAATGATGCACAATTAAAAGTAATAAGTAAATGCTTACCATCAAATGTACGAGCAGTTCTTGAAGTGAAATCACCAAAATATCAACAAATAAATTCATATACGAATAAAATTTCTAATCAAGTAAGGGTTGAGAAAAGAGAAGAAAAACTTGGAACAAGTGAAATACTATTAAAAAATAGTAGAATTAAGAAACCAAGTGAACCTGTTGTTATACCATCTGCAATAGGGGAAAATAAGAGAAAAATTCTTGTGAGACAACACCATAATGTTGAACCAATCGAAGTAATGGCTACAAACAAAGTAATGAAACAAGATAACATACAAGGAGAATCAGAAAATTATATAGGAGAAAATGAAAATATATCAATACCAGAGGAAGTTCCACAACCAGTAAAACGTGGGAGAGGAAGACCAAGAAAAAATGCTGTAGTAGAACCAAATGTTGACCAACCTAAAAGAAAAAGAGGAAGACCAAGGAAAAATGCAGAAGAAAATGATATAATTCAAGAAATGCAAAAACCAGAACAAGAAGAGGAAGCAATATTACCAGGATTTGAAAATGAGGAAGAAGAAACAATATTGCCAGGATTTGAAGATACTACTGAAGAAATAGTAGAAATGCCGGCTTTTGAAGAAGATGAAGAAGAAACAGTATTGCCTGGATTTAAAAATAGTGAGGAAGAAAATGAGGAAGAGGAAGAAGAAGCAACACTTCCAGGATTCGAGGACAATACAAAGATGGAAGAGCAATATACAAATGTATTGAACAATTTAAGAAATTCAAATGAGCAAGAAAATAATAGTAATATGCCAATAGAACTTAATGAAAAAGAAGAAGAGCAATATCCTGAACTAGATATAAATAGCATCATTAAGCCAAATCAAAAATTAGTTGCATTTTTGGGAACTAGTAAAAATGGTACATCATTTTTAGTTAATAATGTAGCAGAAATATTAGTTGCAAATGGAATAAATACAGCAATATTAGATTTGACACATAATAGGAATGCATATTATATTTATACAAAAAATGAAGATGATTTAAGAGAACAGTCCAATTATATAATGAACAACTTAAAAGCTGGTAGAGCAAATGGTATTCAAGAAAGCAAAAATTTAACTGTATATACATCACCATTTGAAGATGATGAAAATTTAAAAGCAGTAGAACCAATATTAGAAACTTTATTACAAATGCATACAGTTGTTTTAATGGATTGTGATTTTACTACACCTATGAGATATTTCAAATATGCACAAGAAATATATTTGGTACAATCAATGGATATATTAACAATCCAACCACTTACAGCATTTTTAAGACAATTAAGTGATAAAGGAATGTTTGAAGAATCAAAAGCAAGAGTTGTATTAAATAAATTTATTAGAACGAAAGAAATAAGAGAAGAAATACTTATAGGAGGAATTTCAATATATAATGATGCTGCTATGACAGTTAGAAAAGAACTATTTGATAGAAGAAATGTAAAACATATAACAATACCATTTGATTTGAAATCATATTTAAGATATTTAGATGGGTTAGTAACATGTGATATATCATTAAAAGGCTATACAAAGGACTTTTTACAAAGTTTAAAAAATTTAGCTGGTATGGTATATGGAATAGGAAATACTAAAAAAGAAAAATATACACCACCATCAATCAGAAATAATAGTATCAACAATAATGGATTTTCAACCAAAATGAATAACACGTTAGACCAAATGAAAAGAAATTATTAGTAACGGAGGGGGATAAAAGTTGATTTTTATAGTTGGAATATTAGTTGCAATTATAATTGTATTACTAATTTATAATATAACGATACACACAAAAATACAACAATTTAATAATTTAAGTAGACAAGCTAATAATTTAAAAGTACTACAGGACTTTTTAAGTACAATAGGAGAATGTTCCTCTGTTGATGAAAAAATCCAAAAAATAAATAATATATTAATTGAGAAATATGAAATAAAATATTCAACAATTGTAGTATTTAATGGAGCTGAATACGAAGTGAAAGCATCAAATGTTGATCCAAAACATTGGAAAACATTGAGTAAACTTCAAGATGTTCCAATATTTAAAGATAGTATAGCAACAGCAACACCTAAATATGTTACTGTAAATAATGATAATGAAAGATTACCATATCAAGAAATGGAATTTGGAAGAGCAAAATCAGCTATATTTTTCCCAATATATATTGAAAATGTATACATAGGATATTGGATAATAGAAAGTGGAGTTCCACATGATTTTGATAATATAGATACTACAATATTTGAAGTAGTAAAAGAAAATATAGTATCTGTATTAAGAACAGTTGTGCATCAAAAAACACTAGAATCAATCGTAAGAAAAGATTTATTTACTGGATTATATTCAGAAGAATATTTATATGGGGAAGGAAAAAAAGTTATAGACAAATATACAACATCAACTGTTTGTATGTATAGAATAACAAATATAGAAGAAATAAATGATAAATATTCAAGAAAATTGGGAAATCAAGTAATAATAGAAACTAGTGATTTTATAAGAAAGAGTATATCAAATGATTATATATATATTAGATATATGGGACCAAAATTTGTAATAGTATTTTCAGGTGTAGACATTGATTCTGTAACAACGTTTATTACAGACATGAAAAATGGGACAGAAGAATTAGAAATATCATTACCAGTAGATAATGAAGTAGAAGAAGTTGAAATGGAAGCCGTAGATAGAAAAAATAAGAAAAAAAATAAAAAAGAGCAAGAACCACAAGTAGTAAAAGCTAAACTTAATTTTGTATTAACAACATATTATAAAGGCACAGGAATGGAAGAAGTATTGAAAAAATTAGAGCAATATGTAGATAATTGTGACAAAAGTGAAAATGACATTACATTTATTTAGTTA
>OGXX01002064.1_pt1 | contig 18976 bp, 20 predicted proteins | sample 1576301 | NCBI WGS metagenome assembly OGXX01 (sample SAMEA3541469, study PRJEB24748) | human gut metagenome | biome: human gut; feature: human-associated habitat; material: faeces | place: China | collected 2012
GTTGAGCAAAAGTCAGCGTGGGAATGGTGTGGTATCTTTATCTAAGTGAAACCCCGCTTTCCCATTTTGAAACTGCCTGGGCGGAAAGTCTTAGTGGTTTTCCCAGCTGTTCCTGCGTCATGCCCCGGGCCAGGCGCAGTTGCTTAATTTTTGCTCCAATTTCCAGATTCATGGCTTAGAGCCTCCTTTTCTTTGATGTCTCCATTGTAGCATGGAACCCGGTTACTTCCAATCATCGGCCTGTTGCACGTTGTTGCCTTTCAGTTGAATTTCTCCGTTAAAAAACAGCAGCGCCCCGCAGAAAGCTCTGCATTGGGACACCGCTGCTTTTCGATCCCTTTGTCCCAATGAGCCTGGAACAAGGGGAAGTTTATACAGGACTTGCCGTTTCCTTTTTCAGGTGGACCCGCTTTTTGTCGGGAAGTCCAAACATGGGGACAAACCGGTCCAACCCTGTAAAGGACAAAATGATGATAGAGCCAATTACGATAAAGCTCATGTAGTTCTTGGATATGATATCCATAGCCGTAAATTCGTGCAGAGGGTATACAGACGAAGCGATTTTCGCAAAGAACACCGGGAAACAGTGCCAAGGAATCAGCTCGGAACCGTAAATACCCATGGAAGACGTGAGGGTAGCCAGCCGCACCCGCAAGGCATACGCTGCCTTTTCATCTTCGCACTCCACATTTTTCTCCACCACATCCCGAATAATGGGGGAGATGGTCACCACCTGCGCCGCCTCATCTGCCAGGGCGGCGTTACCCACCAGACACAGTATACCACACCATCCCATGAGCTGCTGGACATTTTTGGAAATCTTGACAAAGAATTTGGCCAGGGGGTCAAAGGTATTCATGCTATTCATAATCCCGCCAAAGACAGACACCCACAGCATCATAATCACCACAGAGCCGCCTGCATCCTGGAAGCCAGCCAGGACCTGATTGTTCAGCCACTCCGGGAAGGTGGTCGTCCCGGCGATCAATCCCAGGAGCATGGCGGAAATCATACCGGAGCCCAAACAAATCAGGGTATTCAGCCCCATGAAGGAGAGCACAATCACCAGAATCATGGGAATGATCATGTAATATGGTACGCCGTGTTCAATTTGCGACAGCAGCTCCAACGCCACGGGCCGCTCTTCTGCCAGCGCTGCGTATGCCTCCCCAGGGATTTTGGAAATGGCCTCAGCCACGTCCCCCTGGACATTGGGCAGATGGAGGCTGCACAGAAAAATCACCACCGCTGCAAGGACAAGGCAGCCACAGGACCAGACGCTTTGATGCTTCACCCGGTCGATAATCCGGACATCCTGCATCCCGCAGCTGAGCACCGTCACGTCGGAAATCATGCCAATGTTATCCCCAAAGCAGGAACCACCGGCAATGGCGCAGACCGTTAACATAGGGTCACCGCCCACCAGCTCGCTGAGCCACAGAAAAATCGGGGCGCAGGCCGCAAAGGTTCCCCAGGAGGTCCCGGTAGCCACCGAAAGCAGACTGGTTACCACCAGAGAGATGACTGCCACCGTCCGGCCTGTAACACCCAGCTTCAGCGCCAGGTTGATGAGAGATGCGCCTACACCAGTGGCAATGAAGCTCTCCGCCACTGCATAGGCAAACATCAGGATGAAAAATACGCCAATGATGCTCCGCGCCGATTTTAAGCCCTGCTCAAAGGCGCCGTCGAAATTCCCGCGATAGATAAAAATGTACACCAAAATCGCCACAAATGTGGCAATTGGCGCAGCCAGGAGCAGCTCCAGTTTAAATACAATGACCAGTGCCGCAAACACAACCAGCGGTAAAAATTTCAAAGCTGAGATCCAACCACCGGTGCGTGGACTCTCTTTTTTTCCCTGTTTCGTCTCCATGTAATCTCCCCCGCCCCATATTTGAGGCACTCAAATTTCAAAAGTAAAAACAGTGGCGGAGTGTCATGCCAGGTTTTCTTTCGTAGGAACAAACGCTGGTTGCCGGGGGATGGACATGGGGAAAGATCAGCGCTCCTACTGGCAGATGCTCCACCAAAATGCGCCAGGAAATGGGCCTAAGCCCATCTCCCGGCTGCATGTTCCGGTCTTCTCTTACAGACCCAGGCCCTTGCTCAGATTGACCACAAAGTCCTGCACGTTGGTCACAATGCCCTTGGCAGACAGGCTGCCCCGATCGGCCAGCTTGTTGACCACAAATTCGGCGATGTCTACGCAGTAGAAATAAATCTGCCGCACGGTGCCGTCGGGCATAACCCGGAAGGAGGGGGTCATATTACCAGTGGCAATGGTATGAAGCATGGTAGCCATGCAGATGACGGTGGTTGCATCCCGCACCTGGTTGCGCATGGCGTCCTGAGCCTTATATACGTCGGCAAACACAGGGGGCAGGGGACCGTCGTCCCGGATGGAGCCGCCCAGAACATAGGGGATGTGGTTCTTCTCCAGGCTGTAGATGATGCCATTGTCGATTTTCTCTTCTTCAATGAACTTCGCGATGGAACCATGATACCGGACCCGGTTCAGCAGGTCCAGGTGGTTGTAGTGGCCGTTGGGCTGGTTCTGGGTGGTGTAAATGTTCTGGCCCAGGGCAGTATGTAGGTAAGCGCCCTCCAGGTCATGGGTGGCCAAGGCATTGCCAGCCAGCATGGCGTGGACATAGCCGTTGTTCACCAGCTTCTCAAAGGCGTTCCGGGCATCGTAGTCAAAGGCAAACGCAGGCCCCATAACCCAGACGATTTTGCCATGGTCCCGGTCGTGGCGCAGGAGATCATATATTTCATCGTAATCCTTGGAGAATGCCGTCTCCCGGGACCGGTTCTGCCGGAAGGCGAACACATCCTGCTGGGCGGCGCTCTCCTGGAAGCCGTCGGGGTAAACGTAAATGCCATCCTCGCAGTTTTCCGTCCGGCCTGTGAAGACCAGGTCGCCGGCCTTCAGAATCCGGAACTCCCGGACGTAAATCACGCCGTTTTCATAGACCGGCACACAGTCCATCCTGCTCTCCTTGGCCATGATCCACTGACCTTCCACCTTAAAATACTCCGGGAAGATGCTCATGGCATGGTAATGCTCCGGCGCTACGCCGTCCTTGGGGCAGGGGACCAGGACCGCATTGGGGGCATTTTGAAATTTCTCCTGGGTGAAGTCCGGGGGAGTGAAGGGACGCAGGGAAAAGCTCATGACAACCGCTCCTTTACTTGTTTGATGTGTGGTTTGGAAATGCATATTTTTCCTGTATTTTATCATATGTGCGGGTCTTTGTAAACACCGAACTACAAAAACAACGGGGCCACAGGTCTACTTTTTTCAGAGCGCCGCCAATTGTATTCCAACCAAATGGAGACCCTCTGCCTCCTCTTAGTACCTTTCCTAGTGGGAACCGGCACTCTGCGCGAACCTCGTCTCCATGGCTGCTACCTGCATGGCTGTTTGCAAAGGTTCGCGCAAGAAAATCAGGGGAATTTTTATTTCCAGCTGCCACTTGCCGGCTGCAGTGGAGTGTGATATAGTGATTCTGTCAGAACCCGGCCTGAATCCCACAGGCTCCAGTTGGGCAGTTTTGCGGACACAACTTATCCCCGCGAGGGGACGGAAACTTTATCCCCGCCGCCTTTCCTGCTTCTATCACTCGACACAACTTATCCCCGCGAGGGGACGGAAACCTTGCTTGATAAATTGCCGAGCGAGGGCACCACGACACAACTTATCCCCGCGAGGGGACGGAAACTCTAGCCTTCTTTTGACCACAGATTGACCACGCGGCACAACTTATCCCCGCGAGGGGACGGAAACATTCAATGGCATACAGCCTCTCCTCCTCTCAACAGACACAACTTATCCCCGCGAGGGGACGGAAACTTGTGGCGCAGATCGGAGAAGCCGCAGCCCTTGAGACACAACTTATCCCCGCGAGGGGACGGAAACTCATAAGTGCTGATCAGATCCTCGGCAGTCATTTGACACAACTTATCCCCGCGAGGGGACGGAAACAGAACCAGCTGGTGCTGTGCACTTGCCACCAACCGACACAACTTATCCCCGCGAGGGGACGGAAACAGCGGCGGCGGTGCCGGCATCCATATACTCCTGGGACACAACTTATCCCCGCGAGGGGACGGAAACTCAGTTAGACCAGCAGGATGAAACCATCCAATCACGACACAACTTATCCCCGTAAGGGGCCGGGTGGGCGATTGTGGACATCGGCCTCTACTACGCTGCAACCACAAAAACATGATGTTTTGCATTGTGGTAAGATTGCCCTTTGAGAGAACACAATCAGGGTCGCGCTCAAGGCCGCAGGAGATGCCTTCTCATTTCAGAAATCTTGTAATGCCCACTACGGGCGGACACATGGGTCCGCCCCTACGATGATACCGCAACACTGTACATGAATAGATTTTTCGGTGTTCTCGTTAAATTTTTCCTATTTTCGCCCAAAAAATGGCATTTAAAGGACAAACTGCGTCAGACCATTTCCTCCCATGCTTGACATTTGCCGTAGGGGCGGACCCATGTGTCCGCCCAGCGGAAACACCATGAGGTTTCCTCCATGTTCGGCGAATTCGCAATACCCATCACAAATGACAGTTTGGTTCTTTCGGGGCGCCTTTCTACCCGGGTGTAGAGGGGCGCTTTTTTGCGAAAAGGACCAACTAAATGGCAAATTTTCGATTGACAGGCTTTGGAACACGCCGGTATAATAGCCCCATTCCATTCGTTTCTATTAGGAGGCGATCCTATGTCCATCCGGCCTGCCACGGCGGCAGACTTGCCAGAAATGCGGGAAATTTACCGTCCCTTTGTGGAGCGCACCGCCGTCAGCTTCGAATATCAGGTCCCCACACCGGAAGAATTCTTCCTTCGTTTCACCCAACACATTGCCCAATTTCCCTGGCTGGTCTGGGAGGAGCAGGGCCGTGTTCTGGGCTATGCCTACGCCGGCGCGCCATGGGAGCGGGCCGCCTACCGCTGGTGTGCGGAAAGCTCTGTCTATCTGGCCCCGGAGGCCAGGGGAAGGGGCGTGGGGAAGGCCCTGTACCAGGCTCTGGAGGACATCCTCCGCCGTCAAGGGTACCGGACGCTGTATGCCCTGGTCACCACCGACAATGAGGCTTCCATTGGATTTCACGAAGCCATTGGCTTTGTACGCCGGGCCTTCTTTCCCAACTGTGGATATAAGCTGGGGACCTGGCACGGGGTCGTCTGGTTGGAAAAACAGCTTGCGCCCCCGGACGCGCCCACATCGTTTCCGGAACCATGGTGCAGAGAGGAGCATTCCATATGAACATTTGCGTATACGGCGCCGCCAGTCAGCAAATCCATACAGACTTTCTCCAGGGAGCCCATCAGCTGGGCCACTGCCTGGCGAAAGCCGGCTTCGGCCTGGTCTTTGGCGGTGGAAATACCGGCGTGATGGGGGCCTGCGCCCGGGGCGCTGCCCAGGCAGGGGGCCAAATATTGGGAGTCGCACCCAGCTTCTTCAACCAAGAGGGCGTGCTGTATCCCAGCTGCACCACGCTCCACCTCACCGACACCATGCGCCAGCGCAAGGAGATGATGGAGCATCTCTCCCATGGCTTTGTCATGGCGCCTGGTGGCATCGGCACCCTGGAGGAGTTTTTTGAAATTCTCACCCTGAAGCAGCTGGGCCGTCATAAAAAGCCCATTGCCGTTCTCAACATCCGGGGCTATTTTGACGCTCTGGAGGAGCTTCTGGAAGGGGCCGTGGAAGAGGGTTTTTTAGAAAAAGAAGTCCTTTCCATGTACCGTATGTTCCGGGAACCGGAGGAACTCGTTCGGTTTTTGACCGGTGAGCTGGAGGTTACCCCATGAAAATTTTAGTCAGCGCATGTCTGATGGGCTCGCTGTGTAAATATAGCGGTGGGGACAATCTGTGTTTACCTCTTTTAGAATTGGCCCGGAATCACACCCTGATTCCTCTCTGTCCTGAGCAGTTGGGGGGGCTACCTACGCCGCGTCCCCCGGCTGAGCGCAGAAATGGCCGCGTCGTGACCCAATCCGGCGGGGATGTCACACATGCTTATGAAAAGGGCGCTGGGGAAATCGCCCGGTTGGCCCGGCTTCTGGATGTGAAGGCTGCCATTTTAAAATCCCGCAGTCCTGCCTGCGGATGCGGCGCCATCTACGACGGCAGCTTTTCTCACACCTTAATTCCCGGAAACGGCCTTGCGGCAGAAGCTCTGCTGGCCCTGGGCATCCCGGTTTACACGGAGGAAAATTTCCTGGATTTCCTGGCTGAAAAGGGAGAAACCCTCCATGATAGCCGGTAACATTTCTCCCATCGCCGAAAAATTGCCGCCCGGCCACGGGTATGGGGGTTGCACCATGGAAACTGGCCTCCACAAGATATAGCGTCCTGCCACTCTTCTTCCCACAATTGTTTCGTTTGCAAATAAAAAAGAAACAAAAATCAGAAAAAAGTGTTGACCGGTAGGCAGAAATCGGCTATAATGTGTTGTGCATGGCCTGAAATATTGGCTTGTTTTCTTTTGACTCGCTACGGTCGGAAACGGCTGTTGAGCATCAATCTTGACAGGAGGTGTTATCCCAATGCTGCGTACCTATCAACCCAAGAAGCGTCACAGAGCCAAAGTGCATGGCTTCCGCCAGAGAATGTCCACCACCAATGGCCGGAAGGTCCTCTCTCGCCGTCGTGCCAAAGGCCGCAAGGTCCTGTCCGCCTGATCCTGTGCGCCCGAGAATGCGGAATAACGCCGTCCAAGATGCTGATACGGGGTGAATGGAAGGATCTTCTATTCGCCCCTTGTTTCATCCAGCTCTGGATGCCTCATCTGCTCCGAAACCCGGTCTTTCTCTTGGTAAAGCCCGGGATTTTTCGGCAGGAACCCCCCTGCCTGCCACTTTGGAAGGACACCAACATGGAATTCTCGAAACCCTTGAAGCTCAATCACATCTTTCGCCGTCTGTACCGCAACGGGAATCAGGCAGCAAACCGGTACCTGGTTCTCTACTCCAGGCCCAACCACCTGAAGGAAAACCGGGTGGGCATTACCGTCGGGAAAAAGCTGGGGAAAGCTGTGACACGAAACCGGGTGCGCCGCCGTCTGCGGGAAATTTACCGGCTTCATGAGGCGCAGTTTCAACCGGGATATGACCTTGTGGTGGTGGCCAGGAGTCAGGCAGTGTATGCATCCTTCTCCCAGCTCACCAAGGCTTACCTCGCCCTGGCGGACAAGCTGGATCTCCTGACTGAGGCAACATCATGAAGCAGCTTCTTCTGGCGCTGATTCGCATGTATCAAAAACATGTTTCCCCTGCATTTCCCCCCCGCTGCCGGTTCATCCCCACTTGCTCCCAGTACGCGGCAGAGGCCATTTCCAAGTATGGCGCTCTGCGGGGCGGACTGTTGGCCCTGTGGCGTTTGCTCCGGTGCAACCCCTTTAACAAGGGGGATATCTACGACCCCGTTCCCTAAATTTGGAGGAATGACATGATTCTAGCGTTCAGTATTGCTGATCTCATCCGGGTGCCCTTTGGTTACCTGATGGACTTTCTCTATCAGTTCACATCCAATTATGGTATGGCCCTCATCCTGTTTGCTCTGCTTGTGAAGCTGATTTTGCTGCCTGCCAGCGCCAAGAGCAAAAAGAGCATGATGAAAATGAGCCGCTTTGCCCCCCTGACCCAGGCCATTCAAAAGAAATACGAAAATGATCCCCAAAAGGCTCAGGCAGAAATCCAACAGCTTTATAAGGATGAAGGCGTCAGCATGATGGGCGGCTGCCTCTGGAGTCTGCTGCCGCTGCTGTTGCTCTTCCCGCTTTATACTGTCATCCGGCAGCCTCTGGTGTATATGCTCCACTTGAGCGCTGACCAGGCTGCAAAAATTGTCGAGATCATCAAAGAAGCCCTTCCCTCTGCGTTTCTCTCCAACAGCTACTATGACCAGCTGTCCGCTGCGCCCCATCTCACCGAGTTTGCGGCACAAATCCAGGAAGCCATTCCCGAGCTGGCCAACACCACTCTGCCCAGTCTGAATTTCCAGTTTTTAGGTGTCAACCTGGGCCAAATTCCCAGCTGGCAGTTCTGGAAATGGGAGGCTACCAACTGGGCTTCCATTGGTCTGTTCCTCCTGCCGGTGTTGTCTGCCGGGTCTAACATTCTGTCTATGTGGATCAGTCAGAAGATGAACGCCTCTGTCACCACAGATCAGAACGGAAACCGGGACGAAAGCGCTGCAAAGGCAAACAATGCCACAAATAAATCCATGATGATCGTAATGCCCCTGATGTCTCTCTTCATCGGCTATTCTTACCCGGCTGCCCTGTCCCTGTACTGGCTGGTTCAGGGTCTCTTTGGCATCGCCCAGGACGCCATTTTAACCGCCCGGTACCGGAAGATCTATGACGCAGAGGACGAGGTCAAGCGGAGATTGGCCGCGCAAAAGGCTGCCGAGGAAGCGGAACGGGAGCGCCTTCGCGCTCTGCGCCGTGCCGAAAATCCCGACGGCATCATGGAAAACACCAGTAAGAAGAAGCTGCAAAAGCAGCAGCAATTTCAAAAGGAACAGCAGCAAGCTGCCATGAAACGGGCAAACGCAGAGGAAACAGGGGAAGACCTGCCCCTGTCCGGCGACCCGGACCGTCCCTACGCAAAAGGCCGCGCCTATCGAGCCGACCATTATCGCAGTGTGTCGCACGACACTGAGGAGTAATCTTATGGAAAAAAAATTCATTGCTACAGGTAAGGACTTTGACTCCGCAGTCCAGGCTGCCTTAAAGGAACTGGGCTTGGAAATCGAACAGGTCTCCGTTCAGCTGCTGGAACGGGCAAAAAATGGTGTGTTTGGCTTTGGCGCCCGTCCTTGTAAGGTGGAGGTCACCTATGAAATGCCGGACTCTGCTCCTACAACGGCTTTATCTGCCGCTTCCCGCAGCAAGCCCAAGAAACCGGCTCCTCCGGAACCCGTCCAGGAAGGACCAAAACCCGCTGCACCCAAGCTCCCCACACCGAAGCCTGCTCCGGAAACGCCAGCGGAGCCCAAGGCGGAAGCGCCGGCTCCCCGCGCTCCCCGTCCGGAACGGGCGCCCCGGCAGCCAAAGGCAGAAAAAAAACAGGAACCCAAGCCTGAAAAGGTATTTACTCCCGCCGCCCCTGGCAGCATAGAGGAGAGAATTGAATCCTTCTTGAAGGGTCTTTTGGAGCGTATGGGTTCCACCGCTGTCCCCCATGCCTGGAAAAATGAGGAAAGCGAAATTTACCAGGTGGAACTCATTGGAAAGGACCTGGGTATGCTCATTGGCCGCCGGGGTGAAACCCTGGACGCCATTCAACATCTGACCAACTACGCCGTCAACCGCAATTGCGAGGGGCGGGTGCGCATCAGTGTGGACGCAGAGGACTACCGGGTGAAGCGGGAGGAATCTCTTCGCCGTTATGCCCGGAAGAAGGCGCAACAGGTTCTGAAGCAGCGCCGCCGGACGACGCTGGAACCTATGAACGCATACGAGCGCCATGTAATCCACGCTGCCTTACAGGAAATGGACAACATCACCACCTACTCCACCGGCACAGAACCCAACCGCCGGGTAATCATTGAGTACGTACGGTAAAAAAAGCTATGGCACCCAAAAACCGGGGTTACCTCAAAGTTTGTTTTGAGATAACCCCGGTTTTCTTATTTCATTTTATCCCTCTCTGAGATTTCCCGCAGAACCCGGCAGGGATTTCCCACGGCGAGCACTCCGGCAGGGATGTCTCTCGTCACCACGCTGCCCGCGCCAATGACGGTATCGGATCCAATGGTTACACCGGGGAGAATGACGGCGTTTCCACCGATCCAGACCCGGTCTCCTACCGAAATAGGCTTGCAGGCCTCTTTGGTATAGGGACGTCCCTCTGATGTAAACCGCAGGATCCGTTCCCGGGCCAGCAGGGGATGGATGGGGGTGAGGAAGGATACATTGGGACCCACAAACACATCGTCCCCCAATCGGATTTCGGCACAGTCCAGAAATGTAGCATTGAAATTCACATAACACCGGCTTCCCAAGTAGGTGTTGCAGCCATAGTCGAACTGTACGCTGGGGTACAACTCTGTCCACTCACCCATCGAGCCCAAAAGCGCCTTCAAAATCTCCTGCCGTTTTAATTTCTCCTCTTCTGTGGTCCGGTTAAAGGCTGCTGCCATATTCCGCGCCACATCTCGCTGGCGGCTTAGCTCCGGGTCACTTGGGTCGTACAGTAGCCCGGATAACATTTTTTCCCGTTCTGTCATGGAGTCTCCTCCTGGTTGTCCACTTTTTCCACACCGATGACCTGGCTGTCTCCCTCCACGCGCATGAGAATCACACCCTGTGTGTCCCGCTTATATACATTGATATCCGAAGCAGGCATTCGAATGATCACACCGCCAGACTCAATGAGTATCACATCCTCACCGTCTCCCACCACACGGCAGGCCACTACAGGTCCGGTCTTGGCTGTGATGTTGTAATTCTTCAAGCCTTTTCCGCCCCGATTCTGGGGATAACGGGTTCCATCCTCTGACAGGCGGAGATACTCTACGATGTCGGTTCGCTTTCCGTAGCCATTTGCGGTGACGGTAAGAAGGCTCTTATCTTCCTCCGCCTTTTCCGCCCCCACAACATAGTCACCCGGCGCCAGGGTAATGCCTTTGACGCCTGCGGCATCCCGTCCCATGGATCGTACGTCAGTCTCGCTGAAGCAAATGGCCATTCCCTGAGCCGTTGCTAAAATGATCCGGTCATTTCCACTGGTCTTCATGACAGAGATCAAATGATCTCCCTCATCCAGAGTCAAAGCCCGGATGCCGGCCTTCCTGTTGGTATTGACTGCCTGGAGTGCCAGACGCTTCACCGTGCCATTTTTCGTCACCATCATGAGATATTCATTTTCGCTGAACTCCCGGGTCAGGAGCATGGCCGTCACCTTTTCTCCCGGCTCCAGAGGAAGTACATTTACAATGGCCGTACCTCGGGCTGTACGGGAGGCTTCGGGAATGAGGTATCCCTTCTTCTTGTGAACCCGTCCGGTATCCGTGAAGAACAGCACATAATCATGGGTAGAGGCCACAAAAATGCTCTTCACATAGTCCTCTTCCTTCAAATTCTGGCCGTTGATTCCCCGGCCACCCCGGCGCTGGCTCCGGTAGGTGTCCACGGGCATCCGCTTGATGTAGCCCTGACTGGAGAGGGTGTAGCAGCAGTCCTCTTCTTCAATGAGGTCCTCTACATCGATTTCCTCTTCCACGTCTTGGATCTCCGTCTTCCGGCTGTCTCCAAACTTATCCCGGATGGCTGTGAGCTCTTCCTTCAAAATGCTCTTGACCAGATGGATATCTTCTAAAATTCGCTGATAATAGGCGATTTTCTCCTGGATTTCCTTGTACTCTGCCAGGAGTTTGTCCCGCTCCAGTCCCTGGAGCCGCTTCAGCTGCATGTCCAAAATGGCCTGAGCCTGGACCTCGGAAAGGCCAAACCGGCTCATCAGATTTTCCTTGGCATTGTCGTAGGAGGTACGGATGATGCGAATGACCTCGTCAATGTTTTCCTGGGCAATGATAAGACCCTCCAGAAGGTGGGCCCGTTCCTGAGCCTTTCTCAGGTCGTACCGGGTACGGCGCAGGATAATTTCCTCCTGGAAGTTTAAGTATTCATCCAGAATTTCCCGCAGAGAGAGGATCTTTGGCTGAGACTGGTCCTTCACCAGGGCCAGCATATTGATGGCAAAGGTGGTCTGCAGCTGAGTCTGGGCAAAGAGGCGGTTCAGCACCACCTGGGCATTGGCATCCCGCTTCAGCTCCACCACAATCCGCATACCGGTGCGGTCCGATTCATCCCGGATGTCAGAAATCCCGTCCAGCCGCTTTTCATTTACCTGGTCGGCCATATTCTTGATGAGCATTCGCTTGTTGACCTGATAGGGGATCTCCGTCACAATGATCCGGGTCCGGTTCTGGCCAAATTCCTCAAAATGGGTACGGGCCCGAAGGGTCAGGCGTCCCTTGCCTGTGGCATAGGCAGACCGGATCCCGGCCCGGCCCAAAATAATGGCCTTGGTGGGAAAGTCCGGCCCTGTGATGTGCTCCATCAAATCCCCAAGGGTACACTCCGGATCATCCAAAATGCAAATGCAGGCATTGATGACCTCTGTCAGATTGTGGGGCGGAATGTTGGTGGCCATACCGACGGCAATGCCGGATGAGCCATTGACCAGCAGATTGGGAAAGCGGCTGGGCAGAACACGGGGTTCCTTTCTGGTCTCATCAAAGTTGGGGTCCCAGTTAACCGTGTCCTTTTCAATGTCCCGGAGCATCTCATTGGAGATCCTGGAGAGCCGGGCCTCCGTATACCGGTATGCAGCAGGCGGATCGCCGTCCACAGAGCCGAAATTGCCGTGACCGTCCACCAGCATATACCGCATGGAAAAGTCCTGGGCCAAGCGCACCAGAGCGTCATAGACCGATTGGTCACCATGGGGATGATACCGGCCCAATACATCGCCCACGCAAGTGGCGGACTTTCGGAAGGGCCGGTCTGAGGTCAGGTTATCCTCATACATGGCGTACAGAATCCGGCGATGTACCGGTTTCAAGCCGTCTCTCACATCCGGAAGGGCCCGGCCGACAATGACGGACATGGCATACTCCATGTAGCTTTGCTTCATCTCTCCTACCAGTTCGGAGGTAATGATGGCCTGATTTGGAAACATAATGTCTTCCGGTTTGTAATCCTTTTTATGCTGTGCCAAGCTGCAACCTCCTTAGTAGTCCAGATTTGCCACATGCCGGGCATTCTGTTCAATGTATTCCTTTCGGGGCTCCACCTTTTCACCCATCAGCAAAGTAAAAATCTCATCGGCCCGGACGGCGTCCTGCAGCTCAATCCGCTTCAGGGTCCGCTTTTCCGGATCCATGGTGGTCTCCCACAATTCGTGGGGGTCCATTTCACCCAGGCCCTTGTTCCGGCTGATATCCACCTTGGCATTGGGATTGTCCTTCCGCATTTCCGAAGAGATCCGGTCCCGCTCCTCATCGGAAAAGGCATACCGGGTAGTCTTGCCCCGAACCAGCTTATACAGAGGCGGCATGGCGGCGTAGACATAGCCATGCTCAATGAGGGGCCGCATAAAACGGAAGAAGAAGGTGAGCAGCAAAGTCCGGATGTGAGACCCGTCCACATCGGCATCGGCCATGATTACCACCTTGTGATACCGAAGCTTGGTCAGGTCAAACTCCACTCCAATTCCAGCCCCCAAAGCTGTAATCACCGGCTGTAGCTTATCATTTCCAATGACCTTGTCCTCCCTGGCCTTTTCCACGTTCAGCATTTTACCCCAAAGGGGCAAAATAGCCTGGAATCGGGAATCCCGACCCTGAGTGGCGGAGCCCCCTGCGGAGTCGCCCTCCACGATATAGATTTCCGTAAGGGATGGGTCAGACTCGTTGCAGTCCCGCAGCTTATCCGGCATGGCGGCGCCCCCCAGGGCGGTTTTCCGACGGATGGAATCCCTGGCCTTTTGTGCTGCAGCTCTGGCCCGGTTGGCGGTCATGGCCTTGTCCAGAATGGCCCGGGCCGTTTGGGGATGCTCCTCAAAATAGGTGGTGAGCTGATCCGTTACAACGGAATCCACCAAGGTCCGGATATAGGCATTTCCCAGCTTTGCCTTGGTCTGTCCCTCAAACTGAGCGTCTGTGAGCTTTACGGAGATGATGGCGGTGATGCCCTCCCGGCAGTCCTCTCCCTGGACCCGGTCATCTCCCTTGATGGCCCCGGTTTTGATGCCATATGCATTGATGGCCCGGGTGAGCGCCGCCTTGAAGCCGGTTTCATGCATACCACCCTCCGGCGTATGCACGTCATTGGCAAAGGACAGGATAAACTCGGAAAAGCCGTCATTGTATTGAATGGCCACCTCTGCCGAGGCGTCTCCCTTGATTCCGCTCATGTAGACGACGTCGCCGTGTAAGGGGGTTTTATTCCGGTTGCACCACATGGCAAACTCCCGGATGCCCCCCTCATAGCACATGGTATCCTGAGGTCCGCCTTCTTCTCTGGCGTCCCGGATGGTGATGGACAGGCCGGCATTCAAAAATGCCTCCTCTCGCATCCGGGTGTGGAGGGTCTCATAATCATAAATGACCGTATCAAAAATCTCTGGGTCCGGCTGGAAGGTGACCTCTGTGCCGGTGTGGTCGGTGCTGCCCACAATGCGCATCTCCTGGGTGATATTCCCCCTGGAGAACTTCATTTCATAGATTTGACCGTTTTTGTGAACCCGCACTGTCAACCAAACAGACAGAGCATTGACCACCGAAGCGCCCACGCCATGGAGGCCGCCGGAGACCTTATAGCCGCCGCCGCCAAATTTCCCTCCGGCATGCAGGACGGTATAGACCACCTCCAAGGCCGGGCGGCCAGTCTGCGGTTGAATATCCACGGGAATGCCCCGTCCGTCGTCGGTGACGGTGATGGACTCTCCTGGATTGATGGTGACGGAAATATGCTTGCAGTACCCGGCCAGAGCTTCGTCAATGGCATTGTCCACGATCTCATAGACCAGATGGTGCAAACCGGAGACGGAGGTGGAGCCGATATACATGCCGGGCCGTTTCCGGACCGCTTCCAGCCCTTCCAACACCTGGATTTGGGCAGCGTCATATTCCGTTTCGACTCTTGTATTGTTCAGCTCGTCGGACATGAGCGAACCTCCTTTGGTAAGTTTATAAAATCAAATTTCCTGCTTGAATCTGCAGGACCTGGCCCAATTTGGTAAGACGGTCCTTTTCGCAGCAGGTGATGAAAACCTGTCCGGACCGGATCTGGTTCAGAACAAAGTCCTGCCTTCCCGGGTCCAGCTCGGACAACACGTCATCCAAGAGGAGAACCGGCTCCTCACCAGTGTCCCGCCGGGCCAGCTCCCGCTGGGCCAGCTTTAGGCTGATGGCAGCAGTGCGGGTCTGCCCCTGGGATCCGTAGCTTTTCAGACTGAGACCATCCAGGGACGCGTCAAAATCGTCCTTGTGAGGCCCGGTGAGGCACTGTGCTGACTCCAATTCCGCCCCATGGTGGGAATCCAGGTGGGAAAAAAGAGCCTGTTCCAGGGCCTGCAGGGGGGCGAAAGGGTCTTCCACAGTGGAGACTGTGCGGTAGGGGATTTCCAGGGTCTCTTTTCCCCCGGAAAACTCCCGGTGAAACCGAGTGGCCTCTTCTTCCAGGCTCTTTAAAAACCTGGCCCGGTAAGAAATCAGAATGGCCCCGACCTGGCACAAGCGGTGGGAATATTCCGGCAGCACTTGCAAAAGAGATGGATTTTCAAACCGGTCCCGCAGAATTTTGCTTTTTTGCTCCAAAATCCGGTTGTACTCTGTGAGGGCGGCCTCATATCTGGGCCGCAGTTGGCACAGAGCCTGGTCCAAAAAGCGGCGGCGGGCAGCTGCCCCGGCCTTCAGAACCAGAAGATCCTCAGGGCAGAACAGTACTGTGGTGAGAATGCCGCTCATCTCCCCGTGGGACCTTTTTTTAACACCATTCAGAAACAGCTGCCGGGGCTTCCGGCTGGCGAAGAGAAGAGCCCGCAGGCTCTGCTGCCGGGCTTGCCCGGTCACATCCCCCTCCAGGTCTGCAAATTCGCTTCCAAACCGAATGAGCTCCATTTCCCGCCGGGTTCGGAAGGACCGGCCTGTTGACAAATAGAAGACCGCTTCCAGAAGATTGGTTTTTCCCTGGGCGTTATCTCCCACAATCAAATTGACGCCGGGAGAAAAACTGCTTTCCAGTCTCTCATAGTTCCGGAAATTTCGAAGTGCCAGCCGGTCAAGCTTCATGGACTGTTACCGCATAGGTGGCGCCCAGGCAGGAGGCGGTATCCCCGGGCCTTAGCTTTTTTCCCCGCATGGTGCAGACCTCTCCATTTACCAGGACCTGTCCGTCCTGGATGAGGTTCTTTGCCATACCCCCTGAGGGCACGGCATCGGCCAGCTTCAACAGGGCCTCCAGACGAATGAATTCTGTGGAAATGGGAACCTGTTTGGACTGGGGTTCTTTCCGTTTGACAATTACTTTCAAAGCGTTTTCCTCCTCAGTTGGCGCGCAGGCGTACCGGCAGGACCATGTATGCAAAGTCATCCTCTTCCCGCACCGGCGTAAAAACAATGGGACTGAGGCCATTCTTGAGCTCCAGGCAGACCTCTTGGCTGGGTATGGCCCGCAAGGCGTCCGCCAGATAGCGGCAGTTGAACCCAATTTCCAGCTCCTCTCCGTTTCCGGCAATGGCGCATTGGTCCTCCGCCGCGCCAATGGCTGTGGTGGTGCGGAAGGTGGCCACATTGTCCCCAAATAGACAGCGCACCGGGCTTTTTAGTTTTTCCGTCACAATGAGTCCCACCCGGTCGATGGTAACGGCCAAATCATCCACATTGGCTGTGAGCTTCACGGGACAATCTGTAGGGACCACCCGCCGCCAGTCCAGGAAATCCCCTTCTAAAAGCCGGCAAATGAGGGTCGCATTTCCCATTTCAAACAGAATGTGCTTGGGACCCAGGGTGAAGGTAACCGTATCCTCCTCACCCAGAATTTTTTCCACTTCCTTTAAAGCAGCGGCAGGTACCACAAACTGCATAGTCCTTCCCGTGGGTTCTTTGAGATGATAGGTCCGGCGGGCCAGCCGGTAGCCGTCTACCGCCACCACAGAAATGGTGGTTTCGTCCACCTCAAACAGACATCCTGTGTGGATGGGGCGGCTTTGATTTTCGGAAACAGCGAAAATAGTACCGGAAATCATCTCCCGCAGAGCGCTCTGGGGTATGGAGACGCCATTGCGGCTTTCTACATCGGGAAGCTCCGGATAATCCTCTGCATTGGAAGCAGAAATGTTGAAATTAGAGAAGCCGGCCCGGATGTTGACCTTGTAATGATCGTCTACCCGGACAGAAACTGGGCCCTCCGGCAGACGGCGGATGATATCGAACAATAGTCTGGCAGGGAGTATGCAAGCGCCCTGCTCCTGAATATCTGCCTGTGCAGAAACCGTGATGGCAGTTTCCAGATTGTAGCCTGTCAACTGGAGGTCCAGACTGGCCCGGCAATAGATACCTTCAATGGCCGGAAGTGTGCTTTTTTGCGCTACCGTACGGCTCGCCACAGAGATGGCGGAAACCAAGGTACTTTTTTCACAGGTAAACCTCATATGCAGTTCTCCTTCGTTGAGAAATTCTCCCGTTTTTATAAACAGAGAGGTTAAAATGTAGCAGTAGCAGCAGTAGGGGAATTTTATGTGGAAAACCAGCGTAAGCCCCCGCAGAACGGGGCTTGCCAATCCACAGGCCGGTGTGGAAAATTAGGTGCTTGTCCACAGGGTGACAATCCAACCTGTTTCGGCAGATTTATCCACAGGAAGATTTTTGCTTTTCTACGTGGATATGTGGAAAAAAATTAGGGGCAGAAAAATGCCCGCATGGGGCTCAAAGAGAGGAGTTGATGTTGGATGTGATATCCCGGACAGCGGATTGCAGGGGGGAAGAGGGGTCCTTCAGGCTCATTTCCACCTTGCGGATGGAGTGAATGACGGTGGAGTGATCTCTTCCAAATTCCCGTCCGATTTCCGGGAGGGAGAGGTTGGTCAACTGGCGGATCAGATACATGGCAACCTGCCGTGCCTCTGCCGTGCCTTTATTTTTGAGGGTGCCGCGCAGGATGGATTCGTCAATGGAATAGAACCGGCTAACCTGGCTGATGATGAGGGCCGGGGTGGGAACGGCGTTTCCCTCCACCTTGAACATATCGTTGATGGCCCGGGAAACATTGGGCAGATCTAGAGGCATGTCGTTCAAATCCCGGTAAGCCAGGATTTTTTTTACGGTGCCTTCAATTTGCCGGACGTTATTGGTGATGTTGTTGGCGATGTAATTGCAGACGTCGTCTCCCAAATCCAGACCCAGAGAGATGGCCTTGTTTTTGAGAATGGCCATACGGGTTTCATAATCCGGAGGTTGAATATCAGCCAGAAGACCCCATTCAAAACGGGTTTTCAGCCGATCCTCCAGGGTCAGCATATCGCTGGGCTTCCGGTCGGAGGTCATGACGATTTGCTTATGCTCCTCGTAGAGCTTGTTGAAGGTATGGAAAAATTCCTCCTGGGTGCTGTCTTTTCCGGCGATGAATTGGATGTCGTCAATCAGGAACAGGTCTGCTTCCCGGTATTTGCTACGGAATTCCACGTTTTTTCCGCTTTGCAGGGCGGCGATTAGCTCATTGGTAAATTGGTCGCCCTTGATGTAAACGATTTTAAAGTCTGGGTGCTGGCGGCGAAGCTCATTGGCAATGGCATAGAGCAGATGGGTCTTTCCAATTCCCGCAGGTCCATAAATAAAAAGAGGATTGTAAACCTGGCCGGGATTGTTGGCCACGGCGATGGCGGCGCTGCGGGCAAACCGGTTGGAGGAGCCAACCACGAAATTTTCGAAGGTGAATTGGGGATTGAAATCCATGACGGTATTGGCCTTCCCCCTGGCCTTATATTCCGCCAGCTCCTCAGGACCAAAGACCACCAGGGTGATTTCTGTGTTGAAAATTTCTTTCATGGCGTCCTTGATATACTCGGTGCAGCGGCGTTGGATGATTTCCTTGCGGAAGGGCGAGGCAGTATAAAGAATCAGCTGCTCGTCATTGAGCTCCACCACCTCCGCATCGTCAAACCAAGTTGAGACCACAGCGGGTGTCAGGCGGTTTTCCATGTGATTCAAAATTTTTGCCCAGACATAGGCCGATGAATACATTCACACAGCTCCTCTCTCTAAAAGTGGCGCGCAGACCGGAAAACCGGTAATTTTAACGGATTTAGCACAAATTCTCACTCTAAATTATACCACAGAACGGCGAAAAATACAAGCGGGTTTTAGCATAGACACATTATAAAAATGTAGGATTTACAATGATGTGTGACACCGGAGGAGGGGCTGTGGAAATGAGGAAA
>OGXX01002071.1_pt1 | contig 18938 bp, 15 predicted proteins | sample 1576301 | NCBI WGS metagenome assembly OGXX01 (sample SAMEA3541469, study PRJEB24748) | human gut metagenome | biome: human gut; feature: human-associated habitat; material: faeces | place: China | collected 2012
AAAGGCTTTCTGCAAACTGTGACGCACATCTTGCAGAAAGCCTTTTTCAAACACGCTCTAGAGAAGGGTTCGTGAGATTTTAAGTTTTTGGTAAGGACTTTGGTGGGGGAATGGTGGTACACTGTAGGGGAACAGGTGGGCGGGTTGCCCGGTGGAGTACGAAAAAATATTTGGAAGTGACTGTTCTGTTTGGCAGAGAGGATTCTGTGAGGCAGGGATGGGTAACATTCTGAGAAATACATAATGGGATATGGAGGATATGGGAGATGAAAGAGACCAGAATTTTAGTTGTGGATGATGAACAGGAGATTGCGGATCTGTTGGAGTTGTATCTGATCAGTGACGGGTATCGGGTGGTGAAGAGTTCGGATGCGCTGGAAGGGCTTGCGATTATGGAGCGGGAGAAGATTGATCTGGTGCTTTTGGATATTATGATGCCGAAGATGGACGGGTTGGAGATGTGCCGGAGGATTCGGGAGAAGCACAATGTGCCGATTATTATGGTAAGTGCCAAGACACAGGAGTTAGATAAGATTGTGGGACTTACGACCGGGGCGGATGATTATGTGACGAAACCGTTTAATCCGCTGGAACTGATGGCGCGGGTGAAATCTCAGCTTCGGCGTTACCGGGATCTGAATCCGGCGAATGAGAAGAAGGAGGAGGAGGACAGCACGATCCGACTGAATCATGTAACGATTATCAAAGAGACACATCAGGTGTTTGTGGATGGAGAGAGTGTCAAGCTGACTCCAATCGAATTTGACATTTTGTATCTGCTGGCTTCTCATCCGGGACGGGTGTTCAGCACCGATGAGATTTTTGAAAAGGTATGGAACGAGAAGGTCTATGAGGCGAACAATACCGTCATGGTACATATCCGTCGGCTTCGCGGAAAGATGAAAGACGACACCCGAACCGACAAGATCATCACTACAGTCTGGGGGGTAGGATATAAAATTGAGCAGTAGATTTATTCGAACATTTGAGGGAAGGATTGCCTGGTATACGATCATCAGTCTGGCGGTTACCGGTATCATGGAAGTTATCATGGCATTTCTGATCTATAAGGTGGCGGGAACGCTGCGCTACATGGGATATCGCAGTGCCATGCTGGGACCGGACGGGCTGTATCCGAATTATCGCCTGCTGATCCTTGCGGTCTGCGGAGCACTGACCTTTCTTCTTACTTTTTACACGCTGATCCACAAATACATGAGTTATGTGCGAATGCTGGAGCGTGCGATGCGGGATATTGCAAACGGGGATCTGAATCAGGAAATCCCGGTAGAGAATCTGGATGAATTCGGTGAGATCGCCCGGTATATGAACCAGATGGAGCGACATGTCAAAGATCTGATGGAACGGGAACGGGAAGCGGAACGGACCAAGAACGATCTGGTAACCAGTGTGGCGCACGACCTTCGGACCCCCTTGACTTCGGTGATCGGTTATCTGGATTGGGTAAGAAATAAACCGGATCTGGATGAACAGGTGCGGCAGCAGTATTTGGATATTGCCTATCGGAAAGCCATTCATCTGGAACAACTGACGAATGAACTGTTTGGATTTGTAAAGATGGAACATAAAGAGATGAGCCTGCATCTGGAACAGCTGGATCTGCAGAAACTACTGGAGCAGTTGTTGGATGAAGCGTGGCCAAGTTTTGAAAAGAACGGTCTGGAAGCACAGTTCAGCTGCGCGGAACATGGAATCCCCCTGGAGGGGGACGGTAATCTGCTGGCACGCCTTTTTGAAAATCTTCTGAATAATGCGGTCAAATATGGAAAAGACGGAAAAATCATCCGTGTGGCAGCAAAAGTGGTACATGAACATGTTCTGGTACAGGTGATCAACTATGGGTATGTGATCCCGAAAGAAGACCTGGAAAAGTTATTTCAGAAGTTTTACCGGGTGGAACAGTCGCGTTCACAGAATACGGGAGGAACCGGTCTTGGACTGGCTATCGTTCATCAGATCGCAGTGCTTCATGGCGGAGACGTACAGGTGAAAAGTGATCTTGACGGAACGGTATTTTCTGTATGGCTTCCGTTGCAACAGACAAAGGAGAGACAGACATGAGAAAACATATCCGGGGAATAGTACTGGTACTGCTGATCTTGCTGCTGCCCTGCCTGGTATGGGCAGCAGATGAGCCGGAGAACGACATTGAGATAACATTAAACTGGGGATTTAACGGCAAGGCGGGAAACAGTGATGCCTGCCTGCCGGTTACGGCAACACTGACAAATCATGGGGAAGCGTTTGAAGGACAGCTGGAGATGGAAGTGCCGGTTGCCGGCAATCAGGAATCTGATCTGGGAGAGAGTCTGACGATGATCGGCAATGATATGGACTATACCAGAAGTAAAGTGTGCGTATGGAAGAAAAATATAGCACTCGCTGCAGGGGAAACACGGCAGGAAACGTTTTATCTGACCTTTCCATGGGCTAATGGTACCGTACAGGCGTATCTGAAAGATGGGTCCCGAACAGTACAGACAGCATCACTGAGTAAGAACTTTTCTGCAAACCAGGACATTGCACTGATCGGAGTTATAGGAGCACAGCCGGAAGACGTGCAACAGCTTGACGGGATACAGATTTCTGCGGAAACTACCGAAGGCATGGGTGATATTTTTGTGTCTGTTTATCAGATGGATGCAGCGGAGATTCCGGACAGCTGGAAAGATCTGGATCAACTGGATGCACTGCTGATCGGACCGGAGGCTGCGATTTCCGGAGAACAGTGGGTGACACTCCATCGCTGGCAGCAGGAAGGAGGTATCCTGCTTACTGTTGAAGAAGGGCAGGATTTTTTTGAAGTATTTGAGAATTTTCTGAATGGAGAATCACGACCAACATTTTTTGACAGGCTCAGTGAAAAATGGGGCTATGTTGTATATACCGGCTATGACACCAGTCAGATTCCGGTACGAAAACGCCCCAGTCTGATCAAATATTTTATACTGATTCTTTTTTATGCCTGTGTGGCAGGACCGGGACTGTACCTGATCCTGAAAAGACAGGGAAAAAGAAAATATTTCTGGTCAGGAGTTACACTGCTTTCCGTTCTTTTCCTTGGTATTATGGCAGTGATGGGGACAAGCACCAGACTGACTGCTCCGGTACTTACCATGAAACGGATGTATACCCAGCAGGATCATATCTGGGGAGAAACGATGCAGCTGGGTGTACAGGCACCATATAACAGTACATATCAGCTCTATCTGGATAAAAGTTATCATCTGACAATGTCTTCAGAAAGCGGATACAGTGTAGAAGAGGTCAATACAGATATCACGGATAAAGTGGAAATCTACGAAAAAGAAGACTGCTACAAACTGACATTCAGCAGGCTGCCGGTGTTTGCAGGCAATGCATTTTTTTTGAACCGGGATCATGCGGTATCACCGGAAGAAGAAATACAGATCCATGCATCCGGGGACAATGAGCATATCGAAGGCAGATGGAAGAACCCTACAGGATACAGAATCGAGAATGCGATTCTTGTACTCACGAACCGTATCGTATTTCTGGGAGATTTGGAACCGGGAGAAGAAGGTACTTTTTCCGAAAAAATCCATTCCTATGGAAATGGAGGTCTGGAAAAGATTCTGAGAAAATATCTGGATCTGAAAGATGCAGAGTATCCGGATTATGCGGTGAACGCCGTGATGGAACAGGTATGGGATGCACAGAGAAAAGAAACGGAAGGCGTCTGCCTCCTCGGAACGATTTCCAACAGTGATACTTCTTTTGAGATGAATTCCGGTTATGAAGTAGACGGAATCTCACAGTTTTATATGCCGGTGGATATCAGCTGGCAAAAGGAAGAGGGAACCATATTCTGTCCCAACGCAGAAGTGCTGGCTTCTGTGGAAAGTGGAAGCGCGACCGCGGGAACGAATCTGATGTACGGACAGGATGCAGTCCTTAACTATGATCTTTCCGGACTGGGAGAAATTACAGAGATAAAATTCTTTAAACCGGAATATGATGATCCGAAATATTTTGAACCATTTCGTGGGCAGGTTGCTTTTTATTGCTGGTCCAGTGGAGAATATGAGACGATTTCAAAATGGGAAAAATTGTTTGACGGGACGGAACTGGAAAAATATCTGTCGGCAGAGGGGACATTGCGGGTTCGTTATCAGGTGGCGGACGATATGGATGTTACAAATAAAAACTGTACACTTCCCTGTCTGCAGATCACAGGAAAGGTGGTGAATCCGGATGCTTAAGATTGAAAGTCTGACCAGAAGATATCCTCACGTAACGGCGTTGGACGGACTGAATATGGAAATCGGGCATGGACAGCTGTATGGGTTTGTAGGACCAAACGGTGCCGGAAAAACGACCACGATCCGAATCATATCCGGATTACTGCGGCCGACTTCAGGGAAAGTCTGGATCGATGGTATCCGGGCAGAAAAGGAGACTCGCGTCTTAAAAAGCAAGATTGGCTATGTGCCGGATTTTTTCGGTGTTTATGATAATCTGACGGTAATGGAATATCTGGAATTTTATTCGGCTGCCTATGGGATCGATGAAAAAGAAGGGCGCTTAAGGGCTTCGGAGGTACTGGAAAGGGTACAGCTGTTTCATATTGAAGAACGTATGGTAGATGAATTATCCAGAGGAATGCAGCAAAGACTCTGTCTTGCCCGTGCCATGATTCACCGGCCACAGCTTCTGGTGATGGACGAGCCGGCATCCGGACTGGATCCGGGTGCAAGGAGGATCTTTAAAGAAGTCTTGCGGAGTCTGTGTGAAGAGGGATATACGGTGCTGATCAGTTCGCATATTCTGTCTGATCTGGCAGATATGTGCAGCAATATCGGAGTTATCCATCAGGGGAAAATGGTACTGGAAGGTCCCATCGATGAAATCATGACCTCTATCGACAGTTCCAATCCGATCCTGATCGAGGTATATCAGAATCTGGAGACTGCCGTTCATCTGCTGAACCGGCACCCGCTGGTATCCAGAATAGCAATCGATAAAAATATGATTTCCATTCTTTTTACCGGAAGCAGGGAAGAAGAGGCACAGCTTTTGAAACAACTGGTGGAGCAGAAGGTGCTGGTAACTTCTTTCCGCAGAGAACATAATAATCTGGAATCTGTATTTTTCCATCTTACAGATCCGGTACAGGGAGGAACAACAGTATGAGGAAGAATCCGGTTCTGGAAAATGAAATGAAACGTTACACAAGAAATATGAAATGTGCCTGGATTATTCTTGGTGTGAATCTGGTTCTGGCATTGTTTGCCCTGATCGCACAGATGGGATTGAGCGGAAGAGAAAATTATATGACGATCCTGCAGTACCGTTTTCCGATCCAGTGTTATGTCCTGATGGGATATGGTCTGTTCCTTGCCATCTGTATACTGATCCCGGGACTGGCAGGAGGTGCCATTGCGGGGGAACGTGAGAGAAAGACCCTGGATCTGCTTCTCACCACCCATCTGAGTCCCTGGAAAATTATTCTGGGAAAACTGGAATCTTCTCTCTGCCTGATTTTCCTTATTTCCTTTTCAACACTTCCTGTAATAGGACTGGTGCTGATCTATGGAGGAATTACTCTGGTAAATCTGTTTCAGCTGATCCTGAATCTTGTCATCACCGGTATATTTATAGGAAGTATCGCTATCTTTTATTCGGCGATCATACGCAAAACTACGGTTGCGGTGATTTTAAGTTATGTGACAGTGGTACTTCTGGTGTTCGGAACGATGGGTATCCTGTTTGGAACCGGCTATATTCAGCAGATGCGGGGAATGTACCAGGAAGGCTTTACAGGCATCCGGCTTGGCGGGCTGGTTTATCTTCTGTATTTTAATCCGGCAGTCACGCTGTATGGACTGATCGGACAGCAGACAACCAACGCCTACGGACTGGTACGGCTGTGTGATTATTTTGGAGATTACAGCCATTCTTTTGGGGTGGAGCATATGGTAGAACTGTCGATTCTGGTACAGCTGGGCTGTTCCGCTCTTCTCCTGATCGCTGCAGGACGGCATATTAACCCGATGCGGAAATGAAGAAACCATGCGAACTTGTGGTGATCGCATACATTTTGGCTTGTATGTCTCGGGATTTTGGCATATTCATGCCAAAACACCTCGCGGTACAGTGACTATTGAATAGTTATTATAAATTTTACAATTATAATTTGTAACCGTGTCGGAAAAAGGTTATAATATCTGTAAAGAAAATAGTAATGACTATCTGCGAAAGCGCAAAAAGACAAGTCGTTATGAAAACTGTACGAAAAGGGGTGAGGGTATATGAAGTTCGATATGCATTGCCATACCAAGGAAGGTTCCATGGATGGAAAAGTCATGATCGAAGAATATATCAAAAAACTGAAAGAAAAAGGATTCGGCGGGATGCTGGTATCCGATCACAACTCTTATGACGGTTACCGGGAATGGAGAGATTCCATCAAAGGAAAGAATCATACAGATTTCGTGGTGTTAAAGGGTGTGGAATATGATACGATCGACTGTGGACATATGCTGGTGATCATGCCGGAGGGAGTGAAACTGAAACTTCTTGAACTGCGCGGTCTGCCGGCTCAGATTCTGATCATGGTGGTACACAAATACGGAGGAATTGTCGGACCGGCGCATCCATACGGAGAAAAATACCTCAGTCTGATCAAAACCCAGGCGAGAAAGAAGTTTCACGAAGAACGGCTGAAAAGTCTGATGGAACAGTTTGACTTTGTGGAAGTTTTCAATGCCTGCGAATCAGAAGAAGTGAACGAAAAGGCCAGAAAACTGGCCAGAAAGTATCATAAACCCGGATTTGGGGGAAGCGATGCCCACAGACTGGAATGCATCGGAATGGCGTACACCAAACTGCCGGATAATATCCGCTGTGAATCGGATCTGATCAAATATGTAAAAAGTGTTTCCTATATTACCTGTGGCGGAACCCGGTACGATAAAACAACCAAGGACAAACTGGGTCCCTTTAATAAACTGCTGGTGGAATCGTTCTTTGTATATAATAAAAGCGGTGAACGTCTGCGCCGGAGAAAACGAATGAAAGAACTGGAAAACCTCCATTGAGCGGTAAGATAAATATTAAAATTTTATTAAAAAATATTGTCTTTCCGGTGTAAAAATGCTATAGTAGGCAACAGTGCGGTTCTGACCTGAAGATGGGAACCGCAAAACACAGGGAGGAAAAAACATGGAAACAACGTACAATTTTTTACTGGATCTGGCATTGATCCTGCTTACTACGAAGATCCTTGGACTGGTAACACGTCGTTACAATATGCCACAGGTGGTAGGGGCATTGCTGGCAGGTCTCCTGATGGGACCGGCCTGTCTTAATATTCTCCATGAGACCACTTTTATTCATGATGCTGCGGAGATCGGAGTTGTGGTTCTGATGTTCTGTGCAGGTATGGAGACGGATATCGACGAGTTAAAGAAGAGCGGAAAAGCCTCGTTTGTGATCGCATTGCTGGGTGTTCTGGTACCTCTGGCAGGCGGGTTTGCCGTGGCATATTTCTTTAACAAGCCCGGAATTATCGATTCTGATGCGGGAGCCAGTGCGTTTTTACAGAATATTTTTATCGGTGTTATCCTGACGGCAACGTCTGTAAGTATCAGTGTGGAAACGCTGAAAGAGATGGGAAAATTAAAAACTCATTCCGGTAATGCGATCCTGGGAGCCGCAATTATCGATGACATTCTGGGTATTATTGCACTGACAATTGTTACCAGTATGGCAGACTCTTCCGTAAGCCTCGGTATGGTACTGTTAAAAATCGTAGGTTTCTTTGCATTTGCGCTGATTGCAGGTGTGGCATTCTATTATGGTTACAAAAAATGGGAAGAACTGACAAACAGACCACTGCATCGCCATGCAATCATGGTATTTGTATTCTGTCTGTTGCTGTCATATTGCGCAGAAGTATTCTTCGGCGTGGCAGATATCACAGGTGCTTTCGTGGCAGGTCTGGTAGTATCCAAGACACAGAGAACACAGTGGCTGGCATCCAAATTCGATACGATTTCTTATATGCTTCTTTCGCCGCTGTTTTTTGCAAGTATCGGTATCAAAGTTGTACTTCCGGCTATGAACGGAAAAGTTGTGGGATTTACAGTTGTTCTGGTAATCGTCGCAGTACTGACGAAAGTGCTGGGCTGCGGACTGGGTGCAAAAGTGTGTGGATATAAGAATTACCAGTGTGCCCGTATCGGTGTCGGTATGATCTCCCGAGGTGAGGTTGCACTGATCGTTGCTGATAAAGGATCGGCTCTCGGATTGATGGGATCTTCCTTCCTGGGACCTGTGGTTATTGTAGTTGTGATCACGACTATCATAACGCCAATCCTTCTGAAATTTGTATTTCGTTTCGGACCAAATGGTGCAAGCGGAACGGGTGCTCTTGCAAGCAACTATGAGCAGATTGAAAAATACCGTGAGGGTGAGATGGAAAAATAAACCAGTCAGTATATCGTTTTTATGCAAAAATCATGCGAGAGCATGATTTTTGTGCTATCTGGAGCAAGACATTATTATTGACATATGAAAATGAGAAATCTATAATAGGAGAAAAATGAAAAACCGCATATGTACAGTTATGCACAGAGGAGGAAAACATGAAAAAAGTAGTGAAGTTTGGCGGCAGCTCTCTTGCCAGTGCGGAACAGTTTAAAAAAGTAGGTGATATCATCCGTTCAGATGAATCCAGACGTTATGTGGTTCCGTCAGCACCGGGAAAGCGTTTTGATGGAGATATCAAAGTAACCGACATGCTCTATGAATGTTATCGGGCAGCTGAAAAAGGTGAAAAGATTGCAGGAAAGATCAAAAAAATCCAGGCGAGATACCAGGAAATTATTGACGGACTGGGACTGGATCTGAAACTGGATGAACAGTTTGCAGAGATTGAGAAAAACTTCATTGCGCAGGCAGGAAGTGACTATGCAGCATCCAGAGGAGAATTCCTGAACGGTATCGTGATGGCAAATTATCTGGGTTACACATTTGTGGATCCTGCAGAATGTATTTTCTTTGAAGATAACGGAAATCTGGACGGTGAGATGACTTATAAAAAGCTGGCAGAAAGACTGGGAGGAATCGATCATGCAGTAATCCCGGGATTTTATGGATCTCTCCATGATGGAAGTGTGAAGACATTTTCCCGTGGAGGTTCTGATGTAACCGGATCCATCGTTGCAAAAGCGATCCATGCAGATCTGTATGAAAACTGGACCGATGTTTCCGGTATGCTGGTAACAGATCCGCGTATCGTGGATAACCCGGCCGTCATTGAGACAATTACATACAAAGAACTCCGGGAACTGGCTTATATGGGAGCCACTGTACTGCACGAAGATGCTATTTTCCCGCTTCGTCAGGAAGGTATCCCGATCAATATCCGTAACACGAACCGTCCGCAGGATAAAGGTACGGTTATTGTGGAAAGCACCTGCTACAAACCGGCCTATACGATCACAGGTATTGCGGGAAGAAAAGGATTTGCTTCTATTAATATCGAGAAAGATATGATGAACTCTGAAATCGGATTTGGCAGAAAAGTTCTTCAGGTATTTGAGGATAACGGGCTGTCCTTTGAACATATGCCTTCCGGCATTGACACACTGACTGTGTATGTGCATCAGAGTGAATTCGAAGAAAAGGAACAGAACATTATCTCAGGTCTTCACCGTGCGGTAGCACCGGATGCCATCGATCTGGAAGCAGATCTGGCATTGATCGCGGTCGTTGGAAGAGGTATGCGAAGAAACAGAGGTACAGCAGGAAGAATCTTCTCAGCACTGGCACATAAGCATGTCAATGTAAAGATGATCGATCAGGGATCCAGTGAACTGAATATTATCATCGGTGTGGAAAACCGTGATTTTGAGACTGCGATCCGTGCGATCTACGACATTTTTGTAACGGCTCAGCTGTAAAAGAGAGAGAACCGGATAGGAAGATGGGAGATCCATCCAGTTGACAGATAATTCTGAAAATGTTACAATATGACACAGGGATGAAAAGAAATTGTAACATTTTAGTAACTGTACGGAACAGTTACACATTTTAAAAATAAAAGGAGTACTATATATGAAATTAAAAAGGGGATTACTTGCAGGCGTGGTACTTTGCTGTATGCCGCTGATGACAGCCTGCTCGGCAAAAGATACGATTGGTATTCTGGTAGGCAGCAACAGTGAAGAGACACAGAAAGAAGAGAAAACGGTGGATCTGAACGCTGCCAATATTGACGACAGTGTGGGGAAACCGGAGATTACTTCCGAGATGGGAGATCCGGTGACTTATGATCTGCATGCAACAGCAGATCCTATAACCGTGGAAGCTACGGTATCAGAAGGAACATTAAGCTACCAGTGGTATCGTAACAATGTTGATTCCAACGGTGGCGGAACCGCGATCGACGGAGCAACAGAAGCTACTTATACACCGCCGACTACAGAATCCGGAACACTTTACTACTATGTGGTAGTAACCAATACCGTAGGAGATGGCGTTCAGCTGACAGCCAGCGGAACAAAATGTGTAACCATCACGGAACAGGAAGCTGCAACCGATGATACGGAAGCCACAGAAGAAACCGGAAGCTGGCAGCAGAGCGGCGATAACTGGTGGTATCAGAGAGAAGACGGTACTTATCCGGCAAATGGCTGGGAAGAAATCAAAGGAAAATGGTATCTGTTTGACGAAAACGGTTATATCCGTACCGGATGGTATCAGTGGGGAGATAACTGGTTCTATTTTGATGAAAACGGAGCAATGGTATGTGATGCAGATATAGATGGATATCATCTGGGATCTGACGGAATCATGCAGTAAACAGAAAGAAATATGCAAAGGATCTGTCTGTGAAAGGCAGATCCTTTTTTGGTTGCTTTTTTGCAGAATGTCTAGTATCATATAGATAGTTATACGTTTCTTGTTCCGAAAAAGAAATGCCGGAAGAGAATACGCGAGGTTTATGAGAAAAGAGGACAGAATATGAGTGAATATATAAAAGTTGCCGTGGACGCCATGGGTGGAGATTACGCGCCGCAGGAGCCGGTAAAAGGTGTCATTGATGCACTGAATGAAAAACCGGAACTGTTCGTGTATCTGGTAGGACAGGAAGAGGTCCTGAAAAAAGAGCTGGAAAAATATTCCTATCCGAAAGACCGTCTGGAAGTGGTTCACGCGTCCGAGATCATTGAAACCGGAGAACCGCCGGTACATGCAATCCAGAAAAAGAAAGACTCCTCTCTGGTAAAAGCGCTGCGCATGGTGAGAAGCCAGGAGGCATCTGCCTTTGTATCCTGCGGAAGTACCGGAGCGGTACTGGTAGGCGGACAGGTTCTGGTAGGAAAGAGCAAAGGGGTGGAACGTGCACCGCTGGCACCACTGATCCCTACTGCAACCGGTGTTTCTCTTCTGATTGACTGCGGTGCCAATGTGGACGCCCGTTCTTCTCATCTGGTGCAGTTTGCACGTATGGGATCGATTTACATGGAATATGTCATGGGAGTCAAGAACCCGAAAGTAGGTCTGGTAAATATCGGTGCAGAAGAAGAAAAAGGAAATGCGCTGGTAAAAGAGACATTCCCGTTATTAAAAGAATGTAAAGACATTAATTTTATCGGAAATGTGGAAGCAAGGGATATCCCGAAAGGTGTCTGTGACGTTGTAGTCTGCGAAGCATTTGTGGGAAATGTGATTCTGAAACTGTATGAAGGCGTTGGTTCGACGCTGATTTCCAAAGTAAAGGCAGGTATGATGTCCAGCCTGCGCAGCAAGATCGGAGCACTTCTGGTAAAACCGGCACTGAAAGAGACACTGAAAAGTTTTGATGCCAGCGAATACGGCGGAGCACCGCTTCTCGGTCTGAAAGGTCTGGTGGTAAAAGCACACGGAAGTTCAAAAGCAAATGAGATTAAAAATTCACTGATCCAGTGTATTGCATTTTCAAAAGAAGACATCTGCGGAAAGATTCAGGAGAATATGAAGCAGGAGAAAAAGGGGGAAAACTAGAGATGGAACTGGAAAAATTACAGCAGATAATTGCAGAAGTACTGAATGTGGATGCTTCGGAGGTAATGCCGGGTACTACATTTACCGACGATCTGGGAGCGGATTCCCTGGATCTGTATCAGATCATTCTTGGCGTGGAAGATGCATTTGACATCGAGATTCCACAGGAAGAAGCAGAAAAAATCGTGACGGTTGGCGATGCAGTGGAACTGATCCAGAGCGTTGTCGAATAAGAGAAATTGGGAGATATTATGAGAGAATTAAAGGAACTGGAAAAAAAGATAGGATATCACTTTCAGAATCCGGAACTTCTGGAAAAGGCATTGCGTCACAGCTCTTATGCCAATGAACACAGAATGAACCGGATCGAATGTAACGAGCGGCTGGAGTTTCTGGGAGATGCGGTGCTTGAACTGGTAAGCAGTGAGCATTTATTCACGCAGTTTCCACAGATGCCGGAGGGAGAACTGACCAGGCTGCGTGCGAGTCTGGTATGTGAGCCGACACTGGCGTTCTGTGCCAGAGAGATTGAGTTGGGAAGTTTTCTGCGTCTGGGAAAGGGCGAAGAGATGACCGGCGGACGACACAGGGATTCGGTGACCTCCGATGCACTGGAGGCAGTGATCGGTGCGGTTTATCTGGATGGTGGATTTGCTAATGCAAAAGAGTTTGTGTTGGATTATGTGTTAAATGATATCGAACATAAAAAACTCTTTTTTGATAGCAAGACTATCTTCCAGGAGATGGTACAGGGAAATTTTCCGGGAGAAATTTCCTACCATCCGCTGGGTGAGAGCGGACCGGATCATGATAAGACATTTTCTGTGGAAGTGTGGATCGGTGAACAGTGCATGGGACAGGGAAGCGGAAGAACCAAGAAAGCAGCTGAACAGATGGCTGCATACCGCGCGATCTGTCGCCTGAAAGCTGCGGAAAACAAAAAACAGTAGGTGACGTATGTATTTAAAGAGTATCGAAGTACAGGGATTCAAATCCTTTGCCAATAAGATCGTATTTGAATTCCATAACGGTATCACCGGCATCGTAGGTCCGAACGGAAGTGGAAAGAGCAATGTCGGCGATGCTGTCCGCTGGGTACTGGGAGAACAGAGTGCAAAACAGCTGCGTGGAGGAAACATGCAGGATGTTATTTTCTCCGGTACAGAGACCAGAAAACCGCTTGGTTTTGCGTCGGTTGCCATTACGCTGGATAATTCCGATCACAAACTGGATATCGAATACGAAGAAGTAACCGTTACCAGACGGCTGTACCGTTCCGGAGAGAGTGAGTATCTGTTAAATGGAACCAGCTGCCGTCTGAAAGATATCAATGAACTTTTCTATGACACCGGTATCGGTAAAGAAGGATATTCCATCATCGGACAGGGACAGATCGATAAGATTCTGAGTGGAAAGCCGGAAGAGCGAAGAGAACTTTTTGACGAGGCTGCCGGTATCGTCAAATTCAAGCGAAGAAAAGCTACCGCGTTGAAGAAACTGGATGAAGAACAGCAGAACCTGGTTCGTGTGACGGATATTCTGTCGGAACTTACCAGACAGCTGGGACCTCTGGAACGCCAGTCAGAGACAGCCAGAATTTATCTGAAGAAAAAAGAAGAACTGAAAATTCTGGATGTGAACATGTATCTGGCAGAGAGTGCTCACATCAGAGAACAGTTAAAGGAAACAGAGGAAAAATACCGGATTTCTCAGGGTGAATTACAGCAGACACAGGCACAGTTTGACCAGACGAAGGTAGAATACGAACGTCTGGAAAAAGAGCTGGAAGAACTGGATACAAAGATTCAGGAAGCGAGGACCCAGGCAGGGGAGAATGCTCTGAAAAAGCAACAGCTGGAAAACAGCGTGGAACTGTTGAAAGAACAGATCCGGGCGGCACAGCAGAACCATCAGCACTACGAAGAACGGATGCAGGCGATCCGGCAGGATCTCGAACGCAGACAGCAGGAAGCGCAGGGACATGAACAGGAGCAGGAAGCCCTGAAAGAAAATCTCGGTGAAGCAGCTGTCAGAAAAAAAGAAGCGGAAGAAAAACTGGCGATCCTGCATCAGAGTATAGAAGAAACCAGTCAGATCATCGAGGATGGAAAGAGTGAGATCATCGAGATCCTGAATCAGCGGGCATCAACAAAAGGTAAGATGCAGCGTTACGATGCGATGCTTGAACAGATCGGGATCCGAAAAGCAGCACTCAGCCAGCGTGTGCTGAAACTGAAAAGTGACGAGTCCCAGCAGCAGGAGATCATCCAGGGACATCAGGAAAAATACAAAGAAATCAGCGTCCAGATGGACGGTATCCAGATGGAGTACCGGAAAGTGGAGCGGGAAGTCACTTCTCTGCGAAGCCAGATGGAAGAGCAGAATAAAAAACTCGAACAGGGGCAGACCGCCTACCACAGAGAGGCATCCCGTCTGGAATCTCTGCGGAATATCGCGGAGCGTTATGAAGGATACGGCAACAGTATCCGGCGTGTCATGGAACAAAGAGACCGCCAGCCGGGGATCCACGGTGTTGTTGCGGATCTGATCAAGGTAGAGAAAGCGTATGAAGTGGCTGTGGAAACGGCACTTGGCGGAAGTATCCAGAACATTGTTACGGATAACGAACAGACTGCCAAAGGGATGATCGAATATCTGAAAAAGAACCGGTACGGACGGGCAACTTTCCTGCCACTGACCAATATGAGAAACAGCAATTTTCAGAGTCCGGCAGCTTTAAAAGAACAGGGAGTGATCGGACTTGCCGATACGCTGGTGACGGCGGAGAGTACCTATCGTACCCTTCTGTCCCAGCTTCTTGGAAGAACACTGGTAGTGGATACGATCGATCATGCGATCGCAATTGCAAGAAAATACCGTCACACCCTGCGTATCGTAACGCTGGAGGGAGAGTCACTGAGTCCGGGCGGTTCGATGACCGGTGGTGCGTTCCGAAACAGCAGTAATCTTCTGGGACGGCGCCGTGAGATCGAGGAACTGGAAGGAAAAGTCGGTGCACTGAAAGAAGAACTGCAAAAGATCCAGAAAGTGATCCTGGACAAGCGGGAGAGAAGAAATGCCCTGCGGGATGAACTGACAGAGATGACCCGGCAGTTACAGCAGTTACAGATCGGTCAGAACACGGAGAAAGTAGGGATTACGCAGGCGGAAGCCCGCATCCGCGAAGTGCGGACCGGTTACGGACAGCTGAAGGCAGAAGGTCGTGAGATTGAAAACCAGATCGCAGAGATCAAAGGTAGCAGTTCGTCGATTCGTGAGGAGATGGAACAGTCGACGACCAGAGAACAGGAACAGGAAGCCCTGGTGAACAGTCATCAGGAGATCCTGGAGCAACTGCAGGAAAAAGAAGCCGCTTACAGTCAGGAACTGAACCAGATCCAGTTAGACTATGCATCTCTGGAGCAGAAAGTAAGTTTTGCAGGAGAGAATCTGAGCCGTATCCATCAGGAAGAAGCAACAATGCGGGAAGAACTGCAGCAGATGCAGGAAGCACTGGAGGCAGGCGGCAAGGAAAAAGAAGAAAAAGAACAGGGTATTCTGACGATTCAGCAGACGATTCAGGAAGCCGAACGGATCCGCGAGGAAGATGAGACGCAGATGCAGAACTATCTGGCAAAGAAAGAGGAACTGAGCAGCCAACATAAAACATTTTTCAGCCGCCGGGATGAACTGTCCGCACATATCAGCCGAATGGATAAAGAATGTTTCCGACTGAACAGCCAGAAAGAGAAACTGGAAGAACGACAGGAAAATCAGATCAATTATCTCTGGGAAGAATATGAAGTTACGCCGGGACAGGCGAATACTTACCGGATGGAAGAGATGCCGGAACGCGGTGAGATCCGCCAGCAGATTGCAGAATTAAAAGATGCGATCCGAAAACTCGGAAATGTCAATGTCAATGCAATTGAAGAATATAAAGAGATTATGGAACGTCACACATTCCTGAATGCACAGCATACTGACCTGGTAGAAGCAGCGGAAACGCTGAAGGGTATCATTGCGGAACTGGATGAGGGAATGCGCAAACAGTTTACGGAGAAATTCCAGGAGATCCGTCAGGAATTTGACAAGGTATTCAAACAGTTGTTTGGCGGTGGAAAGGGAACGCTGGAACTGATGGAGGATGAGGATGTACTGGAAGCAGGTATTAAGATCATCTCCCAGCCACCGGGAAAGAAACTGCAGAATATGATGCAGTTATCCGGTGGAGAAAAGGCACTGACAGCGATCGCACTGCTGTTTGCCATCCAGAACCTGAAACCGTCTCCATTCTGTCTGTTAGACGAGATCGAGGCGGCGCTGGATGATTCCAACGTTACCCGTTTTGCACAGTATCTGCATAAACTCACAAAAAATACACAGTTTATCGTGATCACGCACCGACGTGGTACGATGAATGCGGCAGACCGTCTCTACGGTATCACCATGCAGGAGAAAGGTGTCTCCACACTGGTATCGGTCAACCTGATCGAGAATCAGCTGGATGAGTAGAATTGTTTGCAAATCGAAAAAGGACTTGCAGTCGTATATACATCATTCTATAATGAGATAGTGCAGTAAAGTGAAAAAGATACAATAAGGAAGAAGTAAAAAAATAAGAGAGGAAACCATATGTCAGAGGAAAAGAAAGGCTTTTTCAGACGTCTTCGCGAAGGTCTGACAAAGACAAGAGATAATATTGTAGCCGGAATTGATTCTATTTTCAGCGGCTTTTCCAGCATCGATGATGATTTCTATGAGGAAATAGAAGAGATTCTCGTAATGGGGGATATCGGTATCAATACGACCACATCCATTATTGAACATCTGAAAGAAGAAGTGGCAGAAAAGAAGATCAAAGAACCTTCCGAATGCAAACAGCTTCTGATCGATGAGATCAAACGACAGATGGATGTCGGTGACACTGCCTATGAATTTGAAAACAGAAAATCCGTTGTGCTGGTGATCGGTGTCAATGGTGTGGGAAAAACCACATCTGTCGGAAAACTGGCAGGAAAGCTGAAAGATCAGGGCAAAAAAGTCATCGTTGCCGCAGCGGATACTTACCGTGCCGCAGCCGGTGAACAGCTGACCGAATGGGCGCATCGTGCCGGTGTGGACCTGATCGGAGGACAGGCGGGTGCTGATCCTGCAGCAATCGTATACGATGCCGTGGCAGCAGCCAAAGCGAGAAATGCAGATGTACTGCTTTGTGATACTGCAGGACGTCTTCATAATAAAAAGAATCTGATGGAAGAACTTCGAAAGATTTACCGCGTGCTGGAGAGAGAATATCCGGATGCTTATCTGGAGACGCTGGTTGTTCTGGACGGTACGACCGGACAGAATGCGCTGGCACAGGCGAGACAGTTCAAAGAGGTGGCAAATGTCACCGGTATCATTCTTACGAAACTGGACGGAACCGCAAAAGGCGGTATCGCCGTGGCCATCCAGTCCGAACTGGATATCCCGGTAAAATATATCGGCGTAGGAGAATCTATCGACGATCTGCAAAAATTCAATGCAGAACAGTTTGTAAATGCACTGTTTGATGTAAAAACAGAGGAGGAAGAATCATAATGCTTACAATTGACAAATTTGAAGAGGCTTCAGAGGTTGTAAAAAGAGTAACCCAGGATACAAAATTGATTTTCAGTGACTATTTCAGCCAGATGACAGGAAATAAAGTATATTTTAAACCGGAAAATATGCAGAGAACCGGTGCGTACAAGTTAAGAGGTGCGTACTACAAGATCAGCACACTGACCGAAGAAGAGAGAGCAAAAGGTCTGATCACCGCTTCCGCAGGTAACCATGCACAGGGTGTGGCATATGCGGCAAAAGCATACGGTGCAAAGGCAGTCATCGTTATGCCGACAACAACACCGCTGATTAAAGTAGAAAGAACAAAAAGCTACGGTGCAGAAGTTGTTCTGTACGGAGATGTATATGATGATGCATGTGCGCATGCGTATGAGCTGGCAGAAGAACACGGATATACGTTTATCCATCCGTTCGATGATCCGGCAGTAGCAACCGGACAGGGAACGATCGCTATGGAGATCATCAAAGAACTTCCGCTGGTTGATTATATCCTGGTTCCGATCGGTGGCGGCGGACTGGCTACCGGTGTTTCCACACTGGCAAAACTGCTGAACCCGAACATCAAAGTCATCGGTGTAGAACCGGCAGGAGCAAACTGTCTGCAGGTTTCTCTGGATAAGGGAGAAGTTACCACGCTTCCTACGGTCAATACGATTGCAGACGGTACTGCGGTAAAAACTCCCGGTGAGCATGTATTCCCGTATCTGCAGAAGAATCTGGATGATGTGATCACAGTAGAAGATGATGAACTGATCGTAAGTTTCCTGGATATGGTAGAAAATCACAAGATGATCGTAGAGAACTCCGGTCTGCTTACGGTTGCAGCACTGAAACACCTGAATGTAAAAGGTAAAAAAGTAGTTTCTGTTCTGAGCGGCGGTAACATGGATGTGATCACAATGGCATCCGTTGTTCAGCTGGGGCTGATCCAGAGAGATCGTATCTTTACGATTTCTGTTCTGCTGCCGGACCGTCCGGGTGAACTTACAAAGGTTTCTCAGAAGATTGCGGAGCAGCAGGGTAATATTATAAAACTGGATCATAACCAGTTCTATAGTACAAACAGAAATGCAGCTGTGGAGCTTAAGATTACTATGGAAGCGTTTGGTACGGAGCATAAGCAGCAGATTATGCAGGAACTGGAAAAAGATGGATATCGGCCGAAATTGATTCGGACGAATCTGTAAAATATAGAAGGGTGAGCCAATATGGGGACGCCCGAAAGCAGACTGCACCGTTCTCGGCAACGTGGGCAGGGCAACTTTGAACTAGTCGCCCACAAAGTGTTGCCGTGA
>OGXX01002073.1_pt1 | contig 18926 bp, 18 predicted proteins | sample 1576301 | NCBI WGS metagenome assembly OGXX01 (sample SAMEA3541469, study PRJEB24748) | human gut metagenome | biome: human gut; feature: human-associated habitat; material: faeces | place: China | collected 2012
TTAGCGTTGGGAGAGAATTTTTTCTCTCACCAACGCTAAATATTATACAACCATATATTGATAGGGGCTGGTATTTTGGGCAGATGTACAGAGTACTAGCCCCTATTTTTTGCTAATTTCTTGGGAATCATTCCTAAATATATAGATTATAAAGAAGTGGTGTGCGAAATCAAATATCAAAAATTTAACAAAATGACCTTGTTAATTTATTTGAATTGTGCTAATATTAAGTTAATTACTTTTTTAGGAGGGGATAAAATGGCAAAAATATTAATTAGTCCAAGTAAGTATATTCAGGGGCCAGGCGAGCTAAAAAAGCTAGGTCAGTATGTTGAAAATCTAGGAAAAAAGGCCCTAGTCTTGATAACGGAATCGGGTTATAAGAGGGTTGGTTCAGCCATAGAGGCAGGATTCAATGATTCTCAAGCTGTCATGGATGTTTGCTATTTTAATAGAGAGTGTTCAAAGGTAGAGGTTGACAGAATCATTGACAAGTATGTGAACCAGGGAGATTGTGATATAATTGTCGGTATTGGAGGAGGCAAGTTGGCTGATACTGCCAAGGCAGTTGCCTACTATACGAAGAAACCTGTAGTGGTTTGCCCAACTATAGCGTCAACTGATGCTCCGTGCAGTGCCCTATCAGTTTTGTATACTGAAGATGGTGTATTTGACCAATACCTGTTTTTACCAAAAAATCCTGATATAGTAATGATGGATACAGAGGTTATTTCCAAGTCTCCTGTTAGGCTGACTGTAGCAGGCATAGGCGATGCCCTGGCAACGTACTTTGAAGCGAGAGCATGCAAGGCTAGTGGGGCAATATCGTGTGCAGGTGGAAAGACAACAGAGGCAGCTGTTGCTCTGGCAAAGTTGTGTCTAGATACCCTATTAGAGGAAGGTTTAAAGGCCAAGATAGCCCTGGAAGCCGGTGTATGCACAGAGGCAGTTGAAAAGGTAATTGAAGCCAACACACTACTAAGTGGTATAGGTTTTGAGTCTGCTGGTTTGGCAGGTGCCCATGCAATCCACAATGGTTTGACTGCCCTAGAAGAGTGTCATCATATGTATCACGGTGAGAAGGTAGCCTTTGGTACCCTTACTCAGTTGGTATTGGAAAATGCCCCATCTGAGGAATTAGAAGAGGTATTTAACTTCTGTATTGATATGGGATTGCCAGTTACACTTGAAGAATTGGGTGTTAAGGAAATAGACAAGGATAAACTAATGGAAGTTGCTAGACTTGCTTGTGCAGATGGAGATACTATGCATAATATGCCGTTTGAAGTAAATGAAGACAAGGTATGCAGTGCTATAATTGCTGCTGATGCCATGGGTAGGTTCTTCCTAGGTCTATAAGCATAAGTTATTAAATAAGAGTTTTAAGTGGAATAAGACCTTTAGGTTTTGTTCCACTTTTTAAAATTATGTACTATAATAGAGGTAGGGCCTATAGTCATGATAATAGAGAAGTTATAGTTTAAAATCGTGTCTATAGGTACCCTTATATGTTTTGATTAAATCTACTAGATATGGAGGTTATTATTATGAACCAAGAAAAGAATTTAAAGAAGTACAAGTGCAGACCATGTGGTTTTGTATATGATCCTGAAAAGGGGGTACCTGATTACGGTATCAAGCCAGGTGTTCCTTTTGAAGACCTTCCAGATGACTGGGTATGTCCAATCTGTGGATTAGGAAAAGATGTATTTGTTGCAGAAGATTAATTACTATTGATTACTCTTCTTCCTGCAGCCTTTCATAATCCGTGATCTCGATTACCTTACGGCCTACAAGACGGATGATACCTTCATCCTGCAAAGTAAGCAGCATGCGGGACAGAGATGGTCTTGTAGTATTCAGATATACTGCCAGATCTTCCCTGTTCATATGCAGACGGACCCGATAGTCCGGATCACAGTTTTCCAACAGGTACGCCGCTACACGCTGACGTAAGTTTCCACTGGTAAGAACCTCTATCTGACGGTTACATTTCTCTGCTTTTTCCGCAAAAAGCTGAAGCATATTGAACACAACCTTACTGTGATGTACACAGTTTCTTTCGCATCTTCCGCCAAAGAAATTCTGTGAAACCTCCAGAACCGACACTTCACTTTTTGCTTTTGCATAACCGGAGTAAGCAGACTGGCGCAGAAACATTTCTACTTCGCCAAACTCCTCACCCACCATAACGTAACTGCTCCGGGTAATCTTACCATTCAGGTTGATACTGCCAAGCTCAACCATTCCTTCCAATATGAAATATAATTTTAACGGCACATCACCCTGGCGGAAAATATAGGTATCTTTCGGATATTTCTTTACTACAGCCTGTGAACAGACAAGACTTTTTTCCAGTTCTTCTTCTGTCAGGTTCTGAAATATCTGTAACTGTTGTAACTTCATAATCCAATCCTTTTCTCTGCTGATAAACATTTTCTACGATTCATTATAGACTATGCGGAACGAGGATTCAATGTGTACCAAAGACAGGAGGTTTCTCTATGAATATTACATTTGACGATAACTTAATTACAGGCAACAAGACCATCGATTCCCAGCATCAGGAACTGATTGACCGTATCCGGCAGTTCGTTGCAGCATGCGAATCCGGTGACAGTAAGATCAAAGCAATCAAAATGTTAGATTACCTTGATGAATATACGAATTTTCATTTTCAGGAAGAAGAGGAACTTCAGAAAAAGGTATCTTACCCGGAGTTTTCCGGTCACCATGCAAAGCATGAAGAATTCAAAACATCTATTCAGGAATTATACGATTATCTGAATGAAAATGAAGGGCCTGATGATCAGTTTATCGAACAGGTAAAGCGCAATGTTGTAGACTGGCTGTTCCAGCATATCAAGACTTTTGACCGGTCTGTAGCGGAGTATATCCATTTACATGATAATTCTGAAAGATTATAAATATACGGACATTTTTCACCATTCATGTTACACTATATTTCAGATAACATTTTACTTGGATTAACAATATTAAGTTTTGAAAGGATCTGAATATATGGTACATCTGAACGATAACACAGTTTCCTATATGAATAAACGCGAATTCCGCAACATCATACTTTCCATCGAAACAATCACCAGTTGATGTGCCCCTCCGCGTCTGGAGATATCGGTAGGATTTACCGATAAAGAAAAAGAGGATATGCTCGCACAGGGGTATGTCTGCGAGACCAGTCCTCTTGGAAATGTCTATTATCTGCCTGATGGGGTTACTGTAAACGGGGATATCAGCATCAATTATATGGAATATCCCTGGATTACATGCTTTGAGGTAAGCGGTCTGGCTGTTTCACGTTCCTGAGACAGCCAGGCTATGTATTACTCTTTTGCTTCCTCCATTTTTTGTATTTCTTGTTCTGATTGTTTTATCTGTTCATCCAACTGTCTTATCTGCCTATCGCTTTCTTTTATCTGTTCATCCAACTGTCCTATCTGCCTATCGCTTTCTTTTATCTGTTCATCCAGTTGTCTTATTTGCTTATCACTTTCTTTTATTTGTTTATTCCGTTGTCTTATCTGTTCATCCAGTTGTCTTGACTGCTCATCTTTCTGTTTTATCTGCTCATCTTTCTGTTTTATCTGCTCATCTTTCTCTTCTATCTGCCTCCGCATATCTTCAATCATGAATTCTACTGTATTTCGATCTAATTCTAACAATTCTTCCGAAAACATCTACATCACCTCTTTCAACTGACTAGTTATTTTTATAAGTATCTAAAACAATTCTTTTGACATTTTTCATGCTATTTTTTATCCAATAGCTGCTGTAATCGTTGTATTTCTTTCCTCATTTCTAACATCTCCTCATCCTTCTGACTCAACTGCTCTCTCTGGCAGTCTATCTCCTTCTGCATATCATCAATCATCAGCTTTACTGTATTCCTGTCTAACTCCAGCAATTCTTTCGAAAACATCTGCATCACCTCTTCGATATTCCGGCAGACATCATAAGCCTGTTCATACATTTCTTTAAAATCCGGATATTTCTCTATAATATCTATAATCGTCTCCGGATCATCCATGCAGAAAAATGCAAGCCATGCTTCCAGCCGGTTTTCTATTTTTACACTTCTATTTTCATTTTGCTGATTCTTTTTGAATATGTCAAGAGGTATGAACAGATATTCTTTTAATAAATTTATATTTACTCCTGTATCAGATTTTTGCATAAAACGATGGATATAATTATTGGAAAATTTCTGGAATTCTGTTGGACTTTTTTCAAATAACACGATCGTATACACCTGCTTGATATCTCTGTAAGAGAATCGTTTTCCTTTGATTCCTCTCACTCTCTTATACTGCCGAAGCAACAGATCTGCTGAGTAACAGGCACTTCTTTCTCCCGGAAAATAGTATCCGATTTTCTGAATTTCCAGGTTCGCAATACTTCCATCTTCCAGTTGTACTACCATATCTGTAATAAGAAGCGTAGATTCATCTGCTAATCTTGTTCCGTCATTTGGTAATACGTCTACAATTCTCACTCTTTGTCCGAGAAGTAACGTGAGTAATTCATTTACTCTCTCCGGTGTATTCTCCGGATTCAGAATTTCTTTTATCATGAAATCATACATGATTTTTATACCTTTCACTCCGGTACAAAAATCCAGAAATTCATTTTGATTTTCCTCTGTCCACTCATAAAATAAATTTTTTAATCTGCTTTTACTTTCAATCTCATTCAACACCTCCTCCCTTGTCCGAATCATCGGGAAATACTGTTGAAGTTTGTTTGTCATAGGCACGTCCTCCTGAATAGATTATAAAATTTTCGTGTTCTCTCAAATCGGAAATATGTTTCAGACATTTTTAGGTGTGAAACGGTCGAAACTTGATGCCTTTTGGCCTAGAAATACTTAAGAGTTTGTAGAAGTCACTCTTTGAAGTGAATTCAGAATAGCATATTGTTCATATGATTACAAGATTAATTTTCGTAAAAAAAGCGGCAGAATTATCTTCCGCCGCATAGCCCATATCACCATCTATATATTATCTCATCTTAAAACTTCTCCATCTCCCCAATGATCGTTCTGTAAAATTCTTCTTCCGTGCCCTCTTTTCTCACATCATTCATCACATATCCGTCTTTCAGAAATATCACTCTCTTACACCGGCTTGCCATCTGTGGATCATGCGTTACCATCAGAAGGGTCTTCCCTAACTCCTCATTGATTTTCCGGAATTCCTCCGCAACAACTTTTCCGGATTTTGAGTCGAGGTTTCCCGTCGGCTCATCTGCAAATATGATACTCGGATCATTGATCAGCGCCCTGCAGATTGCCACTCTCTGCCGCTCACCGCCGGACAGTTCATAAGGATTCTTTTCCTGAAGATGTTCAATCCCAAACTGCTTTTCCAATGTTTCCGCTTTCTCTTCACATTCTTTCTGTTCCTTTTTATCCAGCAATACCGGAAGCATGATATTTTCTTTTACCGAAAGACTGTCCATCAGATTAAAATCCTGGAATACAAATCCGATCTTTCTACGTCTGATATCCGTAAGTTCTTCTTTCCACAGCTCATTCGTATTCGCACCGTCAAAGATCACATCTCCGTCCGTCTGCTGATCCATAAATCCCAGGATCTTCAGAAGTGTTGTCTTTCCACAGCCGGATTTTCCCATAATTCCGACGTATTCTCCCTGTTCTACATCAAAGTTAATGCCTTTCAGTACCGAAATCGCATCCGCATCATCAATCTCCCCACCGGCTTTTGGAAATTTCTTGATCAGGTTATTTACCTTTAATATTTCTTTCATGCTTTCCTTCTACCTTTCTTATTGTATACTGCTCAATCACCTTTACACCGATGCCCTGCACTACAAGATATATAACTGCAAAGATCAACAGATATCGCAGATAATGTACACAGTCAGCCTTCGTATATTCCCGCATGTTCCATATCTCCCCGGTTAACACCGGCACCATAACAACCGCAACTGCTGCCGGGATCCAGAAAAAGATTCCCGTCTCTGTCCGGATCAGCTTTTCTCTTTCTTTCGAGCTCATTCCAATACAGGTTAAGAAATGATTCCGCTTCTTCTTGTCCGTCATCTCAGATTCATATTTCAAGTAAATGACCAGAACGCTTCCCAGCAGAAATGCTCCCATGATAAATATATCTACTACCGTTGTCATAAAGCGTTCGCTTTCAATCTGTTCCATCGTTGTACGTTTGGAATAGCAGGATAATACATCCTTGTCAAATCTTTCATCCTCTTTATGTACCTTCCGAAAAGCCTGGAGCTCTTTTTCTATCTTCTGATAATCTACATTTTTCACATTCAAAAGGACAAGCTTTGTCGGCCAGTGATGGATCGTCACTCCTTCTTCTGCTTCACCCTCCTCAACCGGATCTCCGGTGATCCAATTATATTTCTTCCAGTCGTCCTGAACCTTTTCAAAATATTTATCCGAAAATACAACCAAATTCTCCTCACTTCCCTGCCGGAATGCACCTGTCAGGATATCCGTCTTTTCACCCTTTACGGTTCGTGTTGGATAGATCTTTTCCCGATCAAGAAATCCATAAGATTCTATCGGCTGTCCGATGTGCAGGTACGGCTCTTTTCTCGAATTCAGGTAATCCAGTGGATGTGCCTTCGTACTCTTATCCTGTTGATAAATAATATAGATTTCCTTTCCGTCAGCAGATAGATTCATTTTTTCACTTTTCTTTCCAAGTGCCTTATTCAGTTCTTTATACGTCGTCTCCGAGATGCCTATATGCTGTCCCTGCGGCATGATCACTGCTCTGGCATCATCCAGCTTTTCCGAATTATCCACATTCGTCACGCGTACCATCGGATACTCCTGGAATTTCACGTCATATTTTTCCTGCAGCTGTTTCCAGAATGTCTCATCCGCTTCCGTTGCCATACATACAAAATCATACGGGAACAGTCCTTCCGGCTTTTGCGCGATCTTCGCTGAGATCATATCTTTTCCAAATAAGAACAATATCAGTACCGGTATAAGACTGATCACGTACACATAACGGAATGTACTCTTGAAACGGTAATAAAACGAATTATATGGGATCAACTTTGCATAATAACTCTTTTTATGCTTCCGCACTTTCAGGAACAATCCAAATCCAAACTTTTCCGCCAGATAAATGCCCAGGAAGATAAATAAAAGTATCCGTAACCCTTCGGCATTCTTCCGCATTCCGAAATTCACTATTCCAAATACCACAATGACCAGGCCAATTGTAAGCCACAGACCGATCCGTTTTTCCGGCATCTTCTCCTTTTCCACATCGCCCAGCTGCATTTTTTTTAGTTCCCTGTACAGGAAGAAATCCCGCAGGATCATCAGTCCAATCCCGGATATTCCGATCATGATAAGACTTGCGATCAAATATGTGAATCCTGTAATCTTCGCCGGCTGTGCTCCCACTCCGGATCTTGCCATGAAAATTCTGCGGATGATACACAGGATCACACTTCCGATGCAGGCTCCCCCGATCAGCATTCCCAGAATTCCAGCCACAATCTCTGCTCCAAGCACTTCATAAAGTGTAGACTTCCGCATTCCCAGAGTAGAAAATATACTGTAATTTCTCATCCGTTTTCTGAAATATGACAACAGATTCGTGATCATCAGCATCAGCGATGCGATCAGACTCACGATCAGGAATTCCAGCAGAATTGCCGTGATTCCATGCCCCGTCAGTATATTTCCTTCTTTATTAAATGGTGCCAGCATCTGTGCCATTCCGACTCCGGAAAATATCAACGTCGCCGGAAGCAGGTTCATACTTACGTAAACAATAAAATCTCTTTTTGAACTTTTAACATTCTTCCACAGGACCGTATAGAATCCTTTCGGATACTTCCCCGAAAATTCCAGATGCTTTTCCTTTTCTTCTTTGTAATTTTTCTCTCTGGCTTTAACTTCTTCCTGTATCTTTTTCTCTTCCTGCCACGAATCAATCAGCTTCGCACCGATCAAATTGATCACCAGAAGCACTACCAGTAAAAATGGATACACCTGTGACAGCGGATCTGAAAATACTGCCCCATCTGCCCCAAGAAATGATATCATACATCCTGCGATCAGTGACATGATATCCAGAAGCAGTTTATGGTGATTGCTTAAAGCCAGTATCAGATTCACAATTCCTATCACCTGGATTACCAGTACCATTACCAGTTCACAGATGAACAGCATCAGTATCTGAACCATCATCTGTTCATCTGCACCGTCCAGTACTCCCAAAGGCTTCAGACTTTTCTTTATGTAACTCATCCCATCGCCCGAAGCAGCCAATTTTATCAGATATTCCGGCACATTGCATTTCCATGTCCCCATGTTCATCCACGGAAATAATAGCACTGCCTGGATGATCACCTGCATGATCAGCGTGAATATCTTCATTCGCTTTTCCGTCTTATTCATAACTTTTGCCTCTCATTTTTCATACACGCTTATTATCCGAGATCTAACGTCTCTCTCTTTATACGCTTACTATCCAAGATCTAACGTCTCTCTCTTTATACCTGCGCCACCACCGGCTTAAATCCCTCCATTCCGACAACCATCACCGGTGCTCCTGCCGGGATCTCCGTTCCTTTCTCAGATCCCTGTACTCTTACTTTCATATGATGTCCACACAGATATCCTTTTCCCTTCCAGTTGATTTTGGTATCTGCCGTTCCAATCTCCCATAAAAGTCTGGTCTCTCTTCTGCTCTGCAAAAGATTCATAAATCCTCTCAGTACCATATTCAGCAGACATGCTATCAATACACAGCAGAGGATTCCTGCATATCCCTTCACCGGGAAACTCGGAACAAAACATAATGCCGAGATAAAAAGTACCAGCCCGCTGTTTGCAACGTAACATCCCTGCCCCCAGTCTCTTCCGACTGCATAGAATAAAGCTTTGCCCGTGTATTTCTCCCAGAAGCTCAATCCGATTCCATAGACAGCTAATCCGATTCCGATATTCCGGTGTATAACTGCCGGGATTTTATTCAGGCCAAGCGCATCATTCCACAACCATAAAAATGCGTTCGGATCTCTTGCGATAAGATAAGAAATGCACACACATACAATTGGTACACATCCCAGTGCCAGCATCCACAGAAACATATTGGAATCAAACACTTTATGATAGATCTTATCCATTGCTTCACCTGCTTCCTGCGGATCGCCCATCTGGCGGACTGCTTCTTCCTCTGCTTCAACTTCCGTCATCCCTGATTCCATTAATGCGGCTTTACAGTCTTCTATATGTGCTTCATATTCATTTACAATCTCTTTTCTTACAGACGAATCGGTAATCTTCTTCCCAAGTTCTTTCAGATATTCTCTTTCCTTCATATCTAACACCCTCCTTTTCTACCACCTTCACTGCCTTACCTGTGCTATACGGAATACTGGATCATGCTTGTAACTGCATTGGCATAAGCATTCCATTCTTCGATCATTTTCTCCAGATATTTCTTCCCGTTAGGTGTGATCCGGTAATACTTTCTGAGTTTCCCGTTCGCCTCCTGGTTATAACTTTCCAAATATCCGGACTGTACCATGCTGTGAAGCAGCGGATACAATGTTCCTACCTTTAATTCGAATACATTGTCCGATCTCTTTGAGAGTGTATCGATCATTTCATATCCGTACATATCCTTTTCTGAGATCAATTTGAGAATTAACATTGCGGTATTTCCTGAGACCATATTTTTGTTTACTTTCATAGTGATTGCTCCTTTCTTATATTTGCTTTCATTATATATCGACTTTCGATAGTTGAGTGTAAAAAAATTTGCTTTCTTCTTGGTTTTATTATATATCGTATCTCGATATATGTCAATATACAAGAATAAAAAAACCGGAAATGCAAACCTGCATTCCCAGTCCCTTTACCTTCTTCTTTCCTACAACAGCTCCGCAAACAATCGCAGGAACAACTGTCCCAGCCGCAGAGTCGCGCTCCGGCCGGACTTATACTTCTCCGTCACTTCCCTGCACTGTTCCAATGTCTGCTCCATATCCCGCCGGATATCCAGCACCGCATCACAATCTGCCATAAAACACCCATTTTCAAAATGATGATAAAGGCTCCGGTAATCCAGATTGATCGTGCCGCAAGTCGCCATGCAATCATCTGCCACGCTCATCTTCGCATGACAGAACCCCGGTGTCCACTCATAGATCCTTACACCATCCTGTACCAGATTGTGATAGAACGATCTGGTGATACTGTAGATCAGCTTCTTATCCGGGATTCCCGGTGTGATGATCCGCACATCCACGCCACGCCTGGCCGCCAGCGAAAGTGCATGTGTCATCTCATCCGTGATGATCAGATAAGGAGTCATGAACCAGCAGTATCTGTCCGCTTTGTTGACGATACTGATATAGACATCCTCTCCAACCTGGATTCCGTCTAACGGGCAGTCCGCATACGGCTGGATATATCCCGTCTGCTTTGCCTGATACGGATGCTGTACCAGATATTTTTTCTGTGCCTCTATATCCAGAACATCCACATCGGCAGGAGTCTTCCCGGATGCTTCCCACATTTCCAAAAATGCTGCCGTAAGCGAAGCCACCGCATCTCCTTCCAGCCGGATTCCCGTATCCTTCCATTCCCCGTATGGATGTGTATAGTTAAAATACTCATTTGCCAGGTTATAACCGCCTGTGTACCCAACCTTTCCGTCAATCACCGTAATCTTTCTGTGGTCACGGTTATTCAGGAACATATTAAGTCCCGGAAGCAGCGGATTGAATACCCGGCAGGCAATTCCTTTCGCTTCCAGTTTTCTCGCAAAACTCAGATTTACGAATCCGATCGAGCCCATGTCATCATAGAACACCCGGACCTCTACTCCTGCTTTCACCCGTTCTTCCAGCACCGTCTGTATCCTGCTCCATGCATATTCATCCTCAATTGCATGATACTCCATGAAAATGAATTGCTCCGCCTTTGCAAGATCCGTAAGCTGCGCCTCCAGTCCTTTGACTGCTTCATCAAAATAAGTCACATCCGTATTCTGATACACCGGATAACACGCATTTCTTTCTATATAATTAGAAACATTTCCCGCCTTCGGATCTGACACATTCAGACGTTCCAGCACTTCCTTATTTTCCGGCAAAAGTGGCAGAAGCTTCTCATCAATCCTTTTGTAACGCATCCGCATCTTCCGGGTTCCACCGTTCATACCGATCATAAAATAAAGTGCTACTCCAAGGATCGGAAATGTCAGGATCAGGATGATCCACGGTGTCTTCATCGAGGAAGTCTCATTTCTTCCATATATTTTCAGAACCAGTATGACGGCAAATATTCTGGTCAGATTGTCTATGAATACCGCGTATTCATTCAGTCCCTTAAATATCCCAATCAGGAACACTACTTCCAGTAATATCGAAAGCACTGTGAACGCCAGCCGCTTCACACCATTCTGTGTCTTTTTCTTTCCTTCCAGTGTATGACTGCTCATCTTCTCACTCTTTTCTTCTATCGTAAATTATGATTATACTAACACGAACATGTTCCCGTCACAAGCTTTATCCGGTATTTTGTAAAATCCTCTCCGGAAATAATTTGCATAATTCTTTCCTTTCCACCCTTGCTTTCCCTAGTGATTTCCGTTTTATCCCCCATAAAGCCCCTATTTTCAGGCACAAAAAAATCACCGTCCCCAGAGCTCTAAGCCTCTAAAAACAGTGATTTGTTAGTGCGCGATCAGGGGTTCGAACCCTGGACACCCTGATTAAGAGTCAGGTGCTCTACCAACTGAGCTAATCGCGCATTTTTAATTTTCTGTGTCACGCTTTCCGTAACGACAAGATTAATTATATAATAAGGTTTTAAAAAATGCAAGTACTTTTTTTATTTTTTTCATATTTTTTTCACAGCTCTCATATATTGATATGGGGGTTGAATTTATGAACCATATTATCCATTATGTTACAACCAATTTCAAAAAAATCTTTCATACTGTCTGCACAGAGATTATCTCCTGCATTCAAGGCACAGCTCTGCATTTTGTCCTGGTCGCTGCCTTTCTCGGAACACTGAATCATTTCCTGTATTTTTTATCCGGGCAGTCTCCAATCATTGCACTTTTCTGCCCGGTTAATGAATCCGTGTGGGAACATTTGAAACTTTTATATTTTCCTTTTTTATTCGTAAGCATATGGGAATATCTGTCTCTGCATCCGGTTGTTTTACCGTTCTTTTACTGTCGGTATCTGGGTGTGCTTCTCGGAATGTTTTTTACTGTTTCTGTTTTTTACACATATTCCGGGATTCTCGGCCGGAATTTCCTGATCTTAGACATCCTGCTTTTTTATTCCAGTGTAATATTTTCATTTGGAATGTCTGAATATATTTCCGGCAAGACCCGTTCTCCTCACAAGACAGAACCTAGCTTTGTAGTCTCACTCTGGTTGATAACATCATTTTTCTTCTTTGTATTTACATGTTTTCCGCCAGATCTTCCGTTATTCTATTCAGCATAAGTACAACAACCATCAACACATTTCCCTGCATATATAATTAATTATTCACACCATGATGTGCAACATAGCTGTTAAGATCCAATGCTTTGAACACATATCCCTGTGACTGATAATATTCAATAATTTTCGGCAACGCTTCCACAGTTGTATCTTTTGTCTCGGAATCATGTGACAGCAGGATGATATTATTGTCATGGAAACTGGTTGCCTGATCCACAAGCTGTTCCGTTGTTCTCACAGCCCCGTCTCCCGAACTTCCATTCCAGTCATAATATTGATATCCTCTTGCCTGAACCTCCTGCGTAAGCGTTGTCATAATTCCCTTCGTGTAACTTGCAGATATGGTATTCGAAGATCCTCCCGGAAATCTGATAAAACACGGAACATAGCCGATCTCTTCTTTTACAAGCTGTCCAATCTGGTCAAGATCCTGAAAATATGCATCAACAGATGCATACACCTTTGCGTAATCATGAGAATATGTATGCATTCCGATCGTATGTCCTTTATCATAAGCCTTTTTGATCATATCTTTATATTCCGGCATGGCTCCTGTAACAAAAAACGTTGCTTTCGCATTGTATTTATCCAAAATGTCCAGCACCGCCTGCGTATTCTTAGACGGTCCGTCATCCAACGTCAGATAGACAACTTTTTCATCCGATTGTTCTGTTGTACCCACTTTTCTTCCTGGTTGAACTGCAAATTCACTTCTGTCATCTGCCTGATCTTTTTGGCCTTGATTTTCTTTATTGGATGCATCAGTTTCATTCTCATTGATCGTAAGTTTTTTTGCAGTTGCTTTTTTCTTTGATACTGCCTTTTTACTTTCCGTCTCGGCCGTTGTCATCGTTTTACCGGCATTCTTTTTTATAACATGCCCGCCGATTCCCACACCTATGATCACTGCTGCTATGCAGACTGCTGCAATCAGAATCTTTCTCTGTGCACGATCTTTTCGTCTTCTATTTTTTAACTTTTTCCTGCTCATACTTTTTTCCTCTCTAATTTTCAACTTTATTCTCACTTTTAAGTAATTGCTTTTCCTTTTTTACTATCATACCGCTTTTTTCCTTTTTATCAAGCCTTTTCTCGAGACTTTTTCACTGCAATGTAGTATTGTAATAAATAGATTATCACTTACAAATGTCGAAAGGAGTTTTTAATATGAGTGAAAATGAAAATAAAGTCTGTCCTGTCAGCTGCAAAATCGAACATCACGCCATGATGTTCGCATTTCTCGCCAAACATGCAATTGAATTATGCGGTGACGCCGGCAAAGAAGCTATCCTTGCCGGAATGACTACATACGGCAATGAGCGAGGTGCCCGTATGGCGGCAAATGCACTCGCTCACGGGGATGAGCTTACCACAATGACCAATCAGGCATACGGTGAATGGAAACCGGATTACGCCGGACAAATGGACTTCGGAACACTTCGCACCGAACCGACACTTCAGACTTACATTGCCAAATGTGCCTGGTGTGAAGCATGGAAAAAGCATAATATTACCGAATACGGGAAATATTATTGCGTCAATGTAGACAATGCCGTTTACCAGGGTTTCCGTTCCGACTTCGTCTGTACCCCGACTGCCACATCTATGAGCTGGGGCGGTGATCGTTGCGAATTCGACTGGGGACATCCGCTCTCACAGGAAGAGGTAAAAGAACTGGCGGAGAAAAAGGCCGAGCTTGGAACTTCCTGTATGAAAGATTTTAATTTCCATACGGCACATTTGAAATATACTATCAGCCAAGCCCTGATCCATAATCTTGGTGAAAAAGGAGAAACGGCAGTGAAACTTGCACTTACTGATTATGTAGATACATTTGGACAGGAATATCTGGATGTACTAAACGGTCTTTATCCGGTTGAATAGTTTTTACTTTTCATATAAGAAAACTATGAAATCTATTTACATCCTGTTTTCCTGTGCTAAAATGATAGATAAACACCCGATTCTATGAGGAGGTATCTATATTTTGAATACACTAACAACTGAACATACACCTGACAATATCATTGCCCGCTGGCTCGACGATCATCAGGAAGAACTGGTGAATACCGCTGATTACATTTTCCATCACCCGGAACTTGCATATCAGGAGACACTTTCTTCCAAATGCCTGGCAGATTATCTGGAAAGCCAGGGATTTAAAATAACATGGAAAACAGCCGGTATCGACACCGCATTTACCGCAGTCTGGGGAGGCGGAAAACCAATCCTCGGATTCCTGGCCGAGTACGATGCTCTGGCAGGTGTCGGACACGCCTGCGGGCACAACCTGCTTGGAACAGCCGTTGCCGCAGCGGCATGTGCATTAAAAGCCGATATGGAAACAACCGGTGCAGCCGGAACGATCTGCGTCTATGGCTGCCCGGCCGAAGAGATCATGTCCGGCAAGATCGTGATGAACGATCAGGGAGTCTTTGATGACCTCGATGTTGCTATTACCTGGCATCCATTCGACCGCAACCGTGTCAGCAACGATATCTGGCAGGCACAGGACATTAAGAACTACACATTCCACGGACTTAGTTCCCATGCTGCCAAAGCACCGGAAAAAGGCCGCAGCGCCCTGGATGCCGCCGAACTCATGAATGTAGGCGTCAATTATCTCCGTGAACACGTACCGGGAGATGTCCGTATGCATTATGCCTACATTGATAACGGTCTTCCGGCAAATGTTGTTCCGGATATCGCAAAGACAAATTATTTCATCCGCTCCTACTTACGTTCCCGCACCGAAGATGCAAGCGAACGTGTAGACAACTGCGCCAGAGGTGCCGCTCTTATGACAGACACCACCGTCGATATCGAACTGGTCGCAAGCTGCAGTGAGATGAAAGTTAACCGGGTACTGACAGAATTATATTACGATGCTATGACCAGAGTTCCGACACCGGCTTATACACCGGAAGAGCTGGATTTTGCAAAGCAGATCACAGAAGAAGCCGGACTCATCAATGACGGGACACTATTCTCCGGCCTGGAACCGCTTGAAGATGAACCGGTTCCGATCGCTATCGGCACGGACGCTTCACAGGTCAGCCACACCGTCCCGTTGATCACCTTAAGTGCCGCTACGATGTGTAAAGGTACCCCGCTTCATCACTGGGCTGCTGCCAGACAGGCCGGTATGACTATCGGACAGAAAGGTATGTTCTACGTTGCGAGATGTATGGCAGAAGGAACGAAATTATTGATGGAAACTCCGGGAAGTATCGAAAAAGCATGGGAACTGCACAAGCTGACTCCTTAAAGCTCCTGTCATTGCATACTGTACACTTTATAAATATCTGCTCTAAAACATCTCATGACCAAACTAGGAGGAATTATTATGATCACAAAAAAAATCGGAATTATCGGATGTGGCAATATGGGCGGTGCCATTCTTTATGGCGCACTCGACATCCGGGTGAATTAAAAGACATGGTCACATCCCCTGGCGGAACAACCATCGAAGGCTGCGAGGCTCTTGAAAAAGCCGGCATGCGTGGTGCTGTAATCGAATGCATTAATGTAAGTACAGAAAAATCCCGTTCATTATAATCGTTGTCATTCTATGTCGATTCATGCATTGAAATTATCAGACAAAAGAGGAGTTATCCACAGTTTCCCGTGGATAACTCCTCTTTTGTTGGGGATAAGTGGAATTACTCTGCAAAATTTGTCGTTAAAATGAACCGGGAGCTTTTCGGAAATCTACCGGCTCATTTTACATTTTATCTACATTTTCATCCTCTTTATCACCTTCAACCGTGTAAATTCTTCTCTTTCCTTCTCCTCCAGCGCATTACTGATCGTATGCACCAGATTCGTATACATCGGTATCGTAATATTCTTAAGCGCATTCGCCCGCTTCTGTGTCTTCTTGATATTTGCGGCCAGACGGTACGCCGAGTTCTCCACCTCAGCCAGCTTGATCGTAAGTTCCTTCACTTCCCGGAAAGCTTCTCTTGCAATATCCACCGACTCATGTGTCGTGCTGAACGAATACGTCAGATCATTCTGCTTCGCATCATACTTGATGTGCGGAATCTCCGTTCCCATGATGCTTCTGGTCTGCATCTTCAGCGAATCCTCGATTGGAACAGTAAATGCCAGTTCCTGGACTTTACTGATCCCGTGTTCGATATTAGCACGCTGCAGGCAGGCATATGCTTTTGTAAAGGTTGCATCGATCTCTTCCTGAATGTCTTTCGCCTCATCGATCAGTCCCATCAGCTCTTTCAGAAGAATATTCCGCTTTTTATCCATCAAGTCATACCCCTGACGTGCAAGCATCAGAGAATTCTTTGCAAGCATCAGATTTCCTTTGGTAGGAAATTCTCTCGGATCCATATGCATCCCTCCTACTCTTCTGTCTCCAATGTCTCTTTCGTATCCTTCCAATACTTCTCAATCAGCTTCGTATCAATACGGTCCAGTTCTTCCTTCGGCAGAAGTCCAAGCAGTTCCCAGCCAAGATCCAGCGTCTCCATCATCGTCCGGTTCTCCGCCGGTCCCTGGCCAATATAGCGTCTCTCGAATTCTTCACCGAACTTCAGATACTGTTTATCGATTGGTGACAATTCATCTTCTCCGATAACCGAAGCCAGATTTCTCGCCTCTCCAACCTTTGCATAGGCAGAGAATAACTGGTTCGCAAGATCCTGATGATCTTCCCTGGTATATCCTTTTCCGATGCCGTCCTTCATCAGTCGTGACAGCGATGGCAGGATACTGATCGGCGGATAGACTGCCTGCCCGTGCAGATTACGGTCTAGTACGATCTGTCCTTCTGTGATATATCCGGTAAGGTCAGGGATCGGATGTGTAATATCATCATTCGGCATGGTCAGGATCGGAAGCTGCGTTACGGAACCATTTGCCCCGTCCACAATACCGGCACGTTCATAGATCGTGGCCAGTTCACTGTATAAATATCCCGGATATCCTTTTCTTGACGGAATCTCGCCACGGGAAGAAGACACTTCACGCATGGCTTCCGCAAAAGAAGTCATATCCGTCAGGATAACCAGAATGTGCATATTTTTCTCAAATGCCAGATATTCCGCTACCGTCAGCGCAACCTTCGGCGTGATCAGACGCTCCACCACCGGATCATTTGCCAGATTCAGGAACATACACACATGATCTGCCACACCGCTTTCCTCAAATGTCTTACGGAAGAATTCTGCCACGTCATGCTTGACTCCCATCGCACCGAATACAACCGCAAACTGTTCATCCGAATCGTCTCCAAGTGAAGCCTGCTTTACGATCTGTGCCGCGAGCTGGTCATGCGGCAATCCGTTTCCCGAGAATATCGGAAGCTTCTGCCCGCGGATCAGTGTCGTCAGACCGTCAATCGCCGAGATTCCGGTACGGATATAGTTTCGTGGATACTCCCGTCTGACAGGATTCAACGGAAGTCCGTTTACATCCCTTTTTTCTGCATCTGCAATCGGACCAAGTCCATCGATTGCTTCCCCGATTCCGTTAAATGTACGTCCCAGCATTTCCTCCGATGCAGTAACTTCCATCGGATGTCCCGTAAGTCTTGTATGGGTATTATCCAGTGACATATTTTCTGTCCCTTCAAATACCTGGATCACAGCCTTGTCTTCATCCAGCTCTACGATACGCCCCATTTTCCTCGTATTATGATCTACAATAAATTCTACGATCTCATCGTAAAATGCATTTTCCACGCCTTCCAGCACGACGAGAGGGCCATTTATACTGCTCAGTCCAAGATATTCTATTGCCATCTTACGTCCCTCCCTTTACGCATTCTTCTCGATGACGCGGTTATAGAAGTCATCAATGTCTAATTTATACAGATCCAGTAACTGCAGGTTGTCATTCGGCACATCATACTTGATCGCAATGACCTTTTCAAATATACCTTCCGCCTTCAGTACCGACATCGGCATTCCCATTGCCACCAGTTTCCTGCTGGTCTTATACAGATACAGGATCACGTCCATCATCTTGAACTGCTTCTCCAGCGATACGCACGTATCATCCTTATGAAATGCATTCTGCTGCAGGAATCCCAGACGGATCACCTTTGCGATCTCCAGGATCAGTTTCTGATCATCCGGAAGCACATCCCCGCCGATCAGTTTTACAATCTCCATCAGACTGCTCTCCTGGTTCAGGATCGCCATCAGACGGTTCCTGTAATCAACAAATTTCGGCGTGTTCCAGCAGCGGATTGCGCCGGCTGGTAATGCGCTCTGTCATAACGGTGCCCCTCCCCTCTCAGAATATTCCTTATAATATAGGTATCCTCTGCGAATGTCAACAAATAAATATCCCCCGGCCTAGCCGGGGGTATTTCTTATGCGGGCGAAGCCCTATGTTTCCAGCCACGCCTCATGCGGCGTTGGTACGGTCTGACATCTGCATGGGGCTTGTTA